>Ga0209474_10000419_pt1 | contig 46733 bp, 55 predicted proteins | sample GraSoiAngelo_145_FD_185902 | JGI IMG/M metagenome (GOLD analysis project Ga0209474, IMG submission 185902) | Grasslands soil microbial communities from the Angelo Coastal Reserve, California, USA - 14_1009_05_20cm (SPAdes) (version 2) | ecosystem: Environmental > Terrestrial > Soil > Grasslands...
TAGAGGGGCCAAAACTATGCCGAGTGATTGGGAAAGTCCAATTGCATTTAAGCAGTGACTTCGGCCCGAGTTCAACGGCTTCTTCGATCACTTGGTAATAGTTTGGGACACGGAATAACAATGCCTATTTATCATGAACGATAGGCATTGCTCGATGATGCAGGCCTCTCCGAGAACGACTCCCTTCGATACGAGGTAATGCGTGAAGCCGTTTCCTTCACTTGCCATAAGGCACCTCCAGTTTTTGGCTTTTTTGTTTTTGTGGATTTGTGTGTTTTGAGCTGGCCGGAATTATGTTTTGATTGGGGGTTGGTCGGCTTGGCTGCTTCCTTGCTGCGTCTCACCGGGTAGGTCATCGAATAGCAGGAATCCCCGCGGCTCAGACTTTGCTGCGGCCTCGATGAGCGCGTCCGGTATTCCCAGTTCGCGCAGCTTCTCTGGGCGGAAAACCAGTCGCGGCTTGGGGCTGCGGTCGTTCGGATCGAACATCCGCAGGTCCCGTATGGTCAAAAATCTCCAACGCATAGAAAAGGCTTGGTTTCCGGTCTCGTAATTTTTTTGCACAGCTGCTTTCTGAAACCTCAAGAGCATGTACAGAAGCATTCGAGGGCGGGGTACAACATAGCGGCGCTGTTATTTTTCTTCCTGTTTTTGGACAACCTATTGCGACGCGCCGAAGGACAAGGCTGGAAGGGATTCTGGCTATGCTCGGGGAGATTCGAGGTGGTGGTCCTGTTTGGGATGTTGAGTCTGGTGGCACAGTTTGTGTACTGGTCGCGGATTGTCAGCGGCCTCAATCAAGAGCACGCCTGAAACCCTGAAACCATGACGGTGACCTTTGACTTCAGCCCTACGCACGACTTTTTTGACCATAAAGGAATCACCGACGTCCGGCCGCCGGGCAGTTTCGCGGCATACGCCGTTGCATTGACCCCTGCAGCCTGCAGCTTTGTCGAGAACTCCGTCTTCAACAGTATTCCGCCGCTGAACGAGCCTGCAAGCTTTAGCCCATAACTAACCGGCTCCAACAGATAATCCGAGCTAAATGTTGCAATCGGTGGCATATCGGGTCATGCCGGCCACACTGGGCTTTGACTTGAACCACTTGAACCATGATCATCACGTCGTCGAACAACACGACCGCGTCAGTAAGCTCTTCCCCTTTTTTCTTCCCGCGCGGATTCCGGTAAACGAAATCTCGGAAGAACGAGCGTTCCAGAAACCATTGACTCCATTTTTCTTCGTAGGCTCCGCGCTGTCCTCCGATTTTGGGAACTTCGCTCATCCCAAAGCGCAGCTTCGAAAGTGTGTCGAGATCAAGCATCTTTGCTTCTCGGTCCGTACAGGAATGATGAAGCATTCGGAACTTACGTTTTCCGTCGAGCTTCTCTCTTGGTCTTTCCTTCCTGTGGTCGAGACACGAATCCGGTATCCGTCTGAGGCATTTCCTTCGAAACCCTCAGGAGCTGGTCTAGGCTGCTTGGAGGACTTCCAGAAACCAACATATTTCGAAAGATGGCATAGGGGTCGGTACGCGATCCGGCTTTTCGCAGCGAATCCTCATCGTTAACCCAGGCGTAGATGATCAGCTTGTCGTGGCTTGAGAAACGGTAGAACAAGCGATATCGGTCGTGGAATTTGGCCCGAAACCAGTGGCGATTGTCCGGTCCGAGCGTGTTTCCCTGGCGGAACTCCGCGGCGTTCGGGTCCTTGGGGATAATTTCCATGATGTAGCGCCTTATCGTGGCCAGAAGTTTGGTGGCGGGTTGGTTCCGGTAGTCTTCAGGGTCCTTTGCGGCGAGAGCTTCGACCTGGCTGGTGAGCCGTTCGAGTTGTTGAGTGAAAAGTCGATGAGCAAATAGCCTCCAGCCATTCACTACCATCAAATCAAAGCCTCGTCTCCGAGATCTTCATCCGAAGAAACGGAGACATGATCAACCAGGGTATCGATTCGACGTGTCAGATTCGGGTCGAGGGGCGCGATCGCTTGAGGTTCTCGCTGCATCTCCTTGGCGAGGAAAGCCAGAAATGCGGCCACGACCGCATCATCGGGATGTCGGCTGACCGCGGTCGCCTCCACGGAGACCAGCATTCGGCCGGGAGCAATCACTTTGGCTCGAACCTCCCCATTGAATTCGGGATGACTCCGGAAGAGCGCCCGGTCAAAACGAAAGCCTAGGGAATTACCGGTCTTCGCTTGTTTTCCGCGATATTCGGTTCCCTCAATTTCTCGAGAAGACTGGCGAGCTACAGATTTTCTGGCTTTGGTTTTTGTCATCGTCCACCGCCTGGTATGTTAGCACATTTGTGCTTACGAGGAGCGGGAAAATGACTGTAAAAATTCGATTGCGAGGTTAAAATTTAATAGGTGTGGTTCGCCAGAACTCCAGCCGGCCGTGAAATCAATAACATACCTGCTGCCCTCCCATCGCCATTCTGTTATAAATCCAGACCATGTTTCGCTTCGTCGCGCTCTGCTTGGGAATGCTGGTCCGCTTCTTTCGTGAGCGGCGAACTCTCCTTCTTGAGAATCTCGCTTTGCGTCAACAACTCGTCGCGCTGAAGCGTCAACATCCGCGCCCTAGTCTGGGCCTCTTCGATAAGCTTTTCTGGGTAATCGCTCGGTGGGTTTGGTCGGCCTGGAAACATTCTCTCATCCTGGTCACGCCGGAAACCTCGTCCGTTGGCACCGGACTGGTTTTCGAATCTACTGGCGGCTGATCTCCAGAGTACGGAGGCCGGTCGGAAGAAGACCGACACCGAAGGAGGTTCGGAAATTGATCTTTCGGATGGTCGTTGAGAACCCAACCTGGGGAGCGCCGCGGATCCATGGGGAACTCCGCATGCTCGGTTTTGACCTTTCCGAGAGAACTATCTCCCGTTGGATGAAGCGAGCACCGAGAGATCCTGGCCGGGCCAGGCGCTGGCTGGCGTTCCTTCGAAACCATCGGGAAGCGATTGCGGCCATGGATTTTTTCACCGCGCCAACGATTACGTTCGGCATGCTCTACTGCTTCTTCGTCATCAGTCATGATCGTCGGCGCATCCTGCACGTTAACGTCACGAAGCATCCGACGAGCGGTTGGATCATCCAGCAGTTGCGCGAGGCGTTTCCATTTGAAGCCTCTCAGAAATATTTGATCTTTGATCGCGATCAGAAGTTCGGGTTCGAGGTCATCGCGGCGGTGAAAGCCACAAGGATCATTCCCAAGCAAACGTCATTCCGAAGTCCCTGGCAGAATGGCGTCGCGGAGCGGTGGGTGGGAAGCTGTAGACGAGACCTCCTGGACCACATTGTTGCGCTGAATGAACGCCATCTGAAGCGCTTGCTCTCCGAGTACGTTCGTTACCATCATGAGGACCGCACGCATCTTGGACTTGAGAAGGGGACACCCGAGGGCAGAATTCGTTCCCAAGCTTCGGGTCGAGTCCTTTCACAGGAGCGACTCGGAGGGCTGCACCATCGTTATAATCGAGCGGCATAGTCCGGATCGATTCTCGACCGGTCCTTATATATATATGTGCGCTCTACGCGCACGCGGGTTGGCCCCCTCCAGAGTCTTCTTGCTCTATCGAACCGATAACCGCCTGCCTACTCCACCAAGAACCGCCCCGTCTTGGATCTCGGCTGGAGTTTTGGCTGCGACAACGGCTTGCGAACGATGAAGGAGCTGGCGCGCAGCTATCTGACCATCACCAAAGATCTCACGAGAGTTATGAATCGGTTGAAGGCATTGTATCGCAGCGTTGAGCTAAGGCACTCAAAACCTACTCCAAAGGGGCGCCCTTTTATAATGCGTGACATTTGACGGGAAACCGCTGGATGGGGTTTTCGTTATGCACAGTGAAAGAAAACTGGTCGTTGAAGCATACCTCAAGGCAATTCTCCCAAAGCGAAGTCATGGTAGTGGGGCCTTTAAGGCCAGCCCCCTTCTCAGTGCGAGCGCCTCAACCGCGTTTCGGTTCATTGCAAGAGCTCTCATGAAGTCACGAAGCTCGATTTTGCGCCTGCGAGCCTCAGAGCGCAGCCTATTGGCCTCACAAAGCACATCGACGAACTGTTCGTCAAACCTCACCGCGATCGACACCGCATTTCTGCGGGTCAGCGAGACGACCAACCTCCTGAGAAAAGGCTCTTCCACGTCGGTTCCACATAGCTCCTTCACCATAGATTTGTACGCTCCCTGGGTATCAAAGTATTTGAGGACACGTTTTCCTTGTCGCAAGTACAGGCCACAGAGAAACAGCTCAATTGTGAAAGAGCTCGAGGGGCAATGACGCGAGCCCAGTTCTAGCGCCGCGGTGAACGCAGAAACTAGAGTCCAGGACATCTTAAGAAGAGCGTCTAGCCCCTTCCTTTGGCGTTCAGTTGGGACAATCATGGGTAGCAGAAAGGCCTCGGCCAAGTCCAGATGACTTCCTTGACAGGGACGTAGCCCGGTAGGTTGATAATTTCTATATTCACCAGCTTCGGACACGGCACGAAGAAACAGGCCCAGGAATTAGTTCTCTTTTCAAAAGCGGCTATACTGAAGTCTTCGCACAAGCACGCGTAAGAACAGGCGATCCCTTGAATATCAAACGGGACCGGCGTGACTAGAACGCACCAGCATATCACCGTTTCCGGGTAAAATCCGGAGCCAGTGTAGAGGCCACCGCCGAAGATGTCTCCTCCTGGTCCCCAGATATCACCGTTTGAACCACAGCTTGCGTCCGACGGATCACAGCCATTCCCTGGCCCAAAGAAGCCACCGCCACCCCGATCTCCTCCGTTTGTCCCTCGTGGGTCAATTAGGTTGGCTGGGCTGTTGCGCACATAGGCGTAACGATTCAAGGTTTGCGGGTTGCAAACTTGTCCTGCCTTAGGGTCTTTGCTTAACCAACGACCCTGGGTTGAAGAAAACATTCTGAATCGCGTTGGGTCAAGACCTGTCTCGGTAGTATCACGGTGGCCCAGGATGGCAAAGCGCTTCTCCTGAGCCGTGCCGATCATCTGCCACTCCTGACCCCAGGGGTAAAATAGTTGGTCTTGAGCCTGTGCCTACCGAAAACCTCGTCTGGCCCCATAACGGCTCCCGCGGCGCTCATGTAACACAGCCTCTTTGCATCTTGTTGATTTCAAATGTGCTTCTAATTTTGGCGAGGCTGATCGTGACCTGTAGTGCGCAATAATTCCCAAAGCGAGATTCTCAAGAAGGAGACTTGGCGCTCACGAAAGAAGCGGACCAGCATTCCGAAGCAGAGCCCGACGAAGCGAAACATGGTCAGGATTTATAACAGAACCGTGGTGGGATGGCAGCAGCTATGTTATTGATTTCACGGTCGGCTGGAGTTTTGGCGACACGCTGACCTCCATCGGCGCGAATCCCACGTGCGGCACCACGGGCACGGCCGCCAGCCCAGTCGGCAGCTACTCGATCACGTGTTCTGGCCCGTCGTCCACCACGAACTACGCGATCACGTACCAGCCGGGAACTCTGACCGTTACGCCCGCCCCGCTCACCATCACAGCAAATAACGCCACCAAACTCCTGCACGCTCCTAAATCCCCCGTTCTCGGCAACCTACAGCGGCTTCGTGAACGGAGAGACGCCAGCGTCCCTCACTGGCACATTGACCTGCACAACCACCGCCAACGACGGCGAGCAATGTCGGCAGCTATCCCATTACCTGCTCGGGACAAAGCTCGACCAACTACAGCATCAGCTATGTGCCCGGCACATTGAAGATCCTTTACGCCAGCAGCGGAATCTGCGACGGCGACGCTGGTCACCAAATTCTCCAGCCCATCAATCCCGACGGCCCTTCCGTTTGGAAGCAGGGCCGCACCATCCCCGCAAAGTTCCGCGTCTGATTTTCCTTCGCCATCTGCACCACCAACCGCTCGGTTTCCTCGTCAACTCGGGGACGACCCCAGGATTTGCGAAACTTCGATCCGTCGAACTTGTTGGCAATGAGCTTTCGGTACCAGGCCAGCAGCGTATCCGGTTTCGCGACAGCCGCCAATTCTTCCAAGGCCTTCCGTTTGAGCCGGTGGGCGATCTCAGCCAACGTAGCTTTTTCGGCATCGGATAACAACAACCTGCCTTGGATTTGGCCTCTCAGGATGCGGTTCTCTGCGGCCAGATATTCGTTCCTCAGTAGTAGTTCCTGGTCTACGGTTCCGGTGATGTAAGCAAGCATGCGAGCCCAAATCATTCCAGAGCCTCCCTAGACTTGATCGTCGAACCCGGATTGTACATGCTCTTGAGGTTTCAGAAAGCAGCTGTGTGAGGAAATTATGAGACCGGAAACCAAGCCTTTTCAATACGTTTGAGATTTTTGACCACATGGGGGCACGCTTCCCGTCTTGATCAGTTCTCGAAATGCTTGGCAGAACTTCGCATCTCGGTCATGCAGGAGATAGCGGCAGCCTCTCAGGCATCCCCACTCCTCCATCGTCGTGTTTCGCGCCTGCTGCTCCATCCACTCCTGATCCGGGTGCGGCGTGAATCCTACCAGGTTCACCCGGCGAGTCTCCGAGAGGCAATTCTCCCTTCAGTTGCGCTAGCCGTTTCTTCAGGGCCATAGAAAGCATGTTCGCGTCGTGCATACCTTTGCACAGCTGACTAATGAAGAATACCTCATCAGCCCGCGCATCCTTTACTGCCGCACGCAGTTGGGATTCAGACCAAGTGCGGGGTATTCGCTCAAGTACCCGGGAAAGTTCGTTGGCGCATCGGAGATTCGCTTCCGCGTAGACGTAGTCTGTCAATTTCATCGTCTCCTGGCTAGTGTTGATGAATGTTGCCAGGCGCCTCCACCGGGATAACACACCTGCCAGTGGCGCCTTGATGGGGTCTTGTGTCAGTGGCTGGTCATCTTCGCCCTTCTGCACTAGGGCGCGCCACAGGTTACTCAAGTCCGTGAGAATTGACCGCATGACTGTCACCGTCAGCGCGAGTTTACTTCCAGTCTGGTTCATCTCCGTTCCCCTTTTTTTCGACACCGCGACAACCTACAGAGTTGAGCGAGTAAGATGCAGGAAGGTTCAAGGTTCTCGTACTCTTGTATATCCCGGATATGCCTCCGGCGGCGTCAGACTAGTCACGGACATTGTCGGCCATCCGCACACGGCAAAACCAACGCCGTTGAATCCGAAAGGCACTAAGTATTGACTTGGGGCCACCTGGCAGATACGGCAAGCGGTATACGGTAGTTTCCCGTTGCAAGTACAAAGACATATTTCCAAGTTCCCAGTCTGAAAACTCCAAATACATGTGAGTTGTCCGACACGGAGGTTGAAGATTGTTATTCTCCTGCCGGCGAACAAGCCTTCTTCTAACATCTAACGCATGGCAATTTAACGACCATTCGTTGGCGACGATTAAGTCCTTTTTTTTCATAGGGACCCTGCGGGCAAACAGAGCTAAACGTGTACTCCTTGTTTCTCCAAACTGAACCTCGTACGGATTTCTTCCCATGTGCTGCCCTTCTCTCGCATCTGTTGGGCGACAAGCCGCCGGGCTCTTTCGTACGCCCTTTTCGCTGAGTCTTCAAGCTTCACGCCGAAGCGGTCTGCAATCTCCCGATATGTTTGACCGCTCAGGACGAGCTGAACGAGTTCCTCCGCGCCGGGGAGCTTGGATATTCCAGAGGCTGCTGATTGAGGCCGGCGCGAACGTGAACCAAAAATTACCAGACGGCCAAACGCCGCTCTCCGAGGCGATCCTGTTCAATCGCCCGGATGTTGTGAGAGTGTTGTTGGAGCACGGGGCCAATCCCGAATCTCGTCGGTGAAAAAAGAATCCCCCCACTCTTTTCTGCCATCTCGGACAATCGTGCCGAAATCGTAGAACTGCTTGTCAGCCATGGGGCGAACATCGCGCTGCCGTCGCTGGAGGGGCTCACGCCGCTCATGTTCGCCGTGGGGAACAGCAGCGAAGCCGTGGTGCGGGCGCTCGTCAACGGCGGTGCGCCGATAGTCCAAATTCTGCTTGATCACGGCGCGGACATGGAGAAGGTGAACGTGAGCGGGCGCTCGGCGCTCAGCGTGGCAGCTGCAGCTGGCCACGAGGCTGTCGTGCGCCTCCTGCTGGAACGCGACGCCGACCCAAACCGGGCACAGGACAAAAACGTGGTGACGCCTCTCATGCTTGCGGCAGCGGGTGGCCAAGTCGGCGTTATGGCAGAGCTTATCGAGCGTGGCGTCGGCATCGATCAGACCACACCGACCGGCTGGACCGCACTCATGTCCGCTGCCTGGAGAAACCGACCAGAGGCTCTGCTATCTATGGCTCGTCGATCGCGGAGCCGCAGTCAATAGATTCACCGAAGACGGATCGACCGCGCTCTCATATGCTGCGGGGAGGGGTCACGACAGTGTTGTCGAGCTTTTGATCAAGTGTGGTGCTGAGCTTGATCACCGTGACGCGGGCGGCGCGACGGCCCTACTCACGGCGGCAAGAGAAGGCCGCGAGGCGGCAGTGAAGCCACTGATCGAAGCGGGCGCGCCCATGTCGACCGCTGCGATAACGAGGGGACGACCGCGCTGATAATCGCAGCCGCAAACGGGCACACGGCAGTCATGCAGAGCCTACTGGCCGATGGCGCCTCGGTGGACCTCGCGACGGTCGTCGGAACAACTCCACTGATGACCGCGGCTGCAGGCGGGCACGACGAGATCGTTGAGATATTCCTCGCTCACGGGGCCGACATCCGGCGAACCACGACGGAGGGCGGCAACGCACTCATGTTTCCCGCGCAGAACGGACATTTGAGCACGGTCAAGCTGCTAATTGAAAAGGGCGCGGACGCCGATCACGCAATGAACAATGGGCGAACGGCGCTGAATTTCGCCTTGGAACGGATGGTTCTGCGCCGCGTGCAACGCGACTTTTTCCTGTTGGACGAAGATGGCGACAAGGAACCCGACGATGAGTGAAGAACTCGGACAGCTGCTCAAGAACCTCAAACTCCGGCGCATGCTGGAAATCTATGAAGAACAGCTGCGCGCCGCCGAGAAACAGGACGTCTCCTACTCCGAGTTTCTCACCCGCCTGCTGCGCGCGCAGTGGCACCACCGCCAGGAAACTGCCTTGGAATATCGCATCCGTCGCGCCAACCTGCCCGAGCGCTGGGCGCTGGAAACCTTTCCCTTCAACCGCAAATGACAGTCTACTCGGGCCGTTGCGAGGCCGGCGTCGTTATGACATCACCCCGATAAGGCTCGTAAGCGACACCAAACGCGGCACTTAGAGGTTTATACCCCCCAGCTGTTAACAGAGAACTCTAAATCACATAACTCGTTTCTCTGGCGTCAGTTAGCAGCCTCGGGACCATCCCCAAACACCCTTTTCTTGTCGCCCCGAAAATGCTCTGGTGTTGTGTGTGGACGAAAAGACAGGCCTTAGATCGCACGCAGCCCTTGCTGCCCTTAAGCGCCAAGAAGCCGCGCAGCTGGACCAATGAGTACGTTCGTCACGGCACGCAGACCTCGCTGGCGGCTCTGGAGATTGCCAGCGGCAAAGTGGTGGCGCATGTCAAACAACGCCGCACTTCGGTCAACTTCCTGCGCTTCCTCAACGATGTGGTCAGAGCTTTCCCGGAGCAAGAGTTGCACATGATTCTCGACAATCTCAACATCCACAAGAACGAAGCAGCGCGGCGCTGGCTGAAGCGGCATCCCCGCGCGCATTTCCACTACACCCCGACCCACGCTTCTTGGGTCAACATGGTGACTGGCATAGTAGCGCCTCCTGTGAAACTCCTGTGAAAGATATTGCTTCTGGCGAACTCGCAGCTTTGCTAAAATATGGAAATGGCGTTTCCATTTCTGGACCAAATATGGAATTAGAGAATCGTTTTTTCGAAGCGCCGGCTGGCAGCTTTTTTCTCTTTGGCTTGTCGTTCGCCAAAACTCTGGCCGACGCCTGTCTTCTGCGTCGCAAAGTTGTTGAATTGCCGAGCGCGCCCAGTTCTATTAACCGAAGGTTGACTGCCATCTGCACATTCCGACGAGGAGCGCACGAGCGCCATTGCGCCAATTAAAGTGATCGTCCGTCCAACTTCCGTCCAATTCAAGGCGATGATTGCGCCGTACGTTTGCGTGTAAGCGACACCAGATGCGGCACTTATGTGATTTAACCTGCTTAGTTGCAAAGCAGGTGCTCTCCCAGCTGAGCTACACGCCCATCCTTTCGCTAACCTATTGACATTATATCCCGTTGCGGCTTTCTTCGACTAACGAGGAAGAGCCCTTTTCTTGGAACATTTGGAACAACAGCCTTCGGCAGCCGTACCCCACTCGCTCTGCCTCATCGAGCCTGACGGCAAGGTCTTCCTTCAGCGCCGAGTACAGTTCACCCATCTCGGTCGGCTTGTGGGCGAGCCAGAATTTCCTCACGTCTTCCTGACACCTCTGGTCTGGGGCACGAAGCCACGAGTTGCGGAACCGTTTGAAGCTGTGCCATCCCATTCCTACCTCGTAGAGCCCGAGCTTCGCAAGACGAGGATCGAGCCAATCGTCAGCCAGATTACCATACAGGTAGGGCGTGCCCTCACTCGTGTGAAGAACGAGACCAGATTTTTTAGCCATAAACTTTCCCAAGTAGGCGGCGACATCAGGATGCAAATCAATCTGCCTGTACGAAAATTCGGTCTTGAGCTTGTCGGTGATGCGGGTGCAATCCTTCTCCACCTGCTGCTCCACGACGATACGACGATGGTGCGCCACAGCTGGCGGAAATTCCGGGCCTACCAGATAGTCTGTATGACCTTGGCTTGACGGATTCGGGCATCCGCTGTGACCAGCGGCGCGCATTCTATGATGGCCGTGGAGGTGATCAGGCGGTCCGCCGGATCTTTGGGAAAGGCGGCTGGCAAACGGACAGCGAGAGCAGCAATCTCCGGCGTCATGGGTTTCAAAATGACCCGCGCGACCGTTTCGCGAACGAACGATTCCACGCTGGCCGAAATCTGGATGCGACCGTTTTCGGCCAGCCATGCCAGTTCCCAAAGCGTGATGGTTGCGACGGCAACCCCGCTCCTCTCCCGTGCCTCCCGGATGGCCTCACGGGCACGCCTGGACAAGTGCTTCGGCTCACTCGCCATCCAGACAAGGACGTGAGTGTCGAGAAGGATCATTTCGACTCCCAATCCTCAAGCGGGGTGACCGGCCCAACGATGTCGCCGACGATTTTCGCTTTCCCCACCATATAGCCGAAGATGTCGTCCCTCTGTTTTTTCGCAGGCACTAGCTTGGCCACGGGCTTGCCGCGTTTGGTAATCAAGACCGACTCGCCAGTTTTGTAAACTTGGTCCATAATCGCTAGGCATTCTGCCTTAAACTCTCCAGCTCCCATCTGCTTCACAGCATCACCTCGGGATCTCCGTACATGGTCATGATAACATGACTATGGTACGCAACACAATGACGTAAACAGTTGTGACTAAGTGCTGGTCGCATTTTATCTTGCACCAGCAGCTTGCTGCGCGAAGAGAGGTCGTCAGCGTTGACTAGTTATTGCGGCTCTGAAAATAATCCGGCACAATAGACACAAAAGTAAATGCCCACGACGCTGACCTGCGAGCCATAGATATTGCCTCTGGCGGGCTCGCAGCTTGCTAAAATATGGAAATGGCGTTTCCATTGTTGGACCAAATATGGAATTAGAGAATCGTTTTTTCGAAGCGCCGGCTGGCAGCTTTTTTCTCTTTGGTCCCCGTGGTACGGGGAAGACCACGTGGCTGCGCCAAGCGTTTCCCCAAGGCTTGTTGCTTGATCTGCTCGAGCCCGACCTTGCTCGTGAACTGGCGGCCCGTCCGGAACGGCTCCGCGACGTTGTCGAGGCTGCGCGGACCGATTTGCCCGTGATCATTGATGAAGTGCAGCGAATTCCCGAACTGCTCCATTTGGTGCATGCGTTGATGGAGGAGAACAAGAGGCGGCGTTTCATCCTTACCGGATCGAGCGCCCGCAAGCTGCGCCGCGGCGGCGTGAATCTTCTGGCTGGCCGCGCCGTGGTGCGTACCATGCATCCGTTCATGGCAGCGGAACTGCGCGAATTCCGTCTCGTCGCGGCGCTCGCGCATGGACTTCTCCCCCTGGTCGTTACCGCTGCGGATCCCAAGGACGTGCTTCGCGCGTATGCTTCCCTGTACCTAGACGAGGAGGTGCGCTTCGAAGGCTGGACGCGAAATATCGGCGCTTTCGCTCGGTTCCTCGAGACGATTAGCTTTTCCCAGGCTTCTGTTCTCAACGTGGCGAACGTCGCGCGTGAATGCCAGATCGAGCGCAAAACTGTCGCCGGCTATATTGAAATTCTCGAAGATCTGCTTCTGTCTTTTCGTCTACCTGTCTTTACGCGCCGTGCAAAGCGAGGGACGATTCAGCATCCAAAATTTTATTTTTTTGATGCCGGCGTGTATCGCTCCTTGCGTCCCGCAGGCCCGCTGGACCGGCCGGAGGAGATCGAAGGCGCCGTGCTCGAAGGCCTAGTAGCCCAGCATCTGCGAGCCTGGATCGCATACCGCAATGCGGATGTCGAACTGTTCTTTTGGCGCACTCATTCCGGTGTTGAGGTGGATTTTGTTCTCTACGGACCGGCGGGATTTTGGGCGCTGGACGTCAAGAATACGACTCGCGTCCGCCCGGAAGATTTGTCCGGCCTCAAGGCATTCGGCGAGGATTATCCGAAAGCGGAACGAGGATTGCTCTATCGGGGAACCCGCCGCGAACTCCGCGATGGCATTTGGATCGTGCCAATCGAGCAATTCTTAAAACGACTTGATCCGCACGGCCGAATTGCATTTTCGATCCCACATTAGGACCTGCGGCATAAATGAGTCCGACGCGCTGATTTGCTCGAACTATAGCCGAATTCTGGACGACCTTGCCCATAGAGAACTCCTCAGAAGATGCCATCAATCCGCACAGCGTCCTTGATCACCCATGGGTTTGCTAGCGCCCTGACGCACAGTTTAACAAAAGCAGGTGCGCTACCGTGCACGAACCGTGCATTTATGAATGAGATTGAGGCCCTTGAAGTTAGCTGTGAACGAGAAGCAGATTCCCCAGATTGTTGGAAAGAATAGAAACTGAAGCACGTCATGGAATGCTTAGCATGAATTCTCGTGCTTGCAAAGCAGGTGCTCTCCCAGCTGAGCTACACGCCCTTACAACTGTATGATTCTAAGAAATTTTCGTCAGAGTGACAACCTGCTGGTTCAGAAGGTGCTCTCCCTCAACTGGGCTACGCATTCGTACAAGTAGATTGTCCCCAGCGAAAATGCTAACCGGCCCGAATGCCTTTGAAATCAGCAACATTGGAAGCCAAAGCTATCTAGACGATCAAGGATGTAATGTAACGATGTTGCATTGCTTTGAAAGCCGCAGGATGGAATTTTTGCGTACCACAGGCGATTCCAGTTCCGAAGAAATCCGCATCTTCTGTCCACACGCCACATGCGAGACTGAGGGCTGTGGCCAACACAGGCCAATCGTTCTCATCGCGACCACGCAACCGGGGTCGGGCTTCACTTTCAAAAGCTGCATAAAGCTCTGAAGGGACCGCCTCGATGACGTCTCGTAAGTATCCAAGCGAGCCGGAAAGATCGTGGGCCCTACACCTCGCTTCTTCAAAAGGGGAGGCAAGTATTTCTCAGCATCATCGAAGGCAACGTTCGGTGCGAAGAACCGGACGCCTTGACTTGCGTACATGTCAATGAGCTGTCGAACACGGCGTCCAAGCACAGCAGGGATTAGGATGTTCGCGTCGAGGACGATCATCTCAGCGGGTTGTGCTTTTCCCGCGGCGACGCAGTTCCTTAAACTCGGCGACTAGCTCTTCCTCGTCAACATCGGCGAGCGCCTTAGCAAGGCGGTCGGCTGCGGCCCTGAGTTCAGAAAGCTCAGCTGTCTTCGGGTGCTTTCGGCGCGTGGGAACGTAGACACCAACAGTTTCGCCGCGCCTGGTGACGGCAACGGGCGAATCCGATTCCAGGAAACTGGCGATTCGTTCTCGGAACTCGCGGACCCCGACTTTAATAGTCGTCATGGCTTGCTCCTGATGTACACCATAGTGTACACACGCGAGCGGCATTCATCAAGGAGTGGGGACACCAGGACACACCAGGACGTGTTCTAGGTCTAGCTGCTAGGGGCCTCGGCTTGTATAGCCTAAAACGGCCTAATCAGGTCTGCCGGTAGCGATCCAGCGCAAAGAGACGAAAAAGCGCCTGCTGGGTGTGATCCATTTCCGTGAGGGTCGTCTTCACGTAGGGCCGCCCTGGTGAGCCGGGCTTGCCCGTCGGCGGAAAGACGTTGGTGACTTCTTGAATTCCGTTGAGAGCCGAAACCAATCCATCTTTGCAAACCCTATTCGACGGTGCCGGCGACGCCGGTCTCCGCGCACCATTTTCCACAGATCTCACAGATTCGGGCGCTTGAAACTAGAGTGGAACCTGGATTATGCTGCGATTCCTTGCTGAGGCAGTGGCGAAGGATCTTGATGGTATGCTTGACGCAATCCTGCGATCCTTGACGTGCCGCCAACACGGTTCGTTGTGACACAGTGTTCACACTTCAGCGCTGGGAGACCGCCTAGCCCTGCTGTCGCGTTCGATGAGGGCCTCCTCCCGATCGATAGCAGCTGGTCCTATTTTGAGAAGCTCACCCTGGTCCCTCAGACTGGACCTTATCTAACTGGCCCGACTTTCGTTACTAAGGAAGCTTGAAGAGGGGAGGTCGCGAATGAGTCGAAAAAGATCGATCCCCGACACTGTGAGCGCCGGCAGGAGCCGTATCGTTCCGTACTACCGAGGCGAGGACTTCAGAATGCGCCATGCGCGTCGTCTAAGCGCAAATCTGGAACAGGAGGCCAACGTTCGCCGGTGGTGTGGGCAGCGGGGACTGACGCTAAGGATAACCAATGAAGGGCATCATTGGCAGATCACGGACGGAGGTTTCCTGGCCGAATGGTGGCCATCGAGCGCAAAACTCGTGATTGGCAAAAAATGGCACGACGGAATTCATTGTCATGACTACAGGCAAGCGCTGAAAGTTATCGAGGATTTCCACAGAAAGAAGCAACTCTGATTGGCATCGCGGGCATGAAATTCGCAGCGGCCTTGCAACAGTTTGATTAGGGCCCGCTGTATTAAGGAAGGGTGGATCTGCCATGTCGCAAGTTGATTCTAGCTCTGCGAAGAAGAGCACAGAACTAACGCTCATCGACAGGCTCTCGCGGCTGTCGTACCACCAGACGCTCAAGCTGCTGGGAAGCGACGGGCCGAAGTTGCTGCGGGCTGGGGATAGCTGGGATTTTCGCATCGAGGAAGACGTGTGCTTGAGTGAAGATTTGTTTCGCCTTAAGTTCCCACTGGCACCTGGCGAAACTGAATCCCCGCCTGTCGTCACGATCAGCCTTATGGACACGTCTAACGGCCGGCTGCGGTGGCACTGCACAGTGTGCGAGTCGTTGTGCGAGCATGTCGGGGCGGCTTTCTCGTTCATTCTCGACGAAAAGATGACGCTGGGCCTTGCGGCGCCCCCGCCCGAGCGCGTGCCGGTCGAGAGTCTGAGTGAACGGGAACTTATCGAACGGGCCATTGAGGAGCGGCGGGAGCGGGCGCGCACGGAGCGAATGATCGTCAAGTCAGCGGAACCGGAACAGCCGTGGACCGATTACGCCGTGAGCAACACGATCTCCGGCAAGACGTACCGCGTCGCGGTGCGCGGGCGCGAACTGGGCGACTCCTATTGCTCGTGTCCTGACTTCCGCACGAACACGCTCGGGACCTGCAAACATATCCTGCACGTGCTTGCGAAGCTAAAAAGGAGATTCACTGAAACGGAGCTGAAGCGGCCTTACCACCGGCGGACGATTGGCGTTCACGTGCAGTACCGCGATCAGGCGACCCTTCGGCTCCTTCTCCCCGAAAGACTCGATCCGGAGGCCAGCGAGGTACTTGGAAAGCTACGTGACCGGGACATCGAGGACGTGCCAGACCTGCTCAAACGGATTCAGTGTCTGGAGCGGCGCGGACGCACGATCAACATCTACCCCGACGCGGAAGAATTCATCCAACGGCGGCTCTTGCAGGACCGCATTGCACGCCGAGTCGCCGAGATCCGGCGCCAGCCGGAGTCGCACCCTCTGCGCCGCGAGTTACTCAAGGCCGAATTATTGCCGTATCAGCTCGACGGCATCGCGTTCGCCGCCGGCGCCGGCCGCGCGGTACTTGCCGATGACATGGGGCTTGGCAAAACCATCCAAGCCATCGGGGTGTCGGAGCTGCTCGTGCGCGAGGCTGGCATATTGAAGGTGCTCGTCATCTGTCCCGCTTCGGTGAAATCGCAATGGCGGAACGAAATCCGGCGCTTCTGTGACCGCGATTGCCAATTGATCGTCGGCAGCATCGCCTCTCGAGGCGCCCAATACGCCAACGACTGCTTCTTTACCGTATGCAACTACGAACAGGTGCTGCGTGACATCCTCTCGATCGAACGGGTGAATTGGGACCTCATCATTCTCGACGAAGGCCAGCGCATCAAGAACTGGGAAGCGAAGACCAGCCGCGTGATCAAGGGGCTTCGTTCGCGGTTCGCGCTGGTGCTGTCGGGCACGCCGCTCGAAAACCGGCTCGACGAATTGTATTCCGTCGTGCAGTTCATCGACGACCGGCGGCTCGGCCCGGCGTTTCGTTTTTACAACCATCACCGCGTCGTGGATGAAAAGGGCAAAGTGCTCGGTTATAAGAATCTGGCCGAGCTACGCGAAAAACTCCAGCCGGTGCTGCTCCGCCGTACGCGGCAGTCCGTAAGCCAGCAACTACCGCCGCGCACGAACGAAATCATCCGCATCACGCCCACCCAGGAACAAATCGACCTGCACCGTTCACACATGCGGCTCGTCAACAGAATCACAAGGAAGAAGTTTCTCACCGAGATGGACCTGCTTAGGCTGCAGAAGCACCTGCTGATGTGCCGCATGTCCGCTAACAGCACATTCCTCGTGGACAAGGAGGCGCCCGGGTACTCGTCGAAACTCGAAGAACTTGACGATTTGTTCGATCGGCTGTTTTCAGAAGAGAACCGTAAGGTGCTTCTCTTCTCGGAATGGACCACAATGCTCGACCTGATCGAGCCCCTCCTGGAGAAGCGTGGCCTTCCCTTCGTCCGCCTTGACGGTTCGGTGCCGCAAAAACTGCGGCAGGGGCTGGTCCACGAATTTCAAAGCAATCCCGGCTGCCGCTTGTTCCTGACGACCAACGCTGGCTCTACGGGGCTGAACCTGCAGGCGGCGAACACAGTCATCAATGTCGATCTCCCTTGGAACCCTGCGGTTCTCGAACAGCGCATCGCGCGGGCTTACCGCATGGGCCAGGAACAACCGGTTCAGGTTTTCGTCTTGATCACCGAGGACACCATCGAAGAAAAACTGCTCGGCACGCTTTCCGCGAAGCACGATTTAGCCCTTGCCGCCCTGGATGCCGAGAGCGACGTGGATCAAGTCGATCTCGCCGGCGGCATCGAAGACCTCCGCCGGCGTCTCGAAGTTCTGCTCGGCGCCCGCCCCGAAGCCCCATCTGACCAGAGTCTCCGCCGCGAGAGTGAACTCGCCGTAGCCCGGGCTGCCGCCGAACGCAGTGCCAGCCGCGAAAGACTCGCCGTCAGCGGCGGTCACCTGCTTAGCGCCGCGTTTCAATTCCTTGGTGAACTGTTGCCGGCGCCATCGGATTCCTCGGAATCGAAGGCGGCGACGACTGCTTTGGCAGCAACTTTGAAACAGAACCTCACCGATCTCGTGGAACCGGACGATCGCGGCCGTCCGCGCCTGACCTTCGCGCTGCCAGACGCGGCTGCTCTCGATGGGCTGACTAACGTCCTCGCGCGCCTGCTGGTCCGGACTCAGTCCGCAAACGGGTTGTGACTTTTAGGTGTTGTCCCTTCGCCAAAGCTCCGGCCGACTGTGAAATCAATAACAGAGCTGCCGGCGTCTCACCAGCGTTCTGTTATAACTCCCAACCAGTTTCGCTTCGTCAGACTTTGCTTCGGAACCATGGTCCGCTTGTGGTGCGCAAGAATTCCGTTCAGCGGCTTTCAACGCAATGTAATGTTCTAATCGCCTGACTAGCGATGCTTCTATTTTCCTCTTCTTGTAGGTCGCTGATTTCAAAGGCTTTCGCACCGGATAACATTTTCGGTAAGCACAGGGCTCACAATGGTGACGGCAGGTTTAGATGCCACAAAAGTAGAATCGCGAAAAAGCATATGTCCGGTTTCGCTGCTTCGCTCGCACCGTTCTTCGTTTCCATCCAGATGGACGAGGACATCTAATTGACAGGCCCATTCTATCGTGATACTTACCGCCTTGACTGACTTCTCCATTCGAGGGCCTGTTTGGAGATGACCTCGGCCACAAACACCAAACAACCATATCAGGCCCTAGCGCAGCCAGAATCGTCCCGCAGCGTGGGGAAAGCTCTTCATACTGATCGGGCCCTGCGTTCTTTATTGCTTGTGAGTAACGCCGAAATGTAAGGAGAACTCGGATGGCCTTGGTTGATGTTCCTTTGGTCCGTTCGCAGTTCGCTCAGACATCACGTCGCGATAATTGGTGGATTCAACCACTTGCTGTTTTCCTTGGTTTGTCCACGTTCATTGTTTATTCCACCTGGGCCGCCCTGCAGGGAAACCATTACCGCTTCGGTCCGTACCTTTCTCCTTTCTATTCTCCGGAATTGTTTGGCGATCCTGTGCGGTCCTGGTTCGGCCTCAGACCAGTGTGGATTCCGGCGTGGGTTACGGCCGCAATGCTGATTTTGTGGGCGCCCGGCGGTTTCCGTCTGACCTGCTACTATTACCGCGGCGCATATTACAAAGCTTTTTGGGCCGACCCTCCATCCTGCACCGTGGGGGAACCGCGCCAGACCTATCTCGGCGAACGCTCCTTTCCTCTCATTTTGCAAAATGTCCATCGCTATTTTCTTTATCTCGCGCTGATTTTCCTCGTTCTGCTTGCCCACGACGTGTGGAAAGCGCTTTGGTTTGATGGCCACTTCGGAATCGGCGTGGGCACGTTGGTCTTGCTGGTCAACGTGGTTTTGCTGAGTTGCTACGCTTTCGGATGCCATTCTTTGCGGCACCTTATTGGAGGATTTCGAGACCGTCTTTCCGTCGCGCCAACCGGAAATCACGCCTATGATTGCGTAAGTTGCCTCAACCGGCGCCATATGTTATTCGCCTGGCTCAGTCTCTTCTCTGTGGGATTTGCGGATTTGTACGTCCGTCTGTGCTCCTTGGGCATCTGGACAGACTGGAGGATTCTGTAGTGGCCGAGCACCTGACCCATGAGCACGACGTTTTGGTCATTGGAGCGGGCGGCGCCGGGTTGCGCGCTGCGGCAGAAGCCTCGGCCGCCGGTGTCAAAGTTGCTGTGATCTCCAAGTCGCTGCTCGGCAAGGCCCATACGGTGATGGCTGAGGGTGGCATCGCTGCCGCTCTCGCCAATGTCGACGATCGAGATTCCTGGCGCGTTCATTTTGCCGACACCATGCGGGGTGGCCAATACCTTAACAGTTGGCGTATGGCTGAATTGCATGCCAAAGAGGCGCCTGCATGTGTGCGAGAGTTGGAGGCTTGGGGCGCAGTGTTCGATCGCACTGCTGATGGGCGCATCCTGCAACGCAATTTTGGCGGCCATCGCTATCCACGGCTGGCGCATGTGGGTGATCGCACAGGTCTCGAAATGATCCGCACTCTGCAGGATCACGATGTTCATCTTGGCATCGACGTCTTCATGGAGTACACCGTGGTGTCGCTATTGAAGGATGGCGATCGCATCGCCGGTGCATTCGGGTATGAGCGGGAGCGCGGAAGATTCCATCTGTTCCGCGCGAAATCCGTTGTGCTGGCAACCGGCGGGATTGGCCGCGCATACAAAATTACCAGTAACAGCTGGGAGTACACAGGTGACGGGCACGCTCTCGCATATCACGCGGGAGCGTCGTTGATGGACATGGAGTTCGTACAGTTCCACCCTACAGGAATGATCTGGCCCCCGAGCGTCCGCGGCATTCTGGTCACGGAAGGCGTGCGAGGTGAAGGAGGAGTACTGCGGAACAAAGACGGCCGCCGGTTTATGTTTGACGACGTTCCCCCCGCATACGCCAATCAAACCTCCAATACGGAAGAAGAGGGCTGGCGCTACACGCAAGGAGACAAAAACGCCCGCCGTCCTCCGGAACTGCTTACCCGTGATCACGTGGCCCGTTGCATCCGGCGAGAGGTACGGGAAGGGCGCGGCAGCCCCCATGGCGGTGTGTTCCTGGATATCGCGTGGATTAAGGATCGCATGCCGAACGCTGCCGAGCACATCAAGAAGAAACTTCCCAGCATGTATCACCAGTTTAAGCAACTCGCAGACATTGACATTACTGCAGAACCAATGGAAGTGGGGCCCACCACGCACTACATGATGGGCGGTGTCCGCGTTGATCCCGATTCGCAAATGTCCGACGTCCCCGGACTCTTCGCCGCAGGAGAGTGCGGCGCGGGACTGCACGGGGCGAACAGACTCGGCGGGAATTCACTTTCGGACTTGCTGGTTTTTGGGAAACGCGCGGGTCAACACGCCGCTTGCTATGCCAAGGAAAACTCACTCGGCGTCATCAATTCGGGTCAAGTTGCCGCTGCAGAAAAACAAGCACTGGCCCCGTTCGAGCGCGATGGCGCCGAGGGACCTTATGCAGTTCAGCATGCCTTGCAGGACATGATGCAAGACCTGGTAGGTATCGTTCGCCAGGAAAAAGAGATGTTGCTGGCCCTCAAACGCATCCAGGAGTTCAAAGCGCGTGCCGAGCGCGTCGGCGTCACCGGCAATCGCGAATACAATCCTGGTTGGCATACGGCTATCGACTTGAATAACTTGCTAATCGTTTCCGAAATGGTAACTAGAGCGGCCTTGGAGCGAAAAGAAAGCCGGGGAGCGCATTTCCGCGATGACTTTCCCGTTAAGGACGACAAGTTCGGCTCGTTCAACATTGTCGTCCGAAAGGGCCCCGGAGGCGAGATGCACATCCGGCGCGAGCCCATTCCGGAGATGCCACTGGAGCTGAAGCAGATCATCGAGGAGATGAAGTGATGTCCACGGCTACGTTCCGAATATGGCGCGGCGAAAAAGGTGCAGGAAAGTTTCAGGACTATACCACCGAAGTATCTGCCGGAATGGTGGTGCTCGACGCCGTTCATCGGATTCAGGCCGAGCAAGCCAACAATCTCGCCGTACGATGGAACTGCAAGGCCGGCAAGTGCGGCTCGTGCTCTGCTGAAATTAACGGGATGCCCAAGCTCATGTGTATGACGCGCCTGAACTCGCTTCCTCTGGAAAAACCCGTAACCATCGAGCCGATGAAGGCCTTTCCCCACGTGAAGGACTTGGTCACCGATGTGTCGTGGAATTACAGCGTGAAAAAAAGTATCGCCAAATTCAAGCCGCGTCCTCCCGATGCGCCCGACGGAACCTGGCGCATGGCCCAGAAGGATGCGGATCGCGTTCAGGAGTTTCGCAAATGCATCGAGTGTTTTCTGTGCCAGGACGTCTGCCACGTGTTGCGCGATCATCAAATGCACGACCAGTTTATCGGCCCGCGTTTTTTGGTCTACGCGGCCGCTCTCGAAATGAATCCACTCGACGTACAGGATCGCATCCCGGCTCTCCGAAAACAGTACGGCATCGGATTATGCAACATCACAAAATGCTGCACCAAGGTCTGTCCCGAAAGCATTACCATCACGGATAATGCCATTATTCCCTTGAAGGAGCGCGTGGTGGACCGATTCTTCGATCCAATGACCAAACTGTTTCGGGTGTTCAGCGGAAGCGCCCGCTAGGAGGTACTTATGCACTTTGATCTAAAACCCATCTCGAACGATGCTGTTGCGAAGGCTCTGGAGAAAGCCGAGCGCTATCGGCTCCTGAATGAACCAAGCTTCGCCGAAAGCATTTGCTTAGACATTCTGGCGATTCTGCCTTCCCATCAACAGGCGCTCATTTCGCTCCTGCTTGCGCGAACCGATCAGTTCGACCATGGCCTTACGATGAGATCGGCAGAAGAGGTCCTTCCCCTCATCGAGGGTGAGTACGAGCGTGCCTACTACGCTGGCCTCATCTGGGAACGACAGGGGCACGCGCACCTTCGCCACCACGAGCTTTGCAGCCATGCGAACACCTATCACGCATTGCGTGAAGCCATGAAACAGTACGAGCGAGCTGAAGCTCTCCGGCCGCATGGAAATGACGATGCCATTCTGCGCTGGAACGCTTGTGCACGAGTGCTTATGCACAACCCGGAGATCCGCCCCCTTCCGGACGCGGAATTTCAACCCATCACGGGCGAGTAGTGGCGAGCGCTTGCCGAAGGTATTCCGCGACCTCGTTGATGAAGCGATGCACGGACGCCTCCGCGAGGCGATGCCCGGCAACCGCATTCATCGCCCTTCCCAAGGCGCTAAAGGGTGGTTCGTAAAGCCCCAAAAAATCCAGCTGCGTTTCGGTGCTCGTTAGAGGGTAAACGGAAAGCTCGGCCTTCATGAGCGGGAACAAGCTCGGCGCTGCCGCAGCTTCCCACTCAAGCCGCAATCGCGTAGTGGGACCCGAAATGGCATCAGTGGCCTTCTCTTCGACCTCTTTGACGGAAATTCGGATATCGGCCTTCACACCGATGCCGCCAAGATCGACATGCAGCTCGGCAGCGACGGATTGCGCCCGCGAAGCGGCGGTCTTCGTTGCGGACTGGAAGACCTCGAGTGCCTCTCGCTTCAGTGCATCGCGTACCTTCTCATAGGGATGATTCACATAGTCGTAACAGCGAATTTCAAGCCCTTTGCTCATCAGCGCCGCTCCCGCGACATTTGCATATTTGCCCGGTTGTCGCGCAACTTTACCATAGTTCGATCGCTATACCCTTTACGTATGAAAAGTCGACCGGGAAGTTGACGGAAAAACAAGAATCAGCCAGGGCTGCATGCGCAGCTTGTCGATGGCTCCTCAGGCAGACGGGAACTGCGATTCACGAGCTCGAAATGAGACAGTGTACCCAAAAATTTGTCTCAGCAAGGGGATCACCGATACAGTTGCGGGTTCAAGTTTTACTCGCTTCGCTGTACCAAAACTGTACCAGAATGCAACCAGTGTGTATCTGGCGCGTATAATCCACTGCTTGAGTAAAACGGTGTGTGAGCGTGAATGCCCTGTGCTCTTCCTTTGTGCTCATGGCCTTCATTCTACCCGCAGGGAATGTGGTTCCACTGAAATCCTCCGGCAAATGATTGCTTAGGTATGGTTGTGCAATGAACCCCGGGAGTTCCAGATGCCTCTTCCTAAACTCATGAAGTTCAGGGTCGCTTCCTGATGGGATGCAGCACACAGACGTATGCACGTTCATCAGACGGCAGGCCGACTTGGCAACCGCAGCGACATTTCGCTACTATTTCGTGACGAAATGCCTCAGCCCGACTACAGCGCGAAAGGGCGAGGCGTGTCATTAAAAAGGGAAATAACTGGCCGCCACGACGTTCTCTTCTATTCTGGTGATACGATTTTTTTGGAGAGCGTCATTCATTTTATCGGGGGCCGCCTTGACGGGCGGGCACGCAGCCATTGTATTCGCCACGAAGCCGCACCAAGAAGGTCTTGTTTACGGATTAAAAGCAAAAGGTCTGGACGTTGATGAGGCTATCGAACGGGGTGCTATGTCCCATTGGATGCCGGAGAGACACTATCCACATTCATGGTTGAAGCTGCCTCCCCGGTCCGCCAGCGCGTGGGATCAATCGCCGAACTGTGAGACGGATCTTCGCCGCTCGCCAAGTCAGGGTAGCCGAGGAACCACGACGTTGTGTGGCAAGGCATGTCAAACTCTGGAACCACACGGATGCCGCGGTCGCGCGCGTACGCGACGACCTCGCGGACTTCGTCCTGCGAGTAGTAGACGCCGCCACAACCCTTCTCCTGCAATAAGGGAAATTTCTTGCTTTCCACGTGGAAGCCCTGGTTATCCGCAAAACGCCAATGGAAGACATTGAGCTTGACCGCTTCCATCCCGTCCAGACTCTGTTTCACGACGGAGACCGGCACAAAGCGATGCCCAGAATCGATCAGAAGCCCACGCCAAGGAAAGCGTGGCCTGTCCTCGATGCTAACGGCGGGAACGCTGAAGCTTTTTTTTGGAGTGATCCTTACCAATTGGAGAAAAGTTTGGAGTCCGCGGAGCACGCCGATTGGATTGGGAGCCGTTAACTGAACATCAGTGGTTGAGACCTACAGGTGGTAGGATTCGTCCTCGCCAAGCTGCTGGATCGCGGCACTCGGCCCCGCAGTTTGAATGGTGAAGTGCGGCGGGTTGAGGATTGCTTCGCGCCAGAGCGGGATGCCCCGTTTCCTTCGAGAGCAGGGCCAAGAAGCGCTGCTGGGCGCGTTCCAGGCGAGGTTCCCGATATCCTTTCAGCGCGATGCCAAAACTTCCATCAATAACGAATTCACCCTCGCGCGGCACAACATGGGCGGGAAGCGGCATGATCGCGGGCAAACTTCTTTCCTGGGCGAGGAGGCCGCTCGGAAGGCAGAGCAGGCAAAAGCCCAGCAAAGGAAGGACGACAAAGCGAGTTACACGATAAGCTTCCCTGCCAAGACACCGCTCTTCGTCAGACTGCCGAATCGTCACGATACGCTCCAAATTCCGCCAGGTCGTCTTCTCCCAGCCAAGAAAGGTCCTCAGGGTTCGTATCCGTGGGCCCTGATTCGTTAAAGGAGGATCCAGCCCGGTCACATAGCTCACCCAATGTGTCTGCCTACGCAAAATCCTCGGGCCGCGCGGGTCGTAAAGGCATCTCACTGTCAGGAGCCCGAACAAACGCCGAAGCCAAAAACTGGAATCCGCCGATTCCGTCTCCGATCGCAACAACTACACCCATTCCTGGACGCAGCCGCGCTTCCAGAACCAACGTGATTGGCGAGCAACAAGCGCTCCCGCATTCTGCAGGACGACCCTAAGATCCTCCCCAATTCCCCTCGCACTGCTTGCCCTGGACTCTGGCCCCTTCAAAAGTCCAGATGCAAACCCAGCCGCACTACGCGCCCGGAAACCACGGTGCTGCTGATAACCCCGAAGGACTTGGCGGATGCCAAGCTATTTCCGGGAGCGTCGAAGACGGTGTGGTTCAACAGGTTGTTGACGTCGCCGCGAAGCTCGAGACGAAAACGCTCGCCGTGCGGATAAAACACTTTCTTCGCGGACATGTCCCAACGCCAATCAAACGGCGCACGCAGGGTATTCCTTCCGACGTTGCCGTACTGGCCAGGGCTGTTGGCGACGAATGCGGCCGTATTGAACCATTCCGCAAGTTGCGCGGACAAGGGCCGGTCAGGGAGATTCGGATCGGCAACTAGGTTAGGCCGGTCGTTTCCCACACCCGTCAGTGAGGCATCTCTGCCGGTAAAGACGGTGAAGGGATTTCCGGACTGAAAGGTGTGATAGCTAGCCACCTGCCAGCCTCCGACCGCTTGGCGGAGGAAACGCGGAACCCGAGAGACTCTCGGGATTTCGTAGATGTAGGTGATCACGCCCACGTGGGTCCGATCAAAATCTCCGAGGCCGCGATCAGCCGCAGGATTGTAAGGGTTCTGCTGCACGCAACTCCCGATCACCTCGGTGGAGCATTGGTCGAGCGCCTTGGAGAAGGTGTAGTGGCCCTGGAACTGCAAGCCGTGAGAGAAACGCTTGGTGACGAGCGCCTGCAAGGCGTTGTAGGAACTGTTCAAGTTCGAAGAGTAGCCACCCATTGAGCCATAGAGAGGGGCATAAATACGGCGCGCGTCGGTGTTCTTTGTGGTGGCGCCGGGCCCGTAGACCGCCGGGTTTGTTTCGTATCCGTTATATCCATGACGCGAAATATTGCCCACATAGCTGACCTGAGCAGCCAAAGTCCCGGTGAACTGCCGCTCGATGGTCAGATTGAAGTTCTGGTCGTACATCGGGCGGAAGTGGCCAACCAGATCATCGGCCAATTGCAGAGGCGTCTTGAATATCGCCGCGCCGGGATTCACCTCGTAGGGAAATGGATTCGTGATGTTCTGATAAGGATTGGAAAGTGGGCCGGGGTTGTTCACCGTGAGCGACAGTGTAAACGGCTGCTGTCCTGACATCATTGGTTCGGCAACCAGTGGGTCATAAGAGATCCCATAGCCTCCCCGCATCGAGGTGCGGCCATTGCCGAAGATGTCCAAGGCAAAGCCCACACGCGGCCCCGGGTTAATCCAAGCGGCATGGTACGTGTACTGGGGATCGGACTGGAAAACCATGCCGAGGGGAGCGGCGGGAAAGGTCGTCGACTGAACGCCGGGAATGTACATGGCGTCCTGCCCGCGGTTCTCCCGCCAAGCCGTATAGATTTCCCAACGCAGGCCCAACGTCAAGGTCAGTCGGCTCGTGGCCTTCCAGGTGTCCTGGCCATAGAACGCCGGGATGTAGTAATGGCCCGAGGTCATGTTGGGGGAACTCTGGACGAAGTTTACCGGCGTTCCCAGCAGGAAATCGGCCACGGCGTTTTTCGTAATGCTGCCATCAAAGGTAAACGTCCCGTTGGAAGTGCCGCTATTGGGATGGCTGAAACTGATGCGTTCCCCGAGCCCTCCCCACTTGATTTCATGAGAGCCATGCATCCAATCCCAGTCCTGCGCCACGCCGTAATCCACGCCGATGCGCTGATCGATGGTTGGCGCTGTGGCACTGAAGCGTCCATTTACCGTGGTGGTCGGGAGACGGTGCGTTGGATATTGGTCCTGGAAGTTGGTTGCGCCGAGGTCCGCCAGGCTGGTGTTCACTGAATCGCCCTCACCATACACCCACTTGGTGAAGGAGACGCGGCTTGTCGAAATGAGCGAGAGGTTCCACGTCCGCACATAGTTCACCGTGGCCGTCTTGGGATCTTGACTGTTCGGCGCCGGCGAATAATCGGGAATGCTTTGTTTCGGGCTGGCCGGGAACGGACTGATTCCGCGCCGGTAATCCCAGAACCAGCGGAAACTCACCCGATCTTTTTGCGTTGCGACGAAGTCAAATTTGCCAACGAAACCATCGCCGGTTATCGGATTCGGACCCGAGAAGGAAAGGGCGCCCGACGGCAAATTCGGCTGCGGAATCATGTTCAGGATCTTGACCGCAACCGGGTCAAAGCGGCTGGTGGGAATTTGCCCCCCAGGGAACGGCTGGCCGGTCAGCGGATCAATCGGCGCCGGAGTGGAGGCGCTGAAGTCTCCGTTACGTTCTGCCTGCGTCGGCGGAAACGGCGTGGAGGTCAGGGCGGTCTGATGAGTACGCAGTCCCTGGTATTCGGCGAAAAAGAACAGCCGGTTCTTGATGATTGGCCCCCCGGCCGTGGCGCCGAAGTCATGCGATCTCAGCAGCGGCTTCGTCACGCTGAAATACGGCACCGAGTCGAACGCGTCGTTGCGGATAAATTCCCAGGCGGTGCCGTGCAGTTGGTTTCCCCCGGACTTGGTTACAGCCGCGAACACGGCGGTGCCCCGTCCATACTCGGCGGAAACGCCCGAAGTGACGACCTGCACCTCTTCAATGGCGTCCGGAGCCGGCAGCTCGATCCCTTGGCCGCGATGAGCAAAATACATGCTCGCGCCATCGAGTTGCTCGTTGGTCGAGTACGAGCGGTTGCCCTCGATATTCACGCGCTGCTGGTTGCGGTTGACATTGTTCCCAGGGCTCACATGTTCCACTCCTGGGGTGTAGTTGATCGTCTCGATGATGTTCCGGTTGTTGATGGGCATTTCCGCCAGTAACTTGTTCTCCACATAGTTGCCTAACACGATTGACCGTGTGTCCACTTGCGGCATGGCCCAAGAAACCACGATTTTCTCGCTGGTGGCCCCAAGTGCTAGGGTCACATCCACGCGCGAATCTTGAAAAGCCACCAAGGTGATCGGAGTGCGTACCACCTGCTTGAAACCGGTCGACGAGGCTGTCACAGAATACTCGCCCGGTGGCAATTCGCGCACCACGTAATCGCCCGAGGCGTCTGTTTTGAGATCGAAAGTCTGCCCGGTGGCAAGGTTGGTTACAACAACCGAAGCTGCGGCGATGGGTGCCCCAACTGGATCGAGAATTGTCCCGAATATGTGACCGACCGGTGTTTGAGCCATCAAGCCCAGCGCGGACAGGCAAACTGCCATTCCAAGGACTACAGCAGAAAAACGAATTTTCCTCATAAAACTTCACCCCTTTGTCGCCTCGCTGATCCTCATGGTCAGCGGGCAACGGATTGTCCATTCCTTACTTCTTGTTGTTTCACTCCCCTCTCCTTAGCTCTCCTTATTCACAACGGAGCTAACAAATCCGCCTTCGCTCAGCGCGCCACTCATGCTGGGATCCAGCCAGGCTCCCCCAGCCCATGCCCAGTGACTCGAGGACAATGTCCTACGAGCCAAAGGGGCTGCTGATGAACGCGGTCCTACTCGATCGCCGCCTGAACAGGTTGAAGTTTGGGAGCAAGAACATGAACGAGAGCAAGTGCAACGAGATATGCCGAACCGGCGAGGATGAGCACGGGGAGGTACGAGCCTGTCCACTGGAGAATGTAGCAAACGATCTTTGCGATGAGCACTCCGCCCACCGCGCCCGCCATGCCGCCGAAGCCGACGACCGACCCGACCACATGCCGCGGAAACATGTCCGACGCGGTGATAAAAATGTTTGCCGACCAGCAATACGCCTGTCCACAAGTGCGTGGCCCGGGAAGCGAAGACGATAGGCACAACGGCCAGCGCGCGAATCAGCATGGCGGTCTGGCGTGCCCAATTGCCGGTCCAGCCGCGCTCTGCGCCGAAACCAAAGACGGAGCGGGCCAGAGCATGTACCATAGCCGCAACACTCCACATGAACACGGCAAAGGGAAAAGCCTCGGCGCGTCCCGAGCCAATCCATCGCACGGCCCACAAGCAGCAGTCCGGCAGCAAAAGCCAACCGGAAGGCAAAGACGATGTTGGCATCGTCAATCTCGTTCCAGTGCAGCTCGGTTTGCAGTGTCGGCTTGAGCAGACCGATCACTTGGCGGTCCACAGAGTTCACCGTGGCGGCAAAAAACAGCAATCCACAGATGACCCAGCGATAATGGCCACTAATGCGCGCAGCTACCGGCAACCCCCATGCCGCCTGCCCTAACGTGACTCCGCCCTTGTCGCGCACGACATCCCCTTGCTGCCCTGAAAACCCGGCTTTACCGTGCGGGTAGACCCGGCCAGCCGCCGCGCGCAAGCCCCAACTCGCCTCTCTTCGAATCCCAACGTCCTCGAGACTGCCCGGCAGGCCGCCAGAACCGCTTCCGCAATTGTCTTCTGCTTGTCCTTGGACAGAATGCGCTGCAGCGCCCCGGAAACGCTGATGCCCGCCACGGGACGGCCGTTCGCATCAAATATGGCCCCGCCGATGCACCCGACCCCGGGCTCGTTCTCCTCGCGATCGATGGCGTAGCCGCGCTGGCGGATAGCCTCCAGTTCCCGGTACAAGGCGCGCGTAGGCCGCGGCAACAGCTTGGAAATTATCGTGTGGTCTGGCGAAGTGGGATCGTCGATCGGCATGTGCGCAAGGATCGCCTTCCCCATGGCGGTCAATTGCGCGGGCATGCGGCAGCCAACCGTGGCCGTCATGCGGAAAGGCCGCGAGCTCTCCGCAATATCCAGGTAGAGCACGTTGCCCCGGTCGTCCAGCACGCTCAGGTTCACCGTCTCGTTAAACCGTTCCTGCAGCTCCAGCATCGCGAAGCGCGCCACATCCTTGATGTTGCGGAGCACGTTGGCGGCCCGCTCCAGCAGCTTCAGGCCCAGCCGGTACCGCGTCCCCTCCGCGCTACGCGCCAGATAGCCACGTCCCACCAGCGTGTGCAACAGCCGGAACGTCCGGCTTTTGTTTAACCGGACGCGTAGGCTGAGCTCACTCAGCGTCAGCTCTTCGCAGTTTGCGAAGGCATCAAGGATGTCGAGGGCCTTGGCCACGGCCTCCACCACGTACTTCCCGGATGTGGTTCGCGCAAGCTTTACCATGAGCTGAACCTGGTCGGGCGTTTTACTGATTACAGTGTGCTTGCAATAGGTGAAATCACCCTCTCACGTTCCCGGCCCCCTGTCAAGCAGCCCTTGTCCTATACATGTCCTATACCTTTTAATCCGCCGCGGCTGAGCCGTGCGGCTTTAGGCGGAACAGAATTTCGCCGGCGCGGGGAACCACCTTCCAGCCGTCTTGTTCCCGCTCGCGCCATTCTTCCAACTCGACGCTTGCCGGATCCAGGTACCCCAGGTTGACCCGACGGCATCGCTCCTCCGGTATGCCCGTCGCCAGGGTCACGCGGATGCGCGCGCTCTCGATGGCAGTAGCTGCGTCGTACTGGCCGAGGCCCTTGACATGCGTCGAATGCGCCACCACTCCTCCCGGGTAGTGTTTGAAGCGGTTCCACTGCTTCAGGAAGTAGTCGCGGCAGTGATAGCCGATCTCGTCAATGAGCTTGCCATGCGTGTAACTGACTTCGTTGATTCGCGGGCTGTAGATGATGACCTGGCCGCCATCGGCCACCGCCGGTTCAAGCTTGTACATGCCTTTTGCGGCGGTCCACAAGTCGTCGTACAGCTCGGGCATGACGGAGAGCACGCGCTGGAACGGCTTCTCCACGTAAATGATGTGTTTCTTCGCCGAGAGTGCAGAGGCCGCCTTCCACGCCTCGTGCGGCGAACCGAAATACAGCCCAGCCAGGCCTTCGTGCGTCACCACCAGGGCAAAACACCACGTTGCGCGCGGGATGAATGCCGCGGCGCGATCAATGACGGCCCTGACTGGCGTGTATCCCGCGCCGATGACGTTGTAGTTGGTCACCACTGCCCCAAGCCAGTGCGTGAAATTGATAATCTCGGCGCCGGCAATTCCCGGAAAGAAATACTTGTTGCCGCCGGAAAAGCCGACCACTTCGTGCGGGAACACCGGACCGCACACGATGAGGTGATCGTAGTCCAGAATCAGCTTGTTCAGAGTGACTGGCACGTCTTGTGACAGGAGCCCACCGGTGATCTCGCCGATTTCGCGTGCGGGAATATTTCCGAGTTGAACGAAATTGGCCGGAACCTCCCAGTGGTGATTGAAAATGTGCGTGTCGCCAATATGGCCATCGACCACGCTTCGTCCCAGCCGCTTGCTGAGTTGCTCGTCCGTCATTGGTTGGTGCGTGCCGAGCGCAACCAGGTAATCGAGCGCTTTTACGCGTGGCCGGAGCAGTTCCTGAAAAACGCCAAACATTTCCGCCATCGGCATGGTTCGCGTGCCGTCGGGGATCAGAACCAGCACGCATCTGCCGTGTAGCGGGACGGAAGCCAGCGCTCGGGCGCACGTCTCGCGGATCTCATCATGGGTCAGGTACCTCTCTGCGAATCCCGTTCCGATTACCATGCCGAACCTCAATGCTTCTAGGGTCCCGAGTCATAAATTCGTTGCACGGGCTTTAGAAGAGGGAGCTTTAGGCTTCGTCAGGGTACGGCTTTTTAGCCGTGCCACTTCACGCCTTAGCCGCTCTCACCCAACTGTCATCCCGGCGGAGGGATCTGCTTGAGCGAAGCCGACACTAGGGCGCCGTTCGGGGGCTGGTGCACGCGATCTTGTTGGCCAAAACGCGGTTCGCCACGTCAGTCCCCAAAATTGGGGTTGACACACAAGAGAAAACACGGAATGATTTTTTCGTCAATTACAACGTCCCTGCATTCCGCGAAATCCACCTCCACTCTGCACACTCCCCATGCCGGACGTTGTGGCGAGGCTCGAAGATGGCGCAGCATCCGGAGTCTCAACATTTAGCCTTGGCAAGGCATTGCTTCGCAATGGCTGACCGTTCTGCCCGTCCGAGTCTCCGCGCATTCAGATTGGCGGCTTGCGCGCTGCTTGCATTGTTGCTTACGAGTCTAGGGCATGCGCAAACCGCCGATGAACGCGCCAGAAAAATTGTTTCGCGCATGACGCTGGACGAAAAGATCGAGCAACTGCACGGCTTCCGCGATGCTACCCATAATCGAATCGTTCTCGGGATCCCCCGGCTGGGCATTCCCGACCTGTGCATTACCAACGGCCCCGCGGGCGCAGGTCCCGGAGGAATTAAGCCGCCGAGGCCTGCCACGGCGCTGCCCGCGCCGATCGCGCTGGCCAGCACCTGGGACCGTGACCTTGCCATGGAATATGGCGCCGTTGCCGGCAGCGAATCTCGCGACCTGGGAAATTCTCTGCTCGAAGCGCCGACGATCAACATCATGCGCGTACCGCAAAATGGCCGCACCTTCGAGGGATACGGGGAGGATCCGTTTCTCACCGGGCAGTTGGCGGTTGCCTTCATCGACGGAGTGCAGAGCCGGGGCATCATGGCGGACGTGAAGCACTACGTCGCGAACAACCAGGAGACCGACCGGTCGGCAGTTGACGAAGAAATTAGCGAGCGCGCCTTGCGCGAGATTTATCTTCCCGCGTTCGAGGATTCCGTCAAGCTGGGCCACTCCGCTTCCGTGATGTGCGCCTATCCCAAGGTTAACGGCGCGTTCAACTGCGAAAACGTCGGCCTGCTCGATACGATTCTGAAGAAAGAATGGGGACTCGCAGGTTTTGTTACCTCGGACTTCGGGGCGGTCCACAGCACCGTCGAATCGGCCCTGGCCGGCCTCGACCTCGAGATGCCTACCGGCAAGTATTTCGGAGAAGCTTTAAAAGCGGCGGTGGAGGGGGGCAAGGTGCCCATGTCGGTGATTGACGACAAGCTGATCCGCCGCTATCGCGCCATGATTCAATCCGGCGTGTTTGACCACCCGCTAACTCCAAAGCCGCTCCCCGCCCGCGAACACGGGGCCATCGCCTTGCGCATTGCCGAAGACGGTATCGTGCTGCTCAAGAATTCGGGCGGCATCCTTCCTTTGAAAGCGTCGCAGCTCAAGCGCATCGCGTTGATCGGACCTGCAAAAGCTTCCACGGGCGGTGGCGGCAGCTCACACGTCGTTCCGCTGTACACGGTTGATCCCCTCGACGGCCTGCGTTCCCGTGCCGGTTCGCAGGTCACAATCGAAACGAATGATGGCGCCGATATTCCCGCGGCCGCCGCTTTGGCGCACAGTGCGGACTTCGCTATCGTCCTGGTGGTCGATCAGGATCGGGAAGGCCACGATCAATCGCTGTCCCTTCCCGGCAACCAAGACGAGCTGGTCAGGGCCGTCGCAACCGCCAACCCGCGCACCGTCGTGGTGTTGAAGACGGGTTCGGCCGTCCTGATGCCATGGGCCGAGCTAGTGCCAGCCATCGTCGAAGCGTGGTATCCCGGCGAAGAGGACGGCAATGCGGTTGCCGCAATCCTGTTTGGCGAAGTCAATCCCTCCGGCAAATTGCCGATTACCTTCCCCCGAAGCCCCGAAGACCTTCCCGCAAGCAAACCCGAGCAGTATCCCGGCGTGGATAAAGTCGCGCACTATTCCGAGGGTGTTTTCGTCGGCTATCGGCATTACGATGCTGCCAAGAAAGACCCGCTCTTCCCTTTCGGCCATGGTCTCTCGTACACGACCTTCGGATATGCCAATCTGCAGGTGTCGCCCGAACGGCTTCTGCTGAGCGCGAACGCGAAGCCGAATGTGCAAATTGAGTTTGACGTGGTGAACAGCGGCAGGGTATCTGGCGCAGAAGTGGCGCAGCTTTATATCGTCTGGCCGTCCAGTCACGCGGATACCCAGCCCCCGAAGCAACTTAAAGAATTTAAGAAGGTACGACTCGAGCCGGGACGGAAGGCTTACGTGCAGTTCGCGCTCAACCAGCGCGCATTTTCTTATTGGGACACCACAGTCCACGACTGGAAAGTTGCCCCGGGGACATATTCAATCCTGGTCGGCTCGTCCTCGCGGGATGTACGGCTCAGCACGCAGATTCAGATCGCGCCACCAGGGGAGTCACATTAAACTGGCAAACTTTCTTGCCCTTCTCCTTAGTTGCTAGCTACGCGAAGATGGGAGTCGCAAATGCGAAAAAAACGATGAAAAGTAAGCTTGTTTGGCTCTTCTGGGGATTGTTCTTTTCAGCCGCCGCTGCCGCCCGTGCAACCCACCGCGCCTCTTCTTCAGAGTGCCTCGCTCGCCCGGGAGTATCGTTGAACGGCGATTGGCACTACGTGGTTGACCCTTACGACGAAGGCGTGCGCCGCCGCTACTTTCTCAACCTGTCGCCGGCCGCCTCCACCGGGTGGTTGAGTACGACTTCGCCCCTTCGCCCACGCTGCACGTTCCTGGCGCCTGGAACACACAGCGCCCCGAACTGCTGCTGTACGAGGGGACCATCGGGTAAGGGAAATCCTTCGCATACCACCCGCGGCCCGGCTGGCGCTGCGAAATTCCGCTGTGGCAAGGCATCGCTTGGACTGCGCCCGGCGTTGCGGAGAAAGTCAGGGGCCAACTCGAGGAGATGATCGCGCGCGACTACAACCGCAGCTCCATCATCTCTTGGTCCATTACTAGCGAGTCCGCGAAAAGTCCGGAGCGTAACGCGTTCCTGCACGAATTGGCCGCGGCCGCCCGTCCGCTCGACGCCACTCGCCTGATCACCGCCACCACCAACCGGTCGAGCCTGGCTGAGCCGCACAAGACGGGTGATTGATGACCCGCTGATCGCGGATCTCGACAGTCCACAAGCACCAAATCGCCGCGTTGCGCAAAGTTTCCTTCATTCGCCGAATCGCCCCGTGGATTCTCAAGGACTTTCGGAGCCCCCGCCGTCAGTTGGCGTCCGTGCAGGATGGCTTCAACCGCAAGGGCCTGATCTCCAACAACGGTGAAAAAAGAAGGCTTACTTCGTTTTGCAGCAGTTCTACCGCGAGGTCGCGCACCACGATGATGTCGGCCTGAGCAAATCTCCGGAGATGCCATGACTTCCCGCAAAGTTTATGTCCTGCTTTTCCTGCTTCTCTTTGTTCTCGCGCTTGCGCAGCAGCTTCCCGATTTCCACGTTCCTTACCCGTTTCGCTTCATCGTTCTATGGCGATACCCGTTTCACCGACTCTTCTCGCAAGAATGCCAGCGATCCGGACTTTCGTCGTGCCATGCACAAGTCGCCAAGGAGAAGCCCGATTTCCTGGTGCTGACCGGCGACCTCGTCAGCAGGCCGTCCGAGGCCGACTGGCAGGTCTGGGATCGCGAAACCGAACCCTGGCGGGAAGCGGGCATCCATGTGTTCCCCGTGCTCGGCAACCACGACACCTTGGGCTCTTCCAACGCGCCTTCAATACTTCAGCCGCTTCCCTGAACTGCGCAACCTGCACTGGTATGCCGTTCGCACTCGCAACTGTTACTTCATCATGCTGGACAGCAACGTCAGTAACCCCGACAACGAACAGTGGAAATGGCTTCTCGAGCGACTCGGGAATGTGCCGGAAGGCGTGCAGTACCTGTTTATCGTGCAACACCACCCTGCCATGACGCATTCCAGCGGGCGCTTGCCGGGCGGCGGTCACTCGCTGCGCCCGGTTGACCAGCGCCTCGCCTCGCTGCTTGAGGAGAGTCAGAAGCGGCTCAACCTCCCCGACGTCGTGCTCGCCGGTCACGTTCACAACTATGAGCGCTACGTTCATGGCGGCGTCATCTATATCACCGCCGGCGGGGGTGGCGCGACTCCCCACGAGATTCCGCGCGATCCCGCCGACTTGTACCAAGCTCCGGGCTCGACTTACTCGTACTGTCGCGTGACCGTGGATCGGAATTCCCTGTCGTTCCAGATGATCAAGGTCCAAATCGCCAACCAGCAGCCGAGTTTCACCGTGGAGGACTCCTTCCAGCTTGGCCAGGGTCACGCTAAACCCGCTGCGGCATCGCCGAAGGCAAAGAGCAGCCGCGCGCGCAGCCCTATGCATTCCTGGCCCAGCTCGCGGGAACTCTACGCCCGACCTTTCTCCAATCAAACGCAGGTGGCGCTAAGCCAGAAGGCTATCTGCGACCGATTGCAATTATCGGAAATTCCAAGGAACTACCTAACCCAATCGGCGGGTGGATAGGCGATGCACCAGAAGGTAGGTGCGGGTCGTGTGAACTCTACTGCAACCTTAGTCGGCCCCGCCAACTCCTTCTTCACGTAAACCACGCGGCACTCTTTCTGTTCCCCGCTGTTTGTGTTTTGCATGAAAAGCCTTTGCTCAGGTGCTACGTTTTCCGCTAGGGCCACCAGCGCACCGTGAGCGTTGACAATCAGGGTTTGCGTCCTTTCAGAGAACTGCGGGCCTTCCGTTGGGCGTCTGTGAAGGACAACTGCAGCGCTCAACTCAATCCGTTGACTGCGCCGCTTCCCCGACCATGTCTTTGACTTTGTGAGTTGCTGGGCTGCCATAAATCCCTAGACGACGCCGATATCTTACACTCGGCGGGCACTCCGGCAAAAAGGGCCACGTGGATCACACACCCTGGAACGACGCTGGAAGATGAAACAACGTGCCGCCTCGCTGCAAAGTGTGTCGTCCAAACGTAGTTACCTTCGGCATCGAGCATGCCGCAAAAGACGCGGCAGAGCCACTTTTCGAGGTACGGCTCGCATTCGGATCCGTTTATCGTCACAGTCGGGAAGTCAAAAAAAAGGCGTATCTGGAAGCAGGAGATTGAACAATGGTTGCCGGGCCAGAAAGAAATCCACGCTTTCAAGCGAGTTTTCCGGCAGACACAATCCGTTGGAGAGGCAGGGGGGGTACCTCATGGTCTCCAAGACACGGCGGTCTTGATGAAGGTCTTTTCCGCGCCGGAGAATTGATGCGGAACGTCGAACGAATCCTTAAAGAGGCATTCCCAAACAATGAATCTATTGCCCTCGACTGATGACTTGAATTTGTTCTTGTGCTTCTTCTTGCAGCCGTATCTACAGTTGTGTCGAGCGATCCATGAATGTTTTCCTGCATTTCCGACCACGCTAAGCACGATCCGCGACCTTGCCGTGCGCCCATGCGCTATAGAGCACATCGAATCTCGACCAACCATTGCCTCTGCGACAGTTCAACTTTAGAGTTATACTTGGAGATTAAAGTTAAGTCATCGAAGTCTCTTGCTTTTCTAAAGATACGAGAGGCCCCAGCCCATGAAACGTATCCTAGTGGCTATGTGTTTCGTCGGTGCCTTCGGAAGCACCGCTCATGGTCAAACTTCCAACATTGAACCCGTGCATGTCTCTGCAGGAACGGTCCTGACGTTTTATCTTCACGCTCGGCTCAATCCTACCAACGGCAACGATGTGGACGGCTTGCCAAAGGGAACGCTGCTTCGCGTCAAGATGCGCAATTCCATCGATTCGGCTGTAAATGCCGATGGGACCGAGTTTCACGGCACAGTTGTTTCTGGCCTGACTTCGTCAGGTGAACTCGTGATTCACTCTGGAGCCGAAGTGCGAGGAATACTTGCCCTGCTGAGGAGCCGAAGTCACCCGGAAGGCTTTCGCTACGAGCTTCTGATTACCGACCTCACGGACCATGGGAAGTCGTATACTGTGACGGCCTCACTCAATCCATCATTAGCCGATTCCTCGACTTCGAAGCCAACTACAAGAGTCAACTCGAGCTCCTCGGAATCTAGCGCCACCCATTAGTAGACCATGGCAGTTTCTGCTTGCTTCAACAGGTGGTCCGTTTTGCGTGCATGTTCGACCAGCTCAATGGAAGGATTTCCCGCTCTAGTACTGCTTTGACTCGAATATGCCAGGCAGGGCGTATTTCCGTAATCTCAAGATTCACAAGGGGTTGATATCATTATTGACATTTCTACTGAATGTGGCTATTGGTCTGCGCTAAATGGAATGCCCCCCAAACACACAGAGCGAAGGAGTGTCCCGATGAAGAATCCGCATCGCTTTCTTTTTGCAACCCTTGCCAGCCTAATGCTTGTCGCCGCACTCTGGGCGATGCCCCCAGCCATTGACAATGCTCAACCCGCTGCAACAGCTCAGACGCCCGCGTCCCAGCTATCCGTCTCGGGAAAGATTACAGCCGTCCGCAAGGACTCCTTCACCCTGGCCGTTGCAGGCGGCCAGGCTTCCTCCGGACAACAGTTCGCGCAGGAAGCCCCCAACGCCAAATCAATGGTCTTTCAGATCGATAAGAACACAACCATAGAGGGCAAACTCAAAGTCAATGCCACTGCGGACGTCACCTATCGCGAGGAAAACGGCAAAAATATAGCAATCAGCGTCCATGTTACCGCGTGATCTGTAATCAAACTCCCGGTAAGCAAATTAAACTTATAGTTTATTCGGACGAGAAGTCGGCATTCGGAAGATCTGCCGATCGTGCCCTTTCTCGATTGCTCCCGAGTCGCCAACTATCCTGCACAAACGGTCGGATGCGAGGGACGGGTAATGGCGATTCCCTCGCGTCCGACATAGGCTAGGAGGGTGTCGGAGAGAACAAATCTTCGACGAAGAATCAATAACTTGCAGACGTACCTCTGTCCGTAACTTATTGATTTCACGTACGACAACATCTATTCCCGACAGGCTCCTAGCGATGGCGTGCTGGTTCTACGAAGCGCATGATCGTAGGCTAGGCGCGGGGTGAGTGTCCTTGCGGCAGTCCGGAGAGCCTCCGCGAAGAGAGTCCGAGGGGTTCACCTCTCACATTTCCGCCTATGCCGCCTTTCCTGGGAAAGTATCCAATCATCCGTCCGAGCCAAAAGCTCCAGTCCAATGGCAGAAGGACCTGACAGTAGACCCACTCTCCCGCGCTCATATTTCCCCTGTGTAATCGCGTGCGCACGCGACGCGGCAAGCGGGGCGTAGAGAAGATGTACCACAGGCTTATTATCCACAGTTTATCCACAGAGTCCGTTCTTGCAAGAAGGTAAAGCCGGGGAGTACCATGTGGTTCTTCCCCGGTCCAACCTTGAGGATGCATCCCGCCCTGCACCCGAACTTGAAAGGGAGGTCCTCAGTATGCCTGTAGTTAAAGAATTCACCCTCACGATGGACGATAGACCAGGAACGCTCGGCAAAATTTGCCGGGCGCTGGCCGACCGCAATGTGAACATCATTGCCGCACAGTCGTTTCCTTCCAGTGGGAAAAGCCTGGCGCGGGTAGTGTTCGACGACCCGACTAAAGCGCGAAGCGTGCTCGACAACGAGCGAGCGACCTATACTGAAACCGACGTTGTCAAAGTAAACCTTGCAAACCGGCCGGGAGAACTTGCGCGAGCCGCACAAAAATTGGGCGACGCAAGCATAAACATCAATCACCTGTACTGTGGAATAGAACCAAACTCGAACGCACCCCTCGTTATTTTTGGCGTGGCGGAGGTTGGTAAAGCTACGCCGCTGCTAGAACAGGCAGCTTCCGCTGCAGGTGGCAGAGGTTAGAATCAACACACAAACTTCTTGATCCAGGGACCGGCGAGAAAAGCCGGTCCCTGTTTTTATTTTCCTTTTCCGGTTTCCTGTTCAGAATGGGTTCGTTCGACGCGGAGCTTAGACACGACCGAAATTGACATCCTCCCCGCTCCTTAGAAAAGGGCGAGGATTCTTGGTTTTAACAACAGCACTTTCGGCGACTTTCGGTGAACACCTTAGTCACATTAGAATCGAAAGAGAAGGATCGTTTGATCGTTTCCTCACTTCCGCTGGCACAAAAAACCTCGGTCGCGCTATATTCGCGAGTGGGCTATTGCTCGTAAGCGCCAATGTCGATATTGCTTCCGTGTACCCGCGGATTGCCAGCAAAGTCTAGGGTACCTACGACGGTCGGCCCTAGGTTGATTCCTGCGTTGAGTGACGGTGAAGTCGGCTGAATCTGCAGGTTAGGTGTCGTCAGGCTCAGGAACTGCGGATCCGTATATTGAGAATGGGTATCCTTCCCGGTCGCCGATTGATAGGACGAAAAACCAGGATGGTCCGTACCATTCCAGCGAAAGTCTGCCGCTGAAGGGCTCAACGAGGAATAATAGAGGTTGTAGTCCACGTCCGAGGGATCGGGCTCGCTGTTCGTGTAGTTGTTAATGAATAGGCCTTGCGACGAGGCATAAACAATATTGTTCTTGAAAACGTTGTTGGTGGCATAGTACTGGATCTGGAATTCACCGCTCCCCGTGTTCTTCGTATCGTTCTGGAACAGAGTGTTATTCCCAATCGTGCAGTGGTCGGTGCCGCCCACGTTGCTGGCGTATCCTCCAATGCTAATGCCGACCGAATTCGACCAATACACTAGGTTGTTCCGCGCTATCACAAAGCTAGTCACTCGGCCCCGATGCTCGCTGGCCATCTCGATGCCGATGTCTACGTTGTGGATCAGGTTGCGCTCAATCACAACCTGAGAACCACCGTCTACGTAAATACCATTGGCGTCGTACTGGTTACCCTCACCAGGATTATTTATCGCCGAAATGTTGTAGATAGTATTGCCCGCGACCGTACCGTTGCGGGCGTAGTCGTAGGCTGGGTCGGGGGAAACGCCTTCGAAGCCAATAACGTCGATTCCGATGTTATCGTTATCGTGTATGACATTATTCGTGATAACGAAGTTGGTTACATTTCCATCGACGTTCACCGATTCGCTGGTGCCGGTCCTAAGATTATAGACTTGGTTGCCGCTGATGGTGACGCTATCGAGAGAAGCGGGCGCTGACGTTCCGTACACGGCAATGCCGAAAGCGCTGCCGGTGCTTTCCGAGGTTGTGACGACGTTATGAACCAGGTTGTTCAGTAGCTGGATGTTGCTGCCTGAGCCTGATACCCAAATCCCAGCCGGGGTGGCAGAGGCACTCGAAGTCTGGTAGTTGCGGATCTCCAGCCCCTGAATGGAAATGTAACTTTGATTCACGATATTGATCAGGCCTTGAGTGCCGGCCGTGGAGGGCACCAGTCCCGTGCCATCTATGATCCCTTGCTCACCGGGGAAGGTTTTGAAGGTAATTGGACCTGCAGTGGCTGAGCCCGATACCGAAATATTGACTGATTCGTTGTACGCGCCACCACGCACGTAAACGGCGTCGCCTGCCTGTACGGAGTTGGCCGCGTGCTGGATAGTTCTCCACGGAGATGAAAGCGTACCAGGATTCGAGTCACTACCCGTGGTTGAAACGTAGAAAACCATGCCAACGATGGGCGTGATGGTCACCTGCGCCGAAGCGGACTTTGTGGGATCGGCCTGAGACACGGCTGTGACCGTCACGGTGGTCGTACTCTGGACTGTCGCAGGCGCCGTGTACAGACCGGAACTGGAAATCGTCCCGACCGTGGCATTGCCTCCCGTCACGCCGTTCACTTGCCAGGTGACTGCGGTGTTGCTGGTGTTCTGCACGGTGGCGGTAAACTGCTGTGTTCCCCCGGTTGCCACCGTCGCTGAGGTAGGCGAAATGGTGACGTTCACGGCAGCAGTCGGCGTGATGGTCACCTGCGCCGAAGCGGACTTTGTGGGATCGGCCTGAGACACGGCTGTGACCGTCACGGTGGTCGTGCTCTGGACTGTCGCAGGCGCCGTGTACAGACCGGAACTGGAAATCGTCCCGACCGTGGCATTGCCTCCCGTCACGCCGTTCACTTGCCAGGTGACTGCGGTGTTGCTGGTGTTCTGCACGGTGGCGGTAAACTGCTGTGTTCCCCCGGTTGCCACCGTCGCTGAGGTAGGCGAAATGGTGACGTTCACGGCAGCAGTCGGCGTGATGGTCACCTGCGCCGAAGCGGACTTTGTGGGATCGGCCTGAGACACGGCTGTGACCGTCACGGTGGTCGTGCTCTGGACTGTCGCAGGCGCCGTGTACAGACCGGAACTGGAAATCGTCCCGACCGTGGCATTGCCTCCCGTCACGCCGTTCACTTGCCAGGTGACTGCGGTGTTGCTGGTGTTCTGCACGGTGGCGGTAAACTGCTGTGTTCCCCTGGTTGCCACCGTCGCTGAGGTGGGCGAAATGGTGACGTTCACGGCAGCAGTCGGCGTGATGGTCACCTGCGCCGAAGCGGACTTAGTGGGGTCGGCCTGAGACACGGCTGTGACCGTCACGGTGGTCGTACTCTGGACTGTCGCAGGCGCCGTGTACAGACCGGAACTGGAAATCGTCCCGACCGTGGCATTGCCTCCCGTCACGCCATTCACTTGCCAGGTGACTGCAGTGTTGCTGGTGTTCACGGTGGCGGTAAACTGCTGTGTTCCCCCGGTTGCCACCGTCGCTGAGGTGGGCGAAATGGTGACGTTCACCGGAATAGGTGGCTGTGTCTTTGACACAACTCCGCAGCCAGTGCTCCCCAATCCACTCACTCCCATTCCGGCGAGAAAGATGAAAGACGTACGTAAGTTTTTGATTTTTTGTTTGAAACCAAGGTCACCAGTGTTCATGGCATCCTAGGGCCCGGGGCTGGCCTAAGCCTAGCACGCTGTAGCCGCTCGCTTTCGCTATTTGCCACTCGTGGGCACAATTGGTACATGCCCCCTTCGCACCGGAACACTGTTCTCGCGTTGCTGAATCGAGAAAAGTGGGCATGTACTTCACTCATGTCGTAAAGGGCATTCAAGGCGTGCCGATGTGTCTCCGGGAGAGAAACACAGAAGAAGGGTCGCAGGTAGTCTCAAGGGGATCGACTACAGTTTGTAAAGTTCTTTATCCTTGACTTTGCGCGAGAGTTCGTGATCTTGACTTCACAATTTTCTCACTGTCCTGTTCTACTGTCCGACGCTTGTTGCCCGTGTATGTGGTAGATACGGAGAACTTCGTTCTCAAAAAATACATTGGCGTTGGAGTGGTATTGCCGGTAGTTCTCACAGAGTTGTAGCGCCGCTGCCTCCAAGCTGGCTCGCCCTCCCGGTGAGCGATAATGGCGGTACGTGGGGTCAGTTAGCACGGAGAAAGAAACGGTCTCAGGTTCGCGAGAAAAAATCTGAAACGGTTTCTTCTCGACATAAATGAACAAATCTTCCCGTCGATCCGGAAAACGGAACTCTGGGTTCGTGACCTGGGTGCGATATTTCTCGACAAATCCGGCCAGATCTTCGTGCCCTCCCAAGCCAAGTGTTTCGGCTAACTGCTCTACAGGTGCCGCCACGACCCACGACTGCCGTGGGAATCGGTATGCGATTTCCTGCGTTGCACGGGCCGCGGCTTCATACTCGAGCCATCGGCCAGACAACCTTTGCGGTCGAAACCAAATCACGGCAACGCACAAACAGGCAGCGAGCAATAGCGTTTCAGCCTTCCTGCGGTCCCGAGCGGCTAATTGCGCCTCTATGAACGCAAGGAAGCAGCCCACCAGAATGGCAGCCGCAACCGGTAAGATGGTGCGCATTTCGTCAGAGATAATGATGACATTGGACAAGGTCGCCCAACCCATCAATCCGTAACACAGCATCACGAATGCGAAGGGGCCCGCCATGGGCCGAAGCAGCAGCACCCCCGCCGCGATCACCAAGATTATGAGCAAGACCTGCGAGATGATGCCTGTCAACAACAAGCAGCACGTGAAATCCATCAAGGAATCCCAGCCCCTCGAGTTCCGATACCAATCCGCGAGAATGGCGAGAGCTAAGAGAAGGAACAGCAAGCCGAGCGCAAATTCAGGCCGGGCTCCCATGGTTGCCGGTGAGCCTGTGAAGACACTCTCAATTTTCTCCATCGCCGACATTGCCACGCCCGTTTGGTCTCTCGCAGGCGGGAATGCAGCTGCTCCTAAGCAGTAGATGACGGCGACAACCGCAACGCCTACACGGGCGCAGACCTGAATGAATAACCCTGTGGCCAGAACAACTAACAGGCCCATTGCCGGTGCCAAGAAGCGCGTTACCTGCATGGAATCCGCGCCGCTAAGCAAGGATGTGGCTGCGATCATGGCCGGAAATACAAACGGCCGCCCGGCAGGATGAATATTGAGCATCAATTCTCGCGCACGCAGGAGAGCCGAGTATTCCTCAGGTTGATCAAAACGCAGTTCCCGAACCGCGTGCTCGGTGCGCAATACAACGGTCGTTCCCAGCACCACAATGAAGCTTGCGCCCAGCAGTTCCTTGCCTTCCAAGAGCCTCAGCCATGCGTTAACGCGTAATCCCCAAGACTGGCGGCCCGAGGTGGACGCGCGCTTACGAGCCAGGAGGAACAGGTTGAACGACCGGGATTCAATCTGGCGCATTATGTTTATCGTGGTTGCTTGCAGGCTCGTCCACAAACCGCGCGACACCCCGCCGCGCTTGCGAAACCAGCCTATGGCTATCGCGCCCAAAAAAAACAAAACAACCGTGATCACACCGAACACCCTCAAGCTGCACATGAGAAAAATTAGGATCGTCACGCACAGCACGGTGCGAGCCCAGTTGCCGGCAATCCGAAGGACTCTCGGTGAGTTCGGCCTGCCCGAAAAGAGATGCGTCGGAAGCCAAAAGAACGTTAGAAGGAAGACGCCGAGGATCCAAAAGGCCTTGAGTGCATCTAGGACGGGCATCAAGAAAGGCTCATGAAATCGAGTAATGATAATCTGGGTGTTGCAGGACACGTCTAACCGCTGCGTTGGCTGTCCATAGAACCACAGCGGACCCAACGAGCAGCCCGACGGCGGCATATTGCACTCCCCACAAATGGCTGAGAGCATATCCAATCAGCAGATTCACTGCGACTCCGAGTGCCACGGCCAGCGAGGCCATCGAAATGGCATTTACGCTGGCTAAAATTATGATTTCCAGTAAAGCCATGCTCAGCATGAGATAACCAAGGCCTCCGAGCACGGCCGTCTGCAATAGTCTGGGGGCGGCGACCGGGCTGTCTGACCGAGAGAAGGCAAACCAAGCACTCAAAGCAATCACAACGAATGCAGCGAAGATAACCAACATGGATTTCCAGTGACGTTTCCCCAGGCTTACCATCAGTCTCTCGTTCGCGTCCTGCGGCAGGTCCGTAGCCAACCTTTGCCAGAACCGCAGGAATGAATCCGCGAGATACTCCACGAGAGCGGCGGTAATCAGGAAAGCCAGCAGGACCAGATCCGTGCCCTTCTTATATGCGGCGTCAATTCCAAAACTTAACCCGGAAATCCATGGAACTGCGCTTCCCGCAGTCAATCGGTCAGCAAAGAGAAAGGTGAAATACAGAGTACCGTAGACATAGAAAGGCACCAGCGAGATGAACAAGACGCTGCCTCGTGGACGGGCGCTGTCCTTGCTCTCTGGGTGCATATTCTCGGCGTGATAAGAGCCTGCCAGCACACAACCGAGGGCGCACGACACTGCCAGCAACGGGCACGATACCAACAGAGTGGTAGTCCTTGGGTTGGCGAGAATTTTTATCAAACCACCAATGAAAATGCTAAGAAAAAAAACGAGCGGGACACACCAGCCGTTCCCCTGTACAGAAAGCACGGCGCAGAGCATCCACAGAAGGCTCAGGGCTAGATAGCTGATGGCAGCCAGCACAAGGTAGTTGGAGGCAAATAGATGAAAATAAGAACCCGCCATCATCCCCAGCAATGCCAGAACAAGGCTGCACGTCAGTCCTATGTTCAGAAGGGAGATGCAAGTACGATGCGCCAAAACCGGCTCCTTCAGCCCATAATAGAAGTTCCCACTGCGGGAAATCATCTGGACGAAACCGCCCGATGTGATAAGACTAGCAATCAGAGTAAGACTCAACGCTCCCCCGATCTCGGCGGAAACCCGCAGAGTGTCCGGCCGCAAGTACTCCAAAATCAGCATGACCGTCCAAGGAATGGCGTAGGCCAAACTGAGCGAAAACTTGCGTAGCGCGCAGCTTGTCTCAGCCCACAGAGAAATGCGCTTACCCTTCTGGTTCGCCCGCTCATCCGGCGCAGGGTTTTGCTGAAGACGCGCGAAGAGATGCTCTGCCAAGGTAAAGATATCCGGCAAGCCCCACTTTCTCGCGGACCGATCGGTGTACCCCAGCGACTCCATCAGGGCGGCAACCTCGCGGGCGTGCACGACCCGCACCGCGTCTACACGATTGTCGATCAGCCGGTCTTTGTAGCCTTTATGACTCATGCGCCTCCCCCGCAGGTCAAGAGTGATCTCCCAAGGGGAGAAGTTAACAAAGTATCGATCTCTTTTGGCTCCACGAAGCCATCGGAGCGGATTCGATGAACCGAATGAGTGGTCGTGTCACCGACAATTAAATAGTTGCCCGCCTTTCTCCAGAAGTGTTTGTTATCAGAACCGACCGTGGATGAATGTTCGAAGGCGCGGAGCATCGTGCCCTCCAGGGTGCACTGATGATCAGGCAGAGCGTTGCTCCGAGCAGAAAAGTTCGGTTCGCCCCAGCCAAAACCATCCAGGCCATAGAGAAGGGCGCTCCACCACGCATAATTGAATTTTTCCGCGCTGAAAGGCTCCCGTTCCGTCGTTGTTGTGGTGGCAAAAATGTGCGCACCATAGCGCCGACGATATTTGAGAGCCAGCTTCAAGCGTGCCTGCGACTCCGAAACACTTTCGTAGTTTCCGTTTCTCACTTGAAATGATTCCAGCAGGAAAAGATCCCGCCGATCTAAGAGCGGTGGCAAATGGTCTGGATTCTTCGCGGTGCCATCCGCGTAAGGGAGTTTGTCTTCAAGGCTGAACAAATGGTCGAGAAAATACGCATTCATGAACGCGCTGAGACCGAGCTCATGGATGATGCGGACGGCCATATTCTGTCGCTCGCGGGTGACTGCTCGGAAGTCGTAGCCGGCCTCGTCTAGAAAAATGCCTACCACGCCCATGT
>Ga0209474_10000422_pt1 | contig 46623 bp, 50 predicted proteins | sample GraSoiAngelo_145_FD_185902 | JGI IMG/M metagenome (GOLD analysis project Ga0209474, IMG submission 185902) | Grasslands soil microbial communities from the Angelo Coastal Reserve, California, USA - 14_1009_05_20cm (SPAdes) (version 2) | ecosystem: Environmental > Terrestrial > Soil > Grasslands...
TTCCATCGCGTGGCTGTCCAACGCTGCCCGTGTTAATGAAATATTTCTTGGTCATCTCGATGCGGAGATGTTCGGTCCTTTCCTGTCTTACACCGTTATCGTCACGAATAAATACCATCGGCACATGTGTGTGGCCGAAAAAACAAACGGTCGTGTGCTGATAGGTGAAGCTCGCGGCGGCGTCGAGATTGTTAAAGACATAGCCCCATTGTGCCGGCGTATCGAGCGTTGCGTGGACGATGGTAAAACCGCGCACCTGTTGCTGTAATCGCAAGGTGCGCAGCCATTCTTTGTCTTGCTCTGTCAAATTGCCGCGGGTCCACTCAATGGCGCGCTCAGCGAGTTCGTTAAAATCAGTCGAAGATTCGGAGAGCGACGCTTGCTCGTCGTGGTTGCCCTTGACGATGGGGCAATCCATTTCGCGAATGCGTTCTACGCACTCATGCGGATTTGCATTGTAACCGACCACGTCGCCCAGACAAACAAAGTGCGTGCATTTGTGTTTGTGTGCGTCCGTCAGCACTGCCTCGAGTGCCTCCAGGTTGGCGTGGACATCACTAAAAATTGCGACGCGCATCGGATCGAAAACGCGCTACGGTGCACGGTCGGGAATTCGTTGATCCTGCGGGATTCCAAGTTTGTTTTCGAGGAATTTCAGCCGCGTGATCAAAGTCGGCAGCCGTTCCTTCTCACCCTCGTCGTAAATCTGCCGGAGGCGCTCATACGCTTCGCGCTCCCGTCCCTCGCAGTAGGAGAGTTCATAGGCAGAGAAACGCTTCTCGTACCTTGGGGCTCCGGGCAAGGCTGCGGACTTAGCGAAAAATTCGGAGGCGCGCTCGTGATCTTTGTATTTTTCCTTATAGAGACGGGCCAGCGTTTCGTAGAGCTGCGGTCGATCGGGATTGTTTTTTATTCCGCGTTCGAGGAAATCTTTGCCGAGTGCAAAATATTCGCGCTGTGCTTTGACGCGCAGTGCGAGGCGCGGCTGGGCGCGATCGTTCATCGCTGCTACGCTTGCATTCCAAGCCATGTGCCATGCCGCCATGTCCCAAAACAAAATCGAGCGCGGTTGCAGCGTGGTGACGTGCCGGAACAACAGCAGCACCCGGCTCCATTCTGTCCGCTCCCAAGCGACATGTGCCTGAATGAAAAGACCATCGGCGACGATCGCCCGGAATCCACTCAACGCGGCAATGAAGCCAAGTTGTCCGAGTTTTTCACGCAGGTCGAGATTAAATTCGACCCCGCGAAAATGTTCTTGTCGATGGATGACAGCGAGATCCCGCTCGACTGGCAATTTAATCGCCCCGATCACGATCAGAGTTACGAGCACGAGAAGGAGACGCATTACAGCTCTTTCCCGTAAAAGACGAAGACAGCCAGCAATGTGTAGATCGTCGTATAAAAAGCTCCGAGGACGGCCGTCTTAAGAAAGACTCCCAGTGAGATCGCAGTCCCCGCGACGATATCGTCAACCAGATTAAACGCTTGCAAGTCGGGAAATAGCAGTGCCACGATCGCAAGGAAGAGGTGCGTAATCCAGCCACTGCTATGTTCCTGGAGCCAATATTCGCGCGCGGTCGCTTGCAAATGCCCGATGAAGTAAATAAAAGCCATGACAACAATCGTAAAGATGTTTGTCGTTGCGAAAGTTGATACAAAAAGCGTCAGCGCCGCGAGCAAACATGCCTTTAGATAGATGATGATAATTCCGGGAAAAAGATCGAGGTTGAGCCCGGAGGAGCGGACCGCGCGGAGTGCATCATCGACCTGTTCAGGCGGCGCCGAGGACATCTGGCGGAGGGTCATGTGCAGCACGCTTTGTTCACGTATGTAGAGCACGGCGAGAAACCCCGCACTCATCACGACGGTACTGATAGCAAGCAGCAAAAGGACGCCACCAATTTTTCCGAGCAGATATTCGAAGCGCGGCACAGGCTTGGCAAGAATCGTGTAGATGGTGCGGTCTTCGATGTCTTGGGGGATGAGCCGCGCCGTCGCAATGATTGCCAGCAACGACGTAAAGATCGACATCGCGCCAAGCGAAATATCTTTCAAGATTTGAAATTCCTGCTGAAAAGTGAACTGCGCCATGAAGATGGAGCTGCCGATCAACAGCAGGGCAAACACTAGCAAGACATAAAAAACTTTTAGGCGTGTTAGCTCGGTCAGCGTGTTGGCTGTAATCGCGAGAACTCGTGAGAAAGAAACACCACGATGTGGCGCGGCGACCATTATTTCGTTGCTCATGGCTCCCGACGGTCGGTGGTCGCGTCGAGAAACAATCGCTCGAGCGTAGTTGTTGACTTTCGGCGCTCGATCAATTTGGCATTTGAGCGGTTGATGAGCGATTCAATCTCTTCGATCAGATGAGAGGAGGCGTCCGCGACGATAAGCTCGGTTTGATTTTCGATCGCGATCAATTCTTGAAGGCGACCTTCGCGTACGAGTACACCATCCGCGAGAATGCCGACGCGATCACAAATTTCCTGCGCCTGGGTGAGCAAATGCGAGGAAAGCAGCACGGTGATTCCACGTCGCTTAAGGTCGAGAATCAAATCACGAATCTCACGCGAGCCAGCTGGGTCAACGCCTGCGGTCGGCTCGTCCAACACGACCAGCCTGGGATGATGAATGAGCGCTTGCGCGAGGCCGATGCGCTGCAACATGCCCTTCGAATATGTGCCAAGCCGCCGTTTTCGCGCATTGGTCAGCCCAACGAGCGCCAGCAATTCGTCCATGCGATTTCTTAATCCAGCGCCACCGAGCCCGCAGAGCCGGCCAAAGAAACGCAGCGTTTCCTCGCCACTAAGATATTTATAGAAGTAGGGATTCTCCGGCAGAAAACCGACCGCTTCCCGGCTTTTAACAAGACGGCTGTCACGACCGAAAATTTCCGTGCAACCGCGCGTTGGCGAAACAAGGCCGAGAATAATTTTCAGAGTGGTACTCTTGCCAGAGCCATTTGGACCAAGCAGCCCGTAAACTTCGCCTGGTTCGATGCGAAGATCGAGATCGCGCACTGCGACGATCGACTGCCGATGGAGTGGGACCGGGAAAATTTTCGTTAGACCCCGAACAGCGATTGCCGGATCAGTCATAGCGAATCTCAAAACCGCGGCCCGCGACTGGGTTTGGTAATTTGTTCTCCGTTTGATTGCGAATATGGGCGCGAAGGTCGCTCTGGCTAACCGCGTCGAGGAACGCACGCACTTCAGCTTCTTCTCCATTAACCTGAAGTTCCACGCGACCGTCAACCAGATTGCGCACCCAGCCGGTGATATCGAACCCTTTCGCTATGTGTCGAATCGACCAGCGAAAGCCGACACCCTGAACATTGCCTTCGTAAAATACCTGGAGCGAGATCATGCCATTAGGCCAAACTGACCCTAAGAAAGATGCGAAGGCGCGAAAGTCTAGTTGGCGAAAGCTCACGCCAGGCAAAAAGCTTGACCCAGTCTTACTTATAAGAATAGACGAGACAGAAGCTGCCCTCCTGGCCTTCAACCAGATCGACCGAAACGAAGTACTGGCCGCTGTTCGTCGGTGAAAAGCCGGCCGCGGCTTTTTCCCCGGCATTGTAACCTTCAGTCGTGACTTGCTTGCCGCCCTCATCATAAACGCTCACCGCAATTTTCTTTGCCTGTTCGGTTGCGCCAGCGGAGAACCAATACTGATTTCCCGCATAGAGATTCACCGCAACGAGTGCGTGATCGTGCGGCTTGATCGTGCCACACCAGTGACCATCGCGTATCTTGAATCCGTCGTTTGTAAATGCGCCGGCGAGATCGAGTGCGGCTTTACGCGCCGCGACTTCAGTATTCGTCTGGGCGGGCGCAGAGGTGTTAGCCGCGAGCACGAAGATCGACAAGAAAATGGGAAGGCAGCGCTTCACTTGGCGATCGCTTTATTCTCTATTTCCTCCATCACTTTCCCAACCGCTTCGTTGACCTTCCGCACTTCGTCAACGCTCGGCGCTTTGCCAACGGGGAAAGAAACGAGCTTCTCAATGCCGGTGAGTTGCTGGCTCACATTTTTGACCAGAGGCTCGCCCCGAAGTTGGGGTGAAATCTCACCGATTTTTGACTGGATCAAACTGACAAGCGCCGGCTGCCGTAAAACTTTTGCGCTTCGTTCGTCATAATTTTGCATGATTGCCGAGCTAACCACTTGCGTGCCACGAATCCAGCCGCCCAGACTTACAAGGATGACCAGATCCTGATCACTGTGCGATTGCATCGACGATTTCACTTCGTTTTGTGTCGCTTCCAATTCCTCCTGTAGCGTGTCCCATTCGTCATTTTCGGCGAATTCGTTAATGCTATTGCCGCGACTGAGGAGATTCTCACTTACTCCCAGCGCTTTCGAAAGCTTGATGATGTCTGATCCGATGTTTTTGACTTGCTGGCTGTCTTTGGCTTCGACCGCGATAAAGCCATCGGCGATCAAGCCACCGAGGTTGAGCGCGATTTGCGCACGGTTGCGATACGTCATGGACATCGGGCCCCGATATTGACCGGACCAATTTGTTTTACCCGGCTTCTCAAGCGCCGCGAAAAGTTCCCCCGGCGTCGGGATGCTGATGGAATCGCTTCTAACTGCCTTGGCAAGTTGATCAGCCGGGAGACGTCCGATTTCCGCGCCAGCGGCCACAAAGATGACGCCCATCAAGCCGATCGCAGCCAATCTCTTCAAACAAATCATTGGTCAGATTATCCGCACCTAGGCCGAAATTACCAACGAGAATATCGGTCGCAAGAAAGAAGCTCAAGCGGCGCCGGTTCTTTGGCGGTCACGAAGATTAGTTGAACAGGGACCGCCCGTAGGCATGATTGCGACGCGTAATTCCCTGCGCTGCGATATCCTGCAATGTCAAAAACTTCGATTCGCAACATTATCGGCCGCGAAATTCTGGATTCGCGCGGTAATCCTACTATTGAAGTAGATGTGCGGCTCGAGGATGGCGCGCTCGGGCGGGCAGCAGTCCCAAGCGGAGCAAGCACTGGCGAACATGAGGCATTGGAATTGCGCGACGGCGATAAAAGGCGTTACGGCGGCAAGGGCGTGAAGAAAGCGGTTGCTAATGTCAACGACAAGATCGCGCCAGTTCTGAAAGGCTGTGATGCGCGCGACCAAGGACAGATCGATAACAAGCTGATCGAACTGGACGGCACGGCGAACAAGAAAAATCTTGGCGCAAACGCCATGCTTGGCGTTTCACTGGCAGTCGCGCATGCGGCGGCTGCCGCGAATGATGTTTCGCTGTTTCGTTATCTCGGCGGAGCGGAGGCGAGAGTTTTACCAGTGCCAATGATGAATATCTTGAACGCAGGTGCGCACTCGGACGCGCCGATCGATTTTCAAGAATTCATGATCGTTCCTCGTGGCGCGTCTACGTTTTCAGAAGCGCTGCGTTACGGCGCGGAAGTTTTTCAAGCGCTCAAATCGGTGTTGAAAGATCGACATCTTTCCACGGCGATTGGTGACGAAGGCGGGTTCGCGCCGCAACTGGATTCGGCCGAGGATGCGTTGGACTCGATCATGATGGCGGTGGAAAAAGCCGGTTATAAACCTGGCGAACAAATTTTTATCGCGCTCGATCCTGCCGCCTCCGAGTTCTATGACGCGGAAAGCAATGCTTACGTTTTCAAAAAATCCGACGGTTCGAAAAAGACGGTCGAAGAGTTGATCAATTATTATATCTATCTTTGTGCGCGGTTTCCGATCGTCTCAATTGAAGATGGTTGCGCCGAAAACGATTGGGACGGGTGGAAAAAATTGACCGTGAAACTCGGGAACGAGATTCAACTCGTGGGGGACGATATCTTTGTCACGAATGTCGCATTTTTGCGGAAGGGAATTGCCGAGCACGTGGCGAATTCGATTTTGATCAAAGTGAACCAGATCGGCACTCTCACAGAGACTCTGGCTACGATTAATCTGGCAAAGGAAAACAATTATCGCGTGGTCATCAGCCATCGCTCCGGCGAAACCGAAGATACAACAATCGCCGACATCGCGGTCGCTACTAACGCCGGTCAAATCAAAACTGGCTCTCTTTGCCGGACTGATCGCGTCGCGAAGTACAATCAGCTTCTGCGAATCGAGCAAGAACTTGGTGACAAAGCCATGTACGGCAGTAAGATGCGCTAAGTGGATCAGACCTACGGCAACTTCCGTGCCCGTCGCGAAGCCACAGTTTGGCAGCGACTTAATCGAATTCTTCGCGTCCTGCTCGTCCTCGCTGTCTGGCTCGTGATTGTGAGTTTGTTCGTTCCACCTTACAAAAGACTTGTCCAGAGCAGGGCCGAGATCGATAACCTGCAAGAACAGGTAAACGAACAGCAAATTTTGCTCTCGCGGCAGACTCGCGAGGTCAATATGCTCAAAACAGACGCGACTTATCTGGAAACGATTGCGCGCGATCGCCTCGATCTGATGAAGGAGGGCGAAACGATTTTTCGTCTTGAGCCGGCGCGGGCTGCAAAAGCGAAGGCCGCCAGCTCCGCGCGGCGATAAGGACGGTTCACCTGAACTGCCTTGCTCGCGGCATGGTAGCATAGATGAAGACAATGGGGGTCAACTCGCGAAAGAGTTCGACGTCCAATCGCCACTAGCTTTGCGTCTTCGTAATGCGGCACTATCTTGTCACATGGCCGAGGAAGCCCAACCGATTGATACTGAAGATTTGAAGTCGCGCATTCGCGAATTGCGGAGGTTTCTTTGACGTCGAAAAGCTCCAAAAGAATCTAGCCGCGATCGAAGGGCGTATGGGCGCGCCCGATTTCTGGTCTAATCGCGAGCGGGCCCAGAGTGACGTCGAGGAAGTCTCCCGATTACGCTCGCTCATTAGTCCATTTCAAGAGTTGGAACGCGAAATTGAAGACTTTAATGCGCTGCAGCAGTTAGCCACGGAAGAAACGGATGAGACTGCACGCGCCCAGGCAGAGAAAGAGGTCGCGACTGAGCACACCCGGTTAATTCACGAGCTCGAAGAATTTGAGCTGCGCCAATTTCTTTCGGGCGAGAATGATCGAGCAAATGCATTTCTCACAATTCATTCCGGCGCGGGCGGCACAGAGTCGTGCGATTGGACCGACATGTTGCTGCGCATGTATCAGCGCTGGATCGAGCGAAGCGGTTTCAAATCACAAACAGTGGACATTCAACAGGGTGAAGAAGTCGGCGTAAAATCGGTCACGTTGCTCGTAAGCGGGGAGTACGCTTATGGACATCTTCAGGCCGAGCGAGGAGTGCATCGGCTCGTACGGATTTCGCCCTTCGATGCAAACAAACGGCGTCACACCTCTTTTGCCAGCGTCGATGTTGTCCCGGAGATCGCCGATTCCACCCCTCTCGAGATTAACCCGACTGATCTGGAGATCGACACCTTTCGCAGCGGAGGCAAAGGCGGCCAAAACGTGAATAAGGTCGAAACCGCTGTGCGCGTCATGCACAAGCCCAGTGGGATCGTCGTCGCTTGCCAGGCCGAGCGCAGCCAAGGGCGCAATCGCGAGCTCGCGTTCAAAATGTTGAAGGCAAAACTTTACGAAATTGAGCAAGACAAAAAGCGCGCCGAGATCGATCGGCAATATGGCGAGAAGGGCGATATCGCATGGGGCAGTCAAATTCGGTCGTATGTTTTCCAACCGTACCAAATGGTGAAGGACCATCGCACTGGCGCAGAGACCAGCAATGTGCAGGATGTCATGGATGGCAACATCGACATGTTTATCCAGGCCAAATTGCGCGGGGAGAAACCTGCGAAGGCAGAGGGGAACTTGTAGAAGCGTTGTCCAAAGCGACCAATCTTCATCTCAGCGTTTGACGCAAACCCAGCTACAAAGCTGCCGTCACATGTTGCAAGCGAAATCGTGCATCAAATTCTCCACCATTGTGCGCGCGGCAACATGCCAGGCATGCAACCGCACGTTTAATTCGGCGGACACGTGGAAACTCACGCGCACAATTCGGGCATTTGTAGAAAAACCGCGGAGCACGTTCGCTAACTGGGAACGGAAGATTATGACAACGCACTTCATCGCCAATCCCAAGATCACGACAAGCGTCGCGCCATTCGAGTGCATGCGGCAAAATCTGGCGACGGCCAGCACGGAATTGCGCGAGAAGATGGGCAAGCTCGTGGCGCAATGTCCGTTCGATTTCGGCCTCGCCGTAATCGCATAGTCGCGGATTCAGCGAAATCAATTTCTGGCGAAAATCGGCACGGCCCGCCGCAGTTAAGAGGCGCGGATTCCATTCCACACGAACTAAATCGGCGAGGCGCCGCGCGCCGACTGCGGACAAGATTTCGCGTGCCCTTAATTCAAGATCGACATCTCGTCCTGCGTGTTGATGAAGCACCCATCTTTCAAAGACGAATTCGAGTTGCTTACGCAACGGCATACGCGCGGTCTTTTTCCTTTGTTTTGGGGAATCGCTCAAAAACGCGCGCGATAGCACCCGCCGCGCGATCGATTTCCTCCGCGGAAGTTTGCTTGCCTAGCGAAAACCGAACAGCGGACTTTGCTCGTTCCATTGACATTCCCATCGCGAGCAAAACATGTGAGGCCACGACTGAGCCGACCATGCAGGCCGAGCCGCTCGACGCGCAAACGCCTTCCAAATCGAGCGCCATGAGCAGCGTCTCCGAATCAAAGCCCGGGAAGCTGACATTGAGTGTGTTCGCGAGGCGCCATACTGGATCGCCGTTTTGCTGGGCCTTCGGAAAAATCCCCGCCACGTGTGCGGCCAATTCATCACGCAATGCTTTTTCCCGCTCTTGCTCCGCCGCGCCTGGTCCGGGCGGCTGATACCATTCATTCGGGTGGTCGGGTGAACCGCCCCTGCCTCGCAACGTCCATTCCGCGGCGGCCGCCATTCCGGTAATCGCCGCTACGTTTTCCGTCCCGGGCCGTCGCCCAGTTTCGTGCGCGCCGCCGAACATGATTGGTTGAATGGACAATCCACTTCGGAGAAAAAACAGGCCTGCTCCCTTGGGGCCGTAAAACTTGTGGGCGGCAAAACTTGCGGCATCGACCAGCGACAGGTCAGTGTCAATCTTGCCAAATGATTGCACCATGTCGCTGTGCAGGAGGACACCACGTTCGCGGCAGATTTCGGAAATCGGGCGCATCGGCTGAATCACGCCCGTTTCGTTGTTTGCCGTCATAATCGAAACCAGTCTCGTCTCGGGCCCGATCGCGGTGGCCAGTTGATCAAGATCGACAATTCCATCTCGTGAAAGATTAAGCCATGTTACTTCGAAGCTTTCCCGCTTTTCCAAATACTCGAGTGCACTCAAGACCGCATGATGCTCGGCTTTGTTTGAGATCACATGGCCGCCGCGCGACGTTGGGCATCTCGCCAGTCCAAGCACGGCGAGATTGCACGATTCCGTTCCGCCGCTCGTGAAAATCAATTCGTGAGATTTGGCGCCGAGAAGCTTCGCGAGCCTATCGCGCGAGTCATCGATCGCCGCGCGCGCCTCGCGCCCCGCGGCATGCACGCTCGATGGATTCCCGAAATGTCGGTCAAGGTACGGCAGCATTGCCTGGCGTGATTGATCGCAAAGCGGCGTAGTCGCGTTGTAATCGAGATAAATCATTGTCTTCTCTTGGTCCTGCTCGCAATCGCCAGTGCGTCCGAGGGTCGCGCTCTGCTAATTTTTGCGTTCGTGAGCCAAATCATCCGGTAAACCCGCCGTTGCGACCATCGGTTTTGTGCGGTCGCTTTGGCACGATTTGAAGTTGTTTCTCTTCATAATATACGAGCGAATCTGGCGGAACACTCTGCACCAGAAAAACGTTTCCGCCGATCGTGCTGCGCGCCCCGATTACCGTTTTACCGCCGAGCACAGTCGAGTTCGGATAAATCGTGACGTCGTCCTCTACTTTGGGGTGTCGCTTGCCGCCTTTTTTGATTTTGCCGTGCTCGTCTTTTTGGAAGCTGCGCGCGCCAAGCGTGACCCCGTGATACAATTTTACCCGCGAACCGATCTCGCAGGTCTCGCCGATGACAACTCCGGTGCCATGATCGATAAAGAAATGCGAGCCAATCTTTGCGCCGGGGTGAATATCGATTCCGGTGCGGCTGTGCGCCCACTCGGTCATGATGCGCGGAATTAATGGCAGCTCTTTCAAATAAAGCTGATGGGCCAGTCGCTGGATGGCGATCGCTTCCAACGCCGGATAAGCCAGGATAATTTCCTCGTAGCTCTGCGCCGCTGGGTCGCCCTCATAGGCGGCGTCAATGTCTGTCCAAAGCATCTTGCGCACTTGCGGGAGTTCTGACATGAAGCAGCGCAAAATTTCATCCGCCCGTCTCTCCGTCGTTTCGTCCGGCGGGATTTTGCCCAGACTTCGGCAGAATTCGTTTTTGAGCCGGGCGTGCAAATTTCTAATTCGATTCCTCGTGGTCTCGGCCAAATCTTCGGAACTCACCAGCGCCTCGCTGCGGAAGCCGGGGAACATCAAGCTCATTAAATCGGCGCAAGCCGCCTCGATCGCCAGACGCGACGGCAGAGTGGCGGCGGCGTCGAGATAATTTATGCCGCCGGTTTCGCTATAAGTCTGAAGCAGTTCATCAACTGCGTCACGCGTCATCCAATCCATCACCAGAAGTATGCGACGGCTTCTTTGCCAATCCAAAGAGAAACTGACGACGGTTGAGCCGTCGAACAGACTGGAGCGTTAAAGCGTGACGCCTAAATCCCGCGCGCGTCGAGCCATTGCACCGCGAAACGCCCCACTTGATGCGCACTAGCAAGATTGAGCTTTTCTTTGATATGGGCCCGGTGAGTCTCCACGGTTTTGGGGCTAAGATGCAAAAGCTTCCCAATCTGACGCACTTCATTGCCCTTACCGATCAATTCCAGAATTTCAAGTTCGCGATCGCTGAGTCTATCGATCACATCGGCTTCGCCTTCGGACGGGGTCTGCGCGAAATTTGTGATCACTTGCGCCGCCATTGCCGGGCTGAGATAGGGCCGGCCGCCAAAGACTTCGTGGATTGCCTGGACGACGTTGGCGAGCGCTTCCTGTTTCATGACGTAGCCTTGCGCGCCGGCGCGAAGCGCGCGCAACGCGTAAAGCGACTCATCATGCATCGAGAGGACCAGAATCGGGAGCTTCGGAAATTCCGCGCGGATGTTTTTGATTAGCTCAATCCCATTAGCGCCCGGTAAGCTAACATCGACAATCGCCAAGTCGGGATCCAGTTTACGGATCACATCCATCGCTTCCGCGGCGCTGCCTGCTTCGCCACAAACCGCAAAAGTGCCGTCGGAATGGATCAATTGCTCAAGGCCTTTTCGGAACAGCGGGTGATCATCGACGATTACGATACGTTTCGCATCCGCCGGATCGCATTTTGGATTTTTGTTGGTCGACCTAAGGCGTTTCATTTCGACCGAGGTAAATAAAGAGCAACTCGAGTGCCGCCGCGCTGCGGGCGCCTAATCTCAAGGCGGCCTCCGAGGCTGCGCGCGCGAGAGTTCATGATATGAAATCCCAATCCGGGAGAGTTGTTTCTACCAGCAGGCAAACCCACTCCATCGTCAGTTACGCTAAAAATGATCTTACCGTTTGATTGACTGATCTCGACCACAATCTCCTTTGCCTGCGCGTGTTTATGTGCGTTTATCACCGCTTCACGCAATAACCGATAGACATGAGAGGCCACAGCATCGTCTTGGAGATTTAACTTGGTTTTCAGCTCCAGGCGGCACGGTGTTTTCCAGATTTCTCGAGAGACAAGATCTCGTAGCGCCGGTAGTAACCTCGCTGCATCGACCTCCGCTGCGTGCAAACCGCGGGCCATATTGCGCGCATTGATTGCGGCCTGGTTCACCAACTCGGCAATTTTTTCCAGGTCTTCCACTTCGATGACGCGATGATTCTTTAACCGCAGGGCGACTGCCCGTGTCATGAATGCGACCGCGGTGAGGTGCTGGCACAGCCCATCGTGTAATTCCTGACCAATCCGATGTTGCTCGCGATCACTGATTTCGAGGATCACGCCTTCGAGTCCTTTTCGGCGCTGGATCTCACGTCGCAATCCGTCATTCGCGGAACGTAGTTCCGCAGTTCCTTCCTTGACGCGCGCTCGCAAACGCGATTGCGCTTCGCGTAAGCTTGCCTTGCTTTTTTTATGACGCGGTCGGTCGCCTCTCTTCATTCGTACCCCTTAAATGCTTCGCGGCTCCACCCGTCGCCCGATGCCAGAATTAGGACTTCCGGGCGCGATATTTCTCCCGTTTCTCCTGACCTCCAGCGTATTTTCAATGTTCACCGCTTCGCAAGCACGATAGCGCAAAAAAAGCGGGATGGCGAAAATCGCGTGAATTTGAACCGGCGATTCGTTGCTGTTTTACACAATACCTACTTGGTTTTCGGCAACAAGATCGGGCTAGGATTTTGACCGATAGTCCAATCCACCACTCACCTGATTGTGCGAACGCAACCAATATTCATCGGACAAACGAAGCTCCCGTCATTATGACGAAGCTACAGTTCAAAGGCAGTTGGAATGAAGTGAAAGGCAAACTGAAACAAAGATATGGCCAATTGACTGACGACGATTTGGCCTTCGCTGAGGGAAAGGACGATGAGCTCCTCGGACGTCTGGAGCAGAAACTCGGCAAAACGAAAGAAGCTCTTCGAATGGAGATTGAGAGCCTGTAAAATTACGAAAGGATGAATTTAAGATGCGCCTAACGAATAGAATCAAACAAGCCGGTGCGACTGGATACATTTTACTTTGGCTTCTTGGAATTCCCGTTCCGATTTTGCTTTTCATCTTTCTGCTGCGGGGTTGCACATAACCCTTGGGAGGAAATTAACCGGAAATAAAATCTATGTTGTGGACTATATTTGTGATTCTCGTCGTTCTCTGGCTTCTCGGTTTTCTCGGTCATGTGGGTGGTGCTTTGATCCATCTGTTGCTCGTGATTGCGGTCGTTGTCTTGGTCATTAACCTGATTCAAGGTAGAAGGCCACTCTGAATGCTGGACGCGTTGTGGACGTTATTAGGTTCAAAAGTGCGAAGACTGTGCCTCGCGTGCCGCGGTTTTGCTCAACTCGGCCTGTAAGAGGCTTTTGAGGTGGCGGGGACGGTCTCTTTGATATCGCCCATCATGCCATCTCCAACTTGTTGGAATCGATCTTTTTCTTCCTTTCCGAATTCACGCTGGCGGCAAAAGCGCGAATAGGATTTTCACCGATACGTAAATCGTTCCATCGCCTGATTGTGCGAGTTTTCTCATCTGTCATTGTTCGGTAAATGACGGCGTTTGCTCCACTTGAATTAGCGGAAAAGGATAAACTCGAAGTCTTGCAACGCCTCGATCAGTTTCGAACATGGCGGTCGCTGGATGAGAAACGTTACTGTCTCGCTTGCAGCAAGATTATCACCGGCGAGCAGATCCAGGTGATCGGAGATGCGCGTGGAACAGGACCACTGCGCATCATTTGTCCGACGCCAGATTGCCATTCAATACCGATGGATTGGGTTCTGCCAACTGACGAGGTCCTGGTACAAATTTCAGCATCGTCGACTTCTTCTCGTGAACTCCCAACCGCCAAGTCTCGCGATGATAATGGGCAAAACGTAATTTCATCTTGGGCGGGCAAACTTGCGGCGAGCTTACGGCACCCGGATTAGGTGGTTATTCTGGCCATGAACGCTCAGCGCCAAGCGGAAGATCGATTATTGGGGATCAAACGTGATTGAGTCTGTTCTTGATCAGCCAGGAGTGTCATCGGTGTCAGATGAAGCACTGCTGAAAGACATTTCGCACAAACGTCACGACGCGCTCACTGAATTATATGGACGCCACGGCCGAAAACTAAGAACGATAATCGACAGTGTTGTTCATGAAAAGGCCGAGGCTGACGACGTTTTGCAAGAAATCCTTCTTCAGATTTGGAAAGAGGCCGATCACTACTCACCGAAAGCAGGCAAGCCGCTCGGCTGGATGGTGACGATTACACGCCGTCGTGCCATCGACCGATTGCGCAGGCGACAGGCTTATTCCCACGCGCGAGAGCGTTATGGGGAGCAACTGAGGCAAAAGCTACGAACCCGGCGGCGGCGCGAGGCATACGATACTTTTATGCTCAAGGATCTTCGTCGGTTTCTCGAAAAACGTATGCGAACGCTGCCGCGATTTCAACGGGAGGCGGTCGAGCTTGCGTTCTTCAAGGGATTGAGTCACAGGGAAATTGCGATCGCGACCCACGCGCCGCTCGGGACCGTGAAAACGCGTCTGGAATTAGGTCTGCAAAAATTGACCCACGCGATCAGACCGCTGCGTCACACAATCTAACTGGCGATGACAACACACTCATGTAGGAAGCTATTAAGGGGAATCGTCGGCCAAAAGCGGAGACGGAGAAAAACGTTGCGATTTGGCGGTGGAAACGAATAGCCTCGGCTCATGCGCACAATTCTGCTAATTATTCTAATCCTCCTGCTAGTCGGAGCACTGCCAACCTGGCCGTACAGTTCTGGCTGGGGCTACTATCCCAGTGGCGGCCTAGGCTTAATTCTTTTAATCGTGCTGATCTTGGTGTTGCTGGGACGGATCTGAATGTTCGAAAAGTAAAAGAATAAAAAGCGAAAGGCGAGGCTTTCTCCCTTTTGTTTTGCTGCGCTGACGATCTATTCCTGTTCCGGTGTAGCGCTTGGCTCCATGGTTTCGCCGGCGGCACCATGGCGTGAACTTTTGCTGCGCTCTTTCGATGGGCGAGCTGGCAGTCCCGGCGGTCGTGGCCGTTGCACCTCCGGTTACGGAAGGTTGGCCAGAAACCCCGACTTGGCCTGACACGCCGTAATAGGAGTAGATGTTGTTGGCGTAACCAGTGCTCGCATATTCATCGATGCGCGCGAAGTCGAACACCGGTGCGTTATAGATCCTTTCCCGATCAACGCTAACCGTAAGGACGCTCAGATCGGACGTGGGGAATAGACCCCCCAATGGAACGGCGACCGTTTTTGCCTGACCACCCCCTCGCGTGCCGGCGCCACCGGTGGAAAGGACGGTGTAGGCCATACACCCATTGCTGCGATCGAGTACGACGTTTTTGATTACGCCGACTTCTTCGCCTTGCGCGGTTTTAACCCTTCGTGCCGATAAGCTTGGTCGTCTGCACGTGACCGCTGGTGCCCGTAATTGAGCTCGTCTGGGTCTGAGCGATGACTTGAGCCGCCGCTAAACCCAGGATGCCAAACGCCGTTCCGAATAAGAGTGATGTTTTCATATGCAATAAAAAGGGAATCGCTAGGTCTCGTTCCTTCAGATGTAAAATTGTTTCCGAACACGAAGTTGGATCAATAGAATGTGAAGCCGGGAAGGCGTATGTTCCCTCCTGCGTACTCCCGCTCATACCTGTTGCATCCATCTATTCGAACTGAGCATCGACATAAAGTTGATGGTTCGCTCAGCCGAAGTTCTGGGGCGCGCACCCGCGTCTAAACTCGAATTGCCACGACTGCCTCAATCTCAAGCGCTATTCTCGCACCTTATTTTCGCGCAATTTCTGGTAGCGCAGTTCAACCTGCCGATCCTCCTCAGGCAGCGTCGTCCATTTTAATAAAGCTGATGTCCCCACTGCGTTCGAGACGCGCAACTTTAATTTTCGAAAGATCATCAGTTTTTGCGCTAAGGCGCATGTCTTCCTCGAGGTCGTATTCAGAAATATGGTTTCGGCGCATGTTTTTGCGCTCCAGTCTTCCATTCTGGACGAGCATCGCAGGTCTTCCCTTAATCATAATTCCAAAACGATGTGAATAGTACGCCGTTGCGCCAAGAAGCCGATGAAGAAGCACGAGGACGAATCCGGAGCCGAGAGTTGGGAAGAAAGCAGCTGAGCCGTTAATGGCACGCGCCAACATGGAAGCGACTATAACGATCAGAACAGCATCGAAGGCAGTCTTTTCGGAAAGTGAACGTTTGCTGCTGAGCCGCACCATCGCCAGAGTCGCGACGAAGACGATTATCCCGCGTAGCGAAACTTGCAGGAGCGTTAAATCTTTTGGTTCCGCGCTTAAACCGAGCAATTCTCCGAAAGAACTCCAGAATCCCGTCATATCTAAAGATTCTATCGACTGGAAAAACTCTTATGCGTGTATGTGACCTTGCGAGAGCAAAATTAAATCCAACTGACGCGCGAAATCCGTTCTTATATCGACAAGTTTTTAGGAGGTAAGCAATGGCACGAGGAAGCAAAAAGAAATACACATCGAAGCAAAAGCGAAAGGCGTCGAAGATCGAAAGAGGTTACAAAAAGCGTGGCGTCAGCAGCAAAGAGGCGGAACGCCGTGCTTGGGCGACCGTCAATAAATCAGATAGAGGCGGCCGGAAAAAGGGTGGAGGAGGTCGCGGGAAGAAGCGAAGTAAATCGAGTTCGCGTAAGGGGGGAAGAAAAGGCGGTCGAAGATAATTGCGGGTAAGGCCGGCAACAAACGCAAGCCGACTGATAGCGTGGCTTCTCGTGCATTAGAGTATGGCCGCGCGAGCCCTATCGGTATGCCGATCAAAAGAAATGACACATCAATAACGCCGGTCTAAACGAGCGAGTTAACCTTAATTTGATTAGGTTCGTTTCTTTCGTGCAGCCTTAGCTCCTTCTTTGCCGAGAGCGGTGCGCGTCTTTCTCGGCAGATGCGCAACCGTTCTCTTTCGTCGCGCAGCTTTAGCTGCTTTTTTGATATTCCGCTTTGCAGCGACCCGTTGTTTTCTCGTTGTCATGTCTCTTAACAAGCAAGTAGGTGAAACTAAAAAAATTGAGCCCGAGGTTATCCATTCACGACAGTACCCCCGTTTGGGTGCAAGATCTGACCTGTCATGTAGGAAGAATCGTCGGATGCAAGGAACACAAAACTCGGCGCAATTTCCTCAGATTGGCCGGCCCGACCGAGTGGAACGTCTGAGCCAAACGCTTCGACATCTTTCGAAGGAAATGTCGACGGAATGAGAGGTGTCCAGATCGGCCCCGGTGCGACGCCGTTTACACGAATGGCTTTATCAGCAAGGGCTTGTGAGAGCGATCGAGTAAAAGCTGTAATTGCGCCTTTCGTCGAAGAGTAGTCAAGCAGATGCGGGCTACCTTTGTAAGCAGTGACTGAAGTAGTATTGATAATTGCAGCGCCTTTTTTCAAATGTTTCATCGCCGCTTTTGTCATGAAAAACATTGAGAAGATGTTCGTGCGAAATGTTCGTTCGAGTTGTTTTTCAGTAATTTTCTCAATTGAATCCTGCGGATGTTGTTCGGCGGCGTTATTCACCAAGATGTCGATTTTGCCGAACTCCTCCTTCGCTTGCTCGACAGCTTTTCGACAAAACTTTTCCTCGCCGACATCCCCCGCGATCAACAAACATTTACGGCCCTGTTGCTCTACCAGGCGTTTGGTCTCGTTTGCGTCCTTGCGCTCTTCGAGATAGATAACCGCAACGTCTGCACCTTCTTTCGCGAAGGCAATCGCGACCGCGCGGCCGATTCCACTATCGCCGCCAGTGATGAGTGCGAGCTTATTTCGCAATTTGCCGCTGCCCAGATGTTTTTCGTCCTCGGCCCTAGGCTGCGGCTTCATTTTGTGTTCGCGCCCAGGTCGCCGCTCTTGATGTTGAGGCGGCTGAAGTTTCTTTTCCTTGGGCATAGAGAAATTTCGCGTGCGATGGATTTTCCTGGATATTCTTTAGAAGAGTGACATTCGAAGATATCTATCAAAGCCGTAATGACATTTTAGCGACGGCGTTTTCGCATGTCTCGCGCGCCCGTTCGGTTGGTTCTTCTTCTGGCATATCAACACTGTTTCGCCGTTCAACGGCGCGCTTGGACGTAACGAAGCGGGGTCTGCTACTCGAGCGGCCGGCTTAGCCCTGATTCTTTTATCGTTCTGATCGGGCCGACGCAGCGAATCTCAAGCCTGCGTGACCTCTTCATCTCGATGGATTTGTCTCGATCAGCTCTACTTGGTGGTGTCGCGGAGATTTTTTATGCGGTCGTGCGCGTTTTTGATTTGGGCATATTGACGCGAAACAATCTCGCGCAAAGGTGCCGAGAGATTGTCTCTCATCGCCTTTTCATATTCTTCGACTGCGGAGTCTTCTCCGCGTTCGCATTCAGCCAGGATCGCGTGGTCATCGCCTCTGGTGACAGCGGATTTCAAGTTGATCCAGGCGCGGTGCAATGCGCCAGTAGCGGTGCTGCTGGTTTCGGGTTCTGGTTCACCCAGACTGCGGGCCTGGCTTTGCAGTTCGGTCGCGAACCGCGAACGCTGCTGTGAACACTCATTAAAGAGCGATTTCAACTTCGGACTCTTGACGCCTTCAGCGGCTTGTTTAAAACCTTCCTGCCCGTCTTTGAGCGTCTCGATCAAATTGTTGATGGTTGAGATAACTTCTTTTTGTTCGTTCATATAAGTTTACTCGCATACCGTGGCTCTTGCGCGTGTCTCATTTTTTAGTTTAGATGTTCAACAGCCGATCGAAAAACGCGCGGTAGCGTTGCAGAGCGACACGTAGATCTTCCGTTGAGACATTATCACCTCGACCCCATTGCCCCTCGAGTTTGGAACGTTCCTGGGCGAAACTGTCCGCGAGGCGTTTGATTACTTCTGCAACCAGCTCATCCGCCCGTTCAACGGCGCGTCGCGGCTCGTCCACGAAAGCGGTTTGAATATCCGTCCAGCGTTTGTGAAAGTCCCTCGACTCGTTCTCTGGGAACAGAGCGGTGATCGCGCTGTCGTCGACTTTACCACTGGGCGCGCGCTCCAAATCCTTCGCCACCTCCCTCGTCGATATTGACTTATTCGACCGACGTTCCTCGCCAATCTTATCGCTAGATGTCTTTTCTTGATGTTCTGCCAGCACGATGGTTGATGGTGACTTGTTTACCTGCTGTTCCTCGCCACCGGTATCGGGAACGCTTTTTTTTCGATCTTGATCTTCATCTTTCATGGGTTGCCTCCTTTTTTTCAGGTTCCGTTGTGTCCAGCAGTTCTTCGAATAGAGAGCGATAGTGCATCATCGCCTGCCGTAAATCTTCCGTCGTCGCCTCGCCTTTATTGTTGCGCGACGCGATGTAATGCGCAGCGCGGTAGTTAGTGACGACGTTCGGGTGATCGACCGAGATGTCTGCGGTGCGCTGCTCGAAGTCCCCCACTGGGTAACCACGCGTCTGCATGACTTCTTTGATCAGCCCGTTCGCTTCGCTAACCGCTTTGGATGGCTCGTCCACGAACCGTGTTTGAGCTTTTCTCCAAGCGTCTGCAAATCGGCTGTGCTCTTCGGGCGCGATCGCGCGAATCTCGAGCTTGTGAACGCGCTTCTCGCGCGCAGCGAGTTCTGCCTCGGCTTTACGTTCGTCGCCATACTGTCTGACGGCGTGCTTGTACTCCGGCCCAAACTGCTCACGCAACCTTAGTGAGCGACGGCGCCATAGCAGAACGATCGCTCCGAGGGCGATTGCTATGACTACCACGACGATTGCAAGAGTTACGATAGCCGTGGTATTCATGCTGATCTCCGTTTGCTTCGAGGTGCCTCCACCTCTCCATATTTAATACGCAAGCCTGTGAACGTTCGCGCGTAATAAAAACTGTCGGCACGGCAAGTTTACTATCACAGTTTGGACATTGGATGTTCGGCGCGGAAACTAGCAGTCGAGCAATAAAGAAGTCGTCCGGCCACTTCTTTCGAGCCGTCGTCCAGGACAATCGCACAGTCCTCCGAAAATGACGATCTCGAAGCGTATTTCTCTCTGCTTTTTGATACAAACAGTGGTTTATCGAAGCAATGTAACGCCTTCGGTTCTAGAGAGGTCGTCTCCCTCGGACCAGATTAAGAATCAGAATGATAAGCGCAATCACGAGCAGCAGATGAATAAAAGCGCCGCCAACATGTCCGAGAAGGCCGACAAGCCAGAGAACAAGAAGAATTACAAAAATCATCCAAAGCATAAATTTATTCCGATTATTGATTCGAACTTCGCGACAAAGTCACGCGTCTAAAAGAATTTCTAGGACGGCTAAACTGCCCATCTCGTGCGAACTGGCAAAAGATGAGAAGCGTGCCTTTTTTGATCGATACCGCGCCTGTTAGGCGATTTCCCCGGATACGGAGGAATACGAATCTTGACGTGATCGTCATCGGGAGCATGGAGGCGGGTCTCGCCGGGGCACTCCATTCGATCCGATGAAAGAATTAGATTCATATTTAAATGATCATCTCGCCGGCTCAGTTGGCGCACTCGAACTCATTGCACGCTGGAAGCATCGGTACGAAGGCAAGCCGCTCGGCGCCTTCTTCACTGGCATCGAAGCCGAGATCCGAGCGGATCAAGATACGTTGCGCGATTTGATGCGTTCTCTCGGCATCGAAGAGAGCAATGTGCGTCAGGCAGGCGCATGGGTGGCGGAAAAGATTGGCCGCGCGCGATTCATGATCGCAGGCGATGAGCCGGACGGCTTGGGATTGGTGCTGGCACTCGAGGGACTGATTATGGGGATCATGGGAAAGAAGCTTATGTGGGGCACGTTGGCCGCCGCGAATTTGCCGAAGGTTGAGGCAATCGATTTGAGGAAGTTACAGCGTCGCGCCGAACAACAAATAGAACGAGCGGAAGCCGAACGAATCCGGGCGGCACGGCGGGCGCTTGAGAGTCCGACCGGTTAAGATGGACGTTCCGATGACCGCGCCCGAGAGAGAGGTCAGTAAACATAAGCGCATCGAAGCCGCTGTTGCTGTTGATCCTGTGGATGCCGCGGCAGAAGCGGGTTTGTGCTTGGCATCCGGAAAAAACCGGCGAACAGCATGACTGTGACGTCGCGCTTTGTAAGACCGTCTCGTTACAAAAGCGCGAGCGATTTACCTTCGCGATGCTTCACTTGGTCCATCGTACACTGGTGAGGGGCCTTGTCGGGACGCCAGCGAAGAAACTTGGTGCCGTGGCGGAATCGGCCGCCGGTGAAATGATCATAGCTAACTTCCATGACCACTTCGGGAGAGACCGGTTCCCATTCGCCAGTGCGATCCGTGCTCCAACGGCTGGGTCCTCCCGGCGCGCTGCCAGTAAACCCAGGTGGTTTCTTCAGTGCTTCAAATTTTCTTGTTAACGCGCGGCGTTCTGATGCTTTGAAAGCAGACGTGAATCCGACATGATCAAGCAGTCCATCATCGCCATACAGTCCGAGCAGAAGTGAACCGATCAGGCGCGCGCCACGCGCGTAACGGAATCCGCCAACAACGCAATCAGCCGTCCGGATTTGCTTTACCTTGACCACGGCGGTGCGTTCACCGGAAGCGTACGCGGCGTCGAGACGTTTCGCGATCACACCATCAAGATCGCCTCCGGCCCTTCGAAACCAATTGCTCGCAACCCGGTAATCAGTAGTGGCCGGGGAGAGGCGTATGTTTTTTGCGGATCGCAAATTCGAACCTGCAAATCGTTCGAGAAGCTGACGACGCTCGCGCAAAATCTGTTTCAAATACGACCGCTGATGCTCGCCGAGCAGATCGAATATGACGTAAAGCGCCGGATGAGCTCTGGCTAATTTCTGCACGCGACTCGCGGCTGGATGCAGACGCAGTTGCAATTCGTTGAATGAAAGCGCGCCGCCAACCGGAATGACGAGTTCGCCGTCGAGAACAAACTGCTGCTGCGGCAGCTTGGCGAGACTATCAACGACATCGGGGAAATAACGCGCGAGCGGCTGACCAGCCTTTGATTGTAAATAAATTGTGTTGCCGTCGCGAAACGCGATACAGCGAAACCCGTCCCACTTCGGCTCGTACTGCCAGCCGTGATCGGCCGGAATTTTCTCAACCGAACGCGCTTCCATCGGTGGCAGTGGCGGTTTTAGGAGCATCGTCCAGCGTCTTTTCGCAGCGCCAGCCGCTGGCGGACGCTCGTTCTCGGATCAAGACATTTAACCAGTTGAGCTTCTGCGCGACAACCAAACCCAACATCATGAGCGAACTGCTAAAGATATATCCCTCTAGGTTTATTACGCCCGTGCTCCTTTGATCGGATGCGCTACGTGTTACACCCGAACAAACATACTTTCGGATCGCAGCGCATATCGCGAGTGGAAATGACGCGGCCCCGTCTTCTTAAATTTCACGCATCAACTTAGCGCCTGCCCGGCGCCAGTTTCGGTCGTACAAGCGCTTCGGGAGGATTCTTCCAAGATCTTACAACGTCCAAAGTCTTTCGCGCCGACGAAATTAGATAAAGAAAGGAGAAGCCATGGGCACAATTCTATTAATCATCCTAATCCTCCTACTAATCGGCGCGCTTCCGGCCTGGCCGTACAGTTCCGGTTGGGGATACTGGCCCAGCGGAGGACTGGGATTGATTCTCTTAATTCTAATAATCCTCGCTTTGACCGGACATCTTTAAACAGTCACTGCTTGTTCGGCGAGAAGTGGCAGGACTTAATCACAGTCAACACGTTACTGGCATTGTTAAAGGCCTTTCACCGTGGCAAAGCAGCGCAATTCGGAAACCTCGAACTCACTGCGCCTGTCGCGGAAAACGCAGTACCGCATCGGAATTGATTTTTGTATTCGGGCTGCGCACGCGCGATACGCGATTTGTGGCGGGAGGTCGAATCGGAAATCATAAAAGACATTCGTTCTCGGAAACACATCTGCATTTTGGCTAGGGCTGCAGACGGTGGACTCCCTAAAGAGGGCTAAATTCGTTCTCAGATTCGATTTGCTTACATGAGAAGATATGTTTGTCTGCTCGCTGGCGTGGCCCTGTTCGCGGCTTGTGAGCAAAAGGAAACGACCGTGACGAATCCGCCGGCGGAAAAAAAAGAGAGTCACACCACGATGGTGAACCCATCTCCAGCCACTTCGACTAAGACGGAGAAAACTGAGGTGAACGTCAACCCCTCGCCCACTCCGTAGGTTCGAAATCGGGTGATTTGGAGAGTCTAATCCAAATGCCTTCGGGGGAAAACTTTTGCTTGTCAGCGTTGAATCCCATTCCACCAGGCAATTTTCAGCAACCGGATACCGTTTGGCCGCACCTCTTCATGAGTGTTATCTTAGCTAAGAAATTCTGCGAGCGGCTCCATCGGTTTGATGTGCGCGCAAAAAATCTTAAAGGCGGCCAGGATCGGCACGGCTAAAATGATGCCAACGATTCCCCACATCCAGCCCCAGAATGTGAGCGAGAGCAGGATGATGACGGGATTCAAAGTAAGGGAGCGTCCCATAACCCATGGGGTAATGAAACTGCCCTCCAACGCGCCAAAAGCGAGATAGACGGTAGGAAAGATGAGGGCGTAACCCAGGCTATCGAAGCTCAAGGCGGCGCCGACAGTCATGCAAATGATGCCTGTGAGAGCGCCAAGGTAAGGGACGAAATTCAGCAGCGCGACCATCACACCCCACATTACCGGGTTGCGCAGACCGAGCAGTCCTACCGCGGTTCCGACGGCCAATCCGAGGCAGGAATTAATCGCCGTGATCGTGAAGAGATAACGCGAGATCTGCGATTCGATGTCGTGCGCGATGCCGACGGCCGTCTTCTTATCTGAGAGCGTGGGCAGCAACTTGACTAGCTTGGCGATGAAGACCTGGTCGTAGACGAGCAGGAAATAGAGCAAGATCGACAACAGAACAGCGCTGGCGATAAACTCCGGCGTGCGCATGAAAAACATTTCAGTAATGGGATGCCGCTTTACTTCTATGGTTTTATTTTCCGCATTAGTTGAAGCCAGCTTCTCGATTTCGCCAGTCGCCTGAGTCACTTGCGCCACCGATTTTTTTACCGGCAGGAGCTTGCGTTGCAGTTCCGTCAAACCGGCCGGTGCTTTCTGGAGCCATTCCACCGTGGGTGTGGCTAGCCCGGAGATTCCATAACCGACAAGTCCAAGAAGTCCGATAAGGATGAACGCGGCGCTCACCGGCAGCGGAATCTTCAACTGAGCGAGTCCACGTACTATCGGCCTCAACAGATAGCTGAGCAGCAGCGCAAGAACGATCGGCAGTAGAATCGAGCGCATGAAGTAGATGGTGTAGAAGACTGCCAGGATAAACAGACCGGTGAGAGCGATCGACCTGACCCCGAAAGGTTTCTGCAACAGCTCGGCGGTGCGTAAGCGGGCACGGGATGCGACCTTTTCCGCTTGATTCTCGTCGTCGGAAACGTCACTGCGCGATTCTACCTTCACCGAGGGCAAACCCATCTATGCTCATGAATCGCATGGCACTTTGCATCCACGCGTCTCACTCTTCTTTCCTCTACCGTGTCGAGAGTTGATTGGCAGGCGCCGCCATAAGTTCCTGAAGTGTTTGCGGATCGACTGGCTTGACCACGCGATGTTCGAAGCCCGCCTCGAGCGACTGTTTGCGGGCAGAGCTAGCCGTAACCTGTCATGGTGATCAAGCCAGGTCGGCAGCAAACTGATCTTTTGACCGCATTCTATTCGTGGTATATTTCCCCAATGCCAACTCCCGAAATTACTGCCTACCTGAAGACGTATTGCGGCTGGAGCGCCGGTGTGCGTGCTGTGCTCACAAAATATAGTCTTCGTTACATTGAGAAGGACATCATCCAGAATCCGGCGTTTCGCTGGGAGATGGAAACCAAGAGTGGACAGCCGCTTTCGCCTTGTGTTGAAATTAATGGGGAAATGCTCCCAGATGTCAGCGGCGAGGAAGTCGAGAAATATTTGATCGACAATAAGATTGTTCAGGCAAGTGATGCCACGACGGAAGTTCCAACGAACGCTCCGTGCGCGACCGAGCAACACGAAAGCGAAGTGAAGCTGCGCTTCTAGCGCGTTGGAGCATTGAAGAGTTGAACGTTACAGGCAATTCGCCTCTCCAACGTTTCGACGCTTTGACTCTTCAACAATGAAACTTTTCGCTCGCGCGCGCCCCCGAGCTGCAAAAAAACGCGGCCTCGGCCGCCTTCTCCGATGGGGCTGGAAGATAACGCTTCTCGCTCTCGTCGCGGCGAGTGGTTTGGCCGTTTTTCTATTTTACGCCGGGTGGGCTGCCACATTCGAAATGAAGAAGGTCGGCGAGATGCCGGAGCGCAACACGGTTTTGGATGTTGACGGAAAGATTTATAGTCGGCTCGCTGGCGCAAACCGATTGAAGCTTTCACTCAGCGAAGTCTCACCTTTTTTTATCACCGCCGTACTGGCGCGCGAAGACACCCGCTTCTATCAACATGGAGGCATCGATTGGCGCGGAATTCTACGTGCACTTGCCCGTGATATTCTAAGCCGCTCGGCCAAAGAAGGCGCCAGCAGCATTACCCAGCAGCTCGCACGGAACAGCCTTCCGCTGGGGGGCCGCACCGTTAGTCGAAAATTACTTGAAGCGATGGTGGCTCTGCGGATCGAGCGGCAGTTCACCAAGCAGCAGATTCTTGAGCTTTATATTAATCGCATCTATTTCGGTACCGGTTGTTACGGAGTTGAAACAGCCTCGCAAGCGTATTTCGGCAAAAGTGCATCCAAGCTAAGTCTTCCCGAAGCTGCGCTCCTCGCCGGCTTGATTCGAAGCCCTAATCGCTTTTCTCCGCTAAAGAACCCGGAAGGCGCCGCCATGCAACGCAATGCCGTTCTGGATCGCATGGTTCAATTGAAAAAGCTTTCACCGGAGCAAGCCGAGCAAGCGAAGATGGCGAAAATCACACCGCATCCCAGACATTTGTCCTTTATCCAGGAAAATTATGCGATGGACGCGGTGCAGCGCGATTTGAACCTGCTGCTAACACAGGATCAGATCGATAATGGGGGCCTTTTTATTTACACAACGCTCGATCCCGCCGTGCAAAATGCCGCCCAGCAGGCGCTCGAGACTCAACTCACAAAAATCGAGCACCAATCCAATTTCCATCATCCGCTGAAGGCAAATTATCAGCCACCGGAAACCGGCGACGATTCAGCCATGCCATATCTCCAGGGTGCGGTCGTGACGATTGACAATGCCAGTGGCGGCATTCGCGCGCTTGTCGGGGGTCGCGATTACTCGCAAAGTAAATTCAATCGCGCGCTCGCTCCCACAAACCGACAGGTTGGTTCTGCCTTCAAACCGTTCGTTTATACGCTTGCTTTCAGTCACGGGCTTTTGCCGGGCGCCGCCATCAGCGATGGCCCGATACAACCCGGAGAAATTGAAGGCGCTGGAAACTGGTCCCCAGGAAATTCTGATGGAACTTACAGCGGCGTCCAGCCATGCTCATATGGTCTCATCCATTCACGCAACACCATGAGCGTTCGCGTGGGTCAATTCGCCGGGCTTGACCCTGTGCAAAAAGTTGCGACCACGCTCGGTCTTGCCCAAACTGTTTCGCGCGGGCCCGCCATTTATATCGGCTCGTTCGAGACGAATCTGAAAGACCTTACCGCTGCTTACTCAGCTTTTCCGAATTCCGGGGTACGCAAGCAGGCTTACATCATCGAACGCATCGATAATCAACAGCATCACCCGATTTACCGGGCAGCACATATTTCCACGCCGGCGCTCGATCCAAGCGCCGCTTGGATGACGTCGCAATTAATGGAGGAAGTTTTAAGCCGTGGGACTGCTGCGAGCGCGAGATCATTGGGCTTCAGTTTGCCGGCGGCTGGCAAAACCGGCACAACCAACGATTACAAGGACGCGTGGTTTCTCGGTTACACCAGTACGCTCACCTCCGGCGTTTGGGTCGGGTTCGATCAACCCGTAACGATTATTCCACATGGCTACGGCGCCGCGCTGGCACTGCCGGTCTGGACACAAGTGATGAACAAAGCGGCAAGCCGTTATCCGGCGCAAGAGTTGCGACCGACGATGCCGATCCAGCGAGCGTCGGTCTGTTCCATCTCAAATCAACTTGCCACCACCGGCTGCCAGGCTGTCGGGACCGCGTACGATATTGATTTGCCCGCCGACAAGGTGCCGACTGTTGCATGCGAAGTGCATGGTGGCCAACAAATGCCCTTTGCTCAACAGCTGCAGGGTCTTCCCCAAAAAGCGGCGACCTTCCCGAACCGCTTTTTTAGATCATTCCGGAGACTTTTCGGCGGAAGGTGATTAGTTGGGTGGGGGATCAGACGCTATTGGTTAGGCTTTCGTAATCGTTCCAACTATTAATGTCGATCCTGCCTCCGGGAAACACAAATTGTGCAACGCGCGCGCGATTTCTCAAAATGATCGATTTCGCACCGGCTTCATCGCCGAGTGAAATCAGTTCTTGAAAAAAAGAGCGACCAAAAAGCGCAGGCACTCCTAATGTGTGGGCATAGCTCGAGGCAATGATATCTACGCACCCGAGTGATGCGTCTCGGGATGACCGAGAATCGAAGGTTGATTCAACCGTTCGGCTTCGGACTTGGATGAGTCCTCCGATTCACTGGCCATCGCTTTATAAGATCGTCTCGACGCGTTTGAACGGCGGTGTGCGATCTGAATATTTTCGACAGCCCGAAAGTGGTCGGGCTGCCTCTTGAATTCAGCGTTCGATGTTGGATGCCTACTCGCGAAGGCTTTCAGAGTTCGGCGTTGAGCGTTGGTGGGTTTGCTTCGGAACTACGGCGGAAACGCGCAACGTCCAATAAGAGAAATAGCGGGTGAAGGGAATCGAACCCTCGTGTGCAGCTTGGGAAGCCAACAAATGCCCTTTGCTCAACAGCTGCAGGCTCTTCCCCAAAAAGTGGCGACCTTCCCGAACCGTTTCTTTAGATCATTCCGGAGACTTTTCGGGGAAAGGTGACGAAGTAATTTCTCGCTTTGAAGCTTCATCGTAAACGCGAAGAGTTTCGTGTTGATTGATCATATCCACGCTGATATTCTCGGCGTCCGCAGGCGGAGATGGTAAATTATGCCCAAAGAAAACAGCCAGCCTGAGTCAGACGAAAAGAAAAAACGAGAAGTCGACGTTCGCGATCTGAAACCGAAAATCGACCCGAAAGGCGGCACGAAGGACGCGAAGAAAGATGACAAACACGATTCCGGTCGAACGGGTGAGGCGGACTTCATGCAGGGCCTGAAATAGAACGAGGCCGTTGCTGCCGCCCGTTCACTACCAATCCGACGTAGCAAGCAGAGCGGGACTCGCTCACCGCTCTTTGGAATCGCCTGCAAAACTTTGCGTTGCAAAATATCGCGGGCTCAGGCAATCCAATTGCACCACAGAAAGAGATCAAAATAGTCTGCCAATCCCCCGAAAAAAAAGAGTAACGAAAAACCGTATCGTGCCGGCCAATCTCTGGCTGGCCCTCCCAGTCGCCTTGCACAGGTCTTCAGCTCCTTCTTGAAGAATCGAGCCACACGCGATCGCACTTTGTCTGTAAACAGAAGCTTTTCCATCCCAGCCCAACAATTGTAGTCCGCCGTCAGCCGGCAGATTGGCTTGTCCGGATCGGCACCGAGGAAATGGAGGATGGAGCGCCGCAGTTCGGTGGGATTTTTTTGTAGGTCATCAAAGAAATAAATGCGAAACCGGTCCGGATGAACGTAGCGTTTCCATCGCGCGACGATTGCACTCGGGTACGAGCGCGAGCGCATCCCTCGGCGGAGCAAATTCCGATTGACTTGGTCCATATCGGTCACGTCAAACGGCTCAATCTGGCGGTAATGCACTTCCATCGACAAGTGCGACCACACTCGCTCAACCGGATCACGCGCCAGAAAGATCACCTTTAAGGTTGGGAAATATTCGACGACTCGCCGAATGACATCATTACTCAGCGTCGAATAGGTTGGCGAAATGTCACCGGAGAGGAGCGATGCCTTTGGTTCGAACAGTCGGGCATAATTCTCGAGGTCCAAATACGGTTTGGCACTGAGGCTCTTTATGCTCTCCAAAAAGCGAAGATCGCGCTCGTCTCTGCAGCGCGGAGGAGATGCGAGCTGAACCCTGCTCAGTTTATCAAAATAATGCAGTTCCTTTATAGGGGGCATCCAGAAATCCGGATGGGAGTCGAGTTGCTGATAAAGCCAGGTCGTTCCGCCTTTCTGGGCTCCGACGCACAAAAAGTCGGGCCGTGCATCGCCAGTAAGAGACCCGTTCTCTTCCTTATGCCCGTCGTTGCTGGCGCGACCGTTGAATGGCCAAGCCCATCTCACGTCTGCATTATCTTCCTTTCGGCGCCGAAAAAGCAAGAACGACGACAAGTCCGGTAAGCGCGAACCATTTGTTCTCGATGTCAAGGCGTGCCGAGTGATGTGTCAAAGGCTCAGTTGGGCCTTTCCAGTTAAAAATATCGGAAGGTGTGACGAATTGTATCGCCCTCGCATCTTCGGGGGAACATCATTCTTTGCTAATTACCGGCCGCTTACCGTGATCGTCGCGACATGAGCACGGCGTTTCGAACGTGACCGGCGGTGGCGGCGAAAGTCAGCGCCAAGAAGACCAGAGCGGCCCGCATAGGTCTAACGAGAATTGTGCCGAATTATTCGGCATTTTAAGGAAGCGGAATCGTTTCGGAACGGCACCGCAGGAGGCCATTAGAACGCCTGGGACCCCCCGGCCGCTGTTCTTTGAGCCGTGCGAGTGTCCATTAATCTAAGGCGAGGTTAATGGACGGCGAGAAAGGTCACTTGGGCGGACGATGTCTGACGTATAGTCTGACTTTTTACATCAGGCAGGCTTTTTGAGCCTCATTTTCATAGGTAAAATAGCGGGTGAGGGGAATCGAACCCCCGTGTGCAGCTTGGGAAGCTGCCGTTCTACCATTGAACTACACCCGCGAAGAGATTCCTGATTTTCGATTGTCGATTTGCGACTTGCAAGCCCCAACAATCACTGCCAGGAAATCACGTCGTCGTCGTTTGTTCCCGTCTTTTTATCCGCTGCCGGCCCCGGAACACTCTGCGACTGTGTATCGCTCCCAAACGACCAGGCGATCACCCCTATTTGGAGTGGGGTTGCTCCCGCATTCAGCGTGTAAGGATTGGCGACGGTATTATCGTAACCGCCATCAATCTCGACGTTGTAAGGTTTGCCCCATGGATCGAAAAATTGACCTGGTCCGGTCCCAGTAGGGGTTCCGATCCCCGAGCGCGGATTCGCAGGATCCTTCACATCGGGCGGGGAAATAAAGACTATTTTACGGGGATTGACGACGTTGGCCGCGTTCGCGCCAGTCGCGACGGCGCGCAAAGTATAGAATAGGCCGTCATTCAAAGAGCCTGCCGGTCCGTAGATCGTATTGTCGGCAGCCACGAGTGGATACTTCCCGTATTCCGTGTAGTACGCATTTACCGCAGTGACAATTTGGGTAAGATCGTTTTTCGCCTGGGTCCGTCTCGCTTGTTCCTGGGCTCCGCGGAGTCCGGCGAAGAGAAGACCAGCCAAAATGATAATGATGGCGATAACAACCAGCAGCTCGATGAGGGTAAAGGCGCGTTCGCCTGAATGTCGTGGCATGACGCGAAGACTATCAGGATTTGCTGTGGTCGCATAGTTGTTTCGTGGAGCTGTAGGGGCGGCTCTGTAAGCCGCGAACCAACTTTAATGCGGGCGGCACGCCCGCACTACGGGATCACGTCCACTTCCGCATTTGCTCGGGGAACGGACATTGCGCGCAATCGGAATTATCTCGCATGCAAAAGTCTTGGTAAATCTGGAGCAAGCCTTGTTGATGCGCGACCGTTTTTGTAAACGCACGCCGACGAGGATCGCCGCCAAACAGGCGCGTGGCTGCCGTTTCGAGACGTCGATTCGACAGTTGTGCGGGGAGCTTGGCATATTCCGGCCAGAGATCGGCATCTTCCGCGAGCCAGAATGGAAAAAGCACGTTAGCCAAAATGTCCGCGACGCGGGATTTGCCGATCAGCGCCATCGCTTTCGGCGATGCTTTAGCGGTCAGCGTGTAATGAAATTTCCAAAAGGGATGATCGAGCCCGCTGAAGAAATCATTCGCTGCAAAGCTACTCCTTTTACCTAACACGCGACGAAATGCAGGCCATTCCCGCGCCAGCATTGACAAAGCGGCGACTCGGCGTTGGGGATGATTGAGCGGACGGGTGCCACTCAAACGCCAAATCTTCGCCGGCAAAATCAGCCGCTGCGCTTCATCGCGATGCGGCCACCAACGGTCCCACAATTTTCTCACATATTCTCTTGTCGATCTTTTGAAGACGCCGAGATCGGGTGCTTCGAGAAAACCGGCCACGCCAAAAAGCATCGCTTCGCTGTCGTCGGCTTTTTCGCGCACCAGCTTCAGCGACAATCGTTGAGCGATCAGTGTGAAAGGGAGTTTATTTTTCTTGTAACCGAGCGCAGCCGCAACTTCCTGGAAGAGCGCTTCGTCACGACCGTGATCGTCGATTTTACGGGAGATTCGCGTGGCTTTTTGTTGCAATCGAAATTGTGCTGCGGCATCAAGCACACTGTGCACACGTTCCTCGGGCAAGTCCTTCAGGGGCGACTGGCAACGCCCGGGTCGCGCGAGCGAAATATTTGCGCTAAACGCATCTGACAAAATCGTGGGATCGATGCAAACTTGCGGCACATTGCGATTCGATCTTGTGCGCGTGAAAAATTCACGGTCGCTCTTTTCGACGAAAACGTGCAGCACGGTCTCCTCAAATGCCGGATTAGTCGCATGACCATGTGTTTCCCAACTGCGATCAATAACGTCGAGCTCGATGCAGCCGCGGATTGGCTCGCCGCCGTTTACCCGGATCGCGGCGTCGCGAAAATCGGGTCCGGCCTCGCGATTCCAGGTGCCAAATTGGACGATGTCGATCTTGTCGGCAGCGGTTGTGACAAAATGTTTGCCGAAATCTCCTGCGAACCAGCGCGCTTGCAGCTCTAACTCGGTGGGAGTTCGTTGCGGCGGGAAGAGGGCACGCTCACGGACGCGTGTCGTCTCGCGCAACTCAGCATATCGATCGGCTAAGAGCATTGTTACGATAGTCGAGACCTTTCTATCGCGGCGTAACCGCGAACGAAAGATGTTCCGGCGCTAGGAACGCCACGCTGCGGCGCCGTCCGCCACTCCGGCTGGGAGCAGCGCAGCGCACTGTCCCGACCATTCGTCAGCTCGATACCGTTCGCTCGACGTGTGATTCCTCGCTGGCGCCCTCAGCTGCTTCGGCGTGCTGCGGATCGACCGGCCATATCGGCGAACTCACACGAACGCGAAGATCATGAACGATCTCTTCGACCATTGCCGCGCGCGGTCGCGGGAAAATAAATAGATACTTCGGACCTTTTCCGGCAGCTGGGAAAATGACGAGGTTCTCGGAAAGAAATCTCGGCTCATGGGCGGCGATCGAGTCATCGAGATCGATTGTTCGAGCAAACGGGCGCCCGTTTTTTCGCGCTACGAAGAGAAGTTTTCGCGGCTCTTCGTTCGTGGCGACGAGCGCGCCGAAAAGATTCGCCGGAATGCGGCGACCGCGTCCGCTGATGCACGGCGTAGCCCATGCGATCGTCTCGCCTAAAACGTTTTGCCGGCTAAAAACAGACGCGAAGCGCGCGGGCAATGTCCGCGGCAATTTTACCGGCATGCTAAGATCGGCCGGTCCGTTCAATTTCTTCCACGACAGCCAGATCTTTGCTTTCATCAACCGCAAAATTCTTGGCGCAAAGTAGAAGAACGCCGCGATGCCAACGAGGAAGATCAGCAAGGCGAGCAGGGGATTGAAATGAATGAGAGCGAGCCCGCCAAGCACCGCTGCATCTTCGCCAAGACTCAGTCCAATGTTCGAAAATGGTTCTGGCGATGTGTTGCTGGCAAGACGCGTAGCTGTTTTCGCGGTATGAGCGACGAGGGTCGTCCCCCCGGCGAGCAGTGCGACGATTACGGTGAATGCGGGACTTGGGTGCCCAAGCACCTGAATGGCAAGCAGCGCGCCGCCGATCGGACGAATGACGGTGTGGACCGCGTCCCAAGCGGAGTCGACCCACGGAATTTTGTCCGCGAAAAATTCCAGGAAATAAAGAATGCCAGCGATGATAACAATCACGGGGTTGCCAAGGACTTCGAGCGACTGATAAGCCGGAGCGAGCGTGATCCAGTGGAAATGAATGGCAAGGCCCGTGGCGAAAACCGTCAGGTAAAGATTGATACCGGCGAGGCAAGCAAGGCCCAAGGCGACGGCAAGCAGATCCAGTTTTTCCACGGGGAAATTATCGGCATGGGTGCTCGATTGTCACGAGCAAGTTGCAGCCGGGATCGAATGACGAACTCCGAATGACGAATGCCGAAGGAATCGTAAAGCCCGAATGACGAAAGAAGGGTTCCCGCGACCCATTCGAGCTTTACCATTGATGCCCACGTTTGCGTTGCGCCGCCCACACGGCGGCGGCTACAGTGCCGCCATGCTCGACATTCACTTGATCCGGGAGAAGCCGGATTTTGTTCGAGAGCGGCTGGCAACGCGGGGTGGTGGCGACGAAAGGAAAATTAACGAAGTAATTCGCGTCGATGGCGAACGCCGAAAACGCGAGACCGCTTTGCAGCACTTGAACGCGGAGCGCAGACGCTTGAGCAAAGAGATCGGCGCAAAACGCGGCGTCAGCGGTGCAACGGCAGACCTCGAAGCTCGTGTCCGAGAAATAGGCGACGAAATTGTCGATCTTAACAAACGAACGTCTGCTGCCGAGGAGGAGCAAAGAAATTTGCTTTTGGAAATTGCGAATTTGCCGCATGGGAGTGTTCCAATCGGCAAAGATCCAAGTGCCAACCGCGTGGTGCGCAGTTGGGGCGAAAAGCCGCGATTAACCGATCCTGCCGATCACATTGCCCTCGGCGCAAAGCTAAAGCTTTTTGATCTGGAACGGGCCGCAAAGTTGAGCGGTAGCGGTTTTATCTGCTTCACCGACGCAGGCGCGAGGCTGGAACGCGCGTTGATCAATTTCATGATCGAGTTGCACGTACGTGAGCATGGTTACATCGAGATCAGCCCACCATTCTTGGTGCGACGCGATTGCATGATTGGCACATCGCAGCTGCCGAAATTCGAGGCTGACATGTACGGGCTGGAAGAGAATCAGCTTTTCCTTACACCGACCGCCGAAGTACCAATCACGAATCTTTATCGCGATGAAATTTTGAACATCGTCGATCTTCCGAAGAAATTTGTCGCCTATACGCCGTGTTTTCGGCGTGAGGCCGGTGCAGCAGGGCGCGAAACACGGGGGATCATCCGGGTGCATCAGTTCGACAAAGTGGAACTGGTTAAAATCACAACGCCGGAAAAATCGTATGACGAATTGGAATCGCTTACGGCTGATGCTGAGGGCGCCTTGCAGTTGCTGGGTTTGCATTATCGCGTCGTTGAACTGTGCACCGGTGATTTGGGTTTCGGATCAGCTAAAACCTACGACCTCGAAGTGTGGTCGCCAGGCCAGAACGCATATCTTGAAGTTTCGAGTTGCTCGAATTTTGAGGATTTCCAAGCCCGCCGGATGCACCTTCGATATAAAGACTCTCAGGGAAAAAATCGGTTCTGCCACACGTTAAACGGTTCTGGATTGGCGTTGCCAAGATTGTTCGCGGCGTTTATCGAGAATAGGCAGGAGCGGGACGGTTCAATCCGGATTCCCGAAAAATTACAGCCGTTTTTCGCCGGAACAGAGATTCGTTTGTAGCGACGGCGCTGTGCGCCGCCGTAAATCGACCACAGCCGGAGGGCGGGCTACAGCAGATCAAGCTGCGATCGCTCCTGCTCGGATAAAATTCTCTCGGTTTCTGAAGGCAGTAGCAGTCCGTAACCGAGACGCTGCGCAAGTCGCTGCGCCGTTTCCGGGGCGAAACCCTCGAAGTGATTGCTCACGAAAGTCCAGACGCTGCGCACTTCGGCGAGATGGCGCTCGATCTTGAGCGACCAGCTTTCGAGGGCAGCTTCTCGTTTCCACAGTAGCTTTTCGTAACGATGCATGTGCCCTCCATCAACGTCGTATTTCGTTGCATAATCGCCGAGCAGACGCAGGTAGAGAAGATCGGTAGTGCGCGGCAGGAATTCGAACGGCGCAAGGTTGCGTTCGTTGAGGGGGCTGGTATCGGCCCAGACCCAGCAGACACGATATTTTTCCAAAAGACGGATGATCTGCGGTCGATGCCAGCCGGCATGACGAAATTCAATCGCGAAACGAAAACCCCGCGGCAACTGTTCAAGAAATTTACGAAGTGCGCGCTTTCCGTCCCTTGGCCCAAACGACGGCGGAAGCTGAATCAAGATAACCTGGAGCTTTGGCGCGAGTGGCTCGATCGCGCGAAGGAACGAATTTAATTCGGCGCCGCATTCGCGCAGCCGGCGTGTATGCGTGATCTCGCGGGGGAGCTTACAAGCGAAACGAAAACCGGCGGGGGTCATCTCGACCCAGCGGCGAACGGTGCTTTCCGCAGGAACGCCATAAAAAGTTGAATCTACTTCCACCGCTGGAAGGTAGCGGGCATAAAATTCGAGCCATTGAGAGTCGGGCAAATCCGGCGGATAGAAAGCGCCACGCCAGTCTTCAAAACTCCAAGCGCATGCACCGATGCGTATTTTTTGCTGATCGGTCAGATTCAAATGAAATCAGAAGATTAATCGATTTTGCGTTCTCGGAAAGATGTCGATCTAGAGATGTCGATGAATTTTGCTTTGAGGCGGCTGGAAAGAGCGGCTGCTTAACTTGACGGAATGGATAACTTAATTACCCTGCCACACCCCATGTATTTCCGAATTCGAACCCTTGTTGTTTTCATCGTTGCCGTTCTTGCCTTGCCCACCATCGGCATGGCTTCCGTGATCTTTCAACCAGGTAAAAAGGCCAAGTACGTCGTACCTGGCGAGGAGGAGATAAGTGGTAATGCAGCGGAGCTGTTTCAGATTGGACAGACCGCGGAAAAAGAGGGCAACACGAAACGTGCGATCAAAGCTTACAAGAGCCTCGTCAAACGGCACCCTAGAGATACCCTCGCGGCTGGCGCGCTCTTTCGCGCTGCGGAGCTACAAGAGCAAAGTCACGATTATCTCCGAGCCGCAGAATCGTTTCGCCAATTGGTGGAAAAATACCCTGGCAGTCCGCACTTCGATGAAGCAATCGAGGGGCAGTTTCGCATCGGAGAAGTCTATTTGGCGGGCAAAAAGTTGAGAATCCTCGGCATCCCGGTGGCGTCCTCGCTCGAGCGCGCTGTGACCATTTTCGCGTCTGTCGTTCGGACAGCACCGTACGGAAAGTACACAGCGCGCGCGCAATTTGACATCGGCCTCGTGCGCGAGAAGCAGGGTGCGAACGATGCGGCCATTGAAGCGTACCAGGCTGTGGTGGACAAGTTCCCGAACGAACCGATCGCAGTGGATGCGCAATACCAGATCGGTTACATCTGGTTCCACGCCTCGCGAACGGGGACAAAAGACATTGCGGCCGCTAGCAAGGCCAAAACTGCATTCCAAGATTTCCTTTTTCACTATCCAAACAGCGAGAAAGCAGCGCAGGCGCGCGCTGACCTCGGCCTGCTTGAGCAAAAGCAAACATCCAGTTCCTTCGAAGTAGCGAAATTTTACGACAAACAGAAATATTATCGCGCCGCGGTCATCTACTACAACGAGGTGATTCGTCAGCAGCCAGGATCAACTGAAAGCGATCGGGCCAAGAAGCGGATCGATGAGTTGCGCACAAAGGTCGGCGAAGCGGCGCTTCAGCCTGCGTTTACCACAGGCGAAGCGGGGAAGAAAAAAGGGGGCGCGCATGAAGCACGGATGGCCAAAAGCGGGGCGGGGGCGAAGCCAGGCCCGGCAAATAACGAAGCACCGTTGCCCGCACCGGAGACGGATGTTTCGCTACCGCCGCCGGCTTCACTTGCACCGGCCACCACAACTGCGCCTGAACCGTTGCCAGCTCCGCCAAGCACGGGCACAAGCTCCGGTGCCTCTCCCGCTCCCGGAGCAGCGGCTTCTCCCGAAGCGTCCGGGTCACCGGCGCCGTGAAAGTTATATTTACGGCAGCACTCGCCTGCTTCAGTTTAACTGGCTGCCTTGGCTATCACATCGGGCCGGTGAAGCCATACTACCTCCGAGACGTTCACACAATCGCGGTTCCGACCTTCAAAAACCGCACGCTCCTCCCTCACATTGAAGTGTTGGTCACGGATACAGTGATCAAGCAGTTGCAGCAAGATGGAACCTTTCAGATTGCGAAGAGCGAAGATGCGGACGCTACGTTGACGGCTGAAATTATCCGCATCAATCGGCTCCCAGCGCGTTCGGTGCGCGGGAATGTGCTCGCCACGACTGAATTCAACCTGAATATGAGTGTGAGGTATAGCGTCGTCGGACGGGATGGAACGCAGCTTGTGGGATCGGCAGAGACTAGCGGAAGCACCAGCTTTTTCGTTAGCGCGGACCCGGCCACAGATGAACGGCAAGCACTACCACTCGCCACGGAAAATCTTGCCACGCGATTAGTGGCCGAACTGAGCGAGGGTTGGTGATGCTTGATGAAAGGCGAAGAACAGCTTTGGTCGATCCTCAATGACAAACTTGATACCCTCCGAGCCAGCAACCGCCTGCCTGAAGCAATTCGCGTTGCTGAAACAGCGCTCGAGGTTGCCAAGCGTGCCTTTCCTAGTGCGGGGAGCCGGTTAGCCACGAGCTTCGAAAAATTAGGACAACTTCTTGATCAAAAGGGCGATCGCATGTCGGCCAGAGAATATCTGGTCAAAGCCCATGCGATCCTGGAAAAAGTAAAAACACCGGATCAGCGTGCTATCTACCGCTCCGCCCGCCGGCTTGCATTCTTATGCGATCATCTCGGTCAATCTGAGGAGGCGATCGCTTTCTACGAGAAAGCGATCGCAGCTGGCATCCAGCTCGAAGACCTTCCTTACTCGGACCTCGGCACAATGTTAAACAACATTGCGCTCATTTTCCGCAAGTCAGGACGCCAAAAAGCGGCAGAGCCTTACTATTTGCATGCTCTGCAAATTTACGAGAAGCAGCTCGGGCCCAATCATGTTGATGTGGCGTCTGTGTTGAATAATCTGGCCGTGTTTTACACGAACGAGCGCCGTTACACCGAGGCGGAGAAAATGCACCTGCGCGCATTAGGTATTCGCGAGAAGGTGTACCCGTCCACCCATCCAGATATCGCGCAATCTAAATGCAACCTTGCCGTCGTCTATCATTCGCGCGGCGATTACGCGAAGGCGGCTGAGCTTTATCGCGCTTCGCTCAAGAGTTGGGAAGCGAGCGAGAAACCTTCCAAAGATTATGAGATTGTCGCCTCGAATTACGCCGATCTTTTGCGCTCTCTTGGTCACGCACGCAAAGCACATCAAGTGGAAGTTCGCGCACGCAAAAGACGCTTGGGTTAACTGGGCCGACCATAGATCGCTTGGTCCTAAGCAAGGTCGACCTCTTTGGTTTGACCTTGCGGCTCGTTGGTGCATGCGCATTGTTGGGACGCTGCCGTCTTTAGCTCGCGTGGCGGAATGGCAGACGCGTACGGCTCAGGACCGTATGGGGCAACCCGTGGAGGTTCGAGTCCTCTCGCGAGCAGCTTGGTTGACCTCTCCTACAAAGTTTGATTGACACCTATCGACTCGTATCAAGATCGCTGTCTAGGTGAGAGCGCGCAACGAACCGGGAAGCGCCTGATCGCATCAGCGTGGGAGGCGCAGGAAATCTCGGATCAGTCCCAGGATTTTCGCCGGTGACTCGACCATAGGCAAATGGTTGGCGCCCTCGATCATCGTGACTTTGTGCCAGGCACCCGCTCGAATAATTTCGCGTATTCCCGAGGGACACGCGATAGTCGGCGGCGAGCTCTGGAGCGATATTATCCCACCAATCAATCGCGGCGCCGAAGCCGTGGACGATGACGACCGGCGGGCCTGTTCCTTCGACCTTGACCGAGGCCGGCACGACGCTCGTGCCAATAATCTGATCACCGTCACGCTGCGCCGCGCCCGGTGTCTGCGCGTGAATCCAGAGCGCGTTGGCGAAGAGCGCAACGCTGCCCAGCACAAGGTCGGCCACGGCAACGGCCACTCTTCTCATCCTCAGGGGATGCAGCGTAGATTGACTAACTTATTTTTTCCCGGTCGCCTTTCTTCTTGCTGCCCAGCGAGCTTTCATTAATTGGGAAAGCCTCCTTCGCCCGGCAGGTGTGATTCCACCTTTTTTCTTGGGTGCGGTTGTCGTTGTTTTCCTACCGGCCTTTTGCCTTGCCCAACGAGCTCTAGCGGCTGCCGCAAGTTTGGCTCGAGTCGCGGCCGACATCCGTCGACGACCTCCGCGGGTTGCAGCGCCGGGAGTGGAAGTCCCCAGGATTGAGGAAAGGCGGTTTTCCAAGGCATCGATTTGTCGGCGAATCGAGATGGCCTCTTGTAAAGCTCTAGCAGATGTATCCATGTGTGGTCACATAGCCGGAGTTAACTGAGATAGCAATCATCTTTTATTACAAAATTAGAATTTGATCCGTGCAATCCGGGGCCAGTTGAAGGTTAGAGCTAGAAACCCAAGCCTTCGGTAAAGCTGCTACATGGATAGGCAAACGTAACGGATTGCGAGTCACGGCCGAATGCTCAATCTTGAGAGGTTGAATAAATCTAGTATAACGACACAGCCTGAGCGGGTTCGGCAAATTTTCGGGTCAATCGCGCGACGCTACGATTTAGCAAATCATGTGCTGAGTTGTGGCGCGGATTTTTACTGGCGAGGTCATGCTGCGCAAATCATCGCAAGTTGGACGCCCCAAAACATTGTCGATCTTGCCACCGGGACAGGGGATCTTGTGCTCGCAATCCGGAAAAAATTGCCGAATGCAGAAATCGTCGCCGTTGATGTTCTGGCTGAAATGTTGGAGCTGGCGAAGAAAAAGGGCGTGCACCGAACCATCATGGCCGACGCGATGAGACTGCCCCTCGCCGATTCTTCCTTCGATTGCGTGACGGTTGCCTTCGGTCTGCGCAACATGGAAAATTGGGGCGGTGCATTACGCGAGATGTCCCGCGTCCTCACCGCGAACGGCCATTTACTCATTCTTGAATTTTCTTTACCCCAATCGTCGATCTTTCGCGCGGTTTATCGCTTCTATCTGCATCGATGTCTGCCGTTTCTCGGTTCCTTTGTCACAAGGCAAAAGAACGCCTACGATTACCTCGGCCAGTCGATTGAAGAATTTCCGAGCGGCGCGACCATGCTTCGATTAATCGAAGCGAACGGTTTTCGGAATGCCAATGCTAAACCGCTTAGCAACGGCATCGTTACGATTTATACGGCGGAGAGGGAAGAGCGGTTGACTCGCGCGCTCCCGCCAGTTCCATCCACCTGAACCGCCTTGGGTGCCCATCTGCGACGACGCGCTGCATCGAGGCGATTAAGGCTGATCACCCTACCTTGGTGGACTCGAGACCGGTGGAGCGCTCGCCGAGGGAACCGGCGATACGTTCGCGCCTGCTGGCGCAGGGGGGCTGCCAGGCGCAATCGCGAGGGGCAGTCGGAGCACATTAAAATCGGAATCGTTAATGATAAAGGTGCCTTCGCGCTCATCCACGTGCGCAAACCATGTTCCGTCACCGGCCGTACTGCCAACGAACAGCCTATGCGAGATCTTATCGTCGGGCGAAGTCGTGAATGAGATCGCGAGCTGCGGTTTATCGAAGCCATGCTGGGGGATGGTCGGACCAACCCAACGCACAGCACGTAAGTTCGACAGCATATTGAGCAGCGACTGGAGATTGGTTTGATTAATCGGGCCGCCTCCAGCTAGCCAACTCCATTCTCCTTTTGCGTCCCGCGCAAGTGTCGCCTCATGTTTCGCAACCACGCTTAACCGATGGATTTGTTCCGGCTTAACCTTAAAGATCGACATTTCCTGCCATTGCAAAGGATCGGTGGAAACTTGATCGAGTAATGTGCGTCGGACTGCCACGACAAAGGGTTCATCGGCCAGGCGCGCGTAAACATTATCGCCATCCACTTTTCCAAAGGCGACAGTGGCAAAGGCCTGCTCGCCAGCGCGCGTCTCGGCGGTGTTCTCCGAGGCGAATGAGCTAAACGTCATTTGCAATTGTGGTTTATCGAGACCGTATTTCGGCAAATTGGAAGCGACGTCCTCAACAAATCTCGTCACTTGCTCATTTTGCAGCTTGTCAATGAAGCGGCGGACTTCGCCTGAATTTGCCGGCGTGTTCTTACGACTGGCAATCGTCCAATCGTCACCTTTACGTGCGAGAACGGTTTTGCCTTTGCCTGGCGCGTCGATCGTGATCCGATCAAGAATGTTAGTGTCGATCCGAACCAAATGGTGGTCGCGCAAATCGTCTGGTTTGGTGTTGAGAATCTCTTCGATCGCCTTCGGCAGTGTGTAAACGAACCCACGCGGTGCGAACCGCACATAAACTTGATCTTTTTCTTTTTGCGGTACGGCGCCGATCTGCAGCATCTGACCCTTGTTCTCCTGGCCAAATACCTTGATCGATCCGCCGATCTCAACCTTCTGGTCTTTCTTCTCTTCCGGGCCGAATAGCGTGATCGATCCACGTGGCTCCGCCAGACCGTAGGCATTCAGGTCGCCGTGATCATCGGCTACAAATTGTTGAATCCGTGCCGACGTAACCTGCGCAATCAAGTCACCGACCTTCTGCTCATTAGCGCGCGCGCGGAGTGGCTTCATAATATCCCAATGATCACTTTTCTTCTGCAGCTCCATTTCACCGGCAGTTGTTTTCAATACGAGACGCGACACCTGCGCGGTGCTTAAGTCGGTTAATTTCCTGTCGCGAAATTCCTGCGGCTTTTTGTCGATGTCCTTCTTGATGGATTGCCCGGCGAGAAACGTCTCTTTCGAGTCTTCCAAGCGCACATACATTTTGCCTTCGAGTGCTGCGTCTTTCCCGAACAAAATTTCCGGTGGTCGATCCTGACCGATTAACTTGAGTCTCAGCTTTGGTTTATTCAGGCCATATTCATTAAGTTTGCTCTTGTCCGCATCGATTTCTTTGGCCGAAATGGTCGCGTCCTTCTGCCAACTCTCCAAATCCGAGAACAGATTCTCGATTAAAGAACTGTCGACCTGATCTTTGATCGGTATCTCGAGGCGCCATTTATTGTCGCGGCGTCGTATCTCGATCTTTTCGTCTCCATTCTGAATGATGACGCCATCAATTTTGGTTCGATCGAACTTGACGACGTTCTGCGCCTGGCGCCGTGCTTCTTCCGTGTTCGGCTGTTTTAGCTCAAAGAATCTGAAGTAGGCGAAGACCGCGATCGCAATCGCGGCTAAGACAAGCGTAGTCCTCCAATTCATAAATCGAATCGAAGAATCAAACGCGCCGCTTCCACCAGACCGCCGTGCCCAGCGCCGCAAAAACGAGGGGCATCAGCACGAGAACGATCCAACGTAGATTGCGTAATGCGTCTTCGTTAAGACTGAAAGTGAGGGGTCTCGGAATTTTTGGCGCGATGCCGATAAGCTGCTCCCGACTCAGGAGCCAATTCACGCTGCCTGAGACAAAATCGAGCGCCTGCTGATCTTGGGTGACCGCATTGTCTTGAACGAACGCCGCGTTGCTCACCACGACCAACCGCGACGAATTCACCTGCACGCGCTCGTCCGCGCTACCGCCTTTTTCGATAGAAGCGCCGATCGTGGGTGAAGCGCCAGTCTTCTTGGCATCGGTCTGAAATTTCGCCTGATCGTCGGTATTGTAATCTTTCTCCGCAAAGTAGCCTTTTTCTGCCTGAATCAGTGGCTCGATCCGGATATTGGCGGCGCGGACGCGGTCGGGCTCAAGCGTAAGCGAGGATGTGCCACCGAAAAACAGGGCGCGTACATCAGCCAGTCGTTTTGTGATTGGACTGCCTCCGAGGAAATGCGCTTGTACATCCCGGGTAAGGGCCATCTCCTGGATTCCGGTGCGCAGGAAAACCATCAGTCGATCATCGTTCACTTTCACGCCCAGCTCGTTAAGAAATGCATCTAGCTTTGACGTCTTGGCCCCCGGATCGAGAAGAAGCAATATCCGTCCCTGTTTGTCCCAAAAATCGCGTAACAATTTCATTTCGCGATCGGAGAAATCGTATTGCGGGCCAATAACCACGATCGTCTTCAATTCGGCGGGGACTGTCTCAACGTCGAAAAGATTCAACTCTTGGAACTTAATATTTTCGTTCTCAATGAACGTCTTCAGCACCGAGATGGTGCTGTTTTCGGAGAGTGGCGGCTCCTTGTGACCGAGTACGTAGCCGAGAGCGTTTTTCTTGCCCTCTACCAGATCCATCATCGCGCTCGTGATCGCCTGTTCGCCTTTGAAGGCGGTGACGCGCGGACCTTCACCGAAGCCCATTCCGCTCTGATCGACCTCCGCCATCTCGGACGCTTTCACGGTTTTGTTGCGTCCTTCGTAATCAATTACGAGGAGACTCTCGTCGCTTACGACCTTGTACTTGTCGAATATTTCCTTCGCGCGGGAAAGATTACGTTCCGGATCGATGTATTCGATATCGATCTTCCCCTTTGCCGCATATTGATATTCCGTCAGCAAATTTTGCACGTCGGCCGCAATCGGTGTGCTCGGAGAAAAGAAAACGATGATACGCATCTTGCCTTTGATTGTGCGGAGGAAACGCTTCGTCTTGTCCGAAAGCGCATATTTTTGATCGCGCGAGAAATCCCAGCGCTGGTAATGTTTAAAGGCGATGGAATTCACCATCGCGGCGAGAAACAAGATAAGAATGATTTGGGCAAGCACGTTGAAACCGATCTGAATCCGACGGATTTTTTTCGGACGCCTTGGCCCTATTGTCTCATTAGCCATTCGTCACAGCCTCCATTTGCGGGATTGGAATGCCTGACACGTGAGCGCCAGCATCACAATGGTCATGCTCAGGTAGAAAACGATCGGCCGCGTATCGATGATGCCGCGCGAGAACGTTCCCATATGCTCGATTGCGGAGAAGTAGCCGAGCAAGTCGCGCGTCGCGGAGCTAACATCCAGAAGGATGAATTGAACCAGCCCGAGAAAGAACAGTAGCGTAATCGCGCAGAAAGAAATGATCGCGGCAATAATCTGGTTTCTGGTGAGAACAGACGCGAGGCAACCGATCGAGAGGTAGAACATGCCGAGCAGCAAAAGCATCAAATACGAACCCGAGTATGCTCCGGCCGAGTGGGCAGCGGCTTGTCCAGTGATCTGTTGAAAAATTATGAAATAGAACGCGGGCGGGACCCAAAGAATGAGATAAAAGATCAGCGCGCCAAAAAATTTCGAGAGCACAACCTGCCAGTCACGCACGGGCGCGGTCATGAGCGGCTCGATCGTGCCGAGTTTAAATTCTTCTGCAAACAGGCGCATGGTTATGAGAGGAAAAATTAAAACAAAGGCAAACCAGAAGAAGACGGAGTTAAAAAATGCCTCCTGCACCGTGTATTGAACCTGGCGTTGGTTCATGAATGAAATCTGAAAATAAAAGTCGACCCCGGTGATAAGGAGGAAAAAGATGAGGACGATATAGGCGATTGGCGAGTGAAAGTAGCTGCGCACCTCGCGGGAGAGCAGAGCATAAAATTTGCGCATAACCTTTAGATCGAGATCCGGGATAACATTGATCTCAAACTGCGTCGGGATGCGTGAGCTCGACAAACACGTCCTCAAGCGTCGCTCTACGTTGAGTCAGTTCGCGCACGATCCAATGCCGGGCGGTGGCTAGCCGAAAAATTTCCTCGCGCACATCAGCACCGGATTCGACGCGCAATGAGAATATTTTCCAATCGCCGTCGGCATCCACAATTACATTCCGGACACCGGAGATTTTCTTTAGTTCCTCGGCGCCGTTGTCGGGTCCAACTTTTGCCTCAAGCACTACACCACCAGCTTGCCTAATCTTGCCGAGCAGATTTTCCGGGGTGTCACACGCTTCGATTCGTCCTTTGTGAATAATAATGACGCGGCTGCATGTCATTTCGACCTCGGGTAAGATGTGGGTGGAAAGCAAGATCGTGTGCTGTTTGCCGAGATTTTTGATGAGTTCGCGGACCTGCCGAATTTGATTTGGATCGAGACCGATTGTCGGCTCGTCGAGAATGAGAAGATCGGGCTCGTGGAGAAGCGCATCGGCCAGACCTACTCGTTGCCGATAACCTTTAGAGAGGGTACCGATTAATTTCTTTTCCACCTCCTTCAGCCCGCAAAGTTCCCTTACATCCCCAACACGTTCCGCGACGCGGCGATGTGGCACCCCTTTGAGCGCCGCGCGGTAATCGAGATATTCCGTCACCCGCATATCGTTGTAGAGCGGCACATGTTCCGGCATATAACCGAGGTGCGCCCGTGCCTGGAGAGACTGCTCAAAAACATCGAACCCGGCAATGGTGGCGCGACCGGAAGTTGGCGGCATGAAGCTCGCCAAAATACGCATGGTGGTGGTCTTGCCCGCGCCGTTCGGCCCCAGAAAACCCATGATTTCGCCTTTACCGACTTCGAAATCCAAATTCTCGATCGCGGGTTGGCCCGCGTAGCGCTTGGTCAGATTTTCAACCTTAATCATTTTGCGATATTTCCATGAGACAATCGAGCGGCGATTGCGTTGCCAATTTTTTTGTCAACGCGCTGCCATTGTCAAAGTTTGAACCTGCTCACCTTGCCCGCCGGAGCGGATCACTCCAATGGCAAAATTTACGCTCGCTCCACTTTGCGCCTGACCTAACAGTTCCTCGATTTGTTTGACAGAATTCACTTCGTATTTGGCCACGCGATAAATGACAAGGCCGCGTTCGATTCCGGCTTCATCTGCCGGACCGCCTGGTTCCACCGCGGTAATCAGAACGCCGTGGCGACGTGCGTAGCCGAGCGCATCTAGTAATTCCTCGCTTAAATCCTGCAGTTGCATTCCAAACAACCGCTCGGCGTTCGATGTCGATGTTTCCTTTGGTATGGGCTGCTTGCTCGTCGTGGGCTTTTTGTCCGCAATCTTCTTGAATCGGGAAACGGTGTCGCGTACGACGTCCGCCGGAATGGCGAAACCCAGTCCCTGCGTCGGCACACCCTGCGGGGTGAAAGCCATTTTCGCAGAGCTGATGCCGACCAGACGCCCAGAAATATCGATTACTGGTCCGCCGCTGTTGCCCGGATTAATGGCCGCATCCGTCTGCACGAGATCCTTGTATTCGGTATTCTCGATGGTGATGTTACGTTTAACCGCACTAAGAACTCCGCGGCTGATCGAGCTGCCGTAACCGACGGCGTTGCCGACTACGATGACTGTCTCACCCAGTAGGTTTGGCGAAATGTTGTCGAGGCTGATAAATGGGAATGCGGCTTTGGCGTCAATCTTGATGAATGCCAAATCAGTTTTGTCGTCGCCGGCAATATAGTGCGCGTTGTACGTTTTGCCGTCATTTGCCGTTACCTGAATTTTCAAATCCGCGGCGCGCTCGACGACGTGTTGATTGGTGACAATGTAACCGGCCGGATCGATAATGAAACCTGAGCCCAGACTTTGCAAAGTCTGACGAATTTCGCGCGGCCGGGCCCGATCGTAGCCGAAGAATTGCGCGTAAAAATCCTCAAACGGATCTCGCACCGCTTTCCTGACCACGCGCTCGGTATTGATATTCACAACTGCCGGCAAAACTTTTGCGAGCGCCAAAACCGCGGGCTCTGAAGCCGGGTCGGCTTGCGCGAACCCACCTGTCAATTTAGCGAAGAGAATCCCGCAGGTTC
>Ga0209474_10000423_pt1 | contig 46535 bp, 38 predicted proteins | sample GraSoiAngelo_145_FD_185902 | JGI IMG/M metagenome (GOLD analysis project Ga0209474, IMG submission 185902) | Grasslands soil microbial communities from the Angelo Coastal Reserve, California, USA - 14_1009_05_20cm (SPAdes) (version 2) | ecosystem: Environmental > Terrestrial > Soil > Grasslands...
GCGTCCACGTAGTGAAGCCGCTTTTCAGCGAGCGTCTTCGCGCGGCGCTGGTCGTCGTGAAAGTTCGTGTTGCCCCCGTCGATGATCACGTCGCCCGGCGAGAGTAGCGTCGAGAGCGCGGCGACGGTCGATTCGGTCGGATCGCCGGCAGGTACCATCACCCACACGTGGCGCGGCGGCGCGAGCGCCTTCACGAGCGCGTCGAGCGACGCGACGCCGCTCGCGTTCTCGGCCTGCGCCTTGCTCACGGCGTCCGCGCTCCGGTCGTACGCGACGATGTCGTGGCCGCCGCGCTCGAGGCGCGTGACCATGTTCAAACCCATCTTGCCGAGGCCGACGAATCCCAGTTGCATCGATGCTCCGGTGGTTGGCGACCCTGAAAGGGTCGCCCTACCGTAGGGGCGTACCGTAGGGCGACCCTTTTCAGCGTCGCCTCTCTGCGACGCCCTACCGTAGGGCATACCGTAGGGCGACCCTTTCAGCGTCGCCTCTCTGCGTCGCCCTACCGTAGGGCATACCGTAGGGCGACCCTTTCAGCGTCGCCTCTCTGCGACGCCCTACCGTAGGGCATACCGTAGGGCGACCCTTTCAGCGTCGCCTCTCTGCGACGCCCTACCGTAGGGGCGTACCGTAGGGCGACCCTTTCAGGGTCGCCTCTCTGCGACGCCCTACCGTAGGACGTACCGTAGGGCGACCCTTTCAGCGTCGCCTCTCTGCGTCGCTCAACCCGCGCGCGGAATGCGCGCGAGGAGCGTCGTGCCGAGCGCGGCGATTTTCGCCGCCTCGGGCGCCGGCAGATGGACGTGCATCGCGCGCCGTCCGGCGGTGTCGAGGGACGCAAAATCGCCGACGCCCTGCGCGAGCTCGAGCGTGCCGAACGAGAACGGCTCGCCGGGGATCGGCAGGTCGGGCCGCGGCGCGGCCGTGATGAGGACGAATACGCCGCTGTTCGGCCCGCCTTTATGGAGCTGCCCGGTCGAATGGAGGTACCGCGGTCCGTAGCCGAACATGGTCGCGGCGCGCGTCGCGTCGCGGACCGATCGGCGCAGCGCCTGGAGCGCGGCGTCGAGCGCGGCGTCCCTCGTGGAGACATACGCGAGCAGCGCGAAGTAGTCGCCGTCGCGCAGCAGCGAGAGGAACGCGTCGGGATCGGCGGAGGCGCGGCGCGCGGCCGAGGAGAGGGTGATCGTCGTGCCGTCGGCGAGCGTCCGGTCCGGCGGCGCGATCGGCAGCGCGCCAGACGTCTTGTACTGCGCGAGCAGCGCCTGCGTCGCGTCTTTCGCCTGCTGCACGTTCGGCTGATCGAACGGATCGATGCCGAGAAGCGCGCCGGCGACCGCGGTCGCGATCTCCCAGCGGACGAACTCGGCGCCGAGCGCGAGCCGTTCGGGCATCTCGACGTCCACCGCCGCGCGATCCGCGGCAATCGTATGCGCGCGCGCATCGCGCGCCGCGTCGGCAGCGCCGTCCTGCAGGCGGACGCGGACGAAGAGGCGATCGCGGCCGTACGACGCCGGATCGCCGAGCGGCTCGCCGGCAATCGGCACGATGCCGGTGCCGTGCTTGCCGGTGCTCTCGGCGATCAGCTGCTCGACCCAGAGGCCGAAGGCATCGAGCGCGGGCGGCACGACGAGCGTCATCTTGTCCACGCGCTCGCGTGCGGCTGCGGCCATGGCGAGGCCGAGGCCGACGGCCGCATTCGATGCCGCGCCCGTCGAGGAGTCCGGTTCGCTCGCGGCGAGCATCGCGAGGCCCCACGCGACGATCTCGCCGACCTTCTGTCCCATGAGCGCGGCGGGCACGAGGCCAAAGAACGAGAGCGCCGAGTAGCGGCCGCCGATGTCGGCCGGATTGAGGAAGACGTCGCGGAACCCCTCCGCGCGCGCGCGCCGATCGAGCGCCGTGCCCGGATCCGTGATCGCGACGAACTGGTCGGCCCATCGCTCGATGCCGGCGTCGACGAGCCGCTGCTTGAAATGCGCCGCGAGAACGTTCGGCTCAATCGTGCCGCCGGACTTGCTCGCGAGAAGATGCAGCGTGGTCCTCGGCGGCGTCTCGACCGCGCGCACCGCCGCGGGATCGGTCGAATCGAGCATGTGGAACTGCGGCCACCCGGGCGCGATGCCGCAGACCTCATGCAGCACTTCGGGCGCGAGGCTCGATCCACCCATGCCGAGCAAGACGACGTCGGTGAAGCCGTCGCGTTTCACCGCGTCGGCAAACGTCCGCAGACGATCGAGCGAATCCGCCATCAGCGCGGGAGAGCTCATCCACCCGAGACGATCGGCGATCGCCTGCTGCACCGCGCGATCGGTCGTCCACACCGAGGCGTCTCGCCGCCACAGGCCGGCGGCCGCGCGGTCGGCGGCCGGCGCCGATCGTTCGAAGGCGGCGGCGAGCGGACCCGCCGCGATCTGCAGCGATCGCTGAAGCCGCGCGCGCTTGGCGTCCACCTCGAGCGCGGGCCACCGCGTCTGCAACTCGTGAGCGCTTTCCATCCGCGTAGAATACTGTACGTCGATCGATGGCACGAGGCTTCGAGAGCAAGGACGTCGAGTTCCAGCAGGCGGAAGCCGCGCGCAGCGCGCCGCGCGGTGCCGAGCTGACGGCGGCGGAGCGCGACGCGCGCAGCCGCCGGCGGACGATCGAGCTCGCGCTCGCGCGGGCGCGCGCCGATCTGGCCGCGGCGCGCACGCCGGCGCACAGACAGATGCTCGCCGACGCGATCGCGGCGCTCGAGCAGCAGCTCGGTCTCCGATGAGAGTAAAGAACGGCCTTTGCCTGCTTTGCGTGCTCTTCGTCGCGTGCTCGCCCCGCGACACGCGCGACGATACCCGGAGCGCGCCGCCTGCGCCATCGTCTCGGCCCACGCCGTCTTCGAGCGCCTCGCAGCCGGCGCGGACCGCCGCCGCGCGCGCGCGGCCGCGGATTGTCTTCCTGGGCGACAGCCTCACGGCGGGACTCGGCCTCGCGATGAGCGAGTCGTACCCCGCGCTCGTGCAGCGGCGGCTCGACGCGGAAGGCCTCGATTTCGAGGTCGTCAACGCCGGCGTCTCGGGCGACACCTCCGCCGGCGGGCTGGCGCGCCTCGACTGGGCGCTCGAGGGGGACGTGCGGATCCTGGTCGTCGCGCTCGGCGGCAACGACGCGCTGCGCGCGCTGCCGCCCGACGAGCTGCAGCGCAATCTGGGGTCGATCATCGAGCGCGCGCAGACGCGCGGCATCAAGGTGGTGCTCGCCGGCATGGAGGCGCCGCCGAACTTCGGCCGCGACTACATCGTCTCGTTTCACAGGGTGTATCCGGCGCTCGCGCAGCGGTACCACGTCGCTTTCGTCCCGTTCCTTCTGACGGGAGTGGCCGGCAGCGACACGCTCAACCAGCGCGACGGGATCCATCCCACGGCCGCCGGGGCGCGCATGCTTGCCGACAACGTGTGGGCGGCGCTGAAGCCGCTGGCCGAAGGGGAGAAGCGCTCCGGATCATGATCGAGCTGCGCGAGGTCTCGAAAACGGTGATGAGCGGGTCGGAGCCCCTCACCATCCTGCATCCGCTCTCGCTCCGGATCCCGCAACGCGAGTTCGTCGCGATCGTCGGCCCGTCGGGCAGCGGCAAGTCGACGCTGCTCGGCCTGATCGCGGGGCTCGACGCGCCGACGTCCGGCTCGGTGCTGATTGACGGCGTGGACATCACGCGGCTCGGCGAGGACGCGCTCGCGAAGCTGCGCGGCGAGAAGATCGGCTTCGTCTTCCAGTTCTTTCACCTGATTCCGTCGCTCACCGCGTACGAGAACGTGGCGGTGCCGATGGAGATTGCCGGCGTGGACGCGGTCCGTTCGCGCGCGCACCAGCTGCTCGAGGAAGTCGGCCTCACCGGCCGCTCGCATCACTACCCGTCGCAGCTGTCGGGCGGCGAGCAGCAGCGCGTCGCGCTGGCGCGCGCGCTCGCCAACGATCCGCCGATCGTGCTCGCCGACGAGCCGACGGGGAACCTCGACAGCGCCAACGGACGCCTCATCCTCGATCTGCTGCGCGCGATCCATCAGAAGCGAGGCACGACGATCGTCCTCGTCACCCACGATCGCGAGCTGGCGGCGCTCGCCGACGGGCGGTTGGTCCTTCGCGACGGGCGCGTCGTCGAGAACACGCTGCACGAGGACGCCGACAAAGAGGCGGTGCGGAAGTGATCTTCGTCCTGCGGATGGCCGTCCGCGAGACGCGCGCCTCCTGGAAGCGGCTCCTGTTCTTCTTCATCTGCATCGCCGTCGGCGTCGCGGCGATCGTCACGCTGCGATCGGTGATCCAGAGCGTCCGCGACGTGTTCGGCAGCGAGGCGAAAGGGCTGCTCGCGGCCGACGTGCTCATCGCGACCAACCGCGAATGGCCGCCGGCGGCGCGCGCGACGATCGATCGGCGGCTGCTCGAAGCCGGCAGCACCGCGCGCACGGAAACGATCGAGACGCCGACGATGGTGCGGCCGACGGATCGGTCGAAGCCGGTGGCGAAGATGGTGGAGCTGCGGGCCGTGCAGCCGGAGTATCCGCTGTACGGCGCGGTCGTCCTGCAGGGGGCGGACCGCTATTCGTACGCGCTGCTGCGGGATCATGGCGCGCTGGTGCGCCCCGAGCTGCTGACCGCGCTCGGCGTCGAGGTCGGCGACGAGATCACGATCGGCCAGGCGCCGTTCGCGATCCGCGGCGTCATCGTCAGCGAGCCCGGCCGGCGTGTCGGCGGCTTCAGCCTCGGGCCGCGCGTGATCATCGACTACGCCGATCTGCCGTCGACCGGCATCATCAGCTTCGGCAGCCGTGCCGATCGGCGGTTGCATGCGAAGGTGCCCGACGATCGAATCGACGATCTCGTGCGCGAGCTGCGCGCCGACTTCAAGGACGACTTCGTCAACACGCGGTCGTATCGATCGACCGAGGATCAGATCGGCCGCGATTTCGAGCGCGCCGAGAACTATCTGAGCCTCGTCGGGCTGATCATCGTCATCCTCGGCGGCATCGCGGTCTCGAGCGTGACGCGCGTCTTCATTCTGCAGAAGATCCGCAGCATCGCGGTGCTCAAGTGCGTCGGCGCGCGCAGCGCGCAGATCATCGCCGTCTACATCCTGCAGGTGATGGCGCTCGGGCTCGCGGGCAGCCTGCTGGGCGTCGCGATGGCGCGCGGCGTGATCGCGGCCATTGCACTCGCGCTCGGCGGCTCGACGTCGCTGCTCGCGCAGGCGCATTACGGCGTCACCTGGAGCGCGGCGGCGCAGGGCGTCGGGATCGGCGTGCTGGTGTCGCTGCTGTTCGCGGTCGTGCCGCTGCTGCAGGTACGCTTCATCAAGCCGTCGCTGCTGCTGCGCGACGAATCGGTGCGGCGCCGCCGGGACTGGCTGAGCGCCGTGACGATGGCGGCGGTGTCGGCGGCGCTCGTCGCGCTCACCGCGTGGCAGGCGGCGTCGCTGCGCGTCGGCGTCGTCGTCTGCGCCGGCTTCGCGGGTCTGGCGGTGGTGCTTCATTTCGCCGGCCGCGGGCTCGTCGCGCTCGTCGCGCCGCTCTCGGCGTCGCGCTCGTTCCCGCTGCGGCACGCCGTCCTGCATCTCTCGCGGCCCGGCAACCAGACGCGCGTCATCCTGCTCGCCGTCGGCCTCGGCGCGTTCTTCATCGTCGGCGTGCGATCGCTGCAGGCGAGCCTGCTCGGCGAGTTCTCGGTCCAGGTGGACGCGGACGCACCGGATATGTTCCTCCTCGACGTGCAGAAGCCGCAGGTGGAAGGCGTCCGCGCGTTCCTCGGCGATCGGTCGCACGGCGCCGGCGAGTTCCAGCTGATCCCCGTCATGCGCGCGCGCGTGACGGCCGTCTCCGGCCGCGAGACGATGCTCGATTCGCCAGAAGCGGTGCGGCAGAGCGGCATGTCGATCGGCCGCGAGTTCACCATCACCTATCGCGATCGTCTCGAGTCGAACGAGCGGGTGGTCGAAGGCGCCTTCTGGCTCAGCCCATCGACCGAGCCGGAAGTCTCGGTGGAGCGCGATCTCGCCGTGCGGGCGCGGCTGCACGTCGGCGACACGATCCGGTTCGACATCCTCGGCCGTCCGCTGGCGGCGCGCATCACGAGCATCCGCGACGTCGAGTGGCGCGAATCGAGGAACGGCGGGTTCGTGTTCGTGTTCCGGCCGGGCGTCCTCGACCAGGCGCCGCAGACGTGGGTGGCGCCGCTGAAGGGACCGGCGACGCCGGCCGACCGCGCGCGGTTCCAGCACGATCTCGTCGTGCGGTTCCCGAACGTCTCGGTGATCGACTTCCACGAGATCCTCGAGACGATTCGCGACGTGATGTCGAAGGTGACGCTCGCGATCACCGTCGTCGGCGGGCTGGTCCTGTTCAGCGGCGTGCTGATCCTCGTCGGCGCCGTCGCGATGACGAAGTTCCAGCGCGTGTACGAGGCGGCGGTCTTCAAGACGCTCGGCGCCAACACGCGCACGATCGCGCGGATGCTGCTGTTCGAGTACGGCGTCCTCGGCTCGGTGGCCGGCGCCATCGGATCGCTCGGCGCCGTGGCGCTCACCTGGGGCGTCAGCAAGTACGCGCTCGAGATCCCGTGGCGGGTGTTTCCCCGCGAGCACGTCGCGGGCATTCTCCTCACGGCGCTGCTCGTCGCGTCGATCGGCGTTCTCTCCAGCCTCGACGTCCTCCGCAACAAGCCGCTCGCGACGCTGAGGGCCGAGTAGCGTCCGCGGCGTCCGGCCGCGCGGATGTTCACGCTCTGTCCGCGGCCGTTCATCTTCCTCCGGCGGGAGTGTTATGATCCGATGTTACGAGAGACGCCAATGGACCAGCAGACATACAAGGACGCGCTGCTCAAGAAGCGCACCGAGATACTTGGCACCGGCGGCATCAAGCCACTGCAGGCCTCGATGGAGAACAACACGCGCCAGGGCGACATGGCGGATCAGGCCAGCGGCAACAACGAAGTGCATATCCAGCTGAAGCTGAAACAGACCGACGCCAAGATTCTGCAGGCCATCGAGGAAGCGCTCATGCGCATCGACAAGGGGACCTACGGGATCTGCCGCGACTGCGGCGAGCCGATCGCGCCGGCGCGGCTGAACGCGATTCCGTGGACGCGCGTCTGCATCACCTGTAAGGAAAAGCAGAACGCGTGAGCGACCTCGTCGGGATCCTCCAGGAGTTCTACCGCGAAAAGCTCGCGATGCTGCTCAGCCACGAGTCGGGCGCTCGCCTCGTCGGCCAGTACGATCAGAACAACGCCTACCAGTACATCATCAACCGCGAAGAGGCGCAGCTCTCGTGGGTGGCCACCGCCATCGCGGAGCTCGGCGGCGCGGCCGCCGACGATCAGGCCCAGCCGGTGCGAGGGGGGAAGGGCGCCGACGCCGCGCGCGCCGTCTTCGAGGAGGACGCCCGCGACGCGCAGGCGTTCGTCGACCGCTGGCGGCCGCGCATCGATCAGATGGCCAACGCCCGGCACGCGAAGATGCTGCGCGTCATCCTCGGCGAGGTGCTCGAGGCGAAGCGCTTCTTCGAGCAGGCGCTCGCGGGCCGCACCGATCTGCTCGGCCGGCGCGCCGACACGCTCGAGCCGTCGCACGGCGTAGTGCTGCCGGCGCGGTGGATCGAGTGATTCGCGCCGCGTGGTGACCTGCGCCATCGCGCTGGGATCGAATCTTGGCGATCGGCGCACGCAGCTCGATTTTGCCGTGGCGAAGCTGCAGGCGCTGCTCCGCGGCCTTCGCGTCTCCCGCTATCACGACACCGTGCCGGTCGGCGTCCCCGGACCGCAGGGGCTGTACCTCAACGCCGCGGCGGTCGGCGGGACGCGGCTGACCGCGCGTCAGCTGCTCGAGGCGCTGCAGGGGATCGAGCAGGCGCGCGGACGGGAGCGTCCGTACGCGAATGCCCCGCGGACGCTCGATCTGGACGTGATTCTCTTCGGCGACCAGATGATTGACGAGCCCGGGCTCATCGTCCCGCATCCGCGCTTCCGCGAACGTCGCTTCGTGCTGGAGCCGCTGGCCGAAATCGCGCCCGACCTCGTCGATCCCGTCACCGGCAAGACCGTCGCCGACCTCGCCGCGTCCGCCCCCTGACCTCGATCCAGGATCTGATCCAGGATCAGATCCAGGATCCGATCCAGGATGTGATCCAGGATCTGATCCAGGATCAGATCCAGGATCCGATCCAGGATGTGATCCTGGATCTGATCCAGGATCGATCGCAGCCGGTGAGCCGTTTTCGCGGGCCTCCACGCATTTCTTGGCGAGGAGGCGTGACCGTGATGGCTGTTGCGCTGACCGCGCTGCTGGCCGCGAAAGACACGACCGTCTGGCAGCGCGTTGAAGGGATGACGCCGGGCGAGACGATCCGCGTCGTACGCGATTCAGGCGCCCCGGTCGAGCGCAGATTCTCGGGCTTCGACGGGGACTGGCTGTGGGTGCTCGCGCCAGGATTTCGGCAGCTGCCGCGATCGACCAACCGCGCTTCGACGTCGTCTACCGGCGCTAAGGCCGCGGCGGCGGAGGGAGGCGCGGTATCGGTCGAACCTGCGGCATCGGCATCGGCATCGGCATGGGCATCGGCCTGACGAACGGCACGACGGATTCCACCTCGCGCATTGCCTCGTTTATCGCGCGCTCGACCTCCGGACCGACCTCGCGCATCGCCTCGTCTATCGCGCGCTCGACCTCCGGGCCGACCTCGCGGATGACGGCGTCGACGTCGACGTCGATCGATCCCAGGCCGCGGCCGACGCCGACCCCGATCCCGAGGCCGAGCCCGCGGCCGATGCCCGCGCCCAGACGACCGTTGTCCTTCTCCTTCTCGCGCTCGCGCCGCCGCCGATCGGTCTCGGGCCGCGGCTCGCCCGGCCGGCGCAGCGAGATCGTGCCGCTGAACGACTCGAGCTCGACGTGCGCGCTGCCGTTGCCGAGCGTCAGCGTCATCCGCTTGGTGCGCCGCTCGCTGCCGGTGTCGCCCGGCAGCGTGAACGTGGATTTGATCCCGCCGTTGTAGGTCCGCAGCGTGACGACGGCGTTCACCCGCTCGGGGACCGGCACCGCGATCAGCCCGTTGTGCGTCGTCAGGCGGTAGAGGCCCTTGTCCTTGATCGGGCCGTCGTACGAGATGTTGCCGTTCACCGTGTAGAGATCGACGTTCGACGAGTCGATCCGATCGAGGAGGATGCTGCCATTGGTCGATTCCGCGGAGAGGTCCGCGTTGATGTCGGCGAGATGGATGCCCTCGTTCACCGCCCGCACCTCGACGCGCCCCTTGGCTTTTTCCAGCGTGATCTCGCCCTGCACCGACTTCAGCGAGACGAAGCCGGAGCCGCCGTTCACCTTGATGTCGCCGCGCGTCGTGTCCACCGTCACGTCGCCGCCGACGCCGTCCATCGCCACGTCGGCGTAGGTGCCGCTGACGCTGACGGCCATCCACTTCGGCACCGTGATCGTGTAGTCGAGCGAGCGCGGCGGGCCGCCGCGGATCGATCGCGACCTGATGCTCAGCACCTGATCGCCCGGTTTGATGTCGATCGTCTCGCGGTCGGAGTGCATCGCCTCGACGCGCACGGCGTCGCGGTCCCACGCCTTGATCTGCACGTCGCCGGCGAAGTTGTTCACCTCGAGCTTCGTGCCCTTCGCGACGTTCACCGTCTGATCGATCGGCACGAGCGCCAGCATCATCAAGAGTTCTGCAATCATCGTCCTGATCCTGATCCCGGGCTGCAAGAGCCCCGTTCCGATGTCGTCAATCCGATTCCACCGTCAGCGCGGCGGCGCGCCGCAGCAGATCCAGCTTCCGCCGGCGCGCCTCCACGAGATGGCCGCTCAAATACGTGTTCGCCGGATCGGCCGCGAGCGCCTCGCGCGCCTGATCGATCGCGCGATCGATGATCTGCAGGTTCTGCTCGACGATCGCGATCGTCGAAGAATCGAGCCGCCCGCGGCCTTGCTTCAGCGCTTTCTCGAGATCCGATACCGCGGCGTCGTACTGCGCGTCGGCGAGGACGACCGGCACGACGCGATCCGCCGCGCCGGGCGCGTCCGCCGTCGGCGCGGTGTCGCCGGACGCCGCAGCCTCGGGCGCGCGGCGCGCCTCGACGGCCGCCGGCGCGGTGCGCGCGCGGCGCTCGGCGATCTGCCAGACGAGCCCGCCGGACACCGCGGCAACCAGCGAGGCCGCCGCAGCGAGCTGCGGCAGCGTGAACGCGATGTGCCGCCGCACTTTCGGCGCGAACACCGCCACGCTGCGCGCCGCCGCCGGCTGCGCCTCAATGCGTGCGGCGATGCCGCTCCAGAGATCGGCCGCCGGAGGGCGCGCGGCGGCACCCGCCGCCCGCGCCCGTCCCACCACGCGCTTCAGGTCGTCGAGGACGGCCGCGCACGCCGCGCAGCCGCGCAGGTGCGCTTCCACCGCGCGGTATTCGTCCGGCGTCAGCTCGCCGTCGAGGAAGTCCGACAGCTTGTCCGTCCATTCGTCGTGCATGTTCAATCCCCGTCGCTTCCGTTCCCCGGATCTGCCGTGGCCTCGCCAAGATGCCGACGCATGAGCATCCGCGCGCGGTGCAGCTGGCGCTTCGACGTGCCGGTCGCAATGCCGAGCATCGACGCGATCTCGCGGTGCTTGTAGCCCTCGACGTCGTGGAGCACCAGGATCTCGCGCGCGCCCGCCGGCAGCTGCTCGATCGCGTGCTCGAAGTCGACGACGAGGTCGCTCCGCGCCGGCGCGACCGCCACGAAATCGAGCGCCGTCGCGTCGTCGCTCATGCGCTCGCGGTTGATCGCGAACGTCCGGCGCCGCTCGATGACGACGTTCACGGCCAGCCGGTGCAGCCACGTCGAGAACGCCGACTCGCCGCGGAACTGCCCGAGCTTCTGCCAGGTGCGCACAAAGATGTCCTGCGTCACCTCGTCGGCCTCGTGCGTGCCCAGCATCCGGCGCGTGAGGCTGTGGATGCGGGCGACGTGCGTGCGGTAGAGCCGCTCGAAGGCGGACGCGTCCCCGGCGGCCGCCAGGGCGACGTCGTTCTCGAGCCCGGTTCTGACCGGAGGGTCGGCGCTCAGCGTCATTACCGCGGTTGACGATACCGCCACTACAAACGGTTGGACGGAGAGAGCTTAGCCGATGGTTGACAGGCCGTTAGTGGCAGGGCAGGAAGGCAGACGGGCAGGAAGGCAGAAATTCAAGGCAGGAAGGCGAAAAGGCGGGAATGACGAAGGCTGGACGGCTGGAGGGCTGAAAGGAAGGTCAGCCTTGAATTCCTGCCCCCCTGCCTGCTGCCTTCCTGCCTTGTGCGAGCTGCGGCACGATCCGGCGCAGCGCAGCAACCGGCGACCATTCGCGGAGGTCGTCGAAATATGAGTAGACCACCGGCGTGACGAGCAGCGTCAGCAGCAGGCAGAGCACCTGCCCGCCGAGGATGGTGACCGCCATCGACGCGCGGGACCCGGCGCCGGCGCCTCGGCCGAGCGCGATGGGAATCATGCCGGCGACGATGGCGATGGTCGTCATGAGAATCGGGCGGAGGCGGACGTGGTTCGCCTGGATGAGCGCCTCGTGCCGCTCGACGCCCTGCTCGCGCAGCGTGTTGGTGTAGTCCACCTGCAGGATCGAGTTCTTCTTCACGATCCCGAAGAGCATCATCAGCCCGATCGCGCTGTAGACGTTCACCGTCATGCCGAACGCCATGAGCGCGAGCAGCCCCGCCGGCAGGCTCAGCGGCAGCGACGTCATGATCGTCAGCGGGTGGATGAAGCTGTTGAACTGCGACGCCAGCACCATGTAGATGAAGATCACGGCGAGGACGATCGCGATCGTGAAGTTGCTCGATGCCTCGGCGAGCGTGCGCGCGCTCCCGCCGAAGACCGCCTGATAGCCGGCGCGCAGGTGCAGCTCGTCGACCTTGCGGCGCGCCTCGGCGAGCACCTCGTTGAGCGGCACGCCCTGCAGGTTCGCGTTCACCGAGATCTGACGCTGCCGGTTGTAGCGATCGATCGACGCCGGGCCGTAGTCGTTCTTCAGCTGCGCGACGTCGCTCACCTTGACGGTGCGTCCGAGCGCGCCTGGCCCGGCGGCGACCAGCAGGTTCGCCATCACGTCGGTCCTCCGATACGGCTCGTCGAGGCGCAGCAGCACCTTGAACTGATCGTCGCCGTCCTTGAACTCCGAGACTTCCTCGCCGCCGACCATCGTCCGCAGGTTGTTGGCGAGCGTGTCGATGTTCACGCCGAGGTCCGCCGCGCGGGCGCGATCCACGTTGATGCGCAGCTCCGGCTGCGTCGCCTCGAAGTTCGTGTCGACGTCCACCACGCCGGGGATCTCGCGCACCTTGTCCATGAGCTGCACGGTGTAGGTCTGCAGCTGCTCGATGTCCGGGCCCTGAATCAGGATGTTCAGCCGGTTGAACCCGCCGCCGCCGCCGCCACCGCCGCCGGGCCCGCGCCCGCCGGACGAGGCGCCGGAGATGTCGGTGCCGCCGGACACGCTGATGCGCGCGCCCTGATACTTGCGCAGCATCTGCCGCGCCTGAATCATCAGCTGCTGCTGCGAGATCGTCCGCTCCTCGAGCGGCGTCATCATGATGTTGAAGCTCACCCAGCCGCCGTTCACGTTCTGCATCACCCGCTCGAGCGCCGGCAGCGCGAGAACGTCCTTTTCGATCGGCTTGATGAACTCCTCGGTGCGCTGGTAGCTCGTGCCGCGCGGCAGACGGACGTTGATGCTGAACTCGCCCTGGTCGTCGTCGGGCACGAGTTCCTTGCCGACGTACGGATACAGCACCGCCGCCGACGCGACGACGACGCCGGCGATCGCGAGCATCACCGCGCGGTGGTGCAGCGACCAGACGAGCATTCGTCCGTACACCGCGTCCATCTTCGCGTAGAAGCCGGTCGACTTCGTCGTCGAGTGATCCGCCTTCACGTCGTCTTTCTTCATCCAGAGAGCGCACAGCGCCGGCGTCAGCGTGAAGGAGACGAACATCGACAGCATGATCGCGGCCGCCGACGTCAGGCCGAAGCTGTAGAAGTAGCGGCCGATCTGGCCCGTCATGAACGCCACCGGCACGAAGATGACGACGAGCGAGAGCGTCGTCGCCATGACGGCGAGGCCGATCTCCGCCGTCGCCTCGGCCGCCGCTTCCCTCGGCGTGACGCCCTTTTCCTCGACGAAGCGGAAGATGTTCTCGAGGACCACGATCGCGTCGTCGATGACGATGCCGGTGGCGAGCGAGAGCGCGAGCATCGTCATGTTGTTCAGCGTGAAGCCGAACAGTTTCATGAACGTGAAGGTGCCGATGATCGACGTCGGGATCGCGAGCGCCGCGATGAAGGTGATGCGCAGGTTCCGGATGAACAAGAAGACGACGATGCTCGCGAGGAAGCCGCCGAGGATCAGGTGCAGCTTGATGTCCTCGAACGACCGCCGGATGAAGCGCGACTGATCGTTGCCGATGCTGATCTGGATGTCCTGCGGCAGGATCTGCTGGATGCGCTGCAGCCGTTCGCGCACGCGATCGACCACTTCGACCGTGTTCGTTCCGGACTGCTTGCGCACCTGGACGCCGATCGCCGGCGTGCCGCTCAGGCGCGTGGCGCTGCGGATCTCCTGCACCGAGTCCTGCACGCGCCCGACGTCGCCGAAGGTGATGACCGATCCGTCGGCGCGGTACGAGATCACGATCCGGTTGAAGTCGTCGACGTTGCGGATGCGGCCCATCGTCCGGACCGCGACGTCGGCGGGGCCGGCCGTGAACTGGCCGCCGGGGATCTCGACGTTCTGCCGCTCCACGGCGCTGCGCACCTGATCGACCGTGAGGCCGTACGCGTTCAGCCGGTCGGCGTTCAGCAGCAGCTGGATCTCGCGCTTGCGCTCGCCGTTGTAGCCGACCGATCCGACGTCCTTCACCGTCTCGAGGTCCTGCTTGACGCGCTTCTCGGTGATCTCGGTGATCTCCTTCGCCGCGCGCGGACCGTAGACGGCGAAGCCGAAGATCGGCTGCGCGTCGGGGTCCATCTTCGTGATCTGCAGCGGCCGCGTGTCGCGCGGGAACTGGTTGACGATCTGCGCGAGCTTGTCGCGGACGTCCTGCGTCGCCGACTCGATGTCGCGCTCGAGCGTGAAGGTGATCGTGACGCGCGAGTTGCCCTGATCCGAGGAGGCGCGCAGCTCGTCGATGCCGCTGATCGTGTTCACCGCCTCTTCGATGCGCTTGGTGACCTGCGTTTCGATCTCTTCCGCGCTCGCGCCGGGCAGGTTCGCCTGCACCGAGACGACCGGCTGGTCGGTCTTCGGCATCAGGTCGAGCCCGAGCGATTCGTACGACACCGCACCGAGCACGATGAGCGCCGCGGTCATCATGATCGCGAACACCGGCCGGCGGACGCTGACTTCTGCGAGCTTCATGGCTGCGGCCCCGATCCGCGGCGGCCCTCGCGGCTGCCGGAGGTCGCCGCGCCGCCGGCGCCCTCCTCGTCGGGCGCCGTGATGCGTACCGCTACGCCCGTCGCGAGCTGGCTCAGATTCGTCGTCGCGAGCGTCTCGTCGCCCTTGAGGCCGCCCGTGATCTCGACGAGGCCCTCCTGGCGCGCGCCGAGCGTCACCTGCTGCTGGCGCGCCTTGCCGCCCTCGATCGCGTACACGGTGGAGACGCCGGCGAGCGTCGAGATCGCGTCTTCCGGCACGGCGAGCACGTTCTCGTCGCGGTGGGTGCGGACGACGCCTTTGGCGAAGAAGCCCGGCTTCAGCACGCGGTCGGCGTTGTCGACGAGCGCTTCGACGGCGAAGGTACGCGTCGCCTGATCGACGGCGGGGCTCACGTACGCAACGGTGCCGGCGAAGGCGCGTCCCGGAAACGCTTCGACCGAGAAGGTCACCACCTGCCCGGGACGAATCAGGCCGGCGTGCTTCTCCTGAATGGCTGTCCGCAGCTTGAGCGGCGAGAGCTGCACGATGGTGGCGACCGGCGTGTTCTCGCGGATGAACTCGCCGGGCTGCACGAGCCGCTCGGAGACGGCGCCGGACACCGGCGCGCGAATCGCCGCGTCGGCGACTTTCTTCTGCGCGAGCTCGAACGCCGCGCGGCGATCCTGCAGCGTCGCCTTGAGCGCCTGCACGTTGTCCACCGCGGCCTGGTAGTTCGCGTCGGCGACCTTCAGGCGCGTCTCGGCGGTGTCGTAATCGACCTGCGACATCAGCCCGCGGTCGTGCAGCTGCTGCGCGCGCGTGAACGTGTTGCGCGCCTCGTCCCTGTTCGCCATCGCCTGGCGAACGCTGGCGATCTGATCGGCGGACGGCGGACGGCGATCCTGCGCGCGATCGATGCCGAGCTGCGCTTCGATCTGCCCGAGCTGGCCCTCGGCGCGGTCGAGCGCGAGCTGCAGCTCGCGCGGCTCGAGGCGCACGAGCAGATCGCCGGCGCGGATCTCGGTGCCGAGCTGCACCGGCACGTCGCGCACGATGCCCGCCACCTCGCTGCTGACGCGCGCCTGGTCGGGGGAGAGCAGCGTGCCCGAGAGATCGACCTCGCGCTGCACCGTGATTCGGCGCACCGCCGTCACCTCGGTCGCCACCGTCTGTCCGCGGCCGCCGCGTCCGCCGCGTCCCCCGGCTCGGCCGCCGCCCGCGCTCTGCTCGCCGGGCGCCTTGTCGCAGGCGGAGACGAGGAGAGCCGCCGCGAGCATTACGATCTGGATCCTCAAAATTTTCAAATTCCTTATGTCGCCGACACACAAATAGGTACGCCGCGCTTCCGCGGCGGCCTGCAATTAAGAATTGAGAATTAAGAAGTAAGAATTCGTCGAACGACCGTGACAACGAATTCTTAATTCCAAATTCTTAATTCTTAATTCTTCAGTGCGCTTCCACCGGCGCCGCGTGCACGTCGCGGCTGGCGTCGGCCGGCGCTGCGCCGCGCCGCCTCGCCAGCCGCATCCGCGCGCTCTCGATGTACACGTAGTACACGGGCGTGATGTACAGCGTCAGCAGCTGCGAGACGACCAGGCCGCCGACCACTGCGAGGCCGAGCGGACGACGCGACTCGGCGCCCGAGCCGATGCCGAGCGCGATCGGCAGCGTGCCGACCAGCGCCGCCATCGTCGTCATCATGATCGGACGGAAGCGGACCAGACACGCTTCGTGGATCGCCTCGCGCGGCGTCTTCCCGTGCTCGCGCTGCGCCTCCACGGCGAAGTCGACCATCATGATCCCGTTCTTCTTCACGAGACCCACGAGCATGATGATGCCGACAAACGCGTACAGGCTCAGCTCGGTCTTGAAGATCAGCAGCGTGAGCAGCGCGCCGAAGCCGGCCGACGGCAGGCCGGACAGAATCGTCAGCGGATGCGTGAAGCTCTCGTAGAGGATGCCGAGGACGATGTAGATCACGACGATCGCCATGATCAGAATCAGCCCGAGGCCGCGCAGCGAATCCTGGAACGCCTGCGCCGTGCCCTGGAAGTTCGTCGCGATCGTGGAGGGCAGCGTCGTGGACGCGGTCTGCTGCACGGCGTTGACGGCGTCGCCGAGCGCGACGCCGGGCCTCAGGTTGAACGAAATCGTGACCGACGGCAGCTGACCGGTGTGGCTCACGGTGAGCGGGCCGGCGTCGGTCTTGACCTTGACGACCGTGTCCAGCGGAATCAGGCCGCCGTTCGCCGACCGGACGTACAACATCGAGAGCGCCGACGGATCGCGCTGGAACTCCGGCGCCACCTGCATGATCACCTGATACTGGTTGTTCGGTGCGAAGATCTGCGATACCTGACGCGTCCCGTACGCGTTGTAGAGCGCGGTCTCCACCTGGTTCACGGTGAGACCGAGGATTGCGATCTTCTCGCGGTTCAGATCGATCTGCACTTGCGGATTCTTCACCTGCAGATCGCTGCTGACATCCTCGATGCCCGGGATCTCGCGGACCTTCTGCTCGAAGATGGGCGCCCACTGATAGAGCTCCGCCGTGTCCGTGTCCTGCAGCGTGAACTGATACAGGCTGCGCGCGCCCTGCTGGCCGCCGAGGTTGATCGGCGGCTGATTGGTCATGTAGGCGCGGATGCCCGGGACCTGCGCCAGCTTCGGCCGCAGCGCGGCGATGAGCTGATCGACGCTGAGCTCGCGCTCGGCGCGCGGCTTCAGCTCGACCATCAAGCGCCCGGTATTCAGGCCGCCGCCGCCGCCACCGCCGCCTCCGCCGCCGACCTGGATCTGATACTGCGCGATGTTGGGGTCCTTCGCGACGATCTCGGCCACCTGCAGCTGGTGCCGGGTCATCTCGTCGAGGCTGATTCCCTGCACGGCCTCGGTGCTGATGCTGAAGCGGCCTTGATCCTCGCTCGGCAGGAAGCCCTTGGGCACCTGCTGGAACAGGAACCACGTCCCGACGAGCAGCGCGATCGAGATCGCCATCGGGATGACGTGGAAGCGGAGGCTGGCGCTCAGCGTCCAGTCGTACAGCCGCAGCCAGCCGTCGAACACCCGCTCGATCGCGTTGTACACGAAGCCGTGCCGCTGGGAGTGCGGCGGCCGGAGGAAGCGGCTCGCCAGCATCGGCGTGAGGCTGATCGACACGAAGCCCGAGACGAGGATCGCCACGCCGATCGTCACCGCGAACTCGTGCAGCAGGCGGCCGACGATGCCCCCCATGAAGAGCACAGGGATGAACACGGCGACGAGCGAGAGCGTCATCGAGATGATCGTGAACGAGATCTCCTTCGAGCCGTCGTACGCCGCGCGCATCGGCGGCTTGCCCATCTCCATGTGGCGCACGATGTTCTCGAGCATGACGATCGCGTCGTCGACGACGAAGCCGACGCAGAGGGTGAGCGCCATCAGCGACAGGTTGTCGAGGCTGTAGTCGAGCAGGTACATCACCGCGAACGTGCCGACGATCGACGCCGGCAGGGCGAGGCTCGGAATGATGGTCGCGGAGATGTTCCGCAGGAACACGAAGATGACGAGCACGACGAGGCACACGGTGAGCATCAGCGTGAATTTCACGTCGTGAACCGAGTCGCGGATCGAGACCGATCGATCGAAGCGGGTGTCGAGCGAGACCGATGCCGGCAGCTGCTCGCGCAGCGTGGGCAGCAGCGCCTTGACGGCGTCGACGACCGCGACCACGTTCGTGCCCGGCTGCTTGAGGATGGGCAGCATGATCGCGCGCTCGCCCTTGAACCAGCCGGTCTGCTTGTCGTCTTCGATGCCGTCGAAGACGCGGCTGACTTCGTCGAGGCGGACGGGGTTGCCGTTGCGGTACGCGATGATCATCGGCGCGTACGCCAACGCCTTCATCAGCTGGCCGTTGGTCTGCACGACGAAGGTCTTGTCGCCGTACATCGTGCCGGTCGGCAGATTGACGTTCGCGTTCGAGATGGCCGTCGCGACCTCGTCGATGCCGATGCCGTGCGCCGCGAGCTTCTTCGGATCGACGTCGACGCGCACCGCGTACTTCGCGGCGCCGTACACCTGTACCTGCGCGACGCCGCTGACCATCGAGATCCGCTGCGCCATCGTCGACTCGGCGTATTCGTCGAGCGTCGCCATCGGCATCGTCGCCGATCGCAGCACGAGCATCATCACCGGCTGGTCGCCCGGGTTCACTTTCTGGAACGAGGGCGGCGCCGGCATCTGCGGCGGCAGCTGCCGCTGCGCGCGCGCGATCATCGACTGCACGTCCTGCGCGGCCGCGTCGATGTTCCGGCTCAGATCGAACTGCAGGACGATGTTCGAGCGGCCGAGCGAGCTCGTCGAGTTGATGGAGTTGAGCCCGGCGATCGACGCGAACTGCTTCTCGAGCGGCAGCGCGACCGCCGAGGCCATCGTCTCCGGGCTCGCGCCCGGCAGGCCGGCGTTGACGTTGATCGTCGGAAAGTCGATCGTCGGCAGGTCGCTGACCGGCAGCTGCCGGTACGCCATCGCGCCGAACACGATGATGCCGAGCATGACGAGCGTCGTCGTGACCGGCCGCTTGATGAAGAGCCCGGACAAGTTCATGACGTCACCTTCGGCGAAGTCGAGTTCTTCACGCTGATTCGGCTGCCCGGCACCAGGCGCAGATGGCCGTCGGTGACCACGGTGTCGCCCGGCGCGACACCGCTCTGCACGACCGTTTCGTCGCCGGCGACGCGCGCGACCGTCACCGCCCGGAACTCCACCGTCTGATCCGGCTTCACCACGAAGACGAACGTGCCCTGCTGGCCGGTCTGAACGGCGGTCGACGGCACGACGACGGCCTTCGGATCGGAGGTCAGCATCACCGTGACGTTCACGAATTGCCCGGGCCACAGCCGCCGATCGTCGTTCGGGAACGTGCCCTTGACCTTGATCGTGCCGGTCGTCGGATCGACCGCGTTGTCGATGAAGTTGACGCGCCCCGACGACGGCGCGCCGCTCTCGGTCGGCGCGATCGCGGTCGCGGCGAGCGTGCCCTGCGCCGCCATGAAGCGCTTGAGCGCCGGCAGCTGCGCTTCGGGAACCGAGAACGAGACGTACACCGGCGTGATTTTGTTGATCGTCACGATCGGCTGCGTGTCCTGCCCGCGCACGAGATTTCCCGGGTGTACCTGCAGCAGGCCGGTGCGGCCCGCCATCGGTGCCTTGATCGTGGCGTAGGTGAGCTGGATCTGGGCGGTTTCGACGTTCGCGCGATCGGCGGCTACGGTGGCGTCGAGCGCCGCGGCCTGCGTGCGCATCGTATCGACCTGCTCCCGCGTCGCGATGCCGCGCTGCAGGAGATCCTCGTAGCGCACCGACTGCGAGCGCGCGTTCGCAGCCTGCGCCACGTCCTTTTCCAGCTGTGCCTGCGCCAGCTGCAGCGCCGCTTCGAACGGACGCTTGTCGAGCGTCACGAGGATCTGGTCTTTCTGGACGTCCTCGCCTTCCTTGAACGTGACCGACGTCATCTCACCCGTGATCTGCGCGCGGACCGAGACCGTCGATGCGGCGATGACGGTGCCGATGCCCTGAATCGTGATCGGCATCGACTTCTGCACCGCCGTTGCGACGGTCACCGGAACGGGCGCGTTCTGTCCGCCTCCTCCGCCGCGGCCCGACGGGGGCGTGGTTGCGGAGACTGTTTCGCCGCCGGAACAGGCAGCGGCGGCCAACGCGGCCACGAGCGCGGTACAAGCGAGTGTGAAGGACCAGCGATTAGGCATCATTCGAACCGCAACGCATCAATAGGATCCAGCGCCGCCGCCTTGCGCGCCGGATAGAAGCCAAAGAAGATACCGGTCATCGCGGCGAACGCGAACGCCACGAGCACGGCGTTGGGCGAGACGGCCGTCGGCCATCCCTGCACGAGCGTCACCCCCTGCGCGAGCGCGAACCCCATCGCGATCCCGATGCCGCCGCCGAAGAGGCTGAGCACCACCGCCTCGACGAGGAACTGCAGCAGCACGTCGCGGCTCCGCGCGCCGATCGCCATGCGCAGGCCGATCTCGCGCGTGCGCTCCGTCACCGACACGAGCATGATGTTCATGATGCCGATGCCGCCGACGAGCAGCGACACGCCGGCGATGCCCGCGAGCAGCGACGTCATCGTCTGCGTCGCCTGCACGCGCACGCTCGCCATCTCCTCCATCGTCCGCACCATGAAGTCGTCGGGATCGCCCGGCTGAATCTTGTGCCGCGTGCGCAGCAGCGTCGCGATGCGATCGGCCGTCGCGCTCGTGTCCGACGCCGACGCCGCCGACACCGTCGCCTGCTGGATGAACGTGATGCCGCGCAGCTTCTTCATCACGGTCGTGTACGGCACGAACACCACGTCGTCCTGATCCTGGCCCATGCCCGACTGGCCCTTGCTGCTCATCACGCCGGCCACAGTGAACGGCTGATTGTTGATCCGAATCACCTGGTCGACCGGGTTCACGTCGGGCCCGAAGAGCTGATCGCGCACGACGCTCCCGAGCACCGCGATCTTCGCCGCCGTCGCCACGTCGATTGGCGTGAAGAAGGCGCCCTGCTGCGTGGGCCACGACCGGATCAGCGGCAAATCGATGTCGGTGCCCTGGACCTGCGTGCCCCAGTTCTGGTTGCCCGCGACGATCTGCCCGCGCGTGTTGACGCCGGCGGCCTTGTACTGCACGCCCTGCACGCTCTGGATCGCGTTCGCGTCGTCGGGTGTGAGCGTGCTCGCGTTGCCCTGGCCCTGGCGCACGCCGCCCTGCGTGAAGTTCCCGGCGCTCACCATGATCATGTTCGTGCCGGCCGACTGAATCTGGCTCTCGATCGAGCTCTGCGCGCCGGTGCCGAGCGCGACCATCGTGATCACGGCGGCGACGCCGATGATCATGCCGAGCATGGTGAGTGCCGTCCGCATTTTGTTGCGGTTGAGCGCCTTCACGGCGATGCGCAGGATCATGATGAACGACATCGCAGCTCCTCGCTAGGCCGACGCTTCGGCCGGCTGCGGCAGCGCCGCCAGCTCGTTTTCCGCGACGCGGCGCCGCGCCACCGGCTTGTCCGCAATCACCAGGCCGTCACGGAATGTCACCATCCGCGTGCCGTACTCGGCGATGTCGGTCTCGTGCGTGATCAGCACGACCGTGATGCCGCTGTCGCGGTTCAGCCGCTGGAAGATGCCCATGACTTCGATGCTGGTTTTCGTGTCGAGGTTCCCGGTCGGCTCGTCCGCCAGCAGAATCGACGGGTTGTTGATCAGCGCGCGCGCGATCGCGACGCGCTGCTGCTGCCCGCCCGACAGCTGGTTCGGGTGATGATCGGCGCGATCACCCAGGCCCACGAGCTCGAGCATCGCCTTCGCGCGCTGATGCCGCTCGGCCGTTCTCAGCGTGTTGCCGCCGTAGAGCAGCGGCAGCTCCACGTTGTCGAGCGCCGACGTGCGCGCGAGCAGATTGAACCCCTGGAACACGAACCCGATCTTCTTGTTTCGCACCGCCGCCAGCGCGTCCTTCGACATGCGCGATACGTCCTGGCCATCCAGGAAATACTGTCCCGACGTCGGCCGGTCGAGACAGCCGACGATGTGCATGAACGTCGACTTCCCGGAGCCTGACGTGCCGCTCACCGCGAGGAACTCGCCGCGCTGCACGTCGAGCGTGACGCCGCGCAGCGCCTTCACTTCCACCTCGCCGACCACGTAGGTCTTCACGAGGGTGCGCACGGAGATGACGGTCGGCATGGCCACGTCAGCGACCGCGGCCTCCGCCCGGCCCGCCGAAGCCAGGCCCGCGGCCCGGCATCAGCGGGTTGCCCGTGCCGCCCTGCCCGGGCAGCGTCCGCGTCGTGCCGAGGCCGGTGACGCCCGTGACGACTTCCATGTTCGGCTGCAGCTCGCCGCTCAGCAGCTCCGAGTTCGTGCCGTCGGAGATGCCGAGCCGCAGGTTCACGGGCTTCAGCTCGTGGTTCATGAACAGCCACGCGCGCCCGCGCGACTCGACGACCGGCAGCGGCGCGAAGAGCGCGTCGATCGTCTGCGCCGACGCCGGCGCGCCGTACTTCGGCCGCAGCGCGGCCGACGCGCCGGGCGCCCCGGTCGCGCTCGCCGCAGGCTTCATCTCCTTCTCGAACGCGCTCGTGTCCTGTCCGCGATCTTTCATACGCGCGAGGAACTGCTTCTGCGCGTCCGGCGTCATCCCCTTGAAGCGATCCATCATGCGCGCGGGATCGAATCCGGGGCGTCCTTCGGAGGATGGCGCACCGGGCGTCCCGGGCGCCGTCGCCGACGCGGACGGCGCGGCGCCGGACGGGTTGGCGGCACTTTGCGCGGGCGCCGGCGTCTGCGCGCTCGCCTGGCCGCCCGGCGCGTTTCGATTCTGCCCGCCGCGCCCGCTGCGGTTGCCGCCGAACTGCACCTCCGGCGGCGCCTGCTGATTCAGCGCCGTGAAGACGTCCTGCGTCGGACGGAAGCGCAGCGACGCGTTCGGCACGCGCAGCACGTCGGTGCGCTTGGAGATCTCGACCTTCACGTTCGCCGTCATGCCCGGCTTCAGCTTCAGCTGCGCGTTCGGCACGTCGATGACCGTGCCGTAGGTCGTCACGTTCTGCACGACGACCGGCTGCAGCCGGATCTGCGACACGGTGCCGTCGAACGTCTCGGTCGGGTAGGCGTCGACGCGGAAGGTGACGTGCTGGCCCGGGCGGATGCGGCCGACGTCGGCTTCGTCGATGTTCGCGTTCACCTGCATCTTGGTCAGGTCCGCGGCGAGGACGAAGAGCGTCGGCGCCTGCATGCTCGCCGCCACCGTCTGCCCGACGTCGACGCTCCGCTGCGTGACGATGCCGTCGATCGGCGCCGTGATCACCGTGTGATCGAGATTCACCTGGTTCTGGTTCACCGACGCCTGCGCCTGCGACACCGACGCGGTCGCCTGGTTCACGGTCGCCTGCTGCGCGCCGAGTGAGGCCTGCGCGGAGTCGACCGCGATCTTCGCCGAGTCCAGATCGCTCTGCGGCAGCAGGCTGCGCGCGGCGAGCTCCTGCGCGCGCGTGTACTTCTGCTGCGCGTCGGTCAGCTGCACCTTCATACGCTCGAGATCGCTCTGCGCCTTCGCGAGGTTCGCGCGCGCCTGCGCCAGGTTCGCCTTCGACTGCTCGACCTGCGCATCGAACAGCGACGGATCGAGGCGCGCGATCACCTGCCCCTTCTTGACGATCGAGTTGAAATCGGCGCCGAGCCACGAGATGTTCCCCGACACCTGGCTGCCGACCTGCACCGTCGTCACCGCCTGCAGCGTGCCTGTCGCGCCCACCGTGTCGACGATGTCGCCGCGCGTAATGGGCGCGGTAACGATCTGGACCTCGGGACCGCCGCGCTTCATGTAGTACGCGCCGGCCCCCGCCCCGACGGCGGCCACGATCAGCAGACCGATGACTCCTCGCTTCATGTGCGTCGCGTCAGCTGCCGCTCGTCGTCCGCGTGGCGGCCGCCGCGCCGCCGCCGGTCGGGCTGAGCACCGTGATGTTCAGGTTCTGCAGCGTCGTCTGCTGCAGCCGCTCGACCTCGACGAGCGACTTGCGGTAGTTGAGAATCGCCTGCAGCTCGTTGTTCTGCGCCGTCGCGAGGTCGCGCTGCGACTGAATCACGTTGTAGTTGGTCGACATGCCGACCTCGAACTTGCTCTGCTCGGCCTCGAGCTGCTTCTGCGCCAGCTCGCGCGCCGCCTGCGCCGCCTGCACGCGCTCGGAGTTGCTCTGCGCGGTCAGCGCCGCGTTGGTCACGTCGGTCGCCACCTGCAGCTCCACCTGCTTGATCTGGGCCTGCGCCTGATTGAGCTGCACGCGCGCGCGCGCGACGTTGGCCTGCTGCGCGCTCAATCCAATCGGATAGCTGAAATTCAGCTGCACGGTCCAGCGCGGGAAATCGTTGCGGAAGAGCGGCGACAGCGCGTCGATGTACCCGCCGGGAACGAACCCGATCGGCAACGAGTTCACCGACGAACCCGGGGCCTTGACCAGCTGCGTGCCGCCGAGGCCGATCACGCCGTAGTTGGCGACGAGATCCGCCTGCGGTTTCATCTGATCCTGCAGGAACTTCAGCGTCACGTCGTTCATCTGCGTGTTCTTCTTCGCGATCTCCAGGTCGGTGCGCTCGTTGAGCGCGCGGCGGACCGCCGCCTCGATATCGAAGGTCTGCGGCGTGAACTCCGGCCGATCGACCGGATCCAGGCGCACGCTCCAGTTCGGATCGCTCGTCCCGCCGACGATGAGACGCTTCAGCGCGAGCTCCGCCGTCCGCATCGTCGACTGCGCCGCGACGAGGTTCTGCCGCGCCGTGGCCGCCTGCGACTGGGCCTGCACGACGTCGATCGGCGCCATGGTGCCGACCTCGACGCGCGTCTGGTTGTCGCGCACCAGCCGCTCGGCGAGATCGAGCGACTGCTTCGTGACCTCGACCGCCTGCACCGCGAAGACGTAATCCCAGTACGCGTTGCGCACATTGGAGACCGTGTTCGTGATCGTCGAGCGCAGCTGCACGTCGGAGATGTCGCGGTTGATCTTCGTCACCTGCAGCTGCTGACGCGTCGCGTCGATGCCGAAGTTGCGCAGCAGCGGCTGCGTGTAGCTGCCCGACCAGTTCGTGTTGTAGGCCGGGTTGTACAGCGCGTTGAGCGACGTCGTCGTCCCTCGGTTGTTGTTCAGCGTGATTGCCGCGCTGCCGCCGCCCCACGGAATGTTCTGCGCGATGCCGCCGTTATAGGTATTCGTTGTCGTGTTGATCGGCGCGCCCGGCGTGTTGCTGCCGGCGATCGCCGAGTTGGCCGGCGTCGACTGCGACGCCGCGGCAACGGTGGACGTCACCGCCGGGCGGTACACCGACGCGATGCTCGCCACCGCGATGTCGTTGATCTCGGGATTGAGCCGCTGCACCGCGATGTCGAGATTGCGATCGAGCGCAAACTTCACCGCATCGTCGAGGGTGAGCGCGACCGCGGGCCGGGTGTCACCCGTTGCGCCGGGCTGCGCCGTCGGCGGCGTCTGCAGACGGCTCGCGGGATCGGCCGCTTCCTTGATCAGCTCGCGAATCCGAGCCTCGGTGATCTGCTGCGCCGCGGCCGGGGCCGTGGCGCCGGCAAGCGCCGCGAGCGTGATGGCTGCTGCGGCCATCCGGGTCCATCCGTTCCGAATCATTCCTCACTCCCTTGCATGTTGTCGGGCCGCTTCTTGTCGGTCGCTTTGTCTTTCTGGTCTTTCTGCCGCTCCTCGTACAGCTTGTTCAACTTCACACGCTGGTCGGGCGAGAGGACCTGGCGCATGCGGAGCAGCATGAGCGTCCGGTGTTTGTTGAGGCTCGCGCGAACGCCTTCGACCTTGTCCACCTGCCGCACGACCGTCGCTTCGTCCGCGTTGGCGGCAATCAGCCGCGAGAGCTCGGCCTCCTGCTGGTCCAGTTCCTGCCGCTTCTGCCGAAGCAGCGAAATCGTGGCTTGGAAGACGGTGTCGATCCGCGCGGACTGGTCGTTCGTGAGGCTCAGGTCTTTCTGGAACTGAGCGTCGCGCCACCAGGGGAAGCCGAACGATTGTGCGCGAGCCGAGACCGTCATTGCCAGTAGGAGCATGACGGCCAGCCATCCGCGGCGCGAAGTCGGGCTCATACCTAAACCTCTGAAAAATCGGCTACTTGAGGGACTACGACGGCAGGCTCATGGGCGTTTAGCGGTAGACAATCTTTTACTCCGGGTCGGGCAGGTCGGGCGGCCCTACCAGAGCTTTTCCGCCGCCGCCAGCAGGATCGGGTTGAAGAGAAGCTTGTACGTGCCGTGCGTCTGGCCCCGATGCTCGGCTCGGAAGCCCAGCAATACGACGCGGCCCGTGTCGACCTGTGCCTCGATCGCCGCCGCGCGCCCCGCGATCAGGCGTTCACCGAGCATCCAGCCGCTCATGAGAACGTCATTGCCGGGATAGCGCGCGACGATGCGCACGGTGTCGACCGGCACGGGATCGGCGGCGGGTCGATCGTCGAACTGATTTACGCGGCGGCCGACCGAGAACGCCGGGCTGTTGATGAAGAACGCCGCGGCCTCGGGCGGCATGCCGTAGGCGACGGGATTCGACGGATCGACGGAAATCTTCAGGATGGAGCCGGGCACGAAGAAGTCGGTCTCGCGGACTCCGGCCGTCACGTTGCGAATCGGGAGACCGAAGGTCGTGAGCGGCAGTTCGGCGGCGCGATCCATCGTCACGAGCGTTCCGCCACGGGCGACGAAGTCGTAGAGGTTCGACACGCCTCGCGCCGTCATGCCGCCGGTGTAGGCCTCGGGCATCGATCCGGGCGGCAGGCCATTGAGCATCTGGTAGTAGGTGGCGTCGGGAAGGATGATGACGTCGAATTTTGCGCGCAGATTCCCGGCGCGCACGTCGCGGTCGAAGACCGACGCGTACGGAAACTCGAACTGCTCGAGGATCCAGCGCGTCCATCCCTCGTCCATGTTGCCGCCCCAGCCGTGGTAGAGCCCGATGCGGGGCGCGCGCAGCCGCCACACCGGGGTCGGAGTGGGGTCCGACTCCGGTCCGACCCCACTCCGACTCCGGTCCGACCCCCCTCCGAGGCCGCTCGCATCCCCGACGCGGACGCCGAGCGACCGCGCGGTTTCCTCGACGCGTGCCGCGGTCCCCGCGCCCGCGGCGACGAGAAACGTGCCGGCCGGCCACGGCTCGCCGTCGACCGCCACCGCGCTTCGCGAGCGCGAGACGACGACGCCCGCCTTCAGCAGTCGATTGACGGCGATGAACGCGTCGTTTTCGCGCGGATCGAGCGCATACACGCGCGCCTGCGCCGGCACGGTCGCCTGCGGCACTCGCGCGACGTCCACGCGCTCGGTCGCGACGCTCGCCGCTTCCGCCACGCGATCGACGCGGACGCCCATCTGATACGACAGCGTCCAGCCGGTGATGTCGTACGGGCGCTTCGGCGGCCCTCCGGGGTACTGCCGCATGTCGGGGTACACCTGCGGCGTCAACAGATCCGTCACGTACGGTTCGAACGGCTGCGCGCCGCGAATGACGAACGATCCCGCCGCGTACTGCCGGGCGCCAGCGCTGAACGGCGCCGTCGCGCGCTCGATCTCGACGCCGCCGAGCCGCAGCACGTTCACGAGCTTGACGGCAGTCGGCCGATCCCATTGGTCGGCGGGAACGATGAACGTCTCGCGCGCGTGAGCGCGGATCGCGTCGCGCGCCATCTGGTAGGCGTCGTACAGCCACTCCTCGCGCCGCTTCGCGGCGATGTCGAGCACCGCCGTCGACGTCGTGACCATGATGTTGCAGCTGTCGCGCAGGTGCCATTCGCCGCCCAGATATGGGCTGGGGTAGTAGGTCGTCGGTTCGAGCGTCGGCACGTCGGTGCCGGCGAAGTATTTCGGGAACGTGCGCGCGTCGTAAGTGGCCGGCGTCGCCGACGCGTGGCTCGTCTCGGTCAGGATCCCAATCATGTTGTGGAAGTACGGCGCGGTGCGCATGCCGCCGTTCCACCACGTGTCGAACCCGAGCCGCGACACGGCGCCGCGCGTGCCCTCCTCATCGAGCCGTCTCGTCATCGCGTCGCCGACCAGATTCACCCCGCGCATGACGAGCGGCGGAATGTTCGGGTTCATCGGATCGTCGAACGGCGGGACGAAGATGCGCGAGGGAAACGGGCCGGTCTGGTGCTGGTTGTAGACGATCTGCGGGAACCAGTCGGCGTAGAGCTGGCGCGCGCCGTTGCGTGTCTCGACCTGGTTCATCATGAACCAGTCGCGGTTGTCGTCGTGGCCGACGTATTTGTGCCACAGCTCCGGCAGCCGGCTCTCCCACGGCTTGCCCAGGTTCTCGCGGTACCAGCTCGCCACCATGGTCGTGCCATCGGGGTTCATGTTCGCGACGAGCAGGAGGATCACGTTGTCGCGAATGAAGCGCATCTCCTCCGACTCGTCGGTGACCGCCTTGAAGGCGAGGAGCGGCGCCGTCTGCGCGTGCGCGACCTCGATCGAGTGCAGGCCGAAGTCGATCCACACGATCGCCTTGCCTTCGCGCGCCAGCGCGCGCGCGGCCTCGTCGCCGAGCCGACCGTCGTTGTCGCGCGCCAGCGCCAGCGTCCGCGAGATGTCTTTGTACTTGCCGAGCTGCCTGATGTTGTCTTCCGACGAGACGACGGCAAGAATCTCGGTCCGTCCCTCGGCGGTCGGCCCCATGTCGACGATCCGCATCCGGCCCGGCGCCGCGTCGGCCAGCTTGCGGAAGTAGTCGTCAATCTGCTCGTAGGTGGCGAGCTTGTAATCGGCGCACGGCTCCCAGCCGATGACCGACTGCGGCGTCGGCGCCGTGCGCTGCGCCGACGCGAAGGACGTCGCGATGGCGGCCGCCGCCAACGCGAGCGCCGGCGCGCGCATGCCGCGGTGCGTATTCGTCCCTTTCCGTTGCGTATTGAGGAAGTCGGTTTCCACGGCGAGTGCTGCGAGCGGAAATTCGCGCGGATGATAACACGCGCGCGCGTGGCACCACGGTTGCTATTTCGGCTGACGTGCGACCGTTCTTCCTCGCATGGCTCACACTGGCGCTGCTGCTGTTCGCGCTGGGCCGTCTGAGCCATGCCGGCGACGAGATGACGCTCGCCGGCTACGTCACGGCGACGGAGCAGGAAGCGACCGACGGCTACTTCGCGGTCGGCGGCGACGCGATGGTCGTCGTCAAGCAGGGAAGCCGGCTGCAACAGTGGCTCAAGCTGCACGCCGGCCAGCGCGTGCGGCTGACGCTCGACGCGGGCGCGCCGGAGTGAAAAAGGGGTACGACCCCTTTTTTCAGCCGCAGAATTCGGTCAGGCGCGCCACGGCGGCGCCGACGAGGTTGTCGGGCGTCGAGGCGCCGGAGGTCAGGCCGATCGTCAGCGGCCCTTCGGCCGGAAGCCAGCCCCGCGACGAGATCTCCTCTTTCGATCCCACCCGACGATGACGGATTTCCTCGCGCGACACGAGGCAGTCGGGATCGGCGATGTGAAACGTCGGCCGCGACGCGGCGCAGATGCGCGCGAGGTTCGCCGTGTTGCTGCTGTTGTAGCCGCCGATGACGATCATCAGGTCGACCGTCCGATCGCGCAGCAGCGCGACGACGGCGTCCTGGCGGTCCTGCGTGGCGCTGCAGATCGTGTCGAACGCCTGATAGCGATCGCGATAGCCGTCGGCGCCGTACCGATCCTGCATCGCCTGGCGAATCATGCCGCCGATCTCGAGCGACTCGGTCATCAGCATCGTCGTCTGATTGGCGAGGCCGATGCGCTGCAGATCGCGATCGGGATCGAAGCCGGCGGAGACGGCGTTGGTGAAGCGATCGAGCAACGCGGCGGGGCCCCGGCCCGTGCGGATGTACTCGCAGACGCTCTCGGTCTCCCCGCGATCGAAGACGACGAGGTACTTGCCGCCGTAGTGGACGGCCTGCGAGGCGGTCGCCTGCGTCTCCTCGTGCCAGACCTTGCCGTGAATCACCGACGTGTAGCCGCCCTCCGCGTAGCGCCGCACGTTCTTCCAGACGTTCAACACCGACCCGCACGTCGTGTCGATGAGCGTGCAGCCGCGGCACTCGAGCGCCTGCAGCATCGCGATCGTGACGCCGAACGCGGGCAGGATGACGACATCGTCTCCGCCGAGCCGATCGACCGCTTCACCGGGATCGGTGAGGAAGCGGATGCCCATCGTCCGCAGCTTCTCGTTGACGTGCGGGTTGTGGATGATCTCGCCGGTCAGGTACACGCTGCGATCGGGAAAGCGCTCGCGCGTCTGATACGCGTAGTCGACGGCGCGGTCGACGCCGTAGCAGAAGCCGAACTCACGCGCCAGATGCACCGTCAGGCGGCCGGCGCGGTGCGTGAAGTCGGCGCTCTTGATTTGATCGACGAGCGCGCTGTGGTAATTGTCCGCCAGCATGCCGGCGACGGCATGCTTCAGGTCGAGGCCTTTGCGGAAGATGAGGGACGGCATCAGGGCTGATGGCTAATGGCTGTGGCTGTTGGCCAAAACATCGTCATTGCGATCCGCTATCCCTCAGCCATTGGCCATTGCCATTAGCCATCAGCCCTCAGCCATGACGATTGCCCGATCAACGCTGATCGCGAATCTCCCTGACGTGCGGCGTCAGCTCGTCGAACGCCTGCAGCTCGAGCGTGTGCGGGCGCTCGAGCGCGAGCTCGAGATCGAGGAGGAACGCCGTGTCGTTGACGTCGTCCACGCTGCTGCCGCGCACGGCGGCGGGCGACGTGCGCACGGCCGCGTCGCGCGCGAAGGTGGCGGCGGGCACATCGCGACCGCTCCACTCGTACGACGCGCCGACAGCGACGCCAACGAAGAGTCCCGCGGCGGCGGCGGCGGCAATCCAGCGCGGCGGCGTCCGCGACGTCGACCGACCGATCGTGCGCCGGACGATGCGGCTCGGAAAGCTGATCACGCGCGGGGGACGGCCGACGTGTTCGATGCGCCGGGCGATCTGCTGCTGCTGCGCGCGCAGCCGGTCCGGTGTGAAGATCGCGTCGGCTTCCGTCTCGCCGTCGCGGCGCAGGTCGTCCATCAGCGCCGTCAGCTCGGCGTAGCGTGTGCCGCAGTCGGTGCAGTCGGCGAGATGATCCGCGACGGGCGGATCCATGACGTCGCCGTGGCGCTCGGCCAGATACGCGTCGAGCAGCACGTCATCGTGAACGTGGTGCGCGCGAGGTATCACGGCTGCCCTCCCAGCAGGCTGCGCAGCTTGCGCACGGCTCGGAACAGATGAACGCGCACGGTGGATTCGCTCAGCCCCGTCATCGCGCTGATCTCGCGCGGCGTGCAATCGCCGTAATGGCACAGCGTGAACACGGTGCGCTGACGCCCGTCGAGCCGATCGATCGCCGCCGCCACCTTCGCGCGACGCTCGCGCGCGAGCAGACGATGCTCGGGATCCGACGCGCCCGACGCGACGGCCGCGCGCGCTTCGTCCGCGCTCGACACGTCGGTCGTCGTGAACCAGCGATCGCGGCGGTTCCGCGTTTTCTGGCGATCGAGGCAGCCGTTGATGAGAATGCGCGTGAACCAGACTTCGAACGGCCACGCCTCGCGATACGTGCCGATGTGCGAAAAGACACGAAAGAACGCGTCCTGGACGGCTTCGTCCGCATCGGACGCATCGCGAAGATACTGGTAGGCGATTCGGGACGCGCGCCGCTGGTGCATCGCGACGAGCCCGCCGAAGCGCTCACGCGCCTGGTCCATCTCGCCGCGCTCGACGAGGCCGCGGATCTCCACTGCGAGGCGCGAATCCTCCGCGAGCGCCGCAGGCGTGCGGCGGCCCCGCGCGCCCGGGGACGGCTGCCCCCCGGCGTCGTCGAGCTGGAGCGTGTCGACGGGCGCGGGCCGATATTCGCCACTCATAGAAGCATTACGATGGGTTCGCGACGTTGTTTACAGTCTACTCCGTACTCGGCGCGTTGTATTGACTGGACCGATCGCGGCGAGTACGATCCCGCGATTCGGCGTATGTTACTGGGCCTCCATACCTTAGGAGCGTTCGATGAGCATCGGCCTTGACCGCCCGCGCGGCCTGGAGCACGAAGGGATCACCTCCGATCGCATCCACTGGAATCTCGCTCCGGCGGCGCTCTACGAAGAAGCGGTGCGCCGGCAGGAAGGCTTGATCGCCGCCGCGGGTCCGCTCTCGTGCCGCACCGGGACGCACACCGGCCGCTCGCCCAACGACAAGTTCGTCGTCCGCGAATCGCCGAGCGATCGCGAGATCGAGTGGGGCAAGACGAACAGGCCGATGGAGCCGGCGCAGTTCGACGTGCTGCACGCGGAACTGTTGAGGTCCCTGAACGGTAAGGATCTGTTCGTGCAGGATGTGTATGCCGGCGCCGATCCCGCCTACCGCCTGCCGGTCCGCATCATCACCGAGTACGCGTGGCACAGTCTCTTCTGCCGCAACCTGTTCATCGACGATCCGCAGGCGGCCAGCGAAGCCGCGCCCCAGTTCACGGTGATCGACACGCCGAGCTTCAAAGCGGATCCCAAGCGCCACGGCGTCAACTCCGACGTCGTGATCGCGGTCAGCTTCGCGAAGAAGCTCGTGCTGATCGGCGGGACGAGCTACGCGGGCGAGATGAAGAAATCGATCTTCTCGATCCTGAATTACATCCTGCCGCTGCAGGGCGTGCTGTCGATGCATTGTTCGGCCAACGTCGGGTCGTCGGGCGACGTCGCGCTGTTCTTCGGCCTCTCGGGCACCGGCAAGACGACGCTGTCGAGCGATCCGGATCGCATGCTCGTCGGCGACGACGAGCACGGGTGGAGCGATCGCGGCGTGTTCAACTTCGAGGGCGGCTGCTACGCGAAGACGATCCGCCTTTCGGCCGAGGCCGAGCCGCAGATCTTCGCGACGACGCGGCGGTTCGGCACGGTGCTCGAGAATGTCGTCGTCGATCCGGCGACGCGCGAGCTGCACCTGGACGACGATCGCTACACCGAGAACACGCGCGCGGCGTATCCGATCTCGTTCATCGACAACGCCGTCGCGTCGGGGCAGGCCGGGCATCCACGCCATGTCGTGATGCTCACGGCCGACGCGTTCGGCGTGCTGCCGCCGATCGCGCGCCTCACGCCCGAAGGCGCGATGTATCACTTCCTCTCGGGTTACACGGCGAAGGTGGCCGGCACCGAAAAGGGCGTCACGGAGCCGAAGGCGACCTTCAGCACGTGCTTCGGCGCGCCGTTCCTGCCGCTCGCTCCAGGCCGCTACGCGCGCATGCTCGGCGAGAAGATCGCGCGCCACGACGCGCGCGTCTGGCTGCTGAACACCGGCTGGACCGGCGGACCCTACGGCGTCGGCAAGCGCATGAAGATCGGTTACACGCGCGCGATGATCCGCGCCGCGCTGTCGGGCGCGCTCGATGCGGCCGCCTACGAGCGCGATCCGATCTTCAACCTCGACGTCCCGGTCAGCTGTCCGTCGGTGCCGCCCGAGGTGCTGAAGCCGCGCGAGACATGGGCGAGCCGCGCCGAATACGATCTGCAGGCGTCGAAGCTCGCGAAGATGTTCGTCGACAACTTCCAGACCTTCGAACACGGCGTCTCCGCCGAAGTGCTCGCCGCCGGACCGAATGCGTGACTACGAAGCGGTCATCGGCCTCGAGATTCACGCGCAGCTCCTGACGACGTCGAAAATCTTCTGCGGCTGCAGCACCGCGTTTGGCGCGGCGCCGAACACGCACGTCTGCGCGGTCTGCCTCGGTCTGCCGGGCTCGCTGCCCGTCCTCAACCGCGCGGCGGTCGACGACGCGATCCGCGCATCGCTCGCGCTCGGCTGCGCGATTCAGGAGACGTCGATCTTCGCGCGGAAGAATTACTTCTATCCCGATCTTCCGAAGGGCTATCAGATCTCGCAGTACGAGCTGCCGCTCGCGACCGGAGGGCTCTTCGCCGGCGTGCGGATCACGCGCGTGCACCTCGAGGAGGACGCCGGCAAGTCGCTGCACGAAGGCTTCGTCGATTCGGCGCGCAAGACCTACGTCGACTTCAATCGCACCGGCGTGCCGCTCGTCGAGATCGTCACCGAGCCGGATCTGCGGACGGCCGCCGACGCCGCGGATTTCTTCAGCCGCCTGCGCGAGGTGCTCGTCTGGCTCGGCGTGAACGACGGCAACATGGAAGAGGGCAGCCTGCGCTGCGACGCCAACGTCTCGGTGCGGCCGAACGGCCAGGCGGCGTTCGGCACGAAGGCCGAGGTGAAGAACCTCAACTCGTTTCGCTTCCTGCAGAAGGCCCTCGAGCACGAGATCGAGCGGCAGATCGACGTCGTCTCGTCGGGCGGCCGCGTCGTGCAGGAGACGCGGCTGTGGGATGCGGCCGCGGGCCGCACGGTCCCGATGCGCAGCAAGGAAGAGGCGCACGACTATCGCTATTTCCCGGATCCCGATCTGCCGGCGGTGATCGTGACCGCCGAGCGGATCGCCGCGATTCGGGCCGCGATGCCGGAGCTGCCCGATGCACGCCGACGCCGGATCGTCGAGCAATACGCGCTGCCCGAGTACGACGCGGATCAGCTGACGCAGTCGCGCGCGCTCGCCGACTACTTCGAAGGCGTAGTCGCCGCCGGCGCGCCGCCCAAGCCGGCGAGCAACTGGATCATGGGCGAGCTCGCACACACGCTGAAGGCGCACGGCGTTGACATCGCGCAGTCGCCGGTCGGCGGCGCGCAGCTCGCGGGCCTGATCGCGCTCGTCGAGAAAGGGACGATCAGCGGATCGATGGCCAAGGACGTCTTCGAGAAGATGTACGAGACGGGGCGCACCGCCGCCGCGATCGTCGAGGCGGAAGGGCTCACGCAAATCGACGACGAGTCGCAGATTGCCGCGCTCATCGGGCAGGTCGTCGCGGCGAACGCGGACGCCGTCGCGCAGTACCGCGGCGGCAAGGCATCCACCTTCGGCTTCCTCGTCGGGCAGGTGATGAAGGCAGCGCGCGGGAAGGCGAACCCCAAGCGGGTGAACGACCTGCTCAAGCAGACGCTCGATGCCTAGCGTGTTATACTCAAACTCCTTTCAGTAGAACGAGTTGATAGAAACGCATCATCTGTCCAAGTTCTACAGCCGGGGCGTCTATGCGCTCCGCGAGCTTTCCATCACGATCGACAAAGGCGAGTTCATTTTCCTGACCGGACCGAGCGGAGCGGGCAAGTCCACGTTCCTGCGGCTGCTGCTGCGCGAAGAGCTGCCGAGCGAGGGTGAGCTGAAGGTGCTCGGCCGCGATCTGAGGACGCTGCGGGCGGCGCAGGTGCAGACCTATCGGCGCAGCGTCGGCTTCGTGTTCCAGGATTTCCGGCTCATCCCGCGCTTCACCGTCTTCCAGAACGTCGCGTTCGTGATGCGCGTGCTCGGCCTGCCGCTCGCGACGCAGCAGCGCAAGACATTTCAGGTGCTGAAGTGGGTGGGCCTGCAGCACCGGATGAACGGGTATCCCGAGGAGCTGTCGGGCGGCGAGCAGCAGCGGATCGCGATCGCGCGGGCGCTCGTGAACGATCCGCAGCTCGTGCTGGCCGACGAGCCGACCGGCAACCTCGATCCCGATCTCTCGCTCGAGATCATGAACCTGTTCCGCGAGATCAACGCGCGCGGCACCACCGTCGTCGTCGCGACGCACGATCGCGAGCTGATTCGGCGCGTCGGCCGCCGGGCCGTCACGCTGGACCACGGCCGGATCGTCGAGGTCGCCTGAGGTGCGCGCGCTGCGCTACGCGATCGAGGAAGCGGCGCAGAGCCTCTGGCGCGGGCGCCAGGCGAGCCTGTTGTCGACGCTGACGATCGCGCTTGCGCTCTTCGTCCTCGGCGGCTTTCTCGTCGTCACCGCCAACCTCGATCGCCTCGGCTCGGAGTGGAGCCGCGCGGCGGAGCTCTCGGTGTACCTGAAGGACGAAGCGACGCCGGCGGAGCGGCGCGCGATCGAGGGGACGCTCGCCTCGAGCGGCGTCGTCGCGACGAGCGAGTACGTGTCGAAGTCCGATGCGCTCGCGCGCTTCAAGCAGACCTTCAGCGATCTCTCGAATGCGCTCGACACCCTCGGCGGGAATCCGCTGCCGGCGTCGATCGAAGCGCGGCTGCGTCCGGGGCCCGGCACGAGCGACGCCGTCGACGCGCTGGCCGCGCGGCTGCAGCAGCTGCCCGGCGTCGCCGACGTGCGGTTCGACCGGCAGTGGCTCGCGCGGCTGATGTCGGCCATCGGCCTCATCCGCGGCGTCGGCCTCGTGCTCGGCGCCGTGCTCACGATCGCCGCCGCGTTGACGGTCGCGAACGTCGTCCGGCTGGCGCTCTATGCGCGGCGTGACGAGCTGGAGATCATGCAGCTCGTCGGCGCACCTCAGGCGTACATCCGCGGGCCGTTCGTCATGGAAGGCGTGCTGCAGGGCGGCGCGGGCGCCCTGGTCGCGCTGGCCGCGCTCGGCGTCGCGTTTCTCGCGCTGCACGGCACATACCTCGTGCCGCTCGCCTCGGCGATGAACATTTCGTCGGTGGCCTTTCTTCCCCTCGGGATCTGCATGCTGCTCGTGGTCGGCGGCATGGCCGTCGGCTGCCTCGGCGGGCTGGTGGCGGCCTGGAACCGCTGACACCTTACAGAATCTTGACAGCCGTTTTGGGGGGCGATTACACTGGTTCGACAAGCGACAATCCATTTCGAGGCCCTGCATGCCACGCTTCGTTCCCGATTCGAGGCCGATTAGCGCGCAGCACCCGATCGCCGAGTTCTACCGGGAAGAGTTCCTCAAGCATCAACGCTGTCTGCAGCGGCAGCGTCCTTATTATTCTGAAAGCGCCATCACCGACGTCGAAGCCGCCCTCGCCAAGATCATCAACACGCTCGAACAACTCGCCACGCAAGACAACGCACCGCAGCTCATTGGTTCGCTCTTGAAGCAGTTCGACGTCGTGACCGGACTCTCGTCCTGGTCCGATCCGAAACACACACACTGACGCGTTCTCGCGCCCAGCTTCGCCAGCATCTCCTGGAGATCGTCCGGGCCGGCATTCGTGCGTGCGCTGCCGACGCGCTCGTCGACCGCGCGCTCGCAGCCAGGGGCATCAGCCCTTCCACCGATCGCGGCCGCGCCGTGTGCATCGCGGCCGGCAAAGCCGCGCCGGCGATGGCCGCCGCCGCCGCGCGGCGGCTGGGTGAACGCATCCGCGCTGGCCTCGTCATCGCGTCTGACGCTGCAGACGTGCCCGACGCCTTCGAGCTGATCGTCGGCGGCCATCCGCTGCCGACGGCGGCGAGCGAGGCCGGCGGACGCCGCGCGCTGGCGCTGGCGGCGTCGGTCGCCGACGGCGAGATGCTGCTCGCGCTGATCTCCGGCGGCGCATCGGCGCTGATGGCGGTTCCGGCCGACGGAATCACGCTCGACGACAAACGCGCGGCGACGCAGCAACTCCTGCGCGCCGGCGCGGACATTCACGCGCTCAACACGCTGCGCAAACATCTGTCGGCCGTGAAGGGCGGGTGGCTCGCCGCGCGCGCGCGGGGCGCGTGCCTCGCGCTCGCGATCTCCGACGTCGTGGGCGACGATCTGAGCGTCATCGCATCCGGTCCGACCGTCCCCGATGCGAGCACCTTCCGCGATGCGCTCGATGTCATTCTCCGGTTCGGCGGCCCGGACGCCTTTCCGCGCGCAGTCGTCGCGCGCCTCGAGCGCGGCGCCGCAGGCGCTGTCGAGGAGACTCCGAAGCCGGGAGACACGCGGCTCGCGCGCGCAACGACGAGCGTCATCGGCTCGCGCCGCGATGCGATGATCGGCGCGGCTGCGGAGGCGGCCGAACGCGGCTACCACGTCGTGCAGATCGACGATCCGGTCGTCGGGGACGCTCGCGAGTCGGCCGCCGCTCACGTGCGCGCGGCGACAGCCCGCGCGAAGAGTCTCCCGCGGCCCACGTGCATCGTTTCGAGCGGCGAGACGACGGTACACGTCGTCGGACGCGGCCGCGGCGGCCGCAATCAGGAGTTCGCGCTCGCCGCCGCGGCGCTGCTCGCCGACGCGGACGGCGACGTCGCGCTTGCGAGCGTCGGCACCGACGGGATCGACGGTCCCACCGACGCCGCCGGGGCGATTGCCGATGCGACGACGCTCGCGCGCGCGCGCGCGGCCGGCGTCGACGCGCGCGCGCATCTCGACGACAACAATGCCTACGCGTTTTTCGACGCGATCGGCGATCTCATTCACACCGGTCCGACCGGCACGAACGTCGGCGACCTCCAAGTAATTCTGTTAGCCTAAAACTCGATGTTTTCACGCGACCAGGTGCTCGAGCTGATGCGCGAGCGGGTGCACCATCCCGCCGGCATGCGCGAGCTGCTCCAGATTCTCAAGGTGCCGCGCGAGGAGCGAACCAGCTTCAAGCGGCACGTCAAAAACCTCGTCTCCTCGGGCGATCTCATTCAGATCCGCGGCCATCGATTCGGACTGCCCGAGAAGATGGATCTCTACGTCGGGCGTCTGCAGACGCACCCCGGCGGCTACGGGTTCGTCACGCCCGAGCGCCCGCTCGACAACGGCGGCGACATCTACATTTCCGGACCGTACCTGAACGAAGCGATGCACGGCGACCGCGTCGTCGTGCGCATCGAACGAGTCAAGGAGGGCGGACGCGTCGAAGGACGGATCATCCGCATCCTCGAGCGCAGCAACGCGTCGATCGTCGGGCGCTACGACCGCGACGAGAACGGCATGGGCTACGTCGCACCGTTCGATCGCCGCGTGCTGATGGACATCTTCGTGCCGCCCGGTCAGGAAGGCGGCGCGTCGCCGCGCGAAATGGTCGTTGTCGAGCTGACGCGGTGGCCGACGGCGACGCGCGGCGCGATCGGCCACGTCACGCAGGTCCTCGGCGACATCGACGCGCCCGGCGTCGACACCGAGATCATCATCCGCAAGTACGGCATCCCCGACGAGCACTCGCGCGACGCCGTCGCGGAGGCGGTGCGCCTCGGTACTCAGGTCGCCGAGCGCGACACCCGCGGCCGGAGCGACTTCCGCGGCCTGCCGACCGTGACGATTGACGGCGAGCACGCGCGCGACTTCGACGACGCGATCACGATCGAGAAGCTGGCGAACGGCAACTACTGGCTCGGCGTCCACATCGCCGACGTGTCGCACTACGTGCAGGAGGGCAGCGCGCTCGATCGCGAAGCCTACGAGCGCGGGACATCGGTGTACTTCCCCGAGCGCGCCGTGCACATGTTCCCGACCGAGCTCGCGACGGGCCTGTGCAGCCTCAACCCGCACGTCGATCGGCTCGTGCAGTCGTGCTTCATGGAGGTCGATCGGCGCGGCCAGGTCGCCCGGCACGAGTTCCACGACGGCGTGATCAACAGCGACGAGCGGATGACCTACACGGCGGTGAACGGCATCCTGACGGATCGCGATCCGGCGCTGATGAAGCAGTACGCGCCGCTCGTCCCGATGTTCGAGCAGATGCGCGAGCTGTTCCAGATCCTGAACGATGCGCGCCGGCGCCGCGGCTCGATTGACTTCGACCTGAAAGAGCCGGAGGTGATCATCGACGAAGGCGGCGTCGTCGAGGCGATCATCGCGCTGCAGCGCAACGTCGCGCACCGGCTGATCGAGGAGTTCATGCTGCTGGCGAACGAGACGGTCGCCAGCTACCTCGAGGCGCAGAGCGCGCCGGCGCTCTACCGCATCCACGAGGAACCGGACATTCTGAAGGTCGCGAAGTTCGAGGAGTTCATCTCCGGCTTCGGCTACAGCCTGGCGGCGCCGGTCAACGCGCTCCGGCCGCGCCACTTCCAGAAGCTGCTCGAGAAGATTCACGGCAAGCCGGAGGAGAAGCCGATCGCGTTCCTGATGCTGCGGACGATGCAGAAGGCGCGCTACGCGCCGGAGAACCTCGGACACTTCGGCCTCGCGGCGTCGAGCTACACGCATTTCACGTCGCCGATCCGGCGCTATCCGGATCTCGTCGTGCACCGCGCGCTGCGCGCGGCGCGGCACGAGTCGCTGAACGAGGAAGCGCGCGAGGAGTGGCGCGAGGAGCTGCCGGAGGTCGCGCGCCACACCTCGGAGATGGAGCGGCGGGCCGACGACGCGGAGCGCGAGCTGCTGCAGTGGAAGAAAGTGAAGTTCATGGCCGACAAGGTCGGCGACGAGTTCGAGGGCTACGTGACCGGCGTCGCGTCCTTCGGCCTCTTCATCGAGCTCGTGGAGCATTTCGTCGAGGGCATGGTCCACGTCTCGACGATGGCGGACGACTACTACCGGTTCGTCGAGAGCGCGCACCTGCTGCGCGGCGAGAACACGCACAAGGTCTACCGCCTCGGCGACAAGGTGAAGGTGCAGGTCATCCGCGTGAACATGGAGCTGCGCCAGGTGGATCTCGGCCTCGTCGAGATCCTCGAGCGGGTGCGCGAGGGCGAGCGCGGCCCGCGCCGCAGCCGCGCGCAGCCGAAGTTCGAACGGACGCGGAAACAGCGGCCCGGCCGCCGCGAGAGAAAAAAGCGCCGTCATGGCTGATGGCTGATGGCTGATGGCTGATGGCTGATGGCAGAGGGACAAGGGACGATAGCCATAGCCATTAACCATCCGCCATAGCCATCAGCCATCAGCCATCAGCCATGACACGATCCGTCATCGTAGGCACGGCCGGACACATCGATCACGGCAAGAGCGCGCTCGTGCGCGCCCTGACGGGGACCGATCCCGATCGGCTCAAGGAGGAGCAGGCGCGCGGCATCACGATCGATCTCGGGTTCGCGCATCAGACGATTGGCGGCATCAACTTCGCCTTCGTTGACGTCCCCGGCCACGAGCGCTTCGTCAAGAACATGCTCGCCGGCGTCGGCGGCATCGACCTCGTCGTGCTCGTGGTCGCCGCCGACGAATCGGTGATGCCGCAGACGCGCGAGCACTTCGACATCTGCCGGCTGCTCCACGTCCGCGCGGGCCTCATCGCGCTCACGAAGTCCGATCTCGCCGACGCCGACATGCTGGAGCTGGCGCGGCTCGAGGTGCGCGAGCTCGTGGCCGGATCGTTTCTCGACGGCGCGCCGATCGTGCCGGTGTCGGTCCGCACCGGCGACGGCCTCGACGCGTTTCGCGCGACGCTCGCCGACATCGGCCGCGCCGCGGCCGCGCGGGCCGCCGACGGCGCGGCGCGGCTGCCGATCGATCGCGTCTTCTCGATGAAAGGCTTCGGCACGGTCGTCACCGGGACGCTGGTCTCGGGGCGGATCGCGGTGGACGACGAGCTCGCGATCGAGCCGGGTGGACGGCGCGCGAAAGTGCGAGGCGTTCAGGTGCACGGCGAGAAGCGCCGCGAGGCGATCGCGGGCGAGCGATCGGCCGTCAACCTCGCGGGCGCGGAGGTGGACGAGATCTCGCGCGGCGAGGCAATTGTGACGCCGGGCGCGTTCGAGCCGACGCGGCTGGCCGACGCCACGCTCGACCTGCTGCCGCACGCGAAGCCGCTCAAGCACGGCTCGCGCGTCCGCTTTCACCAGGGGACCGCGGAGATTCTCGGGCGCGTCGCGCTCGTCGGTCCGCACGGCGGCGGCGTGGCCGCGTCCGCGGGCAACGGCTCGTCGTCGCGCGTCGAGGCGCCGATCGTCCAACCCGGCGCGCGCGCCTTCGTGCGGCTCCGGCTCGAAGCCCCCGCCGTTCTCGCGCGCGGCGATCGCTACATCCTGCGGGCGTATTCGCCGCCGACGACGATTGCCGGCGGGTTGATTCTCGATCCGAAGCCGCCGCGCACGGCGATTCGAACGGCGGCGGCGATCGAGCGGCTGAGCCGTCTCGATTTCGATCCCGTGTCCGCCGACCGTGCCGCGGCCGATGCGCGCGCGATCGCGGCGATGCTGGAGGAAGCGGGCGTCGCGGGGATCCCGATCGCGTCGATCACCTCGCGCGCCGGCGTCGCGCCGCCCTCCGCCGCGCCGCGCGTGGACGCGCTCGTGGCCGCCGGCGAGGCAATCCGCGCCGGCGATACCATCGTCGCGTCCGGCGTCTTCGTGCGTCTGAAGGAGGCGATTGTCGCCGCGCTCGGCGACCACCATCGCGCGGAGCCGATGTCGGAAGGCGTGCCGCGCGAGGCGCTGCGCGAGCAGCTGTTCGCGCACGGCGCGCCGGCGGTGTTCGACCTCGCGCTCGCCGAGCTCGCGGCGTCCCGCACGGTCGCGGCGCGCGATCGCGTGGCGCTCGCCACCCATCGGCTCGCGTTGACGCCGGAGGAGGAGCGGGCGCGCGCGGCGATCGAGCGCGCGTACCGGGACAGCGGGCTCAAGCCGCCGGATGCGGGGGCGATTGCGGCGACGGCCGGCATCCCGCCGGCGGTCGCCGATCGGATTCTGAAGCTGCTACAGCGCCAGAAGGTGCTCGTGAAAGTGGACGGTCTGCTGTTTCACGAAGAGGCGCTCAGCCGGCTGAAGGCGGACGTGAGCGCGCTCAAGAGCGCGGCGGCGAGAATCGACGTGGCGACGTTCAAGGAGCGGTTCGGTGTCACGCGCAAGTTCGCGATCCCGCTGCTGGAGTACCTGGATCGCGAGCGCGTTACCCGGCGGATGGGGGAGACGCGCGTGGTGCTATGACGCCTTGCGGTTGTGGTCCTTCTCGCTGTCGTCCTTGTCGCCGCCCATCTCGTCCTTGAAGTTCTTGATCGCGTTGCCGATCCCGCGGCCGAGACCGGGCAGGCGGTTCGCGCCGAAAATCACGATGACGATGGCCAGAATGATGAGCAGTTCTGGCATTCCGATTCGGCCCATGCGGCAGCTCCCTTGTTGGCGTAAATTGTACCACCGTTACGCACCGAGCGCCCGCCAGGCCAGGCGTACTTCCAATGTCTTTATGAGCCGCCACTTGAGCGTCGCGTAGTTCTGGCGCCCCGCGATCAGATCGGTCATCACGCTGCGCACTGCGGCGCTCTGGTCGAGCGCGCGGAGCAGCAGCCGGACGAAAGCGGGCCGGAAAAAGCCCGCTTTCAGCCGCGCGGCCCGCGCGAGCTCCGACGTCAGCTCGTCCCGGATTGGCTCGATGCAGGCCGTCGGCCTGCCGCCGTTGGCGAGCGTCGCCGCGAGCGCGTCGGCGGAGCGCAGCGCGAAAAAAATCCCTTCTCGCGTGATCGGATCGACGAGGCCGGCGGCGTCCCCGACGAGCGCCCACCGCTCGCCGGCCAGCGGCAGCGCGTCGTAGGCGCTGGCCGACAGCGAGGGGATCGGCCACGAGTACGGCGCGAGCCTTGCGCTCCTCGCGATCCAGGTGCGGTCGATCCACGCGCGCGTTCGCGCGCGCAGCGCCGCGGCGCCGACGCCGGCGTCGGCCTGCGCACAGATGCCGATCGCGAGATGATCGGGCCGCGGAAACGACCAGATGTAGCCGGGCGGATCGCCGGTGAGCTCGACGACGATTTCCCGGCTCGTCGCGCCGTGCGCGTAGAAGCCGGTCGCGATCGATAACTCGTCGCGGCGGAACGGCAACGCCACGCGCCGCCGCACGAGGCTGTTCGCGCCGTCCGCGCCGACGACGATGGCGGCGGTGACGCGGCCGGCAGTCGTCAGGAGCGTCGCGCCTTGCGCGTCGATCGTGAGGTCGGTGACCCGCGCGCGAATCAACCGCGCGCCGGCGCGCACCGCCGCGTCGACGAGCGCCGCGTCAAACGCCGCGCGGCTCGCCACCACGAGCGCGTCATCGTCCAGCGCAACCGTCGCTGACTCGCCGTCGGCATCGGCCATCGTCGACGTGTGGCGCCGCTCGACGGACGTGAAGCGCGCCGCGCGAACGATCGTGCGCGGAAACGCGTCGGGCGCGAGCGCATCGCCGACGAGCGCGAGCGCGCGCCCCGTCACGCCGCCGCCGCACGCCTTCTCGCGCGGATGCGACGGATCGAAGAGCGCGACGCGCGCGCCCGAGCGAGCGAGGCGACACGCTGCCCACGCGCCCGCGGGCCCCGCGCCAACGATCGCGACGTCTTCTCGCATGAACCGGGAACCGAGACCCTCGTGATACATTACGCCGCGTGGCGGATGTCGAGACCGGATGCTTTACCATCGGAGTATTTCAAGACGTCGCGTGGGCGTCGAAGGGCCTCGCGGCCTTGCAGCGCGCCGGATTTCCCGCTGAATCACTGACGATTCTCGCGAAGGACACGCCCGAAGCCGCGGCGCTCGTCGAGAAGACGCTCGGGGCCGCCGGCGAGCGGCTCGACGTCGCGGGCATCGGCGCGATCCTCGCGCGCGGCCCGCTCGTCGACGCGCTCCAGGGCAGCGCGCGCGATCTCGCGAAGCTGGGGATCGCCGGCACGATGCGCCGCGTCGGCTTTCAGGCGCACGACGGCCGCATCTTCGAAGCGCTCGCCGGACGCGGCGGCATCCTGGTCGCGATCCGCAGCGAGCCGCGCGCGGCCGACGCGCTCGCGCTGCTGCACTCCTACGGCGGCGGCAACGCGGCGATAGGCGCCTGGACCGGCAGGGTGTGACCAGCGCGAAGTCCGGATTGCGGTTGCCGAGCGCAGGGTGACGACCGCCTCCGAACGCGGCCTGGTGAGTTTCGGATTACGGACACAGACCGGTGGTGCTGCGCATTCGTCTCAAGAAAACAGGCTCGGCTGCTGAGGCACCCGTTTTGCAGTTGCGGCCTGAGAGACCGGTGCGCGACAATACTTCTACGAGCACTCCCTTGGCATTTCCGATGGCTGAGCCCACGCCGACGGCAGAGGTCCGCGCGAACGAATCCGCGGGCCATCTCTCGGTCCATGTCGAGGGGCAGCATCCTGTCGAGATTCCATTCCTGTTCGAGGAGACACAGAAGCGCATTGCGCCGGCCGCGGTCGCTTCCGCCGTCTGGCACGTCGTGTTCGCCGCGTTCGTCATCTTCCTGGTCCGCTTCAGTGCGCCGAGCGGCGCGACGCCGGCTGTCCTGCCCGAACAACCGAACGCCAACATCATCTGGTTGAACCAGCCGGGGCCCGGCGGCGGCGGCGGCGGCGGCGGCAACAAGATGAAGGAGCCGCCGCGCAAGGCGGAGATGCCGGGCAAGGACAAGATTACGGTTCCAATCGAGAAGCCGCCGTCGCTCGAGATGAAGCTGGCGCAGAAAGAACCTGATCCGATCGAGCAGTTGAACATCCCGGCCAAGACGATGGCGGACGCACAGGCGTCGCTGCCCGGCGCGATCGAGGCGCCGCCCGGCCCGCCGACGCTCTCCCAGGGATCCGGCAGCGGCGGCGGCGCGGGCACCGGCACGGGCACCGGCGTCGGGCCGGGAACCGGTTCAGGCCTCGGCCCCGGGAGCGGCGGCGGCACCGGCGGCGGCGTCTATCGTCCCGGCAACGGCGTGACGCTTCCGCGCGTGCTGCGCGAGGTGAAGCCGCAGTACACCTCCGACGCGATGCGCGCGAAAGTGCAGGGAACGGTGCTCCTCGAGTGTGTCGTACGTCCCGACGGCACCGTCGGCGACGTGCAGGTGATTCGCTCGCTCGATCCGACCTTCGGCCTCGATCAGCAGGCGGTCATCGCCGCGAAAAACTGGAAGTTCGCGCCCGGCACGCGCATGGGCGAACCGGTACCGGTGCTGATCACGATCGAGCTGACGTTCACGCTGCGGTAGGCCGGGCGGGTCTGGCAGGTCGGGCTAAAACAAAGGCCCGAAGAGCGCGAGCTCTTCGGGCCTTTTCATTTCACGAATTCCAAATTCCAAATTCCAAATTCTTGATGACGCTGGTCTCAGTACATCCCGCCCATACCACCGCCGCCCGGGCCGGCCGGCGCGTCCTTCTTCTCTTCCGGAATCTCGGAGATCAGCGCTTCGGTCGTGAGCAGCAGCGAGGCGATCGACGAGGAGTTCTGCAGCGCCGAGCGCACCACCTTCGCCGGATCGATGACGCCCGCCTTGACGAGATCCTCGTAGGTGTCGGTCAGCGCGTTGAAGCCCTCGGTGTCCTTCATCTCGCGGACCTTCTGGACGACGATCGATCCCTCGTGGCCGGCGTTGGTCGCGATCCAGCGCATCGGCTCCTCGATCGCCCGCTTGACGATGTTGATGCCGATCTGCTGATCGCCCGGCAGGGACATCTTCTCGAGCACGCGGCCGGCGCGGATGAGCGCGACGCCGCCGCCCGGCACGATCCCCTCTTCGACCGCCGCCTTCGTCGCGTGCATCGCGTCTTCGACGCGCGCCTTCTTCTCCTTCATCTCGGTCTCGGTGGCCGCGCCGACCTTGATGACGGCGACGCCGCCGACCAGCTTCGCGAGGCGCTCCTGCAGCTTCTCGCGATCGTACTCGGAGGTCGTGTCCTCGACCTGCGCGCGAATCTGCTTCACGCGCCCTTCGATCGCCGACGACGCGCCGGCGCCCTCGACGATCGTCGTGTTGTCCTTGTCGATCGTGACCTTCTTCGCCTTGCCGAGATCGTCGAGCTTGATCGACTCGAGCTTGATCCCGAGGTCCTCGGTGATCGCGCGGCCGTTGGTGAGGATCGCGATGTCCTCGAGCATCGCCTTGCGGCGATCGCCGAAGCCGGGCGCCTTCACGGCCGCGGCCTGCAGCGTGCCGCGCAGCTTGTTGACGACGAGCGTCGCCAGCGCCTCGCCCTCGATGTCC
>Ga0209474_10000426_pt1 | contig 46482 bp, 27 predicted proteins | sample GraSoiAngelo_145_FD_185902 | JGI IMG/M metagenome (GOLD analysis project Ga0209474, IMG submission 185902) | Grasslands soil microbial communities from the Angelo Coastal Reserve, California, USA - 14_1009_05_20cm (SPAdes) (version 2) | ecosystem: Environmental > Terrestrial > Soil > Grasslands...
GCGATCCATCGACGGGGAAGCTGACGCCGCTCGCAGCGTGCACCCTCGCCGGCGGAACACTGAGCGCGCAGGGCGCGTGCTCGAGCGCGGCGGCAGCCGGGTTCGCGGCGCTCGACGGTTTCTCGACCACCGGAATGATCCTGGCGCAGACTTCGGACCTGATCACCGCCAGCACGGTGACCTCGAGCACGGTGCAGCTCTGGGAGATCCCGACGTCAGGCGCGCCCGTGCAGGTCAGTCCGACGACCTACATCACCGAGCCGGTCGAGGTGACGCAGTCCGGTTTCTCGCCGGCCATCGCGCTGCAGCCCGCCGGCGCCACGGCGGCGGACCCGACGTCGGTCTTTCGCACGCGGCCCCTCAAGGACAACACGGATTACGCCGTGGTGATCTCCGACGGCGTGAAGGACAAGACGGGGGCGTCCATCGGACCCGGCACGGTGGCGCGGATCGTCCGCTTCACCAATCCCATCTCGGTGAGCGGAAAGTCGCAGCTGATCGGCATCGATGACGTCACCGCCGCGGCCTTGGAGAAGATGCGGAATCAGTTGCCGGCGGTGATCAACGCCAGCGGATTCGGATCGGACCATGTCGTGATGGCGTACGTGTTTCACACGCAGACGATCCTCTCGACGGCGACACAGCTCGGGGCTTTGCCGTACACGAAGGCCGCCACCACCGGGAACACCGGGACCGTGACGGGCGGTGGTGCCACCGCCGCGTTCGCGAAGTACGGTGTCAACGGAGGGGTCGTTCCCAGCGGCAACATCGCCGAGATCATCGAGACCACGATTACGACGTTCAATCTTCTCGATCCGGCGACGGGCGCTTTCGTGCCCACAGGGACGACGACGGACGAGACGATCAACGTCCTGATTGCGCGTCCCGCCGCAACAAACTCGAACGTGCCGACCTGCTCCGGCGCGCTCGGCGGGTTCGCACCGGCGAAGTGTTCCCCGCTGGTCGTGTTCCGCCATGGCCTCGGCAGCGGCCGGGCGGCGATGTTGACCGTTGCCGATACGCTCAACGCGCGCGGCTTCACCGTCGCTGCCATCGACGCAGCCAAGCATGGCGACCGTTCGTTCTGCACGAGCAGTCAGACGACGATCACCATCGGCGGGAACACGCTCAATCAATGCGCCGGAGGCGTTGCTTGCACAGCGCTGCTTCCAGCAGGGGCCCAGGGCGACGCGAACGTCATCGGGACGTGCGGAACCGCAGGCTTCTTTTACCTCCCCGTCAGCACTGCCTGCCTCAATCCGGCGACAGGGTGCAACTGGACGGGGACAGCCGGCATCCCCGCGGTGTCCTCGAATTATTTAGTGAGCGCGAACTTCTTCCGCACGCGCGACACGTTTCGGCAGGACATGATCGATCAGTCGCAGCTCGTCCGTGCGGTCGCGTTCGCTCCCACGGGAGCACCTCCGACCGGCCACAACCTGTTCGACCACATGATCGCGACAGGGGTGATCATCGATCCGACAAAGATCTATTTCGTGGGGCAGTCGCTGGGATCGATCCAGGGCGCGGCAGACGTCGCGGTAAACCCGCGCATCTCCGAGGCGGTGCTGAACGTAGGCGGCGGGACGGTGGTCGACATCTTCACCACGTCCCCTTCGTTCGTCACGACGACCAATACGCTGCTGGCCTCGCTTGGAATCCAACCCGGGGCGAATTCCGCGTATCTGCAGTTCCTGGTGGTCGCCAAGACGATCCTCGATCCGGCGGACCCGGTGAACTTCGCCGGGCACCTGCAGTCGAACACGCTGCCCAACCTGCTGGCGAATCCAAACGGCAGCGTCGCGCAAACGGCAAAGAAGATCCTGACGCAGGCCGCGTTCTGCGATCAGGTGGTTCCCAATCCCTGGAACTTCATCCTCGACTCGACCGCCGGAACGGGTCCTTTTCCGGGAGGAACAGGATTCGGCGGGCCGGGGACCTTCCAGCTGTTCTTCACTGGAACTCCGTCGGGGTCTGCGCTCGCCTCCTGCCCGACGCCCTCGAGCACGTCCCCGAACGCGATCCCCCACGGCTTCTTCACCGACTGGTCGGCGGCTACCTCGCAGGCGCAGTCGGATGCTGCGGGGTTCCTGGTCGATCCCACGACTCTTCCTCCGTCGCTTCGGACGTTCTAGCGAGGTCACGACATGCGCTACCTGATCGCAGCCCTGCTCCTCGCTCCCGCTGCCGCCTTCGCCGGCGGGTATGCCATCCCCAACGAGAACGCCCGCGACCTCGCCCTGTCGCAGTCCACCGTCGCCGCTCAGAATGGTCCGGAAGCGGCGCACACCAACCCCTCTGCCCTCGCCGGGCAGCAGGGATTGGCGGTGACCGCAAATCTCGAGATGCTCTACAACGTCACGACCTGGAGCGCCCCCTCGCTCGGGCAGGCCACGCTGCAGCCGAAGGCGAACTATCCGCCCGAGCTGGCCGCTTCCTACGGGAACACGCTTCCGAACGGCATGCCCTACGGCGTGGGCCTTGCGTTCCTGGTGCCGGGCGGCGGCTCGCTGAAATGGCCCACCGGTTGGGTCGGCGCGGGGCGCTTCCAGGACGTCGATCAGCGGGTGTGGCTGACCGAGGTCGCCGTCGCCATCCAGCCTCATCCGCTGGCGAAGTTCGGCGCCAGCTTTCTCTATTACCGCGTACAGGAGACGCTCTCGCAGCAGGTGCTCAGCTCGGGGACGACCGCCACGCTCGCCATGTCGGGCGGCGCGGCCAGCTACGGACTGTCCGGCGAGTTCCACGCCCCGGCTGACATTCCGCTCACCGTAGCCATCGCCTATCGGCACCAGGCGCCCATGGAGCTCTCCGGCCACGCCCACTTCGCCGACGTCCCACCGAGCTTCGCCACCTCTCTGCCCGACCAGGCCGCGACGGAGAAGGTCACGGTGCCCAATGACCTCTATGTGGGCGCTGCGTACGACGTGATTCCGAACCTGAAGGTGATGGGGAACTGGAACCTCGAGCGCTGGCGCGTGTACCCGACCGACACGTTCGTCGGAGACAAAGGCCTCGTGATCACCGTCCCCCGCGACTACCGCAATGCCTGGGTCTTCCGCTTCGGCGCCGAGTACTCCAAGCCGGACTTCCTCCCCGCGCTCACGCTGCGCGCCGGATTTTTGCGGAGCATCTCGAAACAGCCCAGGGACACCATTTCCCCGACGCTGACGGACGCGAACAGCTGGGCGGTGTCGGTCGGGGCGGGCTACGAGTTCATCCCCAACCTGCGCGCGGACCTCGGCTACCAGTTCGCCTTCTTCGACACCGTGACCGCGGAGGGAGCCACCGCTTTCCCTGGCTCCTACGACACCCACGTCCACCTGCTCTCGCTCGGCGTCTCGTACCGGTTCCCGAATCTCTGAGCAGCCTGAACTCGCCCCGGGGCGAGTTGAGTGGTGAACCGTTCAACTCGCCCCGGGACGAGTTTGACGGCCGCGAGCTGTCCGTCCTTGCCCCCGCCAGGCGGGGCTATGCTTGCGCCGATGCTGCCGATGGCGAAGCTCGGTCGCGCACTGCGCGAAACGGGGTATTCGTTCATCACGCCTACGCCCGCGACCCATCGTCGGGTCGTCGCGCGCGCGGAGCGAGCGCGGACGCTGCGCGACGTTTTCGGGTGGAGCCGGCCGTTTTCTCCAGATTTCCTGGCCCCGCCGTTGCTGCCGCTTCTCGAGGCAGCGTGTGCCCTCGAACGCGATGGGCCGCTGCTGCGCAGCACAGTGCGCTTCTCCTCCCTGGGCCCGCTCCTCCTCGCCCACTCCGCGTTCCCGACCACCGCTCCGGACGCAGTATTCTTCGGGCCCGATACGTACCGATTCGCGTCGTTCCTCGCGGCGCGCGCCCCGCCGCGCATCGGATCCCTGGCGGACGTCGGATGTGGCACCGGAGCGGGCGGTCTGCTGCTCGCCTCGCGTGCCGCATCCGTCCAGCTCCTCGACGTGAACGACAAGGCGCTCGAATTTGCCCGCGCCAACTGTGAGCTGAACGACGTGGCTGCCCGCATCACCCGCAGCGACGTTCTCGCGGCCGCCGCCGATCCGCTCGAGCTCGTGATCGCAAATCCGCCGTATCTCAGCGACGACTCGGGTCGCACGTATCGCGACGGCGGCGGCACTCTCGGCACTGGCCTCTCGGTGCGAATCGTCCGGGAGGCACTCGATCGCCTGCGCCCGGGCGGTCGCCTGCTCCTCTACACCGCGACGCCGGTGATCGAGGGCCAGCATGTGCTGTGGGCACAGCTCGCCCCCCTGCTGCGCGGCATCCGGCACGAATATGCGGAGCTCGACCCCGACGTCTTCGGGGAAGAGCTCGAGCGTCCCGCGTACGCCGACGTCGAACGCATCGCCGTGGTCGGGCTGGACGCCGTGAAAACGTAGTATCCGATGCAACGCCGGCGTCCGGGACGCATCGTGAGTGGAGCATGGACCCTACACAGCTCCATCCCGCCCTGATGCAATTCGCCCGCGACCGCTTGGAGCCGCGCCTCCCGGATCGAATCGGTGACTCCGAGGACGCCCCACGCCTGCGGGCACTGGAGGCCCGGTTCGTCGAGGAAGAGCGCGCAGCGGTGCAGCCGCTGGCCCGCCGCGTGCCCCGCGACGCGGACGCATTCGTCCGCTGGTTCGACGAGCTGCTCGATAGCGGTCCGGGGCAGGGTGACCCGCTCTTTCCCTGGCTCGCCGGGAGCGCGACGCTCGCACAGATGAAGTGGTTCCTCGCCCAGGAGATCGCGGGCGAGGCCGGATTCGACGACCTCGTCGCGCTGACGCAGATCAAGATGCCGGTGCGGGCCAAGCTCGAGCTTGCCCGCAACTTCTGGGACGAGATGGGGCGCGGCCGGGCAGTGGCGATGCACGGCCCGCTGCTCTCCGATCTGGCGCGGGCCATGGACGTGCACGCCGATCCGGAGAAGACCGTCTGGGAGTCGCTCGCGCTCGCGAACCTCATGGTGGCGCTCGCGCTCGACCGCCGATATGCGTACCACTCCATCGGCGCGCTCGGCGCCGTCGAGCTGACCGCTCCGGGGCGCGTCGCGCAAGTAGACCGCGGCCTTGCGCGGCTGGGCATCCCGAGGGCTGCACGCCGGTATTTCACGCTGCATGCCACCCTCGACCTGAAGCATAGCGAGGCCTGGAACCGGGAAGTGCTGCGTCCGCTCGTCGCGCTGGAGCCTCGCGCGGCGCAGGCCATCGCGGAAGGAGCGCTGATGCGTTTGCGCGCCGGAGAGCGCTGCTTCGAGCGCTATCGCCGGGAGCTGCGGTCAGAGCCAGCCGAGCTGGCGGAGAACGTCGCCGTCGGACCGTAGGAAGCGTTCTCCGATGTCCGTGCGGTACCGCACGTTCGGCAGATGCACGGCGTCGGCGAGTGCGTAGGCCGCGCGCTGCGCCTGCTCCACGGTCGAGCCGCGGCCGGTGACGACCATCGCGTACCCGGAGGGACCGCTGGTCACCAGACGGCCTCGCTCGAGCATCAGCTCGCCGTAGTGCAGATGGTTCTCCTCGGTGGCGCTGAGCGCCCGCTTGAAGATGACCGGCTGTCCGCCGGCAGGCACCGTCGCTTGCGGATAGGGAAACGGGGGGACGGTGAGCACGACGCCCACGGCGAAGCCCCCTTCAGCGCGGAAGCCGCGTGGGCGCGATCGATCCAGCATCGCGAGCAGGATGTCGTCCCAGCCATCCACGTGAAGGCCGTCGAGAATGGCGAAACCGGGGTAGCCGAACCGGCAGGTCAGCTCGAGCGGCCACACTCCGCTCTCGTTCACGATCGTGTTCAGGTTGATGTAGCCCTGATAGCCGCCTTCGCGCAGCAGCGGTGCGAGCCGGCCGAGCGACGCGGCCATGAATCGGCCCGCGCCCTGGTAGGTGACGAGCGTTCCCATCTCGCCGGTCAGCTCGCCGAGATCGCCGTTGAAGAACCGCTTGTGCTCCCAATCGAGGCAGGCGGGTTCCAGGAACGCCTTTCCGTCGAAATAGGCGCCCACGCCCATCTCCACGCCTGCCACGTGCTCCATCAGGACGAACGACGGACCCTCCGCCCAGGCCCACTGCCCGCGCTGCAGCTCGAGAAACGCGATTACGTCGGCGCCGTCGGGCAACTCGCCGACGTAATTGCGCGTCGAGGAAAAGCTGCCGTTCAGCTTGAACACGTACCGCCCTGGACGTCTGCGGACGAAGTCCGCGCCTTCCTGGAACGCATCGAAGCCGTGCACCGCCGCAGTGCGCAGTCCGGCATCGCGGAGCGCCTGCTGGCCGAAGGCGCGATCGTTCTCCAGCCGCTCGCCGACGGCGCCTCCGCCGATGACGCGGAATCCCTGGCGGCGCAAGTCCTCCTGCTCGGCACCGAGCTCCGCCTGCTCGAAGATGATCAGCCCGTCGCGTCCGACCCAGCCGAGCTCCTGCCGCCAGTCCTCGGTCCGCTCGACGATGCCGGCCATGACCCGATGGCATTGGACGTCGGAGACGAAGACCCGGACCTCGTGGCCGCGCGCGATCAGGCGCCGATAGAGATCGCCGAGGTCGTTGGACTCGCCGATTCCAAGGACTCTCACACGAGGACAAATACCCGATCGAAACGCTGCACGCTTCGCGAAGCCCCGGGTACGATGCGCGCCCCGACCTCCCGAGGGCCTCATGCGAACCGTCGCTGCCGCGCTCTTCTGTTTCCTTCTTTGCTGCAGATCCGGTCCCGATGCGAGGCCGCCCGAGCCTCCGCCGGCAGCTGCTGTTCCGGCCTCGCCCGCGAACCCGCCGGCGACCCAGGTGACCGGCGCTCAGCCCACGGTGCCGAACGCCGCTGGCCAGCCCACGGCGAGCCCGGCGCCGGCAGCGCCGGAGCGGCCCTCCGCCGCCGCGGCGCCGCAGGCCCCTGCCCCGGGGATCGACCTCTCCGCGCTCGACCGCGGGGTGAACCCCTGCGAGGACTTCTACAAGTTCGCCTGCGGAAGCTGGCTCGCGCGGACGCCCATCCCCGAAGACCGCCCGCGCTGGGGCCGCGCCTTCAGCGAGGTGCTCGAGCGCAACGAGGCGCGACTGCGCGACATCCTCGAGCAGAATTCCCGCGGAGAGCCAGACCCGGCGAATCCCTTCGCGCAGAAGGTCGGCGATTTCTACGCCACCTGCATGGACGAGCAGAAGGCGGAGACGGCCTCCTTCGCCACGCTGCAGAAGGAGCTGCAAGCCATCGACCAGATCAACGACTCCCGCGCCCTGGCGCGCCGGGTCGGTGACCTCCACCGGGCCGGAGCGCGGGCGTTCTTCGGCTTCGGCTCGCGGCAGGATGCCAAGGATGCGACGCAGGTGATCGGCGGCGTCGACCAGGGCGGTCTCGGCCTCCCGGACCGCGACTACTACTTCCGGACCGACAAGAAGTCGCAGGAGCTGCGGGCCCTCTACGTCGACCACGTGGGCCGGATGCTCTCGATGGCGGGCGACGCGGAGGCCCCCGAGCACGCGCAGCGCATCTTCCAGCTGGAAACCGCGCTGGCCAAGGCCTCGATCGATCGGGTCGCGCGGCGCGATCCCAACAAGATGTATCACCGCCTCGACCGCAGCGGCCTGCTCACCACCGCCCCGCACTTCGAATGGAACGACTATTTCGCGACCGTCGGAGCGCCGGATGTCCAGGCGATCAACGTCACCGTTCCCGACTTCTTCCGCGCGGTCGACGGACTGCTCGCGCGCGGGAACCTCGACGACGTGCGCGTCTATTTGAAGTGGCGCGCGATCGAGGGGGCGGCGGACTCGCTCGGCGCCAGGTTCGTGGACGACCGCTTCCGCTACAACCGGGCGCTCACCGGCGAGAAGGTGCTCCTCCCCCGCTGGAAGCGTTGTGTGCAGATGACGGACCGCGCGCTGGGCGAAGCCCTGGGTCGCACCTTCGTCACCACCACCGTCGGCGCCGAGGGCAAGGCAATGGCCAAGGAGATGATCGTCAACATCGAGAAGGCGTTCGAAGCCAACCTCGCCACGGTGGAGTGGATGGACCAGGCGGCCAAGAAGGCTTCGCTCTACAAGCTGCACAAGATCGACAACAAGGTCGCCTATCCGGAGAAGTGGCGCGACTACACGAAGCTCGCCATCGGCCGCGACTCGCTCCTCGAGAACGTGCTCAACGCCGCGCGCTTCGAGACGGCGCGCGATCTCGCCAAGATCGGCAAGCCGGTCGACCGCGGCGAATGGCGGATGACGCCGCCGACGGTGAACGCGTACTACAGCGCATCGCTCAACGAGATGGTGTTTCCCGCCGGCATCATGCAGCTGCCCTTCTTCTCGCCAGAGGCGCCGGTGCCTTCGAACTACGGTGGGCTGGGAATGGTGATGGGCCACGAGCTGACGCATGGCTTCGACGACCAGGGGCGCAAGTTCGACGGAGACGGCAACCTGCGCGAGTGGTGGTCGTCGCGCGTCGCCAAGGCCTACGAGGAGCGGGCTTCCTGCGTGGCGAAACAGTATGACGGGTACATCGCCGTCGACGACGTCCACCTCAACGGCCGCCTCACCCTGGGCGAGAACATCGGCGACATCGGCGGGCTGAAGATGATGATCGCGGCGCTGCGCGCGAAGCGAGAGGATCAAGCACCGACCAACGCCGGCGGTTTCAACGACGAGCAGCAGGCGTTCATCGCCTTCGCGCAGGTCTGGTGCACGAACTACCGTCCCGAAGCGGCGCGCACGCAGGCGCTGACGAACCCGCACTCGACGGCGCAGTGGCGCGTCAACGGACCGGTCTCCGACAATCCAGACTTCGCCAACGCCTTCAAGTGCGCTGCGGGGTCGTCGATGGCGCCCGTGAACCGCTGTACGGTCTGGTAGGAGGTCGCCCGACCTCCGAGCAGATGTGGAACCGCCGGCTCGGTTGGCCGGTGGGAAGAGAACTCTCCGTGCCGCGCGTTGAGAGCCTGCCAGGCCGCCCTGCGGGGTGGCTTGCGCACGAGCACCTACACGGAAAGGACTCTTCAATGCGCTTGCTCGCGCTTCCCGTACTCGTCGTGGCTGTTGCCTCATCCGCGTCGGCAAACGTTCTCTGGCGCGGCGACTACGAGACCGGCGATCTTTCGCAGTGGGCCGGAGTGGAAGGACTCACCAGCCGCCTGACCATCGTCCAGTCTCCAGTCCGGCAGGGGAAGTACGCGCTGAGGACCGAGCTCCACCAGGGCGACTTCGCCAACAGCGGCACCCGCAACGAAGTCGAGAACTCGTCGGCGCAGTACAACGAAGTGGAAGGAAACGACAAGTGGTACGCGTGGAGCACGATGTTCGCGAGCGACTTTCCGGCGCCGAACACCTGGCAGGTCTTCACCCAATGGCACCACAGTGGTCTCACCGGGTCGCCGCCGCTCGAGTTCGACGTCCTGGGCGAAACCATCCAGCTTGCCCACAACGGTGGCACCATTCTCTGGCGCAGGCCGCTCGTCCGCGGCGTCTGGCATGACTTCGTCGTGCACGTGTTCTGGTCGTCGACGAACGGCTACGTGGATCTCTACTACGACGGCACGAAGGTGCTCGACCATCAGGCAACCCCGACGCTGAACTCCGGCCAGTACACGTATCTGAAGCAGGGCCTCTACCGCGACGCGAGCATTGCCGACGTGGGCGTCGTCTACCACGACGGCATGGTGATGGGGACGACGCTCGCCGACGTCGCGCCGGCTCTCGCCAATCCGCCGCCCGCCCCCGATGCGGGGACTCCGGAGCTTCCGGCGCCGGACGCCGGGACCAACAGTCCGGTGACGCCTTCGCCCGACGCTGGAGTTTCGCTCAAGTCCTCGTCGGTCTACATGCTTCCGGGCGGCTGCAGCCACATTTCGCCAGGCTCGGTCGCCGTGCTCGGACTCTTCGCCGGCGCACTGCTCGTCCTGCGCCGCCGGCGGGATTGATCCTTCGCGCCGGATCGACGGCGGTCGGTGCGAAGCAGGGCTGCGGCGGTGCTGGCGATGAGGCGGTTCATCGGACTTCTCCTTGTGTGAGGACCAGACCCGCCGCCGCCCCAACCGGGCAACACACCCGCGCAGGCGCGGAGCGGACAACGGAGTTAGACTTGAACGGGCGTGCAGGCCTTCTTCACCTTCGACGGCGGCGAGCCCTGGTTCGACCCGGACTTCAGTGGTGTCATCCGCACCTGGCTCGATCCCGAGTGCTGGATTGACTTGGTCCCGGGATGGGTGCGCGGCTCGGATGCGCTGTTCGGCGAGGTGCTCGAGTCCCGCGACTGGGGACAGCGGACCCGGCGCATGTTCGATCATCGGGTCCGCGAGCCGCGCCTGACCGCGCCGTGGAACCTGCGCTCCGGCGTCCCGCTGCGTCCGGAGATCCTCGATCGCGTGCGTCTGACGCTCTCGGCCCGCTATGGAGTCGCGTTCGACTCGGCGGGCTTCAACTTCTACCGGGACGGCCAGGACAGCGTGGCCTGGCACGGCGACCGCATCCGCAGGGAGATCGAAGAACCCGTCGTTGCACTTCTTTCGCTGGGAGAACCGCGCAAGTTCCTGCTGCGGCCCAAAGGCGGCGGCAAGTCGCAGGCGCTCCATCTCGGGTGCGGCGACCTGCTGGTCACCGGCGGCAAGACGCAGCGCGCCTGGGACCATTCGGTCCCGAAGGTGGCGCAGGCGGGGCCCCGCATCAGCATCGCCTACCGGTACGGCCTGGCTATCGGGAAGGCAGCTTCAGACGAATATTGAACGTGTAGTACACGTCGACAGGCTTCCCGTGCGCGGCTGCCGGCTTGTACTTGCGCCGCTCCAGCGCACCGATCACCGCCGTATTCATGAACGGGAGGCCCTTGACCACCTTGCACGTCCGGACCTGGCCTTCCGCGGTGACCACGCAGCGGACCTGCATGCTGCCCTCGATGCCACGCTCGATCGCCTCGGGCGTGTACTCGGGCGCAGGGCCGGAGATCATCTCGGGCGCGGTCATCTGCTCCTCGAACTCTACGGCCTTCTCCAGGATCGCCGCCGGCGTCGGCACCGGCGCGACGGAGATCCGGACCCGGACCTTGCCACCCTTGATTGCCAGCGTCTCCGGCGCATAGGGCTCGAAGCCGTCGCGGCGGACGGCGAGCGAATACGTCCCCGCCGGCAGCCAGGTGATCTCGAACGCGCCCGACTCGTCCGTGATCGCGCTCTGCTCGCCGACCAGGGACGGACTTCGCGCGATCACCACCGCTTCGCTGACGGGCGCCTGCGTATCGGCGTCGACCACCACGCCGGTGAGCACGGCCATGGGCGTCTGCGCGGCCATGGCCGTACCGATCGACAAGACGAACGCCAGCGCTGCGCGGCGCATCGGTTTCCTCCGTGACCCGCCGCGAAAAAGAGTACCCGGAGCCCCCGGGCCCCTCCAAGGTTTACGTCATTGCAGTTGCGCGAGCACCGCGCGCTTCATGAGATCGGGCGGCAACAGACCCTGCGCGAGGATGGTGTCGTGAAAAGTGAGCGGGTCGAAACGCGAGCCGACCTGTTTCTCCGCAGCGTCCCGCACTTCCAGAAGCCGCAGGTACCCGTAGTAGTACGCCGTGGCCTGCGCCGGCGAGCGGAACGTGTACCGGTCGACCTCGGAGGTCGCGAACGCAGGCGACAGTCCGACCTCCTTCATCAGGAACTGCCGCGCCGAGTCCGGCGTCCACTTCCCCATCTGCAACTCCGGATCGACGAAGGCGCGCGCCGCCCGCTGGAGCCGGAGCTGCAGCGAGACGAGCTTGCCGTCGTCGGGCATGTACGGAAGCGTGATGGCTTCCGCATACAGTCCCCATCCCTCGACGTTGACGCTGTTGAAGGCGAAGATCGCGCGAGCCAGCGAGACGCCGCGCTCGACCATGCTGGCGAACTGCAGCTCGTGGCCGGGCCGCGCCTCGTGCGCGGTGAGCGTCCAGGCGGCGGCATCGTAGTTGAAGTCGTCGTACTTCTGCTCGACCTTCCCCGGCACCGAGAGCGGGAGGACGAACTCCCCCTGCTCGCCGGTGTTGCCGATCAAGCGCGGAGGAGACATGTGCGGAGCGGGCTGCTGCGCGTTCTCCGCCGGCGTGCCGAGGCGGATGCGCGCCGGCCGCGCCGGCAGGGTGACCAGGTGGTGCTGGCGGATGATCTCCTCGATGCGAGCGAGACGCTTCTTGTAGAACTCGAGCAGCTGGTCGTCCGGGATCTGGGTCTTCTTCAGCTCCTTGATGACCTCGCGGTAATCGCCGCTGACCAGCCCGCGCTGCTGCGCGACGCGCGCGGCCACCTTCTGCATCTCCGCCTGGATCTGCTCGAACCCGCGGTGCGCGCGCTGCGCCAGCTCCTCGCCGGGAATGTCCACGCCGACCTGCTGGAGCTGGAACTCGTAGAGCTCGCGCGGCAGGCGGAAGTCCTCCCGCGCCTTCGGCAGCACCTCGCTGCGGACGAAGCTCAGGTAATCCTCGAGCTGCCGGTGCAGCGTCGTCACCGGTTGCTCGGCGCCGGCGATCCGGTATTCGGCGAAGAGCTTGTCGATGCCGTCGATGAGGAACTGCGAGGTATTGAGATCGTTCTCCACTTCGATCCGGCTGGGCGGCAGGAGCCCCTTGCGGAAGCCCTCGCGCGTCTCGGCCTCGGCGAGCTCCACCACCGGACGGTATCCCTGCTCGATGCCGGCGTACTTGCGCACGCGCGCGAGCGCGGCCGGACGACGCTCCGGCGCGACCTGCGGGTCGAGCAGCCCTCGCACGCTGCCGAACACCAGCCGCGGCACGTTCGCGTACGGCACCTCGAGCTTCTCCTGGAGCTCGGAGCCGTTGAGCTGCCGCTCTGCGGCATCGACGAGGATGGCCAGGTCCTGCACGACGTTCACGTCCCGCTCGCCGCCGCGCCGGCCTTCCAGCGTGGAGACCGCCTCGCGCAGCGCCTGCCGCAGGCGCTCCCGATGTCCGGGCGTGAAGTCGGAGATCCGCTCGTCGATCCCGACCACGCCGGTGCGGGCGGCGAGCTCGGGCGTGAACCGCGCGCGCACGTCCAGCAAAACCTGCGCGTTCCGATTGCTGCGCTCGATCCAGTCCCCGTTTGCCGAACGCTGCGCAGCGGGGGGAGGGGCAGGAGCGGCGTGCGAGCAACCGAGGAACAGGACCGTTGCGGCAATGTGCCAGCGCATGGGCGGCGCAGTGTACGCGCCCACGCCGGCTGCGCAAACCCGGCCCGCCTACTTCTTTTTGACCGGCTGGCGGGCGGCGGCCGGCGCCTTTCCCGACTGCCTCTTGCCCAGCAGGATCACGACGTAGGTGGAGTTCTTGCCGAATTGCGGCGAGGTCCCGACACCGACGCCCACGCCGACGAGCTTCGCGTCTCCGACGATGCCGGGCTCCTCTGCGAAATCGAGCGGATCAGACTTTACGCCCCCCAGCTCGTTGACGGTGGCGAACTTCTTGTAGAGCGGCGCCTCGATCTCGGCGACCTTCTCCTTCGCCACCTTGCCCTTGTCCTTCGCCATCTGGCTCGCGTACGCCTGCGCGATCTGCTCGAGCTCTGGATCTTTCGTGACCGCGCCGGCGCGGGCGTCGGTACGCCTGCGCGAGATGGCCTTGTAGAGGTTCGCCTTCACCTCGTCCGCGTTTGGCGGTGGCACCTGCTTGAGGAAAAGCTCACTGACGACGACCGTCGGACGCTGATCCACCGGCGGGCCCGGCGCGACACCGATCCCGAAATGTGTCATTTCGGAGTTCATCGCATTCGCGCGATCCTGCGGGCTGTTCGACAACCGCGTGTAGGCGTCTTCGCCGCTCAACGCCTGCGCCTCGCTGACCAGGATGGTCGGCGCGGAGATGTCCATCTCCTGCAGCCGGCGCGTCAGCTCGTTGGAGGTGATGCCCTTTCCCTTGGCGCGATCGTCGGAGATGCTGCGCGCCACCTTTGCAAGATCGGTGTCGACCTCCAGCCGTTGAAGGCCTGCCGATGCGCGCTCGGCGTTGATCATGTCTGCGAGCTGTTTCTCAACGGCGGCGGGGTCGGACGTGGCCGCCTCCTTGCCGCCTGGTTTGGGAAGGGCGGCCGCGACCGGGAGGTCCGTCCCGCAGCCGACAGGGAAGCTCGCAAGCGCGGCGTTGGCCCCTTCGTGCTCCGCGGTCACCGACACGATGATCCGTCCCGGTCGGTCGCCGCACTTGAGCTGGGCAGTGAACGACTTCTCGGATGTCGGCTCCGCGCGCTCGAGCTTGCCCACCGCGTCGGTGTACTGCACCTTCGGATTGACGAGATTGCCGAGCAGCTTTCCGGACAACGTCGCCGTTTGTCCGGCGTTGAGCTTGCGGGGGATCGGCTGGATCTCCAGGCTCTGGTCCTGCATCACAAGCGCGATCTTGCTGACCCCTTTCTTGATGCGCTGGATGACGAATCCGTAGCGTGGAACCTGCGCCGTGGAAGCGAAGCTGCGGATGGGCTCTGCCACCATGGCGGCCACGTCCTTTTCCGACGCTCCTTCGACGCGGCCCCTTGACCCCTCCGCCCCCTCTGCCGTGTTGACGTCCTTGATGACGACCCGACGGACCGGCTGAGGCAGGCCGAAATCACTGGAGATGACGGCCAGCACGCTGTCCGGTGGCACGTCGGATCCGGTTCCTTCCCAGCCGAGCAGGGTATCCGCGATCGCGCAGAGCCGGCCTTCCGGCTTCGCGACGGCCCCAATGGCATCGGCGACCAGCTCGTTGACGCCGCGCTCGGGGCAGGTCAGCGATGGATCCGGACCATAGCTCGCCGCCGGTGCGCGGCCCGGCTTGAAGGCGCCGTTCTCGATCACGCCGGGCGACCTGCGATTCGCGGCCATTCCCCCGGCGCACCCGGCTACGAGCAGAGATGCCACCGCGACCGGCGTCACGGCGGCGAGGAGGACTCGAACTCGTGGTGTCATGCGCTCCTCGGTGCTGGACGGCAGGGAGCCCTGCTGCACCGATCCGAGCTCCTGCCCCCGAAATGCTCCCGCGGCGGATTCGACCTACCGCGGGAGTGTGAGCTTGACCTTGAAGGTGTAGTCGACCTCGATGGGCTGTCCCCGCAACAACGCCGGCGAATACCTCCGATGCTCGAGGGCATCGACGACGGCGCGGTCCATGAACGGCAGGCTCTTGAGGACCCGACAGCCACGCACCACTCCTTGCGTGCTGACCACGCACTTCACGATCATCATTCCCTCGACTTCGCGCTCCAGGGCCTGCGACGTGTACTGCGGATCGGGCCCGGACACCTTTTGCGGCGGCGTCATCGTGTCATTGAACTCGACGGGGCCACTTCCGATCTGGCCTCCGATCTGGCCGCCTACGACCCCACCTACCACCCCGCCGACGACGCCTCCCTCGACGCCCCCTTCGACACCTTCGTCCTCCTCGGGCTCTTCCGGCATCTCGGGCGGCTTCTCCTCGACCTTGGGGATTTCCCTCGGCTGGATGACGGTGGTGGGAGGCACCTTGGGCCTGATCCGCTCTGTTCGCGGCGTCTTCGGTTTCCGGCTGGCGGGGGGCGGCGGCGGAGGAGGAGGCGGGGGAGGGGGTGGCCGGAAGGCGACCGGAACCTCGACTGCAGCCGTTTTGGGCATGTGCGCCCTTGCGTAGGCCAAGCCGAAGGCGGCGGCGACCACGGCGCCGTGCAACAGAATCGAAACGGCCATCGAGGTACCCGCGCGCCTCTTTGCCCGCGGTGCGGTGATCGTGTCGAACATGTGCACCTTGTCGATTCGAACCAGGGGACAGCGAAGGGCGTGGACACTTAAACAACAGCTCTGCCATTGTCAACGGCGGAGGCCGCCTCCGGATCTGACGATGTGCGCCCCACGTCAAAGTACGGGAAGGGCGAGATGACGCCGCGAAGGCTATTTGCAGTGCGGTCGGAATTCCCACCGCTTGACGATCGAGGGCCAATCGTGCAGTCTGCGCGCGGCGTTGGCCCACGAGGCACGGAGAGAGCGCGATCGTCCGGATCTTGCGGTCCGCCGCGCTGAAACGCGTGACCGAGGAACCAAATCCAGCAGCTTCGCAACCCCCCTGGAGAATTTGGCACACAACAACAGGAGCTGAACATGCAACGGAAGTACACGGTGCTTCGGCTGGTCCTCCTGGCGTCCATCTCCCTTGCAGGTTCGGCGATGGCGCAACAGCAGCCGCCGGCCGACCAAACCACACCAAATCAAGCCACACCGGATCAGGCGGCCCCTGTCGCGGCTCCGCCTTCTGCCACGACTTCCCCTGACGCTACCCCTGGACCCGATACGGGTAGGAAGTCGGCGCAGGAAGAGATCGTCGTGACCGGCTCCCGCGTCCGGCGCAAGGATCTCACCACCCCCGCTCCCGTCACCGTCATCAGCCGCGAGCAGATCGCGACCAGTAGCCAGCCGACCATCGGTTCCTTCCTGCAGCAGCTGCCGGAGCAGGGTGGCGCGCTGAACACCAACGTCAACAACGGGGGCGACGGCTCGACGCAAATCAACCTGCGCGATCTCGGCTCACAGCGCACGCTGGTGCTGGTCGATGGCAAGAGGATGGTCGCCAGCGGCGTCGGGAGCGGGTCGGCGCCCGTCGTCGACCTGAACTCGATTCCGACGGCGGCGGTAGAGCGGGTTGAAATCCTCAAGGACGGCGGCTCGGCGGTTTACGGCTCGGATGCCATCGCTGGAGTCGTCAACATCATCACCCGAAAGCGCATGGACGGCGTCGAATTGAATGCGTACAGCGGCGTCTCGCAGCCGTGGGGCGATGCCCGGGTGTACGACATCAATGCGCTGGCGGGCGCCCAGAGCGAGAAGGGCAGCTTCATGTTCGGCGCGGGATACTACGACCAGAAGTCATTCTTCGCCGGCAACCGGGGTTGGGCGGCAAATGCGTTGAGCTGGGACTTCCCAACTGCCAAGGAGGGAAAGAGCGGAAGCCCGACGACGCCGAAGGTGCGTGTCAACGCCCTCGATCCGTCGACTTGCAGCGGCGTCAGCCCGCTGTGCGCGTCGCTGCTGAGCACGTTCGGAGCAGGCAAGAAGAACTTCATCTTCGACCCCGCCCACTCGAAGGCTGGCGCCCTGTATGCGCAGGACTGGCGCGTTCGCGACGCGAACCTCGACTTCTATAACTACCAGTCGGTCAACTACCTGGTGACGCCGTCGGAGCGCATCTCGCTGTTCGGCAACGGCGAGTACCGGCTCGCGGATTTCGCGCGCACGTACTTGCAGGCGACCTACGTCCAGCGGACAGCCAGCTACCTGATCGCGCCCGAGCCGTTCTCAACGGTGAACGCCGGTGTCAAACTAGACAAGGACAACCCGTTCAACCCGTTCAAAGTCGACCTCCCTAGCGTTCAGCGCCGTCTGACCGACCTTCCGGGCCGTAGCACCGCCTACGACGCGTCTACCTACCGCGTCGTCCTTGGAACCGACGGCACGGTCGGCAGCGTCGCCGGGCCGCTCAGCGGGTGGTTCTGGGACACGTCCGTCAACTACGGGCGCACGTATGCCACGAGCACCAACTACGGTTTCCTCAACACGCAGAAGACCGCTCCCGGACTTGGGCCGGGTATGACCGACGCGACGGGCGCTCACTGCACCGATACGACCGGAGCCGTGATCCCGGACTGCATACCCGTCAACCTGCTGGGGCCGCCGGGCACCATCACTCCCGACATGGCCAACCAACTCGGAGCGTACGCCGGCACGAATAGTACCCTCTGGCAGCTCTTCACCGTCGGAGCGAGCCTGAGCGGAGAGCTATTCAGCGTCGCGGCAGACCGTCCGGCCGCTCTGGCGCTCGGATATGAGTTCCGCAAGGAGTTCGGCTATTTCCAGTACAACCCAATCCTCGCCGCCGGCTGGGACAGCGATACGGGGTCTCCGGGGCCCGCGGACACGAGGGGCGGCTTCCACGTCAACGAAGGGTTCGCGGAGTTGGTGGTGCCGGTGATCAACCACGCGCCGCTTGCGGAGAACGTCGAGGTCACGGGGGCCGTGCGTGGCTTCAACTACAACACCTTCGGCTCTGACTACACGTACAAGTTGGGCGCCCGCTATAGTCCGATTCGGGACGTCACGTTGCGTGCCACGTACTCGACGGCCTTCCGGGCTCCGAACATCCTCGAGTTGTACCAGGGATTGGCGGCCGGCAACTTCGAGTCGTCGAACGACCCGTGTGCCAATACCCACGGCGATGTGGGCCTGGCCACGCGCTGCAACGGGGCGCCTGGAGCCGCGGGCGGCGCTGGAACGGCGAACAATGGCGTGACCGTCGCCCAGATCAACTCGGCCAACGGCGGTACGGCGACGTTGCAGCCGGAGAAGGCCAAGATCGGCACGATCGGATTGGTCTTTGAGCCTCAGATGGTGAGGGGCTTCACGCTGACTACTGACTTCTGGCGGATCTCCATGCGGCAGTTGATCGGCAACTACGGCACGCAGTTCATCCTCAACAAGTGCTACGGGGCGGCCGGCTTCACGCAGGATCTGTCCTTCTGCAACCTGGTCACGCGCGAGGACAGCACCAAGGAGGTGAGCAAGGTCATCGACGCGAACGTGAACATCGGAGAGCAGTTGACCACCGGCATCGACCTCGGCGCGCAGTATTCGCTGCCCACCGACGTCGGCCGGTTCCTGTTCCGGTTCAACGGCACGTATCTCATCAAGAATGACTATACGGGCCCGGGCGGCATCTACATCAAGGGCGCCGGCAATTACGACGGCCAAGGTGTCGTGTCGGCGTCGGGTTCCACGAACTTCAACCCACGCGTGAAGTTCAACACGGGCGTGAACTACTTCCTGGGTGGGTTCTCGGCGGGTCTCCTCGCGCGCTTCATCGGGCCGCTCACCGAGTGCGCTCCCGACGGTGGATTGGTCAATGGCTCCAACACGGGTCCGGGGTTCTGCTACCAGAACAAGGACCGCTCCGGTGTGGACGAGAACGGCCGGCAGATGCCATATCCCGAGCACAACGTGAGTGCCAACTGGACGTGGGATGCGCTGGCGTCCTACCGGCTGACGTCGCCGGCCGGTGTCTCGACGCTTGCGCTTGGCGTGCGGAACCTGGCCAACCAGCGTCCGCCGCGGCTGTACAACGCGTTCCTCTCCTACGCGGACCCGGACTACGACTTCGTGGGCCGGTACATCTACGGCCGCGTCGAGCACAGGTTCTAAGGGAGAAGCGCCTCTGTAGAGAGTAAGAGGGCCGGGCCCGAATGGGTCCGGCCCTCGTCTTTCGTCCACCCGCGCCGCTCCTTCCGGTAGACTTGCAGCATGGGGAGGACTCGCCGTCTCCGCGCGATCTACGGATTGTTCCTTGTCTCTGGCGCTGCGGGACTCATTTACGAGGTGGTCTGGGCGCGGCTGTTGAAGGAAGTCTTCGGAGTCACCGCCTACGCAGTTGCCACCGTCCTGGCGGCGTATCTCGGCGGATTGGCGCTCGGGGCATGGCTCCTGGGGAGCCGCGTGGATCGCCAGACCCATCCCCTGCGTTTCTACGGCTTCCTCGAGCTCGGCATCGCTGCAACCGCCCTTCTCGGTGCGTTGCTCTTGCGCTTCCTCGAACCGCTCCACGATGCAGCCGCGATCCGCCTTTCCCCAGGGTCGCCCATGCTGCTGCTGATCCGCGTGCTGCTCGCGTCGCTGGTGGTGTTGCCTCCCACGTTCCTGATGGGTGGCACCTTGCCCGCGGTGACGCGTGCCGTCGTCGCCGACTTGAGAAACGTGGGACGCGATCTGAGTCTGCTCTACGCGCTGAATACCGGCGGCGCAGTCGCGGGCACCCTCGTCGCGGGCTTCGTGCTCATCCGCGCCCTCGGCGTGCATCCGACCTTGTGGCTCGCGGCTGCCGCGAACGTCCTGGTCGGCGCGGCAGCCCTCGCCCTCGCAGCACGCGCCGAGCCGGACGTTCCCGCAAGCGAAGAGCGCGCGTCGTCAGGTCATGGCGAGAATGCAGGTCTGCTCGTGGCCGTGGCCCTGTCGGGAGTGGTGACGCTGGCGCTGGAAGTGATCTGGACTCGACTGCTGATCCTGATTGTGGGCAGCTCCACACACGCTTTTGTGACCATGCTCGCGGCTTTCCTCGTCGGGATCGCGCTGGGGAGCGCGATCATGCGACGCGTGATCGCTCGCATCAGGGAGCCACGCCGCGCCTTTGGTTGGGTGCAGGCCGGCATCGCGGGGTCGACACTCGCGACCATCCCACTCATGAACGCGCTGGTGATCCAGACGCAACAATGGATGTTCGCTTTGGAGGCGCGTTGGGTCGCGCTCAGCCTCGCCCGATTCGGGATTGCATTTCTCATCATGCTGGTCCCCACGATCCTGATCGGCATGGTCTTTCCGCTCGCGGGCAGCTTGCGCGTGCGCGGTGTCCGCTCGGCGGGTGGCGACCTCGGCGAGCTCTACGGGGCGCTCACACTCGGCAACATCGCGGGGGCGATACTGGCGGCTTTCGTGCTGCTCCCGCTTGCGGGCATGCAACGCGGCATCGTGCTGACGAGCACCGCTTCGGTTTTGGCGGCGGCATGGGCTTTCTTTCCGTCGCGCGGGAAGCAGCTTGTCGGGTTGCGCACGGCGCCCGCGCTCGCCGCCGCGCTGCTCTGGGCGGGCCTGCTCGTCTCCTGGCATCCGAGGCCGTTCGTCAGCATCGAAGAGGGTCCGGCCGATCCCGTCCGCTTCTACGAGGAGGGCCTGGTCTCCACCGTGAAGGTGATCCAGCGCGCCGCCGACGCGCGCCAGTTGGTCATGCTGGTGGACGGCGTGCGCATCGGGCAGAGCAGCGCGGGAATCGACAATAAACAGCAGGTGCTGGCGCACTTGCCTTTCCTGCTGCGCCCAGGGCGGCCGCCCACCCGGGTGCTCACCATCGGGCTGGGAACGGGCATCGTGACGGGAGAGGTGACGCGCCATCCGGGCGTGGAGGAGATCGACTCCGTCGAGCTGTCATCCTCTGTCATCGAGGGCGCGAAGCAGTTCGCCCCGTACAACGGTGACGTCCTGCACAATCCGAAGGTACGCGTGATCGAGGATGACGGGATCAATTTCCTCAAGCGCACGCCGCGGCGCTACGACGCGATCATCTCGGACGGCAAGTCGCGGCTCGGTCAGGCGGGGAACGCGCTCTTCTACGCGAGGGACTACTACCAGAGCGCGCGACGCCACCTCCTTCCTGCCGGCCTGATGATCCAGTGGATGCCGCTCGAGGAAGTCGCCGAGGACCTGCGCACCATCGTGCGGACCTTCATGGGCGTCTTTCCCTGCGCGTACCTCTTCGTCGCACACGACTCGTACTTCCTGGTGGGAATGGAGGAGCCGTTGGCGCTCGAGGTCGCCGAGCTGCAGCGCGAGCTGGACGCTCCGGCCGTCGCTGACCTGCGTCGCTACGGGTGGCGTGACGCGGAGGAGATCTCGAGCCTGCTGGTCGCCGACAACGAATCGGCAAACGGGTGGCTCGCGAAAGAGGATACCGTGAACTCGCTCGAGCACCCGGTGCTGGAGTTCTACTCCCCGCGTGCTCTGGCGCTGCCCGCCGCCACCCGGCGCGCGGAGAACGCAGCCGCGGTCCTTGCAACCCGAGAGACAGCTTTGCGCAGCGTTCGCCTCCGGGGAGGGGACCTGCGGTCCTTGCAGAACAGCGGACGCGCTCTGGAGTATGTACTCTCGGCGCTGGTGCTGATCGGTCGCGACTATCCGGCCTCGTCGGGCGATGCCCGGGCGCTTCTGGAGAAGGCTGCCGCACATGCCATACCGGGCGGGGTGATTCGCTCCTGGGTGGCGGCTTCCCTGGTCGGGTTGGGCGCGGACATGGAGGAACGCGGCGCGCTGGAACAGGCGTTCGCGCTGTACCGCTCTGCGGTGGATGCGTGGCCCGAGAGCCTCAACGCTCATCTCGAACTCGGCAGGCTGTGGGCGATGCAGGGCCAATTTCGCGAGGCGGCTGGCGAGTTCAGGAAGGCGCTCGACCTGAATCGGGACTCCGGCGCCGCTCATCGTTCTCTGGGGAAGATCTTCCGTGACGTTGGCGATCTGAATCAAGCCATCGCCTCCTATCGCGAGGCCTTGCGCATCGCGCCCGACGATGCCGAGACGCACGTCGATCTGGGCCAGTCTCTGGCGTTGGCCGGCCGGCCCGACGATGCGCTCAGGGAATTCGCCGAAGCAATGCGGCTGAAACCGCGCTGGCCCATCCCGATGGCGTCCGCGGCCATGCTGCTGGCGACACACCCCGATGCGGCATCGCGCAATTCCAGCGAGGCGATCAAACTGGCGCGGCGTGCGGCCGACCTGACGTCAGGAAAGGATTCCGCTGTCCTCGAGATCCTCGCCGCATCCTACGCGGCGGCAGGCCGATTCGACGAGGCGGTAACGGCGGAGCGCAAGGCATTGGACATCTCCGCGAAGGCGGACCCGAAGCTTGCCGCGGAAATGGAGGCCGCGCTGGAGCTCTATCGGCGCGGCCTCACGCGCCGTTGACCCGTCAGGGCGCCACGCCTCCGCGACCACCGCCCGGAATGTTCCCCGCGGTGACCGCGGGCATCGCACGACGGGCGACAATCGTGAACTGCGGCCGGCTCAGCCAGTCCTGCGTCTGACGCCGGAGCTCGTCGGTTTCCGCCACGTAGCGGCACGTCCAGAGCGGAAGGTGGGAGCCAGTTGGCGTCTCGCGCTGGCACAGCATCTGGCCATCGCCACCCTTTCGCACGCGCAACCCCAGTTCCTGGTCGGTGGTGGCAAGGCCGGTCATTGCGTCGTAGTGGGTGGCCGCCACCACCACGTCACCCTGGACCGAGTGGCCGACAAACAGGCCCGAAGGGCCGTCCAACGTTCTCAGGGTATCTAATTGAGTTTCCCTATGCGAGCCCGCGCAACCCGCGACGACGACGCACAGCGCGGAGATCCTCGCGATCATGATGCCTCCGTGGTGCCGGTCCTGCATGCCCCGCAGGCGCACCATGCGCCTTGCGACCGGTCGTCTGCAAGCGGCGGGCGGTCGGACGGACGAGTATTTGATAGGGACCGTGCTTCTGACCCCGGATCTGTGTTCGAAAGGATGCCCCCGTACGCCGAGTAGTGGGTGCCGTCCGCGGACAACGATGGATGAGGCCGCCGTAGTAGGCTGCCTGGATGCGGAAGGATCGACGGCCCGTCAGGGCCTCCGGCACGGTGCCGCCGCCGCCCGCGCTCTCGGTGGTGCCCGGGATCGGACGAGAGCGCTCGACGATGGGGCGGACGATCCTCTACGGTCTCTTCGCGGCGTCCGGATTCGCCGGCCTCATCTACGAATCGATCTGGACGCATTACCTGAAGCTCTTCCTCGGACATGCCGCTTACGCGCAGACGCTCGTCGTGGCCATCTTCATGGGGGGGTTGGCGCTCGGATCGGCCCTCGCGGCGCACCTCGTGGGTCGCTGGCGTAACCTGCTCGTCGCGTATGCAGTGACCGAAGCTGCCGTTGCCGCGTGCGCTTTGGTCTTCCACGATCTTTTCGTGGTCGCAACGGGATGGGCGCACGATTCCGTCCTCCCGCGCTTCGCAGGGTTCAAGTGGGCGCTTTCCGCTGCGCTCATCCTCCCTCAATGCATTCTGCTGGGCATGACGTTCCCGTTGATGACCGGCGGAGTTCTGCGCTCGTATCCGGACCGGCCCGGCCGCTCGCTCTCCATGCTCTACTTCACGAACAGCCTGGGCGCGGCGGCAGGGGTCCTGGTGAGTGGCTTTGTGCTGGTGCCCGCGGCTGGGCTTGCCGGCACCGTTCGCTTCGCCGGCCTTCTCAACCTGGCCGTCGCCGGAGCGGTCTTCCTGCTCGCCCGCGCGGCGCCGCCCCTGCAAGCGCCGTTGCCGCCCGGCGGCGGACGCGATCGCAGGATCCGCTTCTTTCTCTCGATCGCGCTCCTCACGGGGGCCTCTTCTTTCATCTACGAGGTCACCTGGATCCGCATGCTCGCACTCGTACTTGGCGCGTCCACTCATGCGTTCGAGTTGATGCTGAGCGCCTTCATCCTCGGGCTCGCTCTCGGCGGATTGTGGATCCAGCGCCGCATCGATCGTCTCCAAGCGCCGGTTCGCACGCTGGCATTCCTGCAGATGGCGATGGGCCTTCTGGCGCTGTGCACGCTGCCGCTCTACGGCAAGACGTTCGACGTGATGCGATGGCTCATCACCAGTCTCGACCACACCGACAGCGGCTACCGATGGTTCGTCGTCGCGAGCAACGGGATCGCTCTCGCGATCATGCTGCCGGCAACCTTTTGCGCCGGTACCACGCTACCCCTCATCACCTTCCACCTCTTGAGGCGTGGCGGCGGCGAGTCAAGCATCGGCGCCGTCTACGCTGCCAACACTGTCGGTGCCATCGCTGGCGTCTTCTTCGCCGTTCATATCGGGCTGCCTCTGCTGGGCCTGAAGCCGCTGCTGGCGTTCGGCGCTGCGATCGACATCGCTCTGGGAATCGCGCTGCTGTGGACAGCCGCGGCGGGTTTGGCCCGCAAGAGGCTCTCGCTGGCATGGACGGCGGCCGGCGTGGCGACAGTCACGGTGGCAATGCTGTTCGTGAAGCTGGACCCGTACCGGATGGCGTCCGGGGTCTACCGCAGCGGGAACCTCCTCGAGGCGGGCCGCAACGACATCCTCTTCCATCGCGACGGCAAGACCGCGACGGTGGACGTAGTGCGACATCGTGAGACCAATCTCGTCGAGATCCTGACCAACGGGAAGAGCGATGCCGCAATCGCCGTCAAGCCCCGGCTCGATCCGTCGACTGACGAGCCGACGATGATTCTCATGGGTGCGCTGGCCATGGCGCTGCATCCCCAAGGGCGCACGATCGCCTGCATCGGCTTCGGCTCGGGATTGACCACCCACACGCTTCTCGCGAATCCGGCGTTGGCGCGCGTGGACACGGTGGAGATCGAACGGGAGATGGTGCGCGGCGCGCAGAGCTTCCGCCCGCTCAATGAGCGCGCATTCAGCGACCCGCGCTCGCAGGTCGTGATCGACGACGCCAAGACCTACTTCTCTACGCGGCAAGAGAAATACGACGTGATCGTCTCCGAGCCGTCGAACCCGTGGGTGAGCGGCGTCGCCGGGCTCTTCTCCGACGAATTCTATCGGATCATGCGGCGCCATCTCGCCGATCGCGGCGTGTTCGCGCAGTGGTTGCAGCTCTACGAGATCGATGTTCCGCTGGTCGTCTCGGTGCTCAAGGCCCTCGAGGCGAACTTCTCCGACTACGTGGTCTACGCCAGCACCGGTTACGACGTGCTCATCTTCGCCGCGAACGGCGGCGCCATGCCATCGCTCGACCCCCGCGTGCTGATGAACCCGCAGCTCGCAGAACCGTTGGCACGGATCGGCGTGCGGGGGATTCAGGATCTCGAGGCTCGGCTGGTCGGAACGCGGAAATCATGGGAAGGCGTCACCCGGACCGTCGAGGTGCCGATGAACTCGGACTATGCCCCGTTCCTGGATCAGAACGCGGCGCGCGCTCTCTTCCTGCGGACGCGCGCGGGCATTCTGACGCTGTTCCAGAAGACTCCGTTCCCCGCGGTGGAGCTGCTGTCCGGATTGTCGCGGTCGAGGGGGATCACGACGATTTCGCCTGCGCCGACGTTCGAGAACGCGCGGCGCAGCGGGGAAGCGATGTACCTGTTCGAAGTGCTTCTCGAGCGCGTCGACCCCCGCAAGGTACGCTTCATCGCTTCGGATGACCTGCATGACGATGCCTGCAGTGTCGCAACCTGGCTCGAGGGCTGCGGCACGCCGCCGTTCCCGAGCCTGGCGCGGGTGCTGCAGCGCTCGCTCGCGGACTTGAGCGTGGACGAGGCTGACGCGATCTTCCGCTCCCTTCATTCCAGTCGCTGCGCGTTCTCGTTGAATCCCCTGGAACGCGATTGGCTCGACCTGCTCCATGCCGTCGGACGGCGCGATCCCGCTGGCATGATTGCCGGCGCGCGGCGGGTGCTCGTCGAACCACGCGCGTTGAGCGCGCCGGCAGTCCGCTACGCGGTCGCGGCGGGCATGCTGGGCGCGCTCGCGCAGGGTGATGTAGCGGGAGCCAGCGAGGTCTGGACGCGATACGGAAGTTCCATCGCCGTCGCCGACGATCTCCTGCTGCGCACGCTGGTCGCCCGGACCGGCATCGCGCAGTAGAGAGAATTTCGCGATCGGCTGGTCAGGACGACGAGGCGCAAGTGATCTTCACTCTGATTCTGGTGGCGTCGCTGTTCTCCGAATTGCACTGGCGCCCGATCGGGCCCTTTCGCGGAGGGCGCACGAAGGCCGCTGCCGGCGTGCCGACGAGCCCGGGCGTCTTCTACGTGGGTGCGGTCAACGGCGGCGTCTGGCGGACGGTAGACTACGGCAGGACGTGGACGCCGATCTTCGACGATCAGCCGACGGGAAGCATCGGCGCCATCGCCGTCGCGCTCTCGAACCCGGACGTCATCTATGTGGGAAGCGGCGAAGGCCTGCAGCGGCCCGACTTGTCCACGGGAGACGGGGTCTACAGATCCGTCGACGGCGGGCGGAGCTGGAAGCACCTTGGCCTTCGGGAGGGCCAGCAGATTCCGCAGATCGCCGTCGATCCGAAGGATCCCAACCGCCTCTTCGTCGCCGTGCTCGGGCATCCATATGGTCCGAACGAGGAGCGCGGGATCTTCCGCTCCATCGACGGCGGAGAAACCTTCCAGCGCGTCCTCTACAAGGACGCGGACACCGGCGGCGCCGACGTGGTCATCGACCCCGCCAATCCTCGCGTCGTCTACGCCGCCCTCTGGGAGGCCCGGCAGGCGCCTTGGGAAAATGGCGAGTTCTCCGGACCGGGCAGCGGGCTGTACAAATCTGCCGACGGCGGCACGACCTGGAAGGCGCTGACCCGCGGGTTGCCGGACTTCGAGCGCGACGGCCTCGGACGGATCGGCCTCGGCATCGCGCCGTCGCGCTCCTCGCGCCTCTTCGCCACCGTCGCGACGAAGCAGGGTGGCTTTCTCTACCGCTCCGACGACGCCGGGGAGAGCTGGGCACGGATCTGCGACGATCCGCGCGTCGTCGAGCGCGCCGACGACTTCGCCGAGGTCAAGGTCGATCCGGTGAATCCGGACATCGTCTATACGGCGAGCGTCGTAACCTGGAAGTCCACGGACGGAGGCCGCTCGTTCACCGCCTTCCGCGGTGCGCCGGGCGGCGACGACTATCACCGCATCTGGATCGATCCGCTGCGGCCGGCGACGATGCTGCTCGCCAGCGACCAGGGTGCCGTGGTCACCGTGAACGGCGGCGCGACCTGGAGCAGCTGGTACAACCAGCCCACCGCGCAGATGTTCCACGTCAACGCCGACAACGCGTTTCCCTATCGCGTTTGCGGTGGTCAACAAGAAAGCGGCGCCGCCTGTGTTCTTTCCCGCGGTCCCGAAGGCGCAATCACGGTCCGCGACTGGCAGCCCACCGCCGTCGAGGAATATGGATACGCGGTGCCGGATCCGCTCGATCCGGACGTCATCTACGGGGGAAGGATCACGCGCTGGGATCGCCGCACGCGGCAGGTCCAGGACATCTCGCCGGTGCCGCTGCGCAACGCGGGATACCGGGTCATCCGCACCCAGCCCATCGTCTTCTCGCCCACCGATCCGCGCACGCTCTTCTTCGCCTCGAACACCGTCTGGAAGACGCGGGACGGTGGCCGGAGCTGGCAGCAGATCAGCCACGACCTGACGCGCAGGATGTGGGAGGCGCCGGCGAACGTCGGCAAGTATCGCGGCACCGATCCCGCGCGGCCCGAGCAGCGAGGCGTGGTGTACGCGCTGGCGCCTTCGCCCAGGGATGCCGCCGTCCTCTGGGCCGGCACCGACGACGGGCTGATCCACCGCACGCGCGACGGGGGAAAGACCTGGCAGGAGGTGACGCCGAAGCAGCTCGTTCCCTGGGCAAAAGTGAGCATCCTCGAGGCGGGCCACTTCGAGGCGGGGACGGCCTACGCCGCGATCAACACGCTGCGCCTCGACGATCTGCGCCCGCACATCCTGCGCACTCGCAATGGCGGCAGCGCCTGGCAGGAGATCGTCCGCGGCCTGCCTGGCGGCGGCATCGTCAACGTCGTCCGGGAAGACCCGCTGCGCCGCGGATTGCTCTTCTGCGGAACGGAGCAGGCGGTCTACGTGAGCTTCAACGACGGCGACGACTGGCAGCCGCTGCGCCTGAACATGCCTGCGACGTCAATCCGCGATCTCGTCGTCAAAGGCGACGATCTGGTCGTCGCGACGCACGGCCGCGGGTTCTGGATCCTCGACGACATCCAGCCGCTGCGCGAAGTGACCGATGCGCTGGTCGGCCTCGACGTCCACCTCTTCGCGCCGCAGACCGCGCTGCGGATCCGCTGGAACACGAACAGCGACACGCCCATGCCGCCGGACGAGCCGAGGGGCGAGGACCCGCCCGACGGCGCGATCATCGACTACCTCCTCAAGGCCGGCTCCGAGGTGACGATCGAGATCCTCGATGGGGGCGGAAAGGTGGTGCGTCGCTTCTCCAGCGGCGATCGGACCGAGCCCGTTACCGACGACGGGAACGTGCCGCGCTGGTGGATCCGTCCAGCGCGGCGTCCTTCCTCCGATGCGGGATTGCACCGCTTCGTCTGGGACCTGCACTGGCCGGCGCCGGTGGCGCTCGAGGGCGGCTATTCGATCGCCGCGGTGCCGCGCGATACGCCGAAGGAGCCGCGCGGACCTTGGGCGCTGCCCGGCCAGTACACGGTTCGTCTCACCGCTGCAGGCCGGTCGCTGACGCGACCGCTGACGGTCCGGATGGACCCGCGCGTGAAAACGCCGGAAGCAGGGCTCCGGCAGCAGTTCGCGCTCTCGCAGCGGCTGGCGGAGGCCCTCGATCGCAACACGCGCCTCGTCGAGCAGGTTCGACGGCTGCGGAACGATCGTCCCGATGACGCCGCTCTCGCCGCGCTGGAGGGATCTGCGGAGGAGCGCAAGCCCTTGGTGGAGGAGCCGCAGCCCGCGCTGGTACCCTGGAACGCCCGCCTCGGCGCCCTCTACAGTCTGCTGGAGTCGACGGACCTGGCCCCGACGCCGCAAGCGGTCCGGGCGGCCGAGAAGCTCCTGCAGCAGAGCGCGGAGCTGTCCGCGAGGGCGGAGAAGGCGCTCGCCACACAAAAACAGATGACGCCACGAGTGCCCTGATCATCTGAGGCCAGCGCGCCATGATAGACGCTGGCGGTGTCCGAGGAACGGCTGGCGCGACGCATCGGCCTGTTCGACGCCACCATGGTGGTGATGGGCGGCATCGTCGGATCCGGCATCTTCGTCACTCCCGCCATCGTCGCTTCCCTGACCACGACGAGCGCGGAGATGATCGGCGCCTGGCTTCTGGGAGGCGTCGTCGCGCTGCTCGGCGCGTTCGTCTACGCCGCTCTTTCCCGGCAGCGGCCCTTCGCTGGCGGGCAGTACGTGTACCTGCGCGAGGCCTGGCATCCGGCGGTCGGATTTCTCTACGGGTGGGCGCTCCTGGTCGTGATCCAGACGGGGGGAATGGCGGTCTGCGCGATGACCTTCGCCCGATACTTCCGCCAGCTCACGGGCATCGGGCTTCCGGAAGGCGCCCTCGCGGCGCTGGTGATGGCCGTCCTGACTCTCGTCAATTGCCTGGGCGTTGCTGCCGGCGCTCGCGTGCAGAGCGCGTTGATGGTGCTGAAGATCGCGGCCATCGCCACGCTGGTCGCCATCGGGTTCGCGGGGGCGCCTTCTGCCGCGTTCGACCGTCCAAAGAGCGGGACGAGCTTCGTGGCGGCGCTGGTACCCGTGCTCTTTTCCTACGGCGGTTTCCAGACCGCCTGCTTCGTCGCCGGCGAGATGAAGGACGCTCGCCGCGATCTCCCCCGGGCGCTCATCGCCGGCGTCCTCGGCGTGGTCGCCTTGTACGCCGGCGTGGCGATCGCGTGCCTCCGGGTGCTGGGGAAGGTGGGCCTGGAGCAGAGCGCGGCGCCCGCCATGGATGTCGCGGAGCGGGTGGTCGGTCCCTCCGGCGCCGCGCTGATCGGAGCCGGAGTCGCCATCTCCTCGCTCGGCTTCCTCAGCCAGAGCATCCTCACCGCTCCACGGGTCTACTACGCGATGGCGGAAGACGGCGCCTTCTTCCGGGGCGTCGCCCGGGTGCACCCGCGTACCCGCGCGCCGGTCACCGCGATCGTCCTGCAAGGCGCCGTCGCCATCGGGCTGGCCCTGGCGGGAACCTACGAGGTGCTGCTCCGCTACGTGGTGTCGATCGACTTCATCTTCTTCGCCCTCACCGCAGCCTGCCTCTTCGTCTTCCGCCGGCGCGGCGAACCCGTGCGGATGCCCGGCCATCCGCTGACGACGCTCCTCTTCATCGCAGTATGCGCGGCGGTCGTCATCTCCACGTTCGCGCGCGATCCTGTGCACAGCTTCACCGGGCTCGCGTTGACGCTGGTGGGTCTTCCCGTCTACCTCCTCTGGCGGAGGACTCCATGAAGGGTCTTGCGGTGGCCTTGTTGCTGGCGGTGCCGGCGTTCGCGCAGGAGCGGCGCGACCCGAGGGTCGAGGCCATGGTGCGCCGCATCGATGCGGCGCGCCTGGAGGCCACCGTGAAGCGTCTGACGGAATTCGGGACCCGGCACACGCTCTCCGGTACGCAGGCGCCCGGCCGCGGGATCGTGCCGGCGCGCGAATGGCTCGCGGCCGAGTTCTCTGCCATCGCCAAAGGGTCGAGGCTGAAACCGTTCGAGGATCGCTTCACCGCGCAGCCCGATGGGAAGCGCATTCCGTCGGCAGTAGAGATCGTGAACGTCGGGGTGATCCTGCCGGGATCGGATTCAGCGCGCTCCAAACAGGCGATCGTGATGACGGCGCACTACGACTCGATGCCCAGCGACGTGATGGACCCGAAGGCCGACGCGCCGGGAGCGATCGACGACGCCAGTGGCACCGCGATGGCGCTCGAGCTGGCGAACGCGCTCAAGGACGAATCCCCGGCGCTGACGGTGTATCTCGTCGCGGTCGCCGGCGAGGAGCAGGGCCTGATCGGATCGCAGCACCTCGCACGGCGGCTGAAGTCGGAAGGCGTGGAGGTGGTGGCGATGGCCAGCGTGGACATCGCCGGGAACAGCGAAGGCCAGGACGGCGTCCGCGATGCGACGGTGGCGCGCCTCTTTTCCGAAGGAACGCCGGAGACGGAGTCGGAGGCGCAGAAGAAGCTGCGGCTGGCGGTGGGAAACGAGAACGACAGCGCCGCCCGGGAGTGGGCGCGCTACGTCCAGCGCACCGGCGAGCTGTACGTGCCCAGCCTGCGCCTGCGCGTGATCCTGCGGCGGGACCGGATCGCGCGCGGGAGCGATCACATGTCGTTTGCGCGCGAGGGATTCCCCGCCCTCCGCCTGAGCGAGGCGCGGGAGAACTACCGCGGACAGCACCAGACACCGCGCACCGAGAACGGCGTCAGGTTCGGAGACGAGCTCTGGCGCTTCGACGCCGCGTACGCAGCGCGCATGTGCCGGGCGCTGGGGGCGGCCATCGCCTCGCTGTCGTTTGCGCCGCCGCCGCCGCAGGAGGTGACGCTGGCGGGCGCCGTGTCGCCCGATGCGAAGCTGCGCTGGAAGCTGTCCCCGGACGCGCGAATCGCCGAGGTGATCCTCTACCGGCGGCCCGCCGACGGAGTGGTCTGGGAACGCGCGCAGTCGCTGGGGAAGGTGACGGAGGTGACGCTGCCCTCGGTGACCACCGACGACTGGTTCTTCGCCGTGGCGACGGCGGACGCGGCCGGAAACCAATCGATCCCGCAAGCCCCGTCAGTCGTGGGGAGGTGAATGAAGCGATGCGTATCGAACGCCATGGCAACGTCGCGTTGTTGCGGCTGGAGAACGGAAAGGCCAATGCCATCGGGCCCGAGCTCCTCGACCGCCTCGAGTCGCTGCTCGCGCAGCTCAGCGAGTCGCGAGCAGCGGTGATCACCGGCCAGGGGTCGGCGTTCAGCGCCGGCCTCGATCTCCCCGCGCTGGTCGGCCTCGACCGCGCGCGGATGCGATCGTTCATCTTCCGCTTCGACGCCCTGATGATGCGCGCATTCGAGGTGCCCATCCCGGTCGTTGCCGCCGTCAACGGGCATGCGGTCGCCGGTGGTTGCGTCCTCGCGCTCCAGGCTGACGTGCGCATCGGCGTCGATCGCGATTCGGCGCGCATCGGGCTCAACGAGGCGCAGCTCGGGATCGGGCTGCCTTCCCTGGTGGTGGAGACCCTGCGCTGGCAGGTGCCCGGTCCTTCGCTGGCGGTGCTCGCGCTGGAAGGACGGCTGGTCTCGCCGCGCGAGGCGCTCCAGCTCGGGCTCTTGCACGAGGTCGCCGCGGAAACCGAGCTGCTTCCGCGCGCGCTGGAGCGCGCGGCGATGCTCGCCGCGTTGCCCCCTGCCGGAGTCCGGATGGTGAAGGAATCGCTGCGCCGCCCCGTCGCGGCGGCAGCGCGCGCGAACGAAGCTGCCGAAGCGGAACGCTGGCTGGAGACCTGGTTCGCCCCGGACTCCCAGCGCCGCCTCGGCGAGACCGTAGCCCGCCTGAAAAAGAAGTAAGTCTTGAGTCTGCAGATGCACGAGGCTGAGCTCACGCAGTCGGTTGTGGAGCCGGAAGCGCGTGGGCGCGTTGCCTTCGGGTGAAGCGGTCGAGGGCGACGTAGATCACCGGCGTGGTGAAGAGCGTGAGCATCTGCGAGAAGAGCAGGCCGCCCACGATGGTGATGCCGAGGGGCTGCCGCAGCTCGGCGCCGGCGCCGTGGCCGATGGCCAGCGGGACGCCGCCAAGCAGGGCGGCGAGAGTGGTCATGAGGATCGGCCGGAAGCGCAAGAGACACGCCTTGTAGATGGCTTCGACCGTGGAGAGGCCTTCCTCGCGTTCCGCCTCGATGGCGAAGTCGATCATCATGATCGCGTTCTTCTTCACGATGCCGATGAGGAGGATGATTCCGATCAGCGCGATGATGCTGAACTCCGTGTTCACCACGAACAGCGCGATCAGCGCGCCGACGCCTGCGGAGGGCAGGGTGGAAAGGATGGTGATGGGGTGCACGTAGCTCTCGTAGAGCACCCCCAGCACGATGTAGACGGCCACCAGCGCGAAGGCGATCAGGAAAGGCTCGCTCGCCAGCGACTGCTGAAACGCCTGCGCCGTACCCTGGAACGATCCCCGCGCGCTTGCCGGAAGCCCGATCTCCCTCGTCGCCCGATCGATCGCCGTCACCGCCTGTCCCAGCGAGGCATCCGGGGCCAGGTTGAACGAGAGCGTCACGGCCGGGAACTGTCCCTGGTGGTTGACGCTCAGTGCCTGCGACGCCTCGGTGATCTTCGCGAGGGCGCTGAGCGGCACCTGGGCGCCGGTGGGCGTCCGAACGTACAGCATCTGCACCTGCGCCGGAGTCACCTGGAATTCCGGTTTCACCTCCAGCACCACCCGGTACTGGTTCAGTTGCGTGTACATGGTGGCGACCTGGCGCTGACCGAAGGCGTCGTAGATCGTGTCGTCGATCACCTGGGGGGTGATGCCGAGCCGCGCCGCGGTATCCCGATCCACCGTGATGTCGAGGCGGAGCCCCTGTGTCTGCTGGTCGGTATTCACGTCGCGGAGCTGGGGAAGGGAGCGCAGCTTCTCCAGCACGCCCGGCGCCCACTTCGTCAGCTCGTCGAGGTTCGCGTCTACCAGCGTGTACTGGTACTGCGCGCTGGAAAGGCGGCCGCCCAGGCGCACGTCCTGGACGTTCTGCAGGAAGAGGTTGATGCCGGGCACGCGCGCGAGCTTGGGCCGCAGCGCCCCGACCACCTGGTCGGCGGTGAGCTTCCGCACGCCCCAGGGCTTGAGCTGGATGAAGAAGAAGCCCGTATTTCCCTGTCCGATGAAGGAAACGAAGTGCTCGATGTTCGGATCCTGGGCGAGCACCTCGTTGAGCGCCTCGGTCCGCGCTTTCATCGCCGGAAACGAGATGTCCTGCGGCGCCTGCGAGCCACCTGCCAGCGAGCCGGTGTCCTGCTGCGGAAAGAGGCCCTTGGGAATGACCACGTAGAGATAGACGGTGAAGGCGATGGTGGCGCCCGTGGCAGCGAGCATCAGCCACTCGTGCTCGAGCACCCAGCGGAGCGCGCTGCCGTACGTGTCGCGCATCCAGTTGAAGGCGCCTTCCGAGGCGCGGTACAGGCGGCCGTGCTTCACCTCGCGGTCGTGCTTCAGCATGCGCGAGGCCATCATCGGAGTGACGGTCAGCGACACCACCGCCGAGATGGCGATGGCGATCGAGAGCGTCACCGCGAACTCGCGGAAGAGCCGGCCCACCAGCCCGCCCATCAACAGAATCGGGATGAACACCGCGAGCAGCGACGCCGTGATCGACACGATGGTGAAGCCGATCTGCTTGGCTCCCTTGAACGCAGCCTGCATCGGCGAGTCGCCGGCCTCGATGAACCGGGAGACGTTCTCCGTGACCACGATGGCGTCGTCCACCACGAAGCCGGTGGAGATGGTCAGCGCCATCAGCGACAGGTTGTCGAGGCTGTAGCCGCACAGGTACATCGCACCGAAGGTGCCGATCAGCGAGAGCGGCACCGCTACGCTGGGGATGGCGGTGGCCCGCACGTTGCGCAGGAAGAGGAACACCACCAGCACCACCAGCCCGATGCTGATGAGGAGGGTGCGCTCCACGTCGACGACCGAAGCGCGGATGGTGGTGCTGCGGTCCAGCGCGATGGTGACGTCGATGGCGGGATTGATCGAGCGCGTCAGCTCCGGGATCAGCGCCTTCACGCGGTCGATCACCTCGATGATGTTGGCGCCCGGCTGCCGCCGGATGATCACCGGGATGGCGCGCCGGCCATCCACCCAACCCGCGGCGCGCTGGTTCTCGACGTCGTCGCTGACCCGTGCCACGTCGGAGAGGCGCACGGGCGCGCCGTTGTTGTAGCCGATGATCAGTGGCCGGTACTGCGCTGCCTTGGTGAGCTGGTCGTTGGCGGCGATGCTGCGGGTCTGCGACTCCCCGGAGAACGCCCCTTTGGGCGAGTTGGCGGTGGCGGTGGAGAGGGCCGAGCGGACGTCCTCCATCGAGAGGCCGACGCCGGCGAGCGCCGATGGGTCGACGGAAACGCGCACCGCCGGCTGCTGCCCGCCGCCCACCGTCACCTGCCCCACGCCGGAGACTTGCGAGATCTTCTGGGCAAGGATGGTGTTCGCCGTGTCGAACACCTGGCCCATCGGTAGCGTCGTGGAAGTGAGCGCCACGATCAGGATCGGCGCGTCGGCGGGGTTTGCCTTGCGATAGTTGGGCCGGCTGGGCAGGTTCGGCGGAAGATCCCCGGCGGCGGCATTCATTGCGGCCTGGACGTCGCGCGCGGCGGAATCGACGTCGCGATCGAGATCGAACTGCAGCGTCAGTTGCGTCTGCCCCAGGGTGCTGGCGGAGGTGATCTCGGTGATTCCTGCGATGCGGCCGAAGCGGCGCTCGAGGGGCGTCGCCACGGCGGAGGCCATCGTTTCCGGACTGCCCCCGGGAAGCCCGGCGTTGACGTTGATGGTGGGATTGTCGACGCGCGGCAGAGGCGCCACTGGAAGCTGCGTGTACGCGGCGCTGCCCGCGAGGACCACGGCGATGGCGAGCAGCGTGGTCGCCACCGGACGGCGGATGAACGGCGCCGAGACGTTCATGACGCGGGCGCCTCGGCCGGCATCGACTCCGCCGGCTTCCCCTTGCGGCCGCGGCCCAGCCACGCTCCCAGCCGTCCCATGTAGAGGTACACGACGGGAGTCGTGTACAGCGTCAGCACCTGCGAGATGAGCAGGCCGCCCACGATGGAAATGCCCAGCGGCCGCCGCAGCTCGCTCCCCGTCCCGGTGCCCAGTGCGAGGGGAATGCCTCCCAGCAACGCGGCCATGGTGGTCATCATGATCGGCCGGAAGCGGAGCCGGCACGCCTGGTGGATGGCCTCGCGCGGCGTCATCCCCTGGTCGCGCTCGGCCTCCAGCGCGAAGTCGATCATCATGATCGCGTTCTTCTTCACGATCCCGATCAGCAGGATGATGCCGATCAGAGCGATGACGGAGAAGTCGGTCCGGCAGAGGATGAGCGCGAGCAGGGCGCCGACGCCCGCGGAGGGCAGCGTCGAGAGGATGGTCACCGGGTGGATGTAGCTCTCGTAGAGTACGCCGAGCACAATGTAGACCGTGATCAACGCGGCGAGGATCAGCACCGGCTCGGAGGCGAGCGACTGCTGGAACGCCTGCGCGGTGCCAGAGAAGTCGGCGCGCACTCCTTGCGGCAGCCCGATTTCCGCCTCCGCGCGGCCGATGGCATCCACCGCCTCGCCGAGGGCGGCTCCGGGAGCGAGGTTGAAGGAGATGGTCGCGGAGGGGAACTGCCCCTGGTGATTGATGGTGAGGGGAGAAGTTCCCGGCTCGAAGCGCGAGAACGCGCTCAGCGGCACTGCGTCGCCGGTCTGCGCCTTGAGATAGATGCGCTGCAAGGCCGTCGGGTCCTGCTGGTCCTCGGGACGCACCTCGAGGATGACCCGGTACTGGTTGAGCTGCGTGAAGATGGTCGATACCTGGCGCTGGCCGAAAGCGTCGTAGAGCGTGTCGTCGATGGTCTGCGGAAGGATTCCCAGCCGCGCGGCCGTGTCGCGGTCGATGGTGAGCGTCTCCTTCAGGCCTGAGGACATCGCATCGCTGGTCACGTCGCGCAGCTCGGGCAGGGTCCGCAGCTGCTGCACGACCTTGGGCCCCCACTCCGCCAGCTCGGCCGGGTTCGCGTCCTCCAGCGTGTACTGGAACTGGGTGCGGCTGGTGCGCGTCTCGATCTGGAGGTCCTGCACCGGCTGGAGGAAGAGCTGGACGCCTTCGACCTCCGCCACCCGGGGTTGCAGGCGCGCAATGATCTCCGCGGCGCTGGCGCTCCGCTGGCTGCGCGGCTTGAGGGTGATGTTGAGGCGTCCGCTGTTGGTGGTGGGGTTGGTGCCGTCGGCGCCGATGAAGGAGGCCAGTGCCTGGACGTCGGGATCCTGCAGCACCACGTCGGCTAGCGCGCGTTGCCGATCCACCATCCGGAGGAACGAGGCGTCCGGCGAACCCTCGGAGATACCCAGGATCAGGCCCGTGTCCTGCTGGGGAAAGAAGCCCTTCGGGACCACCAGGGCGAGCAGGAAGGTCAAGGCCAGGGTGCCCACGGTGACGGCGAGCGTGAGCGGCTGGTGATCGAGCACCCAGCTCACCCCGCGATCGTACAGACGCGCGAGCCTTTCCCATTGCCGCTCCGTCCACCGGTTGAAACGGGTCTCCTTCGATTCGTCGTGCGGCTTGAGCAGGTGCGCGCACATCATCGCGGTCAAGGTGAGCGAGAGGATCGCCGACACGCCGATGGCGATGGAGAGCGTGACGGCGAACTCGCGGAAGAGCCGGCCGATGATGCCGCCCATGAAGAGGAGCGGGATCAGCACCGCGACCAGGGACACCGTCAGCGAGACGATGGTGAACCCGATCTGCTTCGCGCCCTTGAGCGCCGCCTCGAAGGGCGGATCGCCCTCCTCGATGTACCGCGCGATGTTCTCGATCATGACGATGGCGTCGTCCACCACGAAGCCGGTGGAGATGGTCAGCGCCATCAGCGAGAGGTTGTTGAGCGAGTAGCCGCACAGGTACATCACGCCGAAGGTGCCGATCAGGCTGAGCGGCACCGCCACGCCGGGGATCATCGTGGCGCGCAGCGAGCGGAGGAACACGTAGATGACCGCCACCACCAGGACGATGGTGAGGACGAGCGTGAACTGGACGTCGTCGACGGACGCGCGCACGGTCTCGGTCCGGTCGGCGACGATGTTCACGTCGATGCCCTGCGAGAGCGTGGCCTTGAGCTGTGGGAGGAGCCCCTTCACCCGATCGGCGGTCTGGATCACGTTCGCGCCGGGCTGCCGCTGGACGTTGAGGATGATGGCGCGGTCGCGGTTGGCCCAACCGGCGAGCTGCGCGTTCTCCACTCCGTCGATCACGTCTCCCACCTCGTCCAGCCGGACCGGTGCGCCGCCTTTGTAGGCGATGATCAGGGGGCGGAAGGACTCTGCGCGTGCGAGCTGGTCGTTCGTCGCGAGCATGTAGTCGCGGCGCGGGCCGTCGAGGTTGCCCTTGGGCTGGTTCACGTTGCTGGCGGCGAGCGCGGCGCGCACGTCTTCGAGGGTGAGGCCGGCGCCGGCGAGCGCCGCCGGGTCGGCCTGCACGCGCACGGCGGGCTTCTGTGCGCCGTTGATGGTGACGAGGCCGACGCCGGAGACCTGCGAGATCTTCTGGGCCAGGATGCTGTCCGCGGCGTCGTTCACCTGGTCGAGCGGAAGCGATTTCGACGACACCGACAGGGTCAGCACCGGCTGGTCGGCGGGATTGCTCTTCGAGTACGTCGGCGGGGCGGGAAGGGTGCGGGGAAGCAGGTTCGACGCCGCGTTGATGGCAGCCTGCACGTCCTGCTCGGCGGCGTCGATGCTGCGGTCGAGCTCGAACTGCAGGGTGATCTGCGAGGTTCCGAAGCTGGAGATCGACGTCATCTGCGCCAGCGCAGGCATCTGCCCGAACTGCCGCTCGAGTGGCGTCGTCACCGCCGAAGACATCGTCTCGGCGCTGGCGCCGGGAAGCAGCGTGGAGACGAGGATGGTCGGATATTCCACCTGCGGCAGCGCGCTGACCGGCAGCTCCCGATACCCGATCATCCCGGCCAGCAGAAGGCCGACCGTGAGCAGAGCGGTTGCGACCGGCCGCCGGATGAAGGGTTCGGAAATGCTCACGGCCGGGGTCCGCGAGGGGTGGAGCGCGGCGAATCGGCGCGTGGCCCCTCTCCCTCACGCTGCGTCCGAGCGGGCTGCCCCGCCTGCCGCGCGGCGACCTTGCTGCCGGCGCGAAGCTGGTTCTGACCGTCGACCACCACCTGCTCGCCTTCGGTCAAGCCCTTGGCGACGATCGCCATCTCTCCTTCGGTGTGGTCGATCTCGATGTTGCGCGGCTGTACGGTCTGGTCCTGCTGGATGACGTACGCGAACGTTCCGTCGGGACCGCGCTGCGGTACGGTCGACGCCACCACCAGCGCGTCCTTGCGGGTGGTGAGCAAGAGGCGCGCCTTGACGAACTGGTTCGGCCACAACAGCCGCTGCGGGTTGGGAAAGACCGCCTTGAGCCGGAGCGTGGCGGTGGCGGCGTTGATCTGGTTGTCCACCAGGGCGAGCTGGCCGGTGGAGAGCTTCTGCGAGCCGTCGCGGCTCCAGGCCTCCACCGTCATCTGTCCCGCCTGCAGCTCGCGCATCACACGCGGCAGCTCGTCCTGGGGAAGGCTGAAAAGGACGGTGATCGGGTCGAGCTGCGTGATCACCACCAGCCCGTTGGTGTCGGAGGCGTGCACCAGGTTGCCGGGATCGACGATCCGCACGCCGCTGACGCCCTCGATCGGAGACTTGATGCTTGCGTAGTCCAGGCTGAGCTTCGCCGACTGGATCGTCGCCCGGTCGACTTGCACGGTCCCCTCGAGTTGCCCGACCATGGCCGCCTGGTCGTCGGCCTGCTGCTGTGGAATCAGCTTCTTCGCAGCGAGCTGCTTGTACCGCTCGAGGTTGACTTTCGCTGCCTGGAGCTGCGCCGTATCGCGGGCCAGAGCGCCTTCAGCCTGGCGGAGCTGGTTGAGGAACGGCCGCGGATCGATGCGCGCCAGGATTTCGCCCGACTTGACCGGCTGTCCTTCGCGGAAGAGCACCTCCTGCAGCAGCCCGTCCACCTGCGAGCGGACGGTGACGGTCTTGAACGCGGTCACGTTGCCGAGCCCGTCGAGGTAGATGGGAACGTCCCGCCGCTGGACCGCCGCGGCGACGACGGGGATGACTCGCGCGGCGGCCTGCGCCTGGTCGCGCTGCGCGCTGGCCTGCTTCTTCTGTGTGCTGCGGCGATAGACGAAGAAGCCGATGGCGGCGATGGCCACCACAGCGACGACGACGAGGAGGATTTTCCGATCCCGCATGCCCGCGCTCCTATTGCCGTCCCAATGCGCGAAGCAGTTGCGCCCGCGCCGTGGAGAGCTTGTCGTCCGCCTGCACCGCCTGCGCGGCAGCCTGCGCCAGCGCTATCTGCGCATCGCCCAGCTCGATGGCGCTGCCCACCCCAACCGCGTACCGCTCTTCGGCAAGTCGGAGGCGTTCGCGCGCGTTGGTCAGCGCTTCCTGCGTGGCGCTGAGCGATTCCTTGGCGGCGCGCACCGCCAGCCGCGCGCCGTCGACGTCGGAACGGATCTGCTGGCGCTGCAGGTCGAGCTGCGCCACCGCCGCGATCATGTTTGCCTCCGCCTCGCTGACCTGCGCCCTCGTCAAGCCGCCTTCGAAGATGTTCCACGTCAAGGAGACGCCGGCGCCGAGCCGCCAGCCGAGCTGATCGAGCGACTGCCCCGACTGGATGAATCCCGCGTTGACGCCGACCGAGGGCAAGTACTGACCGTGGAGGGAGCTCACCGTGAGCTGATCTGCGCGGATCTGGGACTCCAGCGACTGCACCTCCGGCCGCGCTCGATTCGCCTCTTCGAGCAGCGCATCGAGCGCGCCGTCCTCGCCAAGGACCGGAGGCGCCTGCGTGTCGGCGACATCGTAATCGGTGGGGCCTTGCACACCCATCGCGGCGTTCAGGTTCAGCTTGGAAGTCTGATACGCGTTGTCTGCGTTGATCAGCGCCACCCGGGCGTTCGCGGTATCTGTGCGCGCCTGCACCAGATCGATCTCCGCCCGGGTACCGGCCTGGACGAAGCCCTCGGTCTGCTGCAGGTGCCGGATCTGGTTGTCGAGGTTCTCACGCGCCACCTGTGCGAGGGCGGCGTTCGCCCTGGTGTCAAAGTACGCGGCACGGACGTTGAAGTCGATCTGGAGCGCGGTCGCGCGCTCGGTGGCGGCTTGCGCGTCGGACTGCGCTTGCGCCGACCGGAACCGATTGAACTGCGATCCGAAATCGAAGACCAGAACCTGGGCGGTGACGCTGTCGGAGAACGAGTTCTGCGTAGAGGAGATGACGCCGGTGTTGGTGCTGGTGGCGACGGTACCGCCGCCGCTCGCGATCCGGCGGTTGTAACCGGCAGTTGCACTGAGCTGCGGAAGCAGCGGAGCCAACGCCTCGCGGGCGCGGGCGCCGGCCGCCGCGGTGTTGGCGCGGGCCTGGCGCAGCTGGGGTTGATGCTCACGGGCGGACTGGACGGCGTCGTCGAGCGTGACGATGCGGCCAGCGGCAAGGAGCGCGAAGACGACGCCGATCATGCGGCGCCTCCACCGTGCACATCGCGTTCGCCGCCGGCCTTGGTCGCGAACATCTCGAGGTTGGCGATCACCTTGCGCAAGTACGTTTTCAGGGCCTGCTGCTCGCGCCGCGAGATGCCCTGCACCACCGCGTTGCGCACCGATGCCGCGAGGGGAGCGATCTTCTCCGCCAACCTCCCTCCTGCCGGAGTGAGCAGGACGCGGAGCGCCCGTCGGTCGCGGTCGTCGTGCGCGGTGCGCAGCAGTCCGCGGCGGGCCAGACTTTCCGCGAGGCGCGAGGCGGTGGGAGCATCCATCCGCTGCCGGCGCGCGATCTCGCCGAGCGACGCTCCGGAAAGCTCGCGCGCGGCGTTGAGGAACCAGAATTGCCGCGCCGTCAGCCCCAGCGTGCGCGCGTGGCGCTGAGCCGCGACCTTGACGGTGCGCTGTGCCACCGCGATGAGGAGGCCTACGTATTCTTGCTCGCGCAACATTTGCTGCGGCAACTAATTGCCGGCCGGGCGCACCGTCAAGGGCGCGTTCGCCGGAGAAACAAATCGAGACAAAAGCGCGTTCTGCTACAAGCCTCGGATGGCCGGGCAGATTCCCCTCTGGCAACGCGCCGCGGGCCCCTTGCGCCGTCAGGCGGCGCGCTTTCCGTTCGAGCGGGCGCTGGTGATGGGGGTCGCGGCGGTGATCGGCCTCTACGGAGGCATCGCGGCGGGACTTTTCGCCAATGCGCTCCGCTTCGTGCAGCTGGTCGGCTTCCGGGGCAACGAAGTGGCGTTGTCGCTGTTCGGTCCGAATCGCGACCGCTGGACCGGCCTCTTTCGCGCTCGTCTCGGGGCCGCCCACTGGCATCTGGAGTTCCTGGCGATGGCGGTGCTCCTGCTGCTCGCCGCGCCGATTCTCGATGCGTTGGGTCGCAAACGCCTTCCGCTCTTCGAAGTCCACCGCATCCGCGCCGTCGCGCTTGCTGCCGCCCTCGGATTGGCTCTCTACTATCCGCTCCTTCTGCTCGGCACCTTCAACGGCACCTTCCACGAGAGCGCCGGCGGACTGTACGCCATGCTCCTGCGGGCGCCGCGCTGGACCTGGGTCGCCGGCCCCGCGCTGGGCGCGCTGTTCGCGGCGCTGATCGTCCGCGTCAGCCCCGAGAGCGGCGGTCACGGCGTCGTCGAGGTCATCGAGGCAGTGCACAAGCCGGGCGCGCCGATCAAGGGCCGTGTCGCCGTCTGGAAATCGCTCGCCGCTGGCCTGGTGATCGGGTCCGGCGGCAGCGCGGGAAGGGAAGGCCCCGTCGTCCATCTCGGGGGCGCCGTCGCCTCGTCGTTGTCACGGTTTCTCGCGCTGCCGAGAAGCGAGACGTCGATGCTGCTGGCGGCGGGAGCGGGCGCGGGCATTGCCGCTTCCTTCCAGGCGCCCCTCGCGGGATCGCTCTTTGCCCTGGAGATCGTGCTGGCCGACTTCGACGTTCGCCGATTCGCGCCGGTGGTGCTCGCCTGCGTGACCGCGGTGGCCACCTCGCGGGCTCTGCTCGGCGGCGGCACCGAGCTGCGCGCAGTCGCGTGGTCGCTCAAGCACCCTTCGGAGATCGCGGTGTATCTGGCCCTCGGGCTGGTCGCCGGTCTGTGTGCGCTTCTCTACATTCGCGTGATCCACGGGGTGGAGGAGCAGTTCGGGCGCATTCCCCTGCGGCCGGAGCTCCGCGCGGCGCTGGGCGGACTCCTCGTCGGCTGTATCGGCCTGCTCGCGCCGAGGGTCCTCGGCACCGGCATCGAGACGATGAACGCCGCGCTCGCCGGAAAGCTGGCGTTCGGCGCCCTGGTGCTCGCGCTGGGAAGCAAGCTGATCGCCACCTCGTTCACGCTCGGTTCCGGGTCTCCCGGGGGGAGCTTTTTTCCAGCAGTATTCATCGGGGCGATGCTGGGCGGCGCGTTCGGCGACCTGGTCCATTCCGCCCTCCCCGGGATCGCATCTTCTCCGGGCGCGTATGCCGCCGTCGGGATGGGAGCGGTCGTGGCGGGCGCGACGCTGGCTCCGCTCACCGGCGTACTCATGATGTTCGAGCTGACCGGCAGCTACCAGATCGTCCTGCCGCTGCTCGTCGCCTGCGGAATCGCGGCGGCGGTGGTGCAGGGAGCGCTCGGCGGATCCATCTACACCATCGGTGCGCGGAGGAGGGGCGTCCGCCTCTCCCGGGGCGGGCCCGCGCTGGCGGATCTGTCCGTCGCGCAGGCGCTCGATCGCGTGGAGTCGCTCCCGGCCGACCTGCCGTACGAAGATCTTCTTGGGATCATCGCGCCGACGAAGCACGCGGCGTTTCCGCTGCTGGAAGGCGACGCTCTCGCCGGGATCGTCTCGGTGCGCGAGGCGCGCGCCGCGCTGCTCGACCCGGCTGTGGACCGCACTGCCACTGCGCGGGCGTTCGCGCGGCCCGCGCAGACGCTCCTTGCCGACGACGACCTGGGGACCGCGGTGGAGCGCCTGTCGAGCGCCGGGGTCGCGGAGGCCGTCGTCGTGGACTCGAATGGCAAACCGGTGGGCGTCGTCTCGCGCGAAGGAATTCTCGAAGCCTGGCGTCGGGCGACCGTACCCGGCTGACGTGGCGTCGCGCGGGGATCTAAGATGCCTGATATGGACATCTCGCAGCGGTTCAACATCGGGGCCGAGCTGATCGAGCAGAACCTGCGCGCGGGCCGGGGCGACGCGCCCGCCATCTGGTCGGGGGGGAAGATTCTCACCTACCGCGACGTCGAAGCGCTGACGGACCGGCTTGCATCGGCGCTCTTGCGCGCCGGCGTCAAGCCGGAGCAGAGGGTGCTGTTCGTCCTCCCCGACTCGCCCGAGCTCGCCGCCGGGTATCTCGCTGCGATGAAGATCGGCGCGGTGGCCGTGCCCTGCAATCCGCTCCTGCGTTCGGCGGACTACGCCTACTTCGTCGAGGAGAGTCGCGCGCGCCTGCTGATCACCTCGCGGGCGTGCATCGAGCGCGTCGAGCCGGCGCTCTCCGGGACGAGCGCCCTCGAGCGCATCCTGGTCGTCGGCGAGAGCGGCGATCGCAGCTTCGAGCGGTGGGTCGCGGACACTCCGGCGCAAAAGGTGACGGCGGCGGCCACCAGGCGCGACGAGCCCGCGTTCTGGCTGTGGACCAGCGGGTCCACCGGGCGCCCGAAGGCGGCGGTGCACGCGCACCAGGACTGGCCGCATTGCTGCGAGCTCTATGCACGCGGAGTGCTGGGCTTGTCCGCTGTGGATCGTTGCTTCTCCGCCAGCAAGCTGTTCCACGCATACGGCCTCGGGAACGGTCTGGTGTTTCCGTTCTGGGTCGGGGCGAGCACGGTGCTGGCTCCGGACCGGCCGACTCCGGACGTCACGTACCGGATCCTGCAGGAGGCGAAGCCGACCGTCTTTTACGGAGTCCCGACGCTCTACGCCGCCATGCTTGCTCAGAAGGACGTGACGCACGATCTCTCTTCCTTGCGCCTTTGCGTCTCGGCCGGCGAGCCGCTGCCCGGCGAGCTGTTCACGCGATGGAAGACCCGCTTCGGCACCGAGATCCTCGACGGCATCGGGTCCACGGAAGTGCTGCACATCTACGTGTCGCCGCGGAGAGGCCAGGCCAAGCCCGACTCCACGGGGAAGCCCGTCGACGGATACGAGGTCCGGATCATCGATGAGAACGGCGCGGAGGTTCCGCGCGGCGAGACCGGCGACCTGATCGTGCGCGGCCCGAGCACTGCGACGATGTACTTCAACCGTCTCGAGCAGACCCGCTCCAAGATGCGCGGCGAGTGGTTCTTTACCGGCGACAAGTTCCGGCAGACGGAGGACGGCGAGTTCCACTACGTGGGCCGCTCCGACGACATGTTCAAGGCCGGCGCGGAGTGGGTATCGCCGACGGACGTCGAGGCGGCCCTCGTCTCGCACGCGGCCGTGCTCGAGGCGGCGGTCACACCGCGGGCAGACGGCGGCCTGCTGCGGCCCCAGGCGCACGTCGTCCTCACCGAAGGCCGCCCGGAAACGCCCGAGCTCGCCGAAGAGCTCCGCCAGCACGTCCGCTCGCGCTGCGCCGGCTACATGGTGCCGAAGCAGATCCACTTCGTGAAGGAGCTGCCGAAGACCGCCACGGGCAAGATCCAGCGGTACCTGCTGCGCGGCGAGACGCCGTGAAGGTCCGGGGCGTCGACCTGCACGTCGAAGATACCGGCGGAACGGGACCGGCGATCGCCTTCTCGCACGGGTTGCTCTCGAGCGTCTCGATGTGGCGCTTCCAGTTGGCGGCGTTCCGGGATCGCTTCCGCTGCGTCGCGTGGGACCACCGCGGCCAGGGCCGGAGCGAGTTGACCGAAGGCGGCTACGACATGGACACGCTCGCCGACGACGCTGCCGCGCTCATTGCGCAGCTGGGAATTGCGCCGGTCCATTTCGTGGGCCTGTCGATGGGCGGATTCGTGGGGATGCGGTTGGCCGCACGGCGGCCGGAGTTGGTGCGCTCGCTGGCGTTGATGGAGACGGCGGCGGACGCGGAACCGTGGCGGAACGCGCTGAAGTATTCGGCGATGAGCTTTCTCGCGCGCTTCCTCACCATCCGACCATTCGTGCCGGCGGTGACGAAGATCATGTTCGGGCGGACCTTTCGCTCCGACCCCGGGCGCGCGGCGCTGCGCGAAGCGTTCGGGGGCGAGCTGATCGGGAACGATCTGACGGGAATGCGGCGCGCTCTGGACGGCGTCCTCTCACGAAGACCGGTCAGCCCGCAGGAGCTCGCGAGCATTCGCGCCCCTGTGCTGGTCGTCTCCGGAGAGGAAGACACCGCCGTCGTTCCCGCGCGCTCGATACGGCTTGCGGCGCAGATTCCAGGGGCGAAGTTCGTCCGCCTTCCACGAGCGGGGCACACCTCGTCGATGGAGGAGCCGGAAGCGGTCAATCACATCCTCGGCGAATTCTGGGGTTCCGCCGCGGGAACACGCGCCGCGGCTGATGCGCGCCGGGACTAAGCCCATTGCGCCGCGAGATCGAACGCATTGCTTCGGAACGATCGCGTACTCGATCCGGAGGTCGAGTGGAACGAGCGCGCTCGCATCGGGCGCATGCGGCTCGGGCTGTCAGACCGCCCCATACACCAATGCGCCAGGCCTAGGCCGCGAGCTCGAGCTGCGCCTCGAGCGGGTCGAGCGCGCCGAGGACCGCTGCGCCATACGGTCCGGCTCGGACGCAGGCCTCATGCACCGGAACGCCAACGGCGAGAAAATACGTCAGCGCCCCGGCGAAGCTGTCGCCG
>Ga0209474_10000428_pt1:0-45000 | contig 46288 bp, 43 predicted proteins | sample GraSoiAngelo_145_FD_185902 | JGI IMG/M metagenome (GOLD analysis project Ga0209474, IMG submission 185902) | Grasslands soil microbial communities from the Angelo Coastal Reserve, California, USA - 14_1009_05_20cm (SPAdes) (version 2) | ecosystem: Environmental > Terrestrial > Soil >...
GCTCGGCAGGCTCGGGCTGGACGAGAGCGAGCGCCGACAGGAAGCGCTGGCGCGCGGTCGCCAGATCGGAAGCCGCCCAGGCCGCGTCGCCCGATTCGGTGAGGAGCGTCGCGCGCAACGGCTGCGCGAGGTTGGGATGCCCGAGAGCCTTCTCTTCCGTAGCGTTCGCGGCGGCGATGTCTCCCGCTCGCAGCTGCGCGCGGCGCAGCTCGACGAGCAAGGAAGGATCGCCGGGCTCGAGCGATACGCACCGGGCGAGGAGCGCAGCCGCCCGGGCGGGATCGCCGCCGGCGACGATCGAGGCCGCTTCGCGCCGCAGCTCCGCCACCTCGTGGGCGCAGGGCCTGCGCACGATGGAGGGCGACGCGAACCGCTGCTGTGCGAGCGCGACAGCGCGGGCGGGAGCGGGCTCGGACGAGAGCCAGCCCAGATAGGCGTCGGCGAGCGCGTCCGCCTGGGGATCGTCGGCCGCGTAGGCGGAGCGGAAGGCGCCGGCGCCTCCCTTGCGCCAGAGGAAGCGGATGAAGGAGCCGGCCGCGACGTAGGCCCGCGGTCCTGATTCGGCATAGAACAGTTCGGGACGGAAGAGCCGGCGTAGGTCGGGAAGGAGCTTCAGCTCGCGCAAGGCGCGGGCCTCCTCGTCGACGGTGAACTCGCCCGGCGGCCAGTCGGCGGCGACTGCGGCGCCCTCGACCAGCGCTATGTCCGGCACCAGCCCCCGCAGGCGTCCCGGAACTGCGAAGACGCCGCTCGAGAGGTCGGCGAAGGCGGCATGGGCAAGCTCATGCCGCAGGATGAAATGCGGCGAGGGAGCGTCGTTGGTGTGGATCTGTCGCAGCCACGGCTTGGTGAAGCTCGTCTCGGCCGCGCCGATGAGCCGCCGTTTCTCCTCCGCGCTGCGGTAGAGGAAGACGTGGACCTTCCGGCCTTCGACCGGCAGCCCGGCGAACTCGCGAACGGCGCGCCAGGACACCTCGGCGTCGCGGGCGAGCAGGGCACGCGCCTCCTTGGTCTTTTCCCGCGGGAAGTGGAGGACGATGGTTCCCGCCTCGAGGGTTCCGCCCAGCTCCCGATCGAGAAGCTCGGTGCTCGCCCGGAAATGGAAACGCTCCGCCTGTGAAGAGATCGCGAGCGCTCCCGCTCCACAGGCCGCAGCGATCGCGAGACCCGCGCGGCGCCTACGCCCCGGACCGGAGAAGAGGGCAATGCCTGCGCACATCCCCGCATAGAGGAGCGTGCCGAGCCGGAAGAGGTAGAGCGCCCGCGTCGGCCGGATCACCTCGTCGTAGATGGGCCCGGGGAACATGCCGCCCAGGTGGTGGTAGGCGTAGACTTGTGGTCCTCGCGCGAGCGGCCACAGCGCCACGGTCAGGGTGACGAGGAAGACCGCGAAGGCGACGAGCCCCGCGCGCCGGGGCCAGGCGAACCCGCAGGCCGCTCCCAGCGCAGAGGCGAGGATCCCCGACGGCATGGCGATGAGCGCGTACAAGACGAGCCCAGCCAGGGGCTCGCAGGCCGGGCGGCGCAGGCCGTTCAGGAGGATGACGGCCACCGGGATGAGCAGGAGAAGGGCCGCGCTGGAGAGGGCGCGGCCCACGGCGCGGAGCGCATCGGGAACGGGCCGGATGAGCTCGGCGCGAGCCGCTGCGATGCCCGGCGCCGCCCCGAAGAGGCCGGCGAAGAGTGCGATGATCTCGGCCAGCTCGTACCCGAGGTGATCGGCGAGGGGTAGGAAGGCCGCGCACAGGGACACCGCGACGAGCGCTCCTGCGTACACCGCTCGCGCGCGACGTCCCGGGACGCTTGCTGCTTCCCGAGACCTGCTGTCATCCTGGGACGGAATGAGTCCCTCCGATGCCGACCGGCGAAGAGCGCCCCGCGAGCCCATCCGCCTGCGCGTCGACTACGAGCGGATGAACGCGTTCTTCGCGGATTACACCAAGAACATCTCGAAGGGTGGCACGTTCATCAAGACCGCGCGCCCTTTGCCCATCGGCACCAGGTTCCTATTCGCGCTTTCCGTTCCGGCGCTCTCCGAGCCCGTCCAGATCACCGGCGAGGTGCAGTGGATCGCCGGGGCCGACGCGCCGGGTCCGGACAACGAGCCCGGAATGGGCATCCGCTTCGTCTTCACCACAGACGAGGAGCGAATCCGGTTCGAGCGCCTGGTCCAGGGTCTCATGGAGCACAGCCTCGGGCCCGACGTGACCCGCGGCCTGCTCGCCCGCGACGGGACCCGCTAGAGCGCGTCCTATTATTCGCGGACGCCGAGGAACACCGCCCGCGTTCCCGTAGCGACGCCGTGCAACGCGGCCTCGCCGGCGCCCACTTCCAGCACGTACTTCGACGGCTTGTGGACCGACCGCAGCGTGTCGGTGTGCGGCGCGGCGTTCGAGACGATGCCGACCACCGCCCGATCCTCGCCGAGGAAGATCATGTCGAGCGGGATGAGCGTGTTGTGCATCCAGAACGCATGCTCGTCGGGGACTTCGAAGAGGAAGAGCATTCCCCGGTCGCGGGGCAGATCGGTCCGGAACATCAGACCTCGCGACTGCTCCGCTTCCGTGCGCGCGATCTCGACCTTCACCACCCAGGTGCCCCGGCCGGTGTCGAATCGCACGGCCGGATCGGGCACGCTCTGCTCCTCCTTGGGCGCGGCGCTTCCGCGGCAGGTGAAGGCGAAGAGCGCGAAGGCGACGAGCGCCAGGACCGCGGAGGCTGCGGCGATGCGGCGCATGGGGGGAGTCTACTTGGGGCGACACTTAGCGGCCACTAACCGAGTCGTTGAACCGGGCGCCGGAGCCTCAGGGCTTGGCGCAGAACGAAGAGCTGCTCAGCTGCCCGAACAGCGCCTGGAACTTGTCCGCCGGCAGACGCTGCTTCATCACCTCCAGGTACCCCGGATCGAGCGCCAGCTGCCGGCAAGTCAGCCCCGAAGGGCAACTCACGCCGGAGCCGCTGCAAGGCTGCGAACAGTACCCTCCGGAGGTTCCGGGCGTGGCGAGGCAAGCGAAGCTCTCGCACTCGCTGGAACCGAGATAGAGGTACTCGCGTCCCGGCTGCGGGCGGAGCTCCGCACCGCTTGCGTCCTGGAGGTGACACGGCGCGCCCAGGTCGCTTCGCGCGCAGGCGTAGGAAAGAGACGCGAGCGTCAGAATGAGGACAGACGCGGCGCGGCGGGCGGTCGGCTGCATGGCCTTGCAAAGTTGGGCTCCCCGGCCCGCTGGGCAAGGGGTTGCCCGACCGCATCACGGCTCCCATGTTGTCCGCGCCATGCGCCTGTTGCCGCTGTGCATTGCCGGATGCTTGCTCGCTCCGGCCGTCCGGGCCGCCGATCCGGGCGATCAGATCAATGCCGTGCAGAAGCGGCCGCTGCGCGAAGCCCGCAGGCTCGAGATCTGGGGTTACGGATCGATGGGGATCGCCGATCCCTACCTGCAGCGGTGGGGCGGGGGGCTGAGGGCCACCTGGCACTTCCGCGAAGGGCTGTCGGCCGGATTCGACGTCTCCGGGCTCGGTACCTGGGCCACCCAGGAGCTGGTCATCGCCAAGCGCGAATTGCACGCCCGCGTCCTCGAGTCGCACGAGCGGGCCGCAGTGGCGGCGGTCGCCGCGATCGCGCCCATCTACGGCAAGGTCGCGCTGCCCGGCGACAACCTGGTGCACCTCGAGACCTTCTTCGATGCGGGGCTCGGCGGAGCATTCACCGAAACGGATTCCGGACGGGGCCTCAGGCCGATGCTGACCGGAGGTCTCGGCCAGCGCGTCTTCCTCGGCGAGAGCTTCGCGCTCACCGCCCGGATCGGCGGAAACGTCTACGCCGAGCGCCTCGCGGTGAACAGCCAGCCCACCACGCACGCGATGGGTTTCTGGAGCGTGCAGCTGGGCCTCTCCTGGTTCTGGCCGCAAGCGAAGGAGGATCGATGAGGATTTCCCCGACCCTCGCCTGCGTGCTCGCGCTCGGTGGAGCGGCCCGGGCGGAGAATGCCCCCGAGGTGGCTCCCGCGGCCGCGGTGGCTTCCGCTCCTGCTACGGAGCATGCGATCGAGCCGACTTCCACGATGACGGAGTTGCCCGCCATCGGGAACGATCCCGCGGTGCGCGTCGCGCTGCGCGGTACTCCCGCGTCGCTGCCGCCCGTCACCGCACAGATCTTCCGCATCGGCGGCCGGACCGAGGCGGAGCCTCTCTTCCAGATGTCGGTGGGCGATCCCTTCTACAAGACCTGGCTCGTGGGCGTGCGCGTCGAGCACCACCTCGACGAGCGCTGGTCGGTCGGGATGCACGCGCTCGGAGGCGCCTCCGCGGTGTCCGCGCCCATCGAGATGTGCGGAGGCAGCGCCTGCGACGGCCCGGCCGCCGCGAAGCTGCGCTCGACGCCGGGCAACGTGCAGATGATGGCGGGCCTCGAGGCCTCCTGGGCGCCGCTCTACGGAAAGCTTTCGCTCTTCGGCGAGAAGACCATCCACTTCGACGCCTACCTCGCGCTCGGTCCCGAGGTCCTCCGCGAGACCATCGCCCCGGACGCCGCCACCGCCTCCGCCGGACGCTTCGCGCTGGGCGGCCGCGCTTCCATCGGCGAGAGGGTCTTCTTTTCCGACAACTTCATGATCCGGTTCGGCGTGAGCGAGGTCATGTACGGTTCCGCGGTGCGCGGGCGTACCGAGCTGGAACGCAAGCTCTCCATCGAAGGAGGAGCGGCTTGGCTCTTCGGCGGATCGCGCTGAGGCTCCGGGGAGGAATGGGGATGCGAGTCCACGTTGCGGTTTCGCTCTGCCTGCTCGCCCCGGCCTTCGCGTCCCGCGCGAACCCGGAAGACCAGGCAGCCCAGATCTTCGCCGCGCTCCGTGCCGGGCCAGCCGGGGATCCTCGCCCGCAGATCGGCCAGATGCTCGCCGCGCTGGATGCGGCCGGGCTGCACAACCTCGGAACCGTCGCGCTCGCCGAGCTCTCCCAGGGCGGAACGGCCGGATTGCGCGCCGCCGCGTCGCAGGAGCTTTCCCGGCGCGCGGCGGACGGCGCTCTGGGCCTCGCGCTCCTCTTGCGCTCGCCTGCCGCCAAGACGCTTCCGCCGGCAATGGCGGTCAAGCTCGCCCGCGCCCACCTGGAGCGCGCGCTGGTGATCGCGCCGCCGGAAGAAGGGAGCTCGTTCGCGACCATGCAGGGACGCACGGTGGAGCCGACGCCGGCGGCTGCTACCGATGCGGCGCCCCAGCCGGCTGCGCCCGTTTCCGCGGCGCAGAAGCTGGCCGCCTCCGAATTGGGCATCTCGCGGATGCTGGCAGCGTCGGTCCCTCCGGGAGACGCGGCCGAGGGCGAGGCCCGCGAGATCGCCGCGCTGGCGGCGCTGGCCGCCGGGGACATCGAGGCTGCGCAAGCTGCTTTCGATGCCGTCGCCAAGGTTCCGGTCAAGGGAGACGAGGCGAACGCCCGGCACCAGCGCGCCGTCCTGCAACTCGCGCGGCTCGCTTACGCGAAGGGCGACGATGCGCGCGCGCAGTCCTACTACGCCAAGGTGTCGCGCGCGGCGCCCGAATGGCTCGACGCTCTCTTCGAGTCGAGCTGGTCGCATTTCCGCAACGGTGACGACGACAAGGCGCTGGGAAACCTCCTCACGCTGCACGCGCCGTTCTTCCAGGGCCGCTACTATCCCGAGTCGTACGTGCTCAAGGCCCTCGTCCTGTACGAAAACTGCCGCTATCTGGAAGCGCGCCGCACGCTGCGTGAATTCGAGTCGCGCTACCGGCCCCTCCATGACGGGCTCGCCTCCGCGCTCGAGCGCATGCCGACGGCCCAGGCGGCGGTGGAGTCGGTGTCGCGGGGCGGGCTCGCGGCATTCCCTGAAGCGTCGCGCGACGAGGTGGCGCGGGTGATCTCCTCCCCCGAGCTGACGACCGGGCTCGTGCAGGTTTCGCAGATGGCGCAGGAGCTCGATTCCATCGACCACAGGCCGCAGACCTTCCAGCGCACGGCGCTCGCGCAGGCTGCCGTACCGCGGCTACGCGAGGCGCGACTCGATCTGCTCCAGTCCGTCGGCGATCGCCTTCGCTCGCGCCTTCTCATGGAGCGCGGCGAATTGCGCGAGCTCCTCGGGCAGGGGCTGCGCCTCGATTTCGAAATCGCGGGCCGCGAGAAGGAGCTTGCCCAGGCGCCGGAAGATGCATCCGCGCCGGTAGCCCAGCGCAAGACTCCGCCCACCGTCGACGAGGACGAGCTCCTCTGGCCGTTCGAAGGCGAGTACTGGCGCGACGAGCTCGGCAGCTACCGCTTCCAGCTCGGCGAGAAGTGCGCGAGGCCGCGCCCCGCGCCCGCCAGGCCTGCGGGCAAGGGGGAAATACAGACCGCAGCCAAGACCGTCGCTCGCGATGCCGTCGCAACGCCGGGCCCAACGGTCCCCTGAACCAGGGCATCGGCTTTCCCTGGGAAGAGGAGTTCCCTATTCCGGCGGACCCGCGGTTCCCAGCGCCGGCAATCAGGCCCACGCCCGCCTCGTACGAGGGGTCGCGGACAGGCCTGAAGGTTGCACCGCCAGCGGCCGGGAAAGGAGCCGACCGCTTCGGCGGCCGGCGGAAGGGGTAACCCGATGACGTCGGCGCTCGCCATCGCAGTCCTCGCCGCCGCGGCGGTTTCGCAGGGATCGGTCGATGCCAAGACCGCCCTGCAACCGGGACGCGACCCGGGACTGCTCCATCCACACGCCGAGCGGATCGTCCAGGAGAAGGACGAGGAGCAGGAACGCGCCCTGCGAAAGTTGCTCGCTCTCGGCGGCAACGAGGCGGAACAGGCGCAGATCGTCCAGCGCCTCGCCGCGACGCTCCGGGCCCGCGGCCTCTCGCTGGCCATCCGCGCCCAGGCCGAGGCGGACGCCGGTGACGCCGGAGCGGTCGAGCGCGACCGCGCTGCCGCCCAGTCGCTCCGTACCGAGGCGATTTCGCTCTATCGCCAGCTGCTCAAGACCTATCCGCGCGCGCCGCGCCTCGACGAGGCCCTCTTCTTCCTCGCCGACACCTTGCAGGACTCCGGGAAGGACGAAGAGGCCGTCCAGGCCGCTCGCGAGCTGACGCGGCGTTTCCCCAAGTCGCAGTGGGCGCCGGCGAGCCACGTGTTCATCGGCGAGCACCTCTTCGACAAGTCGAAATTGGCGGGAGCGCTAGCCGAGTACCAGGCCGCCGCGCAAGTGGAGACGGACGACGTCTATCCGTACGCGCTCTACAAGGCCGCTTGGTGCCGGTTCAACCAGAGCGCCTTCCACGACGCGATGGATCTGTTGCAGAAGGTGGTCGCGGTCAGCCTGGGCGGCGATTCCGCCAACCCGGTGGAGAAGGGCGAGGCCAACAAGGTCCAGCTGGCGCGCGAGGCGCGGCGCGACTTCGTCATCGTCTACGGGCGCGTGGGCAAGCCGGAAACCGCCCGCGAGGAGTTCTCCCGCCGTTTCGGACGCGAGGCGGGACTCCGGATGCTCGAGCAGTACGGCAAGCTGCTCTTCAGCGAGGGGCGCGATCCGGAAGCGCAGCTCGTCCACCGGCAACTCCTCGCCATCCACGGCGACCGTCCAGCCGCCGCTCTCGACCAGACCCGGCTCCTCATGATCGCGGCCCGCGGCGGGAAGCGGAAGGACCTCTTGCGCGAGGCCCAGGCCCTGGTGGAGACCTTCCAGCGGGTGCGTCGCGCCCCCGGCTCTCCCGATGAGAAGGAGCAGGTCGAGGAGGCCCAGTCGCACGCGGAGGAGACGCTGCGGACGCTCGCCGTCACCACCCACAACGAGGCACGCAAGACCCAGCTCGAAGACACGTTCGCCGCCGCGAAAGCGCTTTACGCGGACTATCTGACTCTGTTCCCCGACGCTCCGGACGCCTACGAGCTCCGCTTCTTCGACGGGGAGCTTCTCTACGGCCTCGACGAGAAGGCAAAGGCGGCCGAGATGTACGAGGCGGTCGCGCGGCAGGACCTCGCCACGATCCGCGCCGGCAAGAAGCCCGGCAAGTGGCTCTCGAAGGCAGCCTGGAGCGCGGTGATTTCGCGCGCCGAGCTGGCGGGGGACTCGCAGCCGCAGAAATCCAAGGAGGCGCGCGGGAACGCGGCGACGCAGACCGGCGCCCCCGCGCAGCGGCCCCTCACCCCCGAAGAGATGAAGCTCGCCGACGCGTGCCTCCTCTATCTCGACGTGCTTCCCGACGGCCAGCACGCGGTGGAGGTCACCTTCAAGATCGGCCGGCTCGAATATCTCTCCGGCAAGCTCGACGCGTCGGAGAAGCACCTCTCCGCCATCGCGCTCAAGCACCCCGAGAGCGAGCTCTCCGAATACGCGGCGAACCTGGTCCTCGACATCGCCAACCTGCGCAAGGATTACCGGGGCGTGCACGACTGGTCGGTCCGCTTCCTCGACGACGGCAAGCTGGCCGCGCGCGGCACGCTGCGAGCCGACCTGACACGAGTCGAGGAGCAGAGCGCCTACGCGCTGGCCGACGGGGTTGCCGAGGACGAGGGCAAGGCCCGCGCGCTCCTCGATTTCGTCGACAAGCATCCCGGCGGCTCGCTGACGGACAAGGCCATCTTCGGCGCCGCCGCCGCGCTTTCACGCACGGGGAGGGTGGACGACGCCCTCGCGGCGCGCTCGCGCCTGTGGAAGGAGACGCCGTCCTCCGAGCTGGTTCCCCGCGCGCTTCTCGCTTCCGCCGCCGATCACAACGCGGTGGGCGATTTCGGGGATGCCGCCTCACTCCTCGAGAAGTACTTCCAGGGCTATCGGCGGGAGACGGAAGCGCGCAAGTGGCGCAGGGCCCATCCCTCCAGAGCGCGGAAGCAGGAGACGGCGCCCCTGTACGACGAGGCCAGAGCACAGGCCGCGCTGCACGACGCGGCCGTCCTGCGCGAGGCGCGCAACGAGATGCAGAAGGCCCTGCAGGACCGCAGCGCCGCGCTGACCGCCTGGCCGAAGACCGCCGATCACGACGAGCAGGTGCAGATCGTCGCGCTCCTTCGCGCGAAGCTCGGCGAGCCCTCGCGCGCTGCCCGCGATCTCGCCGCGGTGGCGCGCAACGCCCACGGCAAGGCGGCGCTGCAGCTCGTGAGCTGGCGCGAGGCGGCCCGGCTCTTCGCCCGCGTCCGGGAGATCGACCATTCACGCTGGGCGTGGAGCGAGCTGGAGAAGATGTACCGCTACCTTCCCGCCAAGGCGCGCGAGAAGCTTCCGGCAGACGCGGTCGCTGCAGCCGCCGAAGCCCATCTGCAACTCGGCTCGCGCACCTTCGACGATTTCAAGAAGCAGCAGATCGAGCCGCCTCTCATGCGGACGCTGAACCGCAAGGTCGCGCTCCTGCAGCAGGTGAAGAAGCGCGCCGAGGAGACGGTGGCGATGCGCCAGGCCGACCCGGCCGTGTGCGCCCTGACCCAGCTCGGCGAGGCGCAGATGCTCCTCGCGCAGGCGATCGCCAAGAGTCCCGCGCCGCGGCAGCTCAACCAGGAGGAGCGCAAGCTCTACCGGGCGGCGCTCGAGGACAAGGCGAAGCCCATCTACGACGAGGCCCGCGAGACGCTCAAGGCGGCCGACGGGAAGGCACACGAGCTCGGCGTCAGCTCGACCTGCGTCGCTCGCGCCGCGACGCTCCTGGAGAAGCTGGACGTGAAGCCGGCACCTCGCGCCACGCTGGCTGTGGCACAGATGCCGCTCGCGCAGGCGCCCTCCTTCGTCGATGCCGCGGGCAAGCAGATCGAGGTCGACAAGGTCGCGGATCCGTCCCAGGGGAGGGAGCGATGAGGAGCTACGGCCCGCTGGTTCTGATGTTCGCCGCCGCGGCGGCGAGCGCCGCGCCTGAAGTCCCCACCAAGGCACCACCGCCGGCGGCGATGAAGAGCCCCGCCTCGGATGCTGCGCCGCCCGACGTGTCCCCGAGCGAGAGGGCGCGCCGGCTTCTCGACGAGGCGCTGGTTTCCCTGACCACCGCGCGCAAGCTCAGCTCTCCCGACACCGACGTGATCGCCCGGTTCCGCGCCGCCGCCGAGATGGCCAAGGACTCGGTGCCCGCGCTTTTCGACTACGCAGTGGCGCTCGATCGCGCCGGCACCCTCGTCGAAGCCGAAGCCGCCTATCGCGCGGCGGCGGGAGCGAGGGGAATGGACGAACTTCGCTTCGCTGCCGCCGCCCGAGCCGCGGCGCTGGCGATCGGGCGCGCTGACGAGACCGCGGCTCGCTCCGCGGTGCAGCTGGCGGCGGCGGCGATGCCCGACGACACCGATCCGTTGCAGCTCGAGGCCGACGTCGCGCTCGCCTTCGGCGACGGCGCGGGCGCGAAGGCCGCTGCCCGCCGCATCCTCGCGCAGGATCCGCAGGACGTCGACGCGCTCTGCGCGCTCGCTCGCGCGCACCTCGCGCTCGGGAGTCCAGGGACAGCGCGGGTCCTCGCGCTGCGGGCCGCCCAGATCGACAAGACGGATTCGCGTCCGCTTCTCGTGGAAGCGGAGATCGCGCGATCGCGCGGCGATGCTGCCGCAGAGATGGTCGCCGTGCGCGAGGCCGCCGCGGCCGACGAAGATTCGCCCCATGCTGCCCTCGCTCTCGGCCGCGCTCTTTTCGAGCGCGGGCAGACTGGAGAGGCGATCGATCAGCTGATGCACGCCGCCGATCTCGCGCCCGACGCGGCGCCCGTCCATCTGGCGCTCGGGGTCGCGCTCGCGACCGTCGATCGCAAGCCCGAGGCTGGAGAACACCTGGCCACCGCGGCGCGGCTCTCCCCGCTGTCGCCGGAGCCCCACTACGAGCTCGCCCGGCTGCAACTGGATGGGCTCGGCGATGCAAAAGCGGCTCTAGAGCAGGCAAAACTTTTCCTACACTTGTCCACGAAGACGCCGCCTCCGGGCCACCCGATCCACGCCTTGCTGCAGCGGTGCGAGGAAGCGCTGGGGAGCCGCACGCAGGCATCGGTCGTGCAGTAGCTACCCGTAACAGGTCGGAGTGAACGCCCGGCGGCACGGCTACCGGGCAACCGAGCAACCGGGAGGCGGGGAGGGGTGGGAGCGATGGCACGCAGGTTCCTCGGAGCAGCGCTTCTGATCTTCGCGGTCGCGGGCCTGGTCCCACAGGCCCGGGCGGCGGACAGCGCGCCGTCTCGCGAGGGCGCTCCTGCGCGGCCACGCCGCACCGTGCTCCACTTCGGCGAGGACGATATTCGCGGCGCTCTCACGCGTCCTGACGGCGAGCTGGTGCAGGCGCCGCGGAAGGTCACCGAGGGCAGTCTTCTGCGCATGAGGCGCAGCTTCGTCGATCGCGCCCTCTCCGGAGTGGCGCACGGCGAGTCGCGCTAGGCATCGGGAGCGGGCGGGGGCGATGGCGATCGCAATCCATCTCAAGGTCTACGAGGGCGGGAAGCTGAAATCGGCGCGCGTCTTCCGCGCCGAGCAGATCCGGCTCGGGAGCGGAACCTGCGACCTCGTGCTCGAAGGTCCAGGGATCCTTCCCACCCACGCAGTGATCGACGCGGGCGCGACCGGAGCGGTGCTCCGGGCCTCGGGCACCTCGCCGATCCACCTCAACGGGCAGCCGATCATCGCCGCGCCTCTGCGACACGGCGACCTCATCTCCATCGGCGATCTGCGGGTCATGGTCGAGCTCCGCGCGAGCGCCCCAGGACAGCAGCCCGAGCGGCGCCCGCGCCTCCGTCTCATCGAGGGCGAAGAGGAGCCGCACAGCGAAATGGATCACCTGGGCCGACCGGCGCTTTCGGTCGTGCGCGAGCCCGGACAGCTCTACGAAGAGGGACGCCACGCGGACGGTGGCCTCCATGCCCTGGATCCGGAGCTCACCGAGATCGAGCCGCCCACCGGGGTACCGATGGTGACCGGCGCCGCGGCTCCGGCGCAGATGGCGGCGCCGCAGGTCGCGCCGGTGGCCCAGGCCGTCCCGGCCCCGCAGGCGCCTCCGCCGATTCCGCTTTCCAGCCTCTCGGGCGGCGACTGCGTGGAGGCGGAGCTCTTCTGGGCCGATACCCGCCTCGCCGTCTGGCAGCTCGCGCCGGGCGACCAGTTGACCGCGGGCACCCAGACGGGTTGCCACGCGCAGCTCGAGGGAATTTCACGTGCGGTGGTCGTCCGCAGCGACGCGACCGGCTGGATGATCTGTGCACCGCGGCCCCTGTCGCTCGCGCTGACGGAGAACGGCAAGACCACCTTGGGTCCCGAGTTGCTCGTGCGCGGCCGCAGCCAAGCCGATGCTCAGGGACTGCTCCTGCCCCTGCCGGCGAAAGGCGTCGCCCTCCTCGGCTCGGGGCAGCTGTCGCTGCGGGTCCGCCGGGTTCCGACCCCTCCGCAAGTCTCCGCCGAACCGACCGACTGGAAGGGCCTGCTCAGCGCCACCGTCGCGGCGCTGGTGCTGGTGGTCGCGATGAAGATGCTGAGCCAGGGCGTTCCGCCGCCGCGCATGGGCGCCGAGGCGGAGGTCATCCGCCCGCGGCCGCTGATCGTGCGCACCACCCCGAAGCGGGCGGATCCGCTCGCTCCGGCCGATCGCGCGCAGAAGGCGGAAGCTCGCCGCGATCCCGGCCAGGCCGTGGCGCGGCACCAGGGTCAAGAGGGTCAGGCGGGCAGCAAGACCTCTCCGCGTCGCGATGCGCGCGCCGAGCGTTCCCGGGACGAGCGCTCCATCGTGGCCTCGAGCGGCCTGCTCAAGGCGCTCGGCGCCGGCACGGGCGCAAGCGACGTCTTCGGCGTCGCCCTGGAGAAGGGCGTGAAGGACGCGATGGGCCACCTCACCGGACCGCGCGCAGGCGAAGCTCACGGCGACGGCGGCATGGGGCTCAAGTCTCTCGGAGGCCACGGCGGCGGCGGCGACGGCTCCGGGCTCGGTCTCGCCCGCATCGGCACCAACGGTATCGGCGGCGGCCTCGCCAACTACGGCGAGGGCAAGGGCGGCCTGCGCGGGAAGGAAACTGCCCAGATCGGCCTCGGACCGGGCAAGCCGGAGGTCGTGGGCAGCATCGACCCCGAGCTCATCCGCAAGGTGGTGCACGATCACCGCGCCCAGATCCGGACCTGCTACGAGACGCAGCTCACTTCGACTCCGAACCTGGCAGGAAAGGTGGTGAGCGCCTGGACCATCGATCCGGCCGGCCTCGTCACCGAAGCGCACACCCAGGAGAGCACGCTGCACGACAAGACGGTCGAGACCTGCGTTGCGTCCAAGATCAAGACGTGGAGATTCCCCATCCCGAAGGGCGGCGGCGAAGTCTTCGTGACCTACCCCTTCATCTTCACGCCGGGAGGCTGACCGATGCTCGCTCTCGCCCTGGCTCTCGTTGCCGCTCCCACGCTGCCCGTGACGCAGCGCGGGCCGTTCGTGGAGATGCAGGCCGGACCGCAGGTGCTCTTCCGCGGACGCGGGATGGGCACCGGGCCCGAAGTGCGGCTCGATCTCGGCCTCGGCGTCACCGAGAGGATCGCCCTCGAGGCGTGGGTTTCCGGAGCGCTGGAGAACGCGCCGCTGCGCGCGCCGGGCGATCAATCTCGTCTCGGCGCCGGCCTGGCCGGCCGCGCCCGGCTCTTCCAGTTCGATGCGGAGGGCAAGGTCGCCTTGTGGGGCCGCGCCGGAGCGGGCTTCGCGGCGAGCAGTCCGGGCCAGTCGGGGCCGCTCGGGTTCGGCGGGGCGCAGATCCTCTGGCAGCCATTCGTGAAACGCTTCGCCTTCGGCCTAGAAGCCGACGCGTTGGTCCTGCGCGGCGGGGCCGGATTCGCCATCCTCCCTTCTTTGCGCTGCGCGCTATAGCGTCCCGGATTGGCGCGCGGGGCCGAGCGGCGGTAACTTCGCTCTCGCGCCGTGATCCTGAGGACGTCCCCTCGGACTTGTGAGCAGTGGTCGCTCGGCGACCTCGAGACGCTGCGCCTCGTCCTGCGCGGCGGCTCGGTGATCGACTGGCGCCGCATCCATTTCCAGACCCGCGACGACGTCGACCGCTACTTGCGGCTCTGCCTCTTCGAGCCGGACGATCCCTTCGATCGGGCGCGCATCCAGGACGTGCTCGACCAGGCCGTGCAGTACCTGCGCACCACCTTCCGTTACCGCGTCGCCGAAGAGGTGGCGCATCCCCGGGAGATCGAGGACCTCTTCCTCTGGGCATCGGGCGCCAAGGAGCCGCTGCGCCTCCGCCGGATAGCCTGCATCGCGCTCAAGCTGATGCACGTCGTCCATCACGTGCAGGCCCGGGCGCTCTTGCATCGGGCCCGCATTTCCGAGGACGAGCTCGCTCACCTCGCCACCGCGCGCGTCGATCAGGCGGCCGCGCAGCTGCGGCGCGAGGGACTACCCATCGTCAGCGCCTCGGGAAGCGTGAAGACGAAGCACAGCATCCTCACCAAGCTGCTCGCCAAGAAGGAATCGCTCGCGGCGCAGGTCTACGACCGCGTCCGTTACCGCGTCGTCGTCGCGACGCGCGACGAGGTGCTGCCGCTCCTGTTGCGCCTATGCGACGTGCTCTTGCCCTTCGCCTTCGTGGTGCCCGGCCAGACGCAGAACACGCTCTTCGACTTCAAGAAGCTCGTGCAGGGAAAGGAGTCCTTGCGCAAGCTCGCGGCCGGATTGCAGGCCGGCCTCGATCTGGAGGCCCACGACCGCAGGTCGGGCCACGCTCACGAGCGCAACGAGTTCAGCGGGGACGGCTACCGGGCGCTCAATTTCGTGGTCGATCTGCCAGTCCGGCTCCCCGAGCGGGCGGTCGACCCGGGGGATTCTCTCGTCACCTTCTGCATGGTCGAGCTCCAGCTCCTCGACCAGGAGACTGCCCTCGCCAACGAGCGAGGACGCAACTCCCACGCCCGGTACAAGAAGCGTCAGCTCCGGGGCGTCCTGCGGCGCCTTTCCCGCGGCCTGGTGGTCCCCAAGCGCACCCGCGGAGGGAAGAAGACGCCTTGACGCGAAAGTTGCCGGGCGCTACTTCCGGGCGCCGCGGCACCGTAGCCAAGCGGTAAGGCAGGGGTCTGCAAAACCCCCATTCGGCGGTTCGATTCCGCCCGGTGCCTTCCATCCCCCATGTTCCAGTCCTGGTACGCCACCTGCCCGCGAGGAGCCGAAGAAGTTCTCGCGGGGGAGCTGCAGGGAATCGGCGCCAAAGGCATCCGCCCGGGGCGCGGCGGGGTGCGCTTCACCGGCGAGCGCGAGGTGGCGTTGCGCGGTTGTCTCGCGCTCCGGACGGCGCTGCGGGTCCTCGAGCCGATCGGCGAGTTTCCTGCCGAATCATCCGACCAGCTCTACGCCTCTGCACGCGAGCTTCCCTGGGAAGAGTTGATCGCCCCGGGACAGACCATCGCGGTCTCGGCGAGCGGCCGCGCGCCGGGACTTTCCCACACCCGGTTCGTCGAGCAGCGTACCAAGGACGCCATCGTCGACCGCTTGCGGGAAGTGCGCGGCGATCGCCCCGACGTGGAGCTCCGTTCCCCCGACGTCCTCGTCGTCGTCCATCTCGGCGAAGGGCGAGGGAGCGTTTCGCTCGATCTCGCCGGGGAGCTTCTCTCCAATCGCGGCTATCGGGTGCGGACCGTGGAGGCTCCGCTGCGCGAGGCGCTCGCCGCGGCGGTAGTGCTGCTGAGCGGTTGGGACGGAACGACGCCGTTCCACGATCCCCTGTGCGGCTCGGGAACCGTGGCCATCGAGGCAGCCCTCATCGGGCTGCGCCGCGCGCCGAACCTGCGGCGGAACCTTTCCTGCGAACGCTGGCCGCGGACGAAAGCGGACCGGCCCCTCATCGCGCGCCTTCGCGAGGAGCTTTCCGCGCTCGAGGCGCGCAGTGAGCTTCCGCCCATCCTGGCATCCGACCGGGATCCGGAGGCCGTCGCGGCGACCTCCGCCAACGCGCGCGCGGCCGGCGTTCCGTTGCGCGTTTTCGAAAGCGATGCGCGGGCGATCGCGGCCCTCTCACCACCCGGGCACGTGGTCGCCAACGTTCCTTACGGGGAGCGCCTTTCGGCGGGATCGCGCAAGCAGTTGAAGAGCTTCTACCACTCGCTTGGCGACGCTCTCGGCGCCCTTCGCGGACATCGGTTGGCCTTGCTCAGCGCGAGCGACGATTTCGAGAGCGCTTTCGGCTTGCGGCCCAGATCGCGGACCACGCTCTGGAACGGGCCGCTGCGCTGCGCGCTCTATCGGTACGGGCGGTGAGCAATCGGGGGCTTCGAAGGGTCGTGTTTTCCGAGATCGTATTCGTCGCGGTAGTTCTCGACCTCGCGGTCCTCCTCCTGCGCCGCGCGGGTGTCGGTTCGAGGTGGACTTGGCCGCACTCGCTCTCCGTTCGCCCGGCCGTCGCGCTTGCTCGTTGCTTGGGGCATCGTGCGCCTCCTCTGTCGGAAAGGTGACGACGGTCCGCCTCGAGTCAATTGTTGGGCGCTCGGGCGCCCGCGAGCGCTCCGTGCGGGCTTGCGAGGGCCTGCCCGCTTTCGCGCGCTGAGCGCCTGGCGGATTGATCCTCCGGCGCCCTGACAAAAAATTCGAGATTGCTTGGTGCCCAGGGTGAGATTCGAACTCACACGCCTTACGGCGCCGCCCCCTCAAGACGGTGTGTCTACCAGTTCCACCACCTGGGCGAGGTCGGGAGCGGGCTTCTAGCACTGCCCCCGATGTCGAGCAAGCCGCTCACCGCTTCGAGGGAGTCTGCGCGGGGACCGACGAGGGCGAGGCATCTTGCTTGCCGGGAGCGCTCTTCTGCGTTCCGGGATTGGCGGTCGGCGCCGCCGGGCCACCGGCCTGGTTCCCCGGAACCGGCACCAGCGCTCCACCGGTAGCGGGAGCGGGCGCGGTCTGGCCCGTCGGCAGCGGGGGCTTGTCCGAGCCGGTCTTCTTCGCCGCGTTTTCGGCGGCGATGTTCCGGTTTGCCCGCATCACCGAGTCGCTGTGCGAGGAGCGGTAGGCCAGGGTCAGCGAGGTGATCATGAAGATCGCCGCGCAAACCTCGGTGACCTTGGCGAGGAACGTCACCGATCCGCGGCCACCGAATACGGAGGTGCTGCTGCCTCCTCCGAGCGCGGCCATGGCGTCGCCTTTTCCCGGCTGGAGAAGGATCACGAAGATGAGGAAGACGCTCACGATGACGTGCAGCGCGATGATGAACCAGGGACCCATGGGGCGGCGAACGCTACACGCGAGCGGGCCCGCGCGCAACTGGCGCAGGCCCGCCCGGAATTGATTCCGATGTGGAGGACTACAACGACTTCAGGTACTGGACGAGGTCGCTCTGTTCGGCCGGCGAGAGGGCGAGCGACATGGCGGTGTTGTAGTGAGCCACCACGTCGTCGAGCGTCGCGAAGCGGCCGTCGTGATAGTAGCGCCCCTTCGCCGCCGGATTCGTGGTCATCGCGTCGTGGGCGAAGAGGCCGTGGAGCGGCGTCGTCCTGTATTTGCCATCCGGCGATCGGTTTGCCTGGATGTTGTCGATTCCGATCTCCGCGCCGTCGTGCATGTTCCAACCCGCATCGGTGTACAGCGGCGCCACATGGCAGGTGGCGCACTTGGCCGCGCCGGTGAAGAGCGCTTCCCCGCGCTTCGCGGCGGCGGCGTCGAAGCTGCCGGCCGGCGGGGTCGGCGCCTCGAGCGCAAGCTCGTAGAACTCGAGCGCGCCGAGCTTCGAGGTGACGAGATCAGGCTGACCAGCCGGAGGAACGGTGTGTCCCATGTGGTTCGCTGGCGCCGCAGCCACGGGGAACTTGGCGGAGTTGTCGAGGCGCGTGTCGGTGTAGCTCCCCTGGCCGTGCATCTCGAGGACCGCGACGAAGGCGTTCCACTGCGTGATCGAACCCCAGCCCGTGTAGGTGTGCATGTTCACGCCGCGGAGGCCGTAGGCGGGTGGAATGAGCGTCGCGGAGGAATTGACCTCGGGCGCGTGCAGCGTCGGATTGCCGTCGAGGAAGATCTCGGCGTCGTATTTCCCCGGACCCCAGCTCGTGAGCACGCTCTTGAGCGTCGGCACGTCGACGCCGAGCAGCGTCGCCACCGGCTGGAGATTGGGGGCGAGCGAAACGATGGCGCCGACGTTCAGGTCGCGGTTCGGCCATCCGTCGAGGCGCTTGCCGATGCCGGGCGCGAACGAATTGTCGACCGTCGAATGGCAAAGGGCGCAGGTGATGCCCAACGACTTGATGCCGCCCGCGCCATCCGAAGACGCCTTGACGCCCACCACGGCGTCGAGATCGAGGAGCGCGAGGGTCGTCGCCGGCGCCTTCAGATCGACCTTTCCCGCCTTGATGTCCGCGACGAGCGATGCCGGCAGCGCATCGGCGTCGACTTTGAGACCAACCGAGAGGGCCGTCGTCGGATCGACCGTCGCGATGGCTTTGTTGAGCTGAATCGTGTTGGTCCAGAAGGCCTCGTCTCCGAAGGTATCGGAGCGGAAGATCTTCTGACCATCGTCGAAAGTCTTGTCGGCGGCCGTCTTGTTCGGATCGACCGGCGGTGGTGCCGGCGGCGCCGGCGGCGCAGGGGGCGGCGGGCCGACGTTGTCGTTCTTGCTCGCGGTGCAGGCAGCGAGAGCTGCCGCTAGGACGATGGAGCAGGCAATTCTGCTGCGGAACGCGATGGCGCTCATTTGGATCCCTCCGGCGGTAGCCATGAGAGCGCCGACGCGCCGGAAGGTGACAACTCGATGCGGGATCCCGCGAATCCTGACGAATGGTACGATTTCGTACGAAGGCGACGGTACCAGCCGTCAAATCTCGATGATGCCCTTGCGCAGCCCTTCGGTGACCGCTTCCACCCGGTTCGTGACGTCGAGCTTCTCGTAGATGTGCTCGAGGTGCGTGCGAACCGTGGCGCGAGAGAGGTCGAGGACGTGCGCCGCCTCGTTGTTGGAGAGGCCCTTGGCGATGAGGCGGAGGATGTCGATCTCGCGCCCGGTGAGCGGGCGGGTGGGCGGCTCTTCGCGGAGCGGCGGGACGGCCGGCGGCGGCAACTTGGGGTCCTCCGGCACGTGGAAATGGCGCAAGAGGCGCCGCGCGAGGCTGGGCTGGATCACGCTCCCGCCCGCGTGCACTTCGCGGATGGCTTCGACCACCTTGCTCCCCGAGGCTCCCTTGAGGAGGTAGCCCGAGGCGCCCGCCTTGACCGCCTCGATGACCTTCTCCTCCTCGTCGAAGACGGTGAAGACGAGCACCTCCACGGCGGGCCAGCGCGCCTTCACCTCGCGCGTCACCTCGATCCCGCTCATGCGCGGCAACCCGAGGTCCTGGAGGATCACGTCCGGGCGGACCTTGGTCAGCTCCGCGAGGGCGGCCTCGCCCGAGAGCGCGGAGGCGATCACCTCCACCTCTGGCGATTCGTTGAGCAGCTTGAGCAGGCTCCTCAGGATCTGCGGCTGGTCCTCGACGACCATCACCTTGATCCTCGTCGTCTCTGTGGCGCTCATCCGGTTGATTCCTCCCTGGTGCGAACGGTCAGATCGATTCGCGTGCCCCGGCCTTTTGCGGAGCTCATCTGCACCCTGCCGTGCACCTTGGCGGCGCGCTCGCGCATGTTGGCGAGCCCGTAGTGTCCCTGGCGCTGGAGCTCGTCGGGATCGCGCGGCATCTCGAAGCCCGGACCGTGATCCTGGATGCTGAGCCTCGCCTCGCCGCGCTGGAAGGCGAGGACCACGTCCACTGCGGTCCCGCGGCCGCAATGCTTGCTCACGTTGGTGAGCGATTCCTGCAGCACGCGGAAGAGGGCGAAGGAGCTCTCGGGACCGACCGTTTCCTCCGCGCCGCTCCTCGAGAAACGGACCTGCAGCCGGTGGCGGGTGGCGGCGAGCTGACAGTAGTCGCGGAGCGATCCGGGAAGATCGAAGCTGTCCTGCATCATGCGCAGCGAGCGCCGCAATTCGTCCACCGATTGCTCGGCGGCGCCGTGCAGATCGGAGATCTCCTTGCGCAGCGTCGGCACGATCGCGGCCCGCACTTCCGTGTTGCCGCTCAGCTTGGCGCGAATCTCCGAGCCGTCGATCATGTTGAGCAGGTACTCGCTCTGGATGACGACCGCGGAGAGGACGCCGCCGAGGCCGTCGTGGATCTCGCGCGAGAGACGGTTGCGCTCCTCGGCGACGGCGACCTCGCGCACGGCGCGGTGGAGCGCGCGCAGATCGCGGTGCCGGGCACGGTCCCGCTCGTTCAAGTAGACCATCAGGTAGACGAGGATGCAGTTCAGCGCCGCGTACCAGAGGAGGACGAACCCATCGAGCTGTCCGCCCCCGCTTCCGAAGAGGACGCGCTCGAGCTTGAGGACCGCGGGAAAGGTGAGGAGCGGCGGCACGAGCGCGAGCGGCGTCGGGAACAGCACCACGAATAGCGTGGTGAAGAGAAGCTGGGCGGCGAAGAACGGGCTGCGCAGGCCGCCGGTGAGAGCGGCGACCCACACCAGCACGAGGAGATCGGCGCAGAGGGTCGCGAAGGTGACGGCGCGTCCGAGGGACGGGTTGCGCAGGAGGAGGTAGTTCGCCGCGCTGTACGCGACCATGGCGAGATAGACGACGACGGCGACGGGGCCGCCGATGCCCAGCGCGCTCGACCAGCCGGGTACGCCGAGCACGAGAAGGCCGAGCGTGAGGAAGGCGATGCGCGCGTAGAAGAGGGCGCGGGCGCGCGTGAGGAAGCGGTCCTCGGTGAAACCGATGCCGGTCGATTCGGCGCGAGCAATCGAGGCCTTTTGCACGGCCTCCGGATTCAGTGCGGCCGCCCCCGATCCGCTCACCATTGGACGATTATCAGACACTTCGCAGCGCGATCAAACGAGGGCATTCGCGGGGGCCGGGGCGTACGGCGCAAAGCGTTGCTCCGCGGCGCGAGCCTCCGTATCCTGGGCGCTTTCCCGGATCCGGGAGGCAGTTTGCGAGAAGAGCTCCTCGAACGGCCCACTCCGCTCCTACGCTTCCGGGAGGCGCTCCTGAAGATCGAATCCCTTCGGCCTTCGGGCGAATCGGAGGACCGCGGGCTCTCGATCTTCCCCGCACTCGCGCGGGGAGCCTCCGCCTCACTCGCCGCGACGGCGGGCGGGGCGATCGCCGCGGCAGCCTGGGCAAAGCCGCGAGGCGTGCGGCTCTTCCTGGCCCTTCACGGCATCGCGACCCATGAGACCCGAGAGACGTTGCGGCTGTTCGGCGCCGAGGTCGAGGTCGTAGAGTCGGCCTCCGAGGCTGCGGCCCGCGCGTCGGCGCGGGGCGGGACGCTGCTTCCGCCGCTGGATGGAGACGAGGCCGCTGCTGCCGTCGAGCGGAGCCTGGGCCCCGAGCTAGCCGCCGATGCCGGAGCGGTACCGGCGATCTTCGCTCCTGCCGGGACCCGCGCCGCGATCATCGCCGCGTTGCGCGCATTACCCGGGGCGCGCGGGGTTGCGCTCGTCGCCGGCGACAGCGAGCTGCCCGGGCTCCCGCGCGTGGCGGATCTCCCCGCGTCCGTCGAGCGAAGGGTGGTCTCCCGCGCATCCTGCGCCCAGGCGCGTGCCGCGCTCGCCCGGGAAGGCGGGCTCCTCGCCTCCCATGCTTCCGCCATGGCGGCGCTGCTCGCCGCGAGCGAGGGAGGTCTCGCTCTCGTCACTAGCGGCGAGCGCGAGTTCAGCCTGGAAGGCGCCGCGTGATCCGCACCGCCGTCATCCTCGGCATGGGAGGCCTCGGCTGCCCCGCCGCGCTCCTCCTCTGCGAAGAGGCCAGTGCGGCGGAACTACCCTTGCACCTCGTGCTGGTGGACGACGATCGCGTCGAGGCCTCGAATCTATCCAGGCAGATCCTCTATCGCGACGGGGACCGCGGCGGTCTCAAGGTGGACGTCGCGGCTAGACGGCTCGCGCCCTTCGGCCCTCTGGTCGAAATCGAGTCGCGGCCGGTCCGGTTCGATCCTTCGACGTCGGCGCAGCTTCTACGGACGGCCGACGTGGTGCTCGACGGCACCGACGCTTTCGAGACGCGCTTTGCAGTCAACGATGCTTGCTGCGCCGCCGGCATCGCGCTCGTGCACGGCGCCGTGCTCGGCTGGACCGGCCAGATCCTCACCGTGCTGCCGCGCCGCGGCTCTTGCCTGCGCTGCTTGTTCGAGGGCCCGCCTCCGCCCGGCGCGCTGCCGGCCTGCTCGGAGGCAGGCGTCGCGAGCCCGCTCTGCGGAGTCATCGGGGCGGCAATGGCAGCGGAAGCCATGCGCGTCCTGACCGGCTTGCCAGCTCGTGCCGCCGGGCGCCTTCTCGTCTGGGAAGGCGCAACCGGCCGCCGGCGCGAGATTCCCGTCCGACCCGACCCAGTCTGCGCCGCCTGTGGTGCGCCCGCCCGCGCCGAGCGGCATCCTTGATCCGGAGGAATCCGATGCCCGTGACCGTGAAGATCCCCGCTCCGCTCAGGCCCCTGACCCAGGGTCAGGCCGAGGTGGCGCTCGAGAACGCTCCTACCGTGAAGGCGGCGGTGGAGGAGCTGTCGCGAAGGTACCCGGGGCTGCGCGAGCGGCTCCTCGACGACAAGGGCGCGCTCCGGCGCTACGTCAACATCTTCCGCAACGACGAGGACATCCGTCACGGCAAGATGCTCGACACTTCGCTCTCCGCGGAGGACAAGCTGACCATCGTGCCGGCCATCGCGGGCGGCTGAGGGGCTCCAAACGACGTGCGCCTGACCGACGCGCAACAAGAGAGGTACGCGCGCCATCTGCTCCTTCTGGGCATCGAGGGGGCGGGGCAGGAGCGGCTACTTGCATCGAGCGTGCGCGTGCGCGGGACTGGCCGCGCCGCGCGCGCGTGCGCGCTGTACCTCGCGGTTTCGGGCGTCGGTACGCTCGCCGTGGACGGCGGCGATCCGGACGGTGAGCTTCGCGCTGTTTCCCCGGACCTGCGACTCGGCGGCGATAGGGACGAGGTCGACCTCGACATCGCGCCGGCGGACCCGGCGGGGAGCGGACCGGCGGAGGCGGCGGCGGCCGGCTCCTGGGCGGCGCTCGAGGCCGTCCGCGCGCTCGCGGGGCGGCGGTGATCCTGGAATCGCTCGAGCAGGCGGTCGGAAATACGCCGCTCGTCCGCCTTCGCGCCCTCGAGCACGAGACGCCGGGCGTCGAGCTATGGGCGAAGCTCGAGTGGTGCAATCCCGGAGGAAGCGTCAAGGATCGGGCGGCGCTCGGCATCATCCGCGACGCCGTCTCGCGCGGGCTGGCCGGTCCGGGAACGACGCGTACCCTGATCGATTCCACGAGCGGCAATACCGGGATCGCCTACGCCTGGATCGGGGCGGCGCTGGGAGTGCGGGTCGCCCTCGTCATGCCGGAGAATGTTTCCCCGGCGCGCAAGCGCATCGCACGCGCCTTCGGCGCCGAATTGATCTTCAGCGATCCGCTCGAGCAGTCGGACGGCGCGATCCGCCTCTGCCGCAAGCTGGTCGCGGAATCGCCCGAGCGTTACTTCCATGCCGATCAGTATTCGAATCCGGCCAATCCCCGCGCACACGAGCAGACGACCGCACCGGAGATCTGGCGCGGGACGCAGGGAAGGGTGACGCATTTCGTGGCCGGGCTTGGGACGACCGGGACGGCGATGGGGACCGGGCGCGGCCTCAAGGGATTTTCCAAGGCCGTCAAGGTCGTGGGCCTCGAGCCGGCCGAGGCGCTCCACGGGCTCGAAGGTCTCAAGCACATGCCTTCGAGCATCGTGCCGCCCATCTACCGGGAGGAGGAGCTGGACCGGAAGCTTTCCGTTGCGACGGACGACGGATGGGACATGGCCGAGCGCCTTCTCGCCGAAGAGTCGCTGCTCGCCGGCCACAGCGCCGGCGCCGCGGCCTGCGGAGCCCTCATCGTCGCAAAGGAGCTCGCGGAGCGCCGCGAGCGCGGAGTGGTGGTCACCCTTTTTCCCGACCGGGCGGACCGCTATCTTCCCGAGGCGCCATGACCGTGCTTCCCGAGACCCTGCTCGGCGAGATCGCCGGCCACGCCCGTTCAACGTATCCGGCCGAATGCTGTGGAATCGTAATTGCCGATAGCGAAGGCAACCCGCGCTTCGTGCCCATACCCAACATCGCCGGAACGGCCGGGGCGCAAGGAACGAGCCAAAGGAATGGCCGCGACGGGTACGTGATGGATCCCAAGACGCTGCTCCGCGCGCTCTCCCGAGCCGAGGAAGAGGGCGGCTCCCTGCGCGTCATCGTCCATTCCCATCCGGACGTCGGAGCCTACTTCTCCAAGGAGGACAGGGACATCGCGCTGGGCGGCGGCAGCGAGCCGCTCTGGCCGGGCGTCGACTATCTGGTGGTTTCCTGCCGCGCGAACGGCGTGGACGACGCGAGGCTCTACTCCTGGGATGCGAGCCGGTCCGATTTCAAGGAAAAGCAAGTTCCGATAACTTCCGCGTTTCGGTAAATCCCCGCAATAACCGTTCAATTTTCTTGCAAAGAAGGTACCGGGCCTGTAGTGTGGGTCTCCCTCCTCCCGCCCGGAGCCTACGGCAGATGAACGGCACCACTTCCAGCGGCTTCACCGTTTGGTTCACCGGGATGATGGGGTCCGGCAAGAGTACCCTTGCGCAGGCTCTCGCTAATCGTCTGAAAAGGCTGGGGAAAACTATCGAGGTGCTCGACGGCGCGGACGTCGAGCAGTTCCTCGGGGTGGGCCGGGCGCAGACCAAGGACGAGCGCAACGCCGAGACCCGCAAGCTCGCCTGGGCCTGCCGGCTGGTCACGCGAGGCGGCGGCATCGTGCTTCAGGCCGCCGTCGATAGCCCTTACAAGGAGACGCGGGACGAGGCGCGCAGGCAGATCGGCCGGTTCCTCGAAGTCTTCGTCGAATGCCCGATCGAAACGCTCATCGAGCGCGATCGGACGGGGCGCTACAAGAAGGCGCTGGCCGGCGAATTGAAGAACCTGGTCGGAATCTCGGAGCCGTACGAGCCGCCGCAGCATCCCGAGGTGATCGTCGATACCTCGAAGACGGGGGTCGACGAGGCGGTCGAGCACATCCTCGGGCAGCTCGTCGCGCAGCATTTGCTCGACCCCGCCGTGGCGGCGATGAAGTCGCGTCCCCGCGTCGCCACTCGCACCAAGGAAGTGGCAGCTCCCCGCGCGGCTCCGCGCCCGGCGGGAAAGAAGACCGCTCCCAAGCCGGCACCGGCGAAGAGCGCGAAGAAGACCGCACCGAAGCAGCGGGCTGCCGCGCGCACGGCCCGCGCCGCCTCGCGGGGCCCGTCCCGGTCCAAACGGCGCTGACCGCCGCCAGACCGGCGCGCGCGTGCTACAAGGCGCAGCCGTGGAAGCCGACCTGACGCTCGCTCGAGCAAAGGAGGGCGCCGCCCGCGACCGGCTGGGGTCCCTGGCGAGTGTCCTCGTCGCCTATTCGGGCGGTGTCGATTCCTCCTACCTGCTCTGGCTTTCCCGCGACGTCCTGGGAGACCGCGCGGTGGCCTTCACCGCGCTGTCCGCCGCGGTTCCCGCCGACGAGCTGGAAGGAGCTCGAGAGCTGGCGCGCTCCCTCGGCGCCGAGCACGTCGAGCAATCCTCGGCGGAGATCGAGGATCCGCGTTACATCCGGAACTCGAGCGACCGCTGCTACTTCTGCAAGACCGAGCTCTACACGCTCGCCACCGGCTACGCGCAGGCCCGCGGAATCGCCGCGGTGGTGAGCGGAACGAACGCCGACGATCTCGTCGACTACCGGCCGGGCCTCACCGCCGCCTCCGAGCACCAGGTCCTGCATCCGCTCGCGGAGGCGAAGCTCTCCAAAGCAGAGATCCGCGCCCTCTCGAAAGCAGCGGGCCTTCCCACCTGGGACAAGCCGCAGCAGCCCTGCCTCGCGAGCCGGATTCCGTACGGAACCGAGGTAACCCGCGAGCGCCTCGATCAGCTCGCCCGGGCCGAGATGGCGCTCCGGGCGCTCGGGCTGCGCGAGTTTCGCGTCCGCTTCCACGGAGAGATCGCCCGCATCGAGGTGGCGGACGCCGAGCTGTCACGGCTCCTCGCCGTCCGCGTCGAGGCCGCGCGCGCTCTCCGGCAGGCGGGATTCCGCTTCGCCAGCGTGGATCTCGAGCCCTTCCGATCCGGCCGCCTCAATGAGGCCGCCGGCCTGGTCCCCCTCCGCGGCTCCTGAAGCGCGGAAGGGGTCGATCGCGGCGGGATACGACACTTCGAGGAGCGCGAGCCCGTTCGGCGGAGCGGTCGCTCCGCGCCACGGGCGCTTTCCGCGAGCGAGGCGCTCGAGCGATTCCGGTGTGGCGAGGCCAAGCGCTACCGCGGCGAGATGGCCGGCGAGGTTCCGTACCTGGTGCTTGCGGAAGGCCGGAGCGGAGAGCGTCAGCTCGGCGCTGCTCTCGCGGTCGTCCAGCGACCACGAGGTCAAAGGCGGCGCCGGCGACCTGCGGCTCGAAGGAGAAGCGAGGCCTGGAAGGGCGGTGAGTCCGCGCAACGATTCGAGGGCCGCGCGAGCAGCTTGCCAGAGGGGTCGAGCCTGCGCGCCGAGGTGCCAGGAATCGGCATCGCGCGATGGGCCCCACCCGTAACGGTAGCGATAGCGCTTGCCAATCGCGCTCGCCCGGGCATGAAACGACGCCAGCGCAGTCGAAGCGGCGAGGATCCGCATGCCGCAAGGCAGCGGCAACTCGCGCAGCGAGCGCAGCTCGATGGATTGCCGGACCGAAAACGAAGCGATCTGGCGACACGCGTGGACGCCGGCATCCGTCCGTGCGGCCCCGTGGACCTGTACCCGCTCGCCGAGCAGGGAGGCGAGCGCATCCTCCAGGACGCCTTGGACCGTCTCCCGGCCCGGCTGCCGCTGCCAGCCCGCAAACCCGGTCCCCCGGTAGCCGAGCGCCAGCGCGTACGTCTTGCGCTCCATCGACCTCCCACCAGCGGTCAAGCCGCGAACGTGGCCATGGCAAGCGCCGGGAAGTCAGTCTTTGGACAGACTGCGGCCGGCGGACAAGACACCCGGGGCCCCTGTCAAGCGTCGTTTTCTGGCACGACGTGCATCACATCTCTATGTTTCGGTGCGAAGGGGTGGTAGGCGCTCCCCGGCGGTTGCCGCGCCGCTGCGGCCACGCGTAGACTGGCGGGCAGGAGGTGTAGATGAGCCGGAAGGACAGCCATCACGGCAACCTGTCCTGCTCCTTCTGCGGGAAGGGGCAGCGGGAAGTCCGGAAGCTCATTGCTGGGCCCACCGTCTACATCTGCGACGAGTGCATCAAGCTTTGCAACGACATCATCGCCGAAGAGTCCGAGCGCGAAGAGAACCGCCCTGCGGTCGCGCTCCCCGCTCCGGTCGAGATCAAGACCTTCCTCGACGATTACGTGATCGGGCAGGAACGGGCGAAGAAGATCCTCGCCGTCGCGGTCTACAACCACTACAAGCGGATCTACTCGCGCAAGCCCGCCCGGCAGCGGCCGGGCATGCAGGCAGCGCGGCAGCCGACCGACGCGGACGTCGAGCTGCAGAAGTCGAACATCCTGCTCATCGGCCCGACCGGATCGGGCAAGACGCTTCTCGCCCAGTCGCTCGCCCGCTTCTTGAATGTTCCTTTCACCATCGCCGACGCCACCAGCCTCACCGAGGCGGGCTACGTGGGCGAGGACGTCGAGAACATCATCCAGAACCTGCTCCACGCCGCCGACTACGACGTGGAGAAGGCCCAGCGCGGCATCGTCTACATCGACGAGATCGACAAGATCGCGCGCAAGGGCGATACGCCGAGCCCCACCCGCGATGTCGGCGGCGAGGGCGTGCAGCAGGCGCTCCTCAAGATCATCGAGGGCACCCGCGCCAACGTCACTCCTCGCGGCGGCAAGAAGTACAACCAGCAGGAGTACATCCAGGTCGACACCACCAACATCCTCTTCATCTGCGGAGGCGCCTTCTACGGGATCGAAAATCTCGTCAAGCGGCGCACCGGAGAGAAGGGCCTCGGCTTCGGCGCCACCGTGTCCTCGAAGGACAACCGCGGCGTCGGCGAATTGCTCGCGCTGGTCGAGCCCGAAGACCTGATCAAGTTCGGCATGATCCCCGAGTTCGTCGGGCGCTTGCCGATGCTCGCGACCCTCGACGATCTCACCGAGGACGATCTCGTCACCATCCTCACGCAGCCGAAGAACGCGCTCGTCAAGCAGTACCAGAAGCTGTTCGAGATGGAGCGCGTGAAGCTTTCGTTCACCAAGGAAGCGCTGCGGTCCATCGCCCACGAGGCGATGCGCCGCAAGGCGGGCGCTCGAGGCCTGCGCGCGATCATGGAGAACGCGATGCTCGACATCCAGTACGACGTGCCGTACCGGGACAGCATCAAGGAGTGCAAGATCACCGAGGGCGTGATCATGCGCGGCGAAGAGCCCACGCTGCTCTTCGAGAAGGACCGGAAGACGGCGTAAAGGACGGGTTTTCCGAAGCTCCACGCGGCGCTCCCCCTCGAGGGCGGGCGCCGCGTCTTTTTCATGGGTGGTCCGGCGCGGTATGACTTTCGCCGGCCCTGCTTGCGTCCAAGGCGCAGGAGGACGTCATGACGCGCTGGTTGCTCGCCCTCTCCCTCTTGGTATTGCCCCTCGCCGCCCGCGCCCAGTCGAGCGAGGGCCGCTGGGGCGAAGGCGGATGGTCCGGCGACGACGAGTACTCCGATCCGCAGCCCAGTGCGGGGAGCCCGCGCGACGGGTACGCCCCGGACTGGGACGGTGACGAGGAACCTCCGCCCCCTCCGGACGACCGCTATGACGCCGCAGGCCCCACGATGGCCGATTTCCATGAAGGCCTGGACGGGTACGGGCGCTGGGTCGAAACGCCCGAGTACGGCGTCGTCTGGCTGCCCGCAACCGTCGGGTATTCCTGGCACCCCTACTGGGACGGCCGCTGGGTGCGGACGCACGCCGGCTGGACCTGGGTCAGCGGCGAGCCCTGGGGCTGGGCGACGTACCACTATGGCCGCTGGACGTACTTGAGCGGCACCGGCTGGGTATGGCTACCGGGTCGGGTCTGGGCGCCGGCGTGGGTGGCCTGGCGATTCGGCGACGGCTTTGCCGGCTGGTGCCCGCTCGGCCCCCACGGCGCGGTCGAGGACAATCCGCGCTACTGGGTGTTCGTCCCCTCGGGTAGCTTCCTCGAGCCTGTCCGGACCCACGCAGTGCCCATGCCCCAGGTGACCTTCCCGCGCGTGCGGCCGCTCCCTGTCGGTCGGCCGGGGCCGTATGCTGGGCCGGCGCCGCGGATCATCGAGAAGCAGACGCGAGTGCGGGTGCGACCCGTCCCGGTGATCGACGCACGTACGAGGGTGCATCCGCAAGTGATGCCCTCGGGCGCGGTACCCCTGTACCGGCCGCGGACGGCTCCCATCGCGCGCTCCCAGCCCACCGCGCAACGGTACGGGGCGGTTCCGGCCCGCGCCGCGGCGAAGCCTGCCTCGAGCGAGTCGTCGAAGCCGGGCACCCGCGCGGCTCCGTCCAACTCGAAGCACTGAGGAAGCGACGTCCGCGGTTGTGCGCTCGCGCCGGACGAGGAGTAGATCCGTCCCATGAACACGCAGGTGGTTCCCCGAGGCGGAACCAGGCACCGCCTCGTGGCGGTCGCCCGCGTGCTCGTCTGGTTGGCAGTGGCGGCATGCGCGGTGATCTTCGCGCGCAGCATCCATTGGGGCTCGGTGCGCGACGCTTTCGCGGCGGCAGACGGACGCCTCCTCGGGATAGCGGCGGCGCTCTGGATCGGCTCGACGGTGTTCCAGGGCACGCGCTGGTACGCGCTGGTCCGGGCGGTGGCGAAGCCGTCCTGGCGCTCGGTCCTCGCCTGCTACTACGTCGGTCAGGCCGGCAGCGTGGTCCTGCCCATGCGCGCGGGCGAGGCCGTCCGCATCGAGTTGCTTGCCCGCCGGAACGGCCTTTCGCGCGCGGTCGCCCTCGGCACCGTGGCCATCGATCACACCGTGAACGGCTGCGTGATGTTCCTCCTCGCGGCCAGCTTACCGTTGTTCCTGCCGGTGCCGACGTGGACGCGCGTCGTGGTGTGGACGGCGGTGCCGGTCGTTTTCGGGCTCGTCCTCGTCATGCTCCGGCTTGCCCGCGATCCGAAGGCCCATCCCGGAGCGAGCAAGTTCCAGCGTTCCCTGAACCGGCTTCGCGGGGGGTTGGTCGGGCTCCGGCGGCCGCGCTCGGTGTTCGGCGCTTTTTCCGCCGCCATCCTCGCCTGGACGCTCGAGATCGCCACCACGGCGTCCGCTCTCGCCGCCTTCCACCTTCCGCACAGCGCCGCGGCAGCCATGGCCATCCTCTTCGGCGTGAATCTCGCCCTCGCCATCCCGGCGCCACCCGCGAACCTCGGCAACTTCGAGTTCGGCGCCGGATTCGCGCTCGTCGCCCTTGGCGGTGACAAGAATGCGGCGGCTGCCTTCGCCCTGGGGTTCCACGCCCTGCAGATCGTTCCCGTGCTGATCATCGGTGGCGCCTCGCTCCTCGGGTTCCGCGGCCGCCAGATCGCCGCCGCCGCCCACGTCGCTGCCCATCCGTCCGAGGTGGAGCAGGCGGGAGAGGATGCCGAGGCGGCCGTCGCCGAGCAGGCGGCGCGAGGATCGCTCGGCCGCGCGCAGCCTTCACCCGGGGAGTGATTCGCCGAGCACCCGCAGGTAATTCCCGCCCAGGATCCCGCGCAGCTCTTCCGCGTTGAATCCACGGCGCGAGAGAGCCTCCGTCAAGATCGGATAGTGCCGCGCCTCCCGCATCCGTCTCGCGCTCCAGACGAAGCCGTCGAAATCGGTGCCGATTCCGACGTGCGCGGCGCCGGCGACGAGCGCTCCGTGCACGACCGCGTCGGCCATCTCCTCGACGTCCGCGGAGAGCCCGCGCTTCTTGAGGAGCCACGACCAGCTGATGATGCCGATGACGCCGCCGCTGCGCGCCACGGTGCGGGCCTGGTCGTCCGAGAGGTTGCGCTCGGTCTGGAAGAAGCGGCGGAAGCCGACGTGCGTCGCGAGGAGCGGTCGGGTGGCGAGCGCGGCGACGTCGGCGAACGACCGATCGGAGCAGTGGGTGACGTCGACCAGCACGCCCAGCTCCTCGCACTTCTTCACCACCGCGCGGCCGAGGCCGGTCAGGCCGGGAGCGCCGCGCAAGAGAGTGAACGGTCCGAGCTTCGCCGGCTGCGCGAGGCCGTTGTGCACGAAATGGGTCAAGGTCAGGTAGCGCAACCCGCGCGCCGCCAGCGCCTCCAGCTTCTCGAGCGAGCGCTCGAGGTGGTGCCCTCCTTCGGCAGCGTGGACGATGGCGAGCTTCGCGGAAGACAGCGCCGGTCCAACCTCGCCGCGCGCCCGCGCCACCTTTGCGAGGGCGGGAGCGCGCTCGCAGAGGGCCTCGACGAAATCGAGCTGCCGTTGCGCTCCCTCGAACGGCGGCGGAAACGGCGGCACCGTCGGCGTGTAGGCGCAGGCGGTGAGGACCCGCAGGCCGCCCTCGATCATGCGGGGCAGATCGAGCTGCTGCCAGATCGGGCCGTATCCGAACCAAGGCGGGCGGAAGGAGCGGGAAAGGTCCCGGCTCAACCAGTGCGCGACGAGCCCCGGGTGCGCGTGCAGATCGGCGACGGGCGATGAGGCGTGGATCGCGTTCGCGTCGAGCGGCTCTGCCCCTTCGCGGAACGCCAGCAAAACGCTCTCAGTGCTGCGTCACTCGCACGGTGGTCTTCATCTGCCTGCCCGTCTCCATGTCGCGCGCGCTCATGGTGAGGATCCCCTCGATGTTCACGTCGAAGGTGATCTCGAGGCGCGCCTTGCCGGCAGGTGCCGGGCGCAGGCCGCTGAAGAGGAAGTCGCCGAGCAACTCGTTGTGCGAGACCTGCGCGTGGTCTCCCTGGAAGATGCGCATGGCCACTTCGGTCTGGTCGTCGTAGCTGGTCGTCGCTTCGATGGCCTTGGCGTTGGGAATGGCCGCATTGCGCGGGAAGACCACGTGGAACGTGCCTCCCGCCTTCTCCAGGCCGATGGCCATCGGGATGACGTCGAGCAGCTGCAGGCGGAGGTTGGAGTTGTCCTCCAGGGAATTGGCGTAGAGCGCCGCGCCGATGGCCACCGCCTCATCGGGATGGACGCCCTTGGAGGGCGCCTTGCCGAAGCGGTCGGTGAGCCGCTTCTGCACCAGCGGCATGCGGGTCTGGCCGCCGACCAGCAGCAGCTCGTCGACCTTGGACGGGTCGAGCTGCGCGTCCTCCATGACGCGGTCGAGGATCTGGAAGGTCCGATCGACGAGCTTCGAGGTGAGCTCCTCGAGCAGCTTGCGGGTGAAGACGAAATCGATGTTGAGCGGCTGCCCCTGCGGGGTCATGGTGACGAAGGGCACGTTGAAGGGCGCCTGCTCGCGGCTCGAGAGGTCGATCTTGACCCGCTCCGCCAGGTCCTTGATCCGCTGCATCGCCACCGGATCGGTTGCGAGGTCGATATGGTGCTTCTTCTGGAAGTCGTCGATGACGTGACGGATCATCGCCTGGTCGAAGTCCAGCCCGCCGAGGAAGATGTCGCCGCCCGTCGCCTTCACCTCGAAGACGCGGTCGCGAATCTCGATGATCGACACGTCGAAGGTGCCGCCGCCGAGGTCGTAGATGACGACCGTCTCGTGCAGGCTCTTGCCGATGCCGTAGGCGAGGGCGGCCGCGGTGGGCTCGTTGATGATCCGCACCACCTCGAGCTGGATCATCTTGCCGGCGTCCTTCACCGCCTGCCGCTGCCGGTCGGTGAAGTAAGCGGGCACCGTCACCACCGCCCGGGTGACCTTCTCTTGCAGGTAGTCCTGGGCGACGCTCCGGATCTTGTTGAGGATCTTGGCGCTGATCTCGGCCAGCCGGAAATGCTTCTTGCCCACGTCGAGCACCACGTCGTTGCGCTCGCCCGGCCGCATCTCGTAAGCGACCGATTTCTGCATCTCGGCGACGACGTCGCTCTCGAACGACCGGCCCACGAGGCGCTTGGCCGCGTACACGGTGTTGCGCGGGTTGAGCTGCCACTGGCGCTTGGCCTCGTGCCCGATGAGCTCGTTGCCCTTGTCGTCGATGGCGAAGATGGAGGGGATGATGAACTCGCCCCCCTTGTAGGGGATGAGCTTGACGTGCCCCTGCTGCTCGACGATCGCGGCGCAACTGTTGGTCGTGCCTAGATCGATGCCGATGATCTTGCTCATCGCGGTGCTAGACTAGCATGGTGGATTCGCTGCGCTACCTGCAGAGCGTCGGCGAGCAAGTGCGCCACGCTTTCGTCGGCAACAAGACCATCCTCTCCTTCCAGGAGTACATGGAAGGCTTCTTCGAGAAGCCCCGCGTCCACGCTCGCGACGCGGCCCAGTACATCCGGGACTGCTTCGACTTCTACGGCACCACCACCGCCAACAACCCGGGCGGCGCGATGCGCCGATTCAAGCTCTTCGACCGGCCCTTCGACCAGGGGCCGGGCTCCCTGCAGGAGGGGGAGGGCGGGGCGCCCGTCTGCGGACACGAAGAGGTGCAGAACGCGATCTACCGGATCCTGAACGGGTTCGTGCGAGCCGGCAGGATCAACAAGCTCATCCTGCTGCACGGACCGAACGGCAGCGCCAAGTCGTCGATCGTCGCCGCCATCCAGCGCGCGCTCGAGGACTACTCGCGCAAGGAAGAAGGGCAGCTCTACCGCTTCAACTGGATCTTCCCCAGCGAGAAGCTGGTGAAGGGATCGATCGGCTTCGGGGAGAACGCCGGCAAGGGCATCTCCGGCGAGCGGGTAGAGACCTACGCCCACCTCGAAGGCGAAGCCGTCGACGCCCGCATCCACTGCGAGCTGAAGGACCATCCGCTCCATCTCGTGCCCCGCATGGAGCGGCAGCGCATGCTGCGGGAGACCACCAAGCCCGATTCCATCTTCCAGCTCTCGCAGGCGATGCTGGAAGGCGAGCTGTGCCACAAGTGCCGGCAGATCTACGCGGCGCTACTCCAGTCCTACAACGGCGACGTCCTCAAGGTCCTGAGGCACGTGCAGGTCGAGCGCTTCTACATCTCGCGCCGCTACATGCACGGCGCCGTCACCGTCGAGCCGCAGATGGCGGTGGACGCGGACTACCGGCAGGTGACCCACGATAGAAGCCACGGCGCCCTTCCCGGCGCCTTGCAGAACCTGGCGCTCTTCGAGCCGTACGGTCCGCTGGTGGCGGGGAACCGCGGCGTGATCGAGTTCAGCGATCTCCTCAAGCGGCCCCTCGACCACTACAAGTACCTGCTCGGCACGGTGGAGACGGGCATCGCCCGGATGAGTCACTTCCTCCTCCATCTCGATTCGGCATTGATCTCCTCGTCCAACGAGAAGCACCTCTCCGCCTTCAAGGAGATGAGCGACTTCGCCTCCTTCAAGGGTCGCATCGAGCTGGTGCGGGTGCCCTACCTGCGCACCACCCAGGAGGAGCAGCAGGTCTACGAGCACCGGCTCGAGGAGACCGTCGGCAAGCACGTCGCTCCCCATTCGGTGTGGGTGGCGGCGCAGTGGGCGGTCCTCACCCGCATGAAGAAGCCGGTCTCGGAGCGGTACAAGGGCGAGCTCCGCAAGCTGGTCGATCACCTCACGCCGCTGGAAAAGCTCCAGCTGTACGACCGCGGCGAGGCGCCCGCGCGGCTCGCCGGCCCCCAGGGGCGCGAGTTGAAGAAGCACGTGCAGGACCTCTGGCGGGAGAGCGACGCGTATCCCAACTACGAGGGCCGGACCGGCGCTTCGGCGCGCGAGCTGAAGACGGTCATCTCCAACGCGGCGCAGAACCCCCGCTACAAGTGCCTCACGCCGCAGGCAATCCTCCTGGAGCTGGAGGAGCTGGTGAAGGACAAGAGCGTCTACGAGTTTCTCCAGCAGGAAGTGGTCGACGGCTACCATGACCACGAGGAGTTCGTGCGGGTGGTGGAGAACGAGCACCTCGACGTCCTTGACGAGGAAGTGCGCGACGCGATGGGGCTCGTCTCCGAGAAGCAGTACCGCGAGCTGTTCGAGCGCTACGTGCAGCACGTGCTCGCCTGGACGCGCGGCGAACGGGTGCGCAACAAGCTCACCGGCGAGATGGAGCGGCCCGACGAGGAGATGATGGCGCAGACGGAGGCCATCGTCATGACGGGGGGCGAGGAGCGGCGCGAGTTCCGGCGGGCGCTCATCGCGAACATCGGCGCCCACCGCATCGATCATCCGGAAGGGGAGATCGACTACTCGCAGATCTTCCCCGATCTCTTCCGTCGGCTGCGCGATCATTTCTTCGACGAGAGGAAGAGGATCCTCCGGAAGAACAGCGAGAAGATGTTGCGGTATCTGGGTGAGGATCGCGCGCAGCTGTCAGTGAAGGAGATCGCGCAGGTAGAGTCGACGTTGGGGTCGATGAAGGAGCGGTTCCGGTATTGCGATAATTGCGCGAAGGACGCGCTCCTCCTCCTGCTTACGAAGCGCTATACCGATTAACGGTCACTTCAACGAAAGATCGATCTACCTGCCAGCTCGGGAACTCGTTTTCGGCTAGCTCGGGAACACGAGATGGAAAAACTCCGCCCGCCCCGCGACCCCCAACTTCGCATACACCTGCGTCAGGTGCTGCTTGATGGTCTTCTCGCTGTTCCCCATCATCGCGCCGATCTCCGCCGACGTGAGCCCCTTGAGGACGAGGCGCGCCACTTCCTCCTCCTTGCGGGTCAACCGCGCCTTCGACAGCGCCCGCGTCACCAGCTTGGCGAGGTCCACGTCCACGCCCGTCACCTTTTCGAGGACGCCGCGGAGGGAATCGGTGGTGAACGGCTTCTCGAGCAGATACGCCGCTCCGGAGTTGAGCGCTTCCTTCAGGCGGGGCTGATCGGCGAAGGCGGTGACCAGCACCACGGGAGCGCGGACGTCCTGCTTGCGGAGCGCGCCGATCATCTCGATGCCGGTCATCTTTCCTTCACCCAGCACCACGTCGGCGACCACGGCCTCGACGTGGCGAAGCTGCGGATCGTGCAGCGCTGCCTCGCCGCTCGGGTGCGCGAGGCAGGTCCAACCAAAGGCCTGCATCCGGCGCGCGAGGATGGTACGGGCATCGGCTTCGTCCTCGACAAGGAGCAGGAGCCTGGGCTGCGGCGCTCTTGCGACGCTCTCGGACGTACCGTTCGTCATGAAGCGATCCTTTCGCCGTTGGCGGTCACGGTCAAGCGACCCATCCGCCCGGGGAAGGTAAAGCGGAACACGGTGTAGCGGGGTTCAGCCGCGACGCACACCAATTCGCCGCCTCCGGCTCGCGCCAGGGCGCGGGCGATGGTGAGCCCGAGGCCGGTGCCGGTGCCGCCCGACGAAAAAGGCGTGAAAAGCCGCTCGCGAAGCTCGGGAGGGATGCCCGGTCCGTCATCCTCGACGGTGAGCTGGACCATTTCGCCGGACTGCCGGGCCGAAAGACTCAGACGTCCGCCGCGCACCTTGCGTAGGGCATCGAGCGCGTTGGCGGCGACGTTCTCCACCGCGCTCGAGAGGGCGAGGGGATCCGCCCGCACGAGCAATCCGCGGGGGCAGTCGATGACCACCTGGGCCCCGCTTTCCCGCGCGGCGGAGGCGAGCCGGGCGAGTAGATCTTCGAGGACCACGGAGAGGTCGACGAATCGCTCGACCTCGTCGGGAGCACGTCCGGCCCGGGCCAGATCGGAGAGCCGCGCCGCCGCGCGGTCGGTGTTGTCGCGCAGCCGCGCGAGGAGCTCCGAGCGCCGCGCGGGATCGGTCTCGTCGCTCGCCTCCTCCAGGAGGAGCTGCACGTTGTGGAGCGGGTTCTTGAGGTCGTGCGCGATGGCAGCCGCGACCACCCAGATGGCCTGGCGGCGCTCGGTTCCGGCGAGGCGTTCCGCGAGGACGCGGGAGGCCGCGCGTTCTGCCTCGTGCAGGCGCTTGTATCGCTGGGCGACGAAGAACGCGGCGGCGACGAGCCCGCCGGCAAGGGGCGGGGCTGTCCAGTCCACGATCACGGCGATGGTCTTGACCGGCCCGGCCGACGCCTCGACTGGAGAGACGATGTGGTCGATCCGCGCAAGGAACAGGCCGACGAAGAAACCGGCGATGATGGTCAGCGTAGGCCAGGCGCGGCGGTACACGGGCTGTGCAGCGTACCGGACCGCGAGAGGGTAGCCAACCCCAAGGTGCGACAGGCGACCACACGTCCGGCCTTTGCGGAAACATCCAGCCGGGCGATACTGTTCAAGAGCTATCACCCGTGGGGGCGAGGGGCCCCCCGGCCGGAGAGGGAGCCGAGCTGTGCTGAGCCGTTTGCTCGCCGCGTTCGCCACGCTCGCCTTGCTCGCGCCTCTGCCGGCGCGTGCGAAGAGCGAGAAGTCGCGCGTCGTGCAAAAGGCCCTGCTCCAGAGCGTGCGCGTCGAAGTGACGGTCGCGGGCAAGGTGGCGCGCGCCGCGACAGGCGTCGTGGTCGCGAACGACGCCGGCTCGAGCTTCATCCTCACCAACGAGCACGTCGTCTCTCGCGACGGCCTCAAGGGCACCCCTTCGTACACCATCGTCGTCGAGCGGCCCGCGCTGCGGCGGATCCCCGCTCGGGTACGCTTCGAGGGCGAGGTGCCGGCAGAGGATCTCGCGATCCTGGAGATCGGCGAATCGTTGCCCGCGGTGTCGATCGGTCAGCCGCTGGACGCTCAGGTCGGCGACGATGTGGTGGTGATCGGCGCTCCCTACGGCCGCTCGCTGAGCGTCAGCTCCGGGATCGTCAGCCAGGTCGAAGTCGTCGACGGCGATCCGCGAGAGCAGCGCTCGATGAAGACCGACGCTCCGATCGGCTACGGCGCGTCCGGGGGCGGCGTCTTCGGCGTGCCGGGCGGAAAGCTCGTCGGCCTCGTCGAGGGATACCGCACGGCCAAGGTGAGCTTCGGCGGCATCGGCGGAAACGACTTCACCTTCGACGTCCCGATGCCGGGCGAGACGTTCCTCTCGCCGCCCGCGAAGATCCGCGCCTTCCTGGTGCGGTCCGGGATCGGCCGCCGCGCCGGAATCAAGGACGCCCCCTGGGTCGATCCGACTGGACCGGGCACGGTGGCGTCGCGGCCGTTCGACGAGCGCGCAGCCGCGATGCAGCGGTAGCGTTTCCCTCCTTCGACCTCGCCGTTAGAATCGCCGCCCATGCGGGCGGACTGGGATTCCTATTTCATGCAGATCGCGCGCGTCGTGGCCTCGCGCGCGACCTGCGATCGCAAGCTGGTCGGCGCGCTCCTCGTGCGCGATCGCATGATCCTTTCGACCGGCTACAACGGCTCGATTCGCGGGATGCCCCACTGCAGCGAGGTCGGGCACCTGATGGAAAACGAGCACTGCGTCGCCACCATCCACGCCGAGGCCAACGCGGTCCTGCAGGCGGCGCGCAACGGCGTAGGCATCGACGGCGCCGATCTGTACACGACTGCAAGCCCGTGCTGGCCGTGCTTCAAGCTCGTCGCCAACGCGGGAATCAAGCGCATCGTCTATGGCGAGTTCTATCGCGACGATCGGATCTTCGAGGTGGCGAAGAGCGTCGGCATCTCGCTCGTCGACATGAGCGGGCTCGCGGCGAAGCCCGCCGCCACCTGAGACTTCCCTGGACAGACGTCCACTCCGCAAGTGTGCTGAAACGAAAACACCGGGCATCCGCACTTGACGGTACCCGGTTCCGCGCCGTTCATGGACGGGTGCGCTCGGCTTCCGGAGGGCCCGGATCGGAAAGCGCGGCGAGCGGGTGTTCCCTGCTCGTCGAACGCGCGGCTTCCGCCCTGGCTCACGAGGCGAAGAACCCGCTCCACAACATGGCCCTGCATCTGCAACTGGTGAGCGAGAAGCTTCCCGGCGACGCGGCCCGCGGCGTCGACCGGCACTTGCAGGCGATGCGCGACGGGATCGCGCAGGTCGATGCGCTGCTCAAGGCGTTTGCCGATCTCGCCGCTCCGGCGAATCTGGTTCCCGATCTGGGACAGGCGCTGACGCGCGCGCTCCTGCTCTTCTCGTTCGAGGCGCGCCGCAAGAGCGTCGAGCTCACGCGCAAGGGCCCGGCCGAGGTGCGGGTGGCGGCGCCCGGGGAGGCCGTCCTCGAGATCGTCTGCAACGCGGTGCTCGCCGGCATCGCCCTCGCCCGGGAGGGACGCCTGACACTCGCCATCGAGCCCGACGGCCAGCGGGTACGCCTCGAGGTGATCGCCGACGGAGGCGTTCCCCGGCGCGAGGAAACGCTGCCTCACCTGGAGGCGGTCCGCCGCCTGTCCTCCGTAGCAGCGGCCGAGCCGTCGATCGACGTCGAAGGGGCAGGGCCCGCCCGGCTCTCGCTCTCGTTCGCCCATACGCGCTAACAGGAACCCGGCCCTCCCAATGACCGACACCGCCATCCAGAAGGCCCGGGCGCTCGTCGTCGACGACGAGCCGTCCACCCGCGAGCTATTCGCCGAGCTGCTCGAGCGGTGGGGCTACCACGTCGACCAGACCGACGACGGCCATGGCGCTCTCAAGCTGGCGGCCGAGCTCCACCCGGACGTGATCATCAGCGACCTGGTGATGCCGAAGCTCGACGGTCTCGCCCTGACGCGCGCGCTGCGCGAGGAGTCTCCGGACACCCCGGTCATCATCATCACCGGCAAGGGAACCATCGACGCGGCCGTGGAGGCGGTGCGCGAGGGCGTCTTCGACTTCGTCGAGAAGCCGCTCGACCCCGCCCGTCTCAAGGTCATCCTCCAACGCGCGCTGGAGAAGAAGCGGACCGAGCACGAGATGCACGTCCTGCGGCGCCGCCTCGGCCAGATCGACTCGGCCGGCGTCGGGATCGTCGGCGCCTCTCCGGCGATGCGCAAGGTGATGGACCTCGTCGAGAAGGTCGCGCCGTCCAAGGCGAGCGTGGTCATCACCGGCCAGAGCGGGACCGGCAAGGAGATGGTGGCGCGGGCCATCCACCAGCTTTCGCCGCGCAAGGACAAGCCGTTCATCGCCATCAACTGCTCGGCCATTCCCGCCGGGTTGATGGAGAGCGAGATGTTCGGCCACGAGCGAGGCGCCTTCACCGGCGCCGATCAGCGCCGGCTCGGCTCCTGGGAGCTGGCGGACGGCGGCACGCTCTTCCTCGACGAGGTCGGCGAGATTCCCATCGAGCTGCAGGCCAAGTTCCTCCGCGTCCTCGAGGAGGAACGGCTGCGCAGGCTCGGCGGCAAGAGCGAGATCGCGGTCGACGTACGGGTGATCAGCGCCACCAACCGCGACCTGAAGGAGGAGATCAAGGCGGGACGGTTCCGCGAGGATCTCTACTTCCGCCTCAACGTCTTCCACATCCCGCTCGCTCCCCTGAGGGAGCGCCGCGAGGACATCGGGCTGCTCGTGCAGCACTTCATGGACCGCTTCAGCCGCGAAGGCGGAAAGCGCACGCAGGGCATCTCGCCGCAGGCGTTGAAGCTGCTCCAGGACTACGCCTGGCCGGGCAACATCCGCGAGCTCCGCAATACGCTCGAGCGCGGCGTGATCCTGTGCGGCGCAGGCGTCATCGATGTCGAGCACCTTCCCGCCGAGCTCGCCACGGGAGGCGGGGAGAGCGCCTATCTCAAGCTGCCCTTCGGTCTGCCTCTGCGCGAAGTGGAGAAGGAGTACATCCTGAACAGCCTCTCGCGCCTGCAGAACAACAAGGCGCGCACCGCGCAGGCGCTGGGGATCAGCGAGAAGACGCTCTACAACAAGCTCTATCGGTACTCGGGGAAGGGACCTCGCGGGAAGGAGGACGAGTACGGCGAGGGAGAGCCCGAGGTCCCCGAGGAGCCGTCGGCGCACAAGGCAAGCGGCGCCGCGTAGAGGTCTCCCTTCGGGTCACGGTTTGTTGCCGCGCCCGCCGCGACCCGGAGAGCTTCCTTCGTCCCTTCAGTGATGCAGTTGCGCGACCTCGACCCGGTCGCGGCCGGATCGTTTCGCCTTGTAGAGCTGCTCGTCGGCGCGGCGGAGGAGGTCCTCGGCGGCGTCGCGGGCGGAGACCTCGTCGGGAGTCAGGGCGGCGACTCCAATCGAGGCGCGGACGGGAAGCCCTGCCTGTTCGCTGACCGAGAGAAGCCGGCGGCGGAGGCGTTCCGCGAAGAGCCCCGCGGCCTGCGCGCCCGTCTGCGGGAGGAGCACGACGAACTCGTCGCCGCCGTAGCGCGCGGCGAAGTCGGTGTCGCGTAGCTCTTCGCGCACGGCATCGGCGAGACCGAGGATGGCGCGGTTGCCCGCCGCGTGACCGAGGCGGTCGTTGATCTGCTTGAGCCCGTCGAGGTCCACCATCGCGCAGGCGAGGGGGTGCGAATAGCGGTCGGCGCGGGCGACCTCTTCCTCGAGGCGGGCGTGGAAGCTGCGGAAGTTGGGCAGGCCAGTGAGCCCGTCCGTCTGGGCGAGGGCGCGGAAGTGCTCCTTCTGCGCAGTGAGACGCAGGGTGCGATCCACGCGCGCCATCAGCTCCTGCGCGCTGAAGGGCTTGGCGAGGTAATCCGCGGCGCCGAGCGAAAGCCCCTGGCTCTTCGTCTCCGCATCGCCCTGGGCGGAGAGGAAGATGACCGGCACCTCGGCGGTCTTCGCGTCGCGGCGGAGGCCGGTCAATGCGCCGAATCCATCGAGACCGGGCAGGAAGAGATCGAGCAGCACCAGGTCGGGGAGCAACTCCTTCGCTCGCTTGACCGCCGACTCGCCGTCGCCGACCGCCTCCACGTCGTAGCGGTCGCGAAGCAGCTCTTCGAGGACCGCGCGCGCGTCCTCGTCGTCCTCGACCACGAGGATGAGCGGCCGTTGCCGCTTGCCGCCGGAGAGGGCGATCGACGGCTCGGTAGCTTCCTCCTCGGCTGGCGTCTCGAGCACCTTGCGCGTCGTGCGGGGAGCCTTCAGGCGGGCAGCCACCCGCCTGGCCACTTCCTCGGGCGTGCCGCCGGCGTCGTCAGCGCCGGCTTCGATCGCGGAGGCGGGGTCGTTCGTCAGGACGACGATGGGACCGGTCGCATGGGCCAGCTCGCGCATCGCGATCGCACGGGGAAGATCGTCCGCCGTGCAGACGAATGCCGCCGGAAGGCCCGGCCGCTCCTGCAGCCCGGCCTTCGCCAGCGCTTCCCGGAGCGCTTCCGCGCTCTCGCCCGCCCCGACCACCCGCACGTTCACCGGACAGCTCCCCGCGCAGAGACCGCAATACTACCGGATCGTACGTTCCCCGTTTTCCCACACCCGGGCACGCACCGCCGGTACACCGGCAGCAAGGCCGGCTCTTGTGAAGGTAATTGTCCTGCCCCCTTCCGAGAAGCCTGCGCCCGGAGCGCCGCGCGCACAAGGAGCGGGCTGTCCCCGCGAGGCGAATGCCCGCGTAGCGGTCGTTCGCCAGGCTGCCCGGCTGCACCACGGTCCATGGGGGTCAATGGTGACGTGCCGCGCGCAAACCGCAAGTTGGGGCGATGTACGTCGCGGGAGGAGGAAGGATTACCTGCGGCCCCAGCGAACCTGGCGCGGACCGAAACCGCCTCCCGGGCCCTGCGTCATCGGCGGCGTCTCGAGCCAGAACTGGTACCACTGCTCGCCGAACGCTTCGAGCTTCATGCGCTTGTCGTTCTGCAAGCGGCCGAGGAGCGTCTTCAGGCGTTCGTCGCTCTTCACCTCCGAGACGCCTTTCTGGAGGATCTCGATCGCCTTCTTCCGCTCGCCGCGCTTGTCCTCGCAAAACGCGTACACGGCGTAGAGGAGCGACTCGCCCTTGTTGGCGCGGAGGGCGGCGTCGAAGACGCTCTCCATCTCCTTCCATTCCTTGCGGCGGAAGTGCTGCGCGCCGAGCATCGCGCGCGCGGTTCCCATCTTCACGAAGCTCTTGCGCAGGTGCGGCTCGGCCTCGTCGAACTTCTTCTGCACGTAGAGCAGCGCTCCGATCTGTCCGTGCAGCTGAGAGGCGACGAGGAACTGCCAGCGCGCGAGCGGGAAGGCGCTCTCGAGGATGGCGACGGCCTTTTCAATGCGCCGTCCCGCGAGCTCCTTCTGCGCCGAGGCCATCACTGCCTCGAGCTGCTTCATGGTGCGGCGTGCGAGGAGCACGTAGGCGACGACCGCCGCCACGACGCCGGGAAGGATGCTGCCCCAGGCGGGCGCGAGGTGCGTGAAGTAGAAGAGGGCGAAGCCGGCGAGCCCGGCGAGAAGAGCGAGAGCGAGGTTGATCATCGGGAACCTCCAGTCTCGCGGGGGTCTTCGGGCGATGCCACCGATCTTGCTGCCAACGGTCGTTGGATGCTTCGGCCCGCGGCCTCCGGCCCGTCGCCGGCTGGTGGCCCTCCCCGGAATCGAACCGGGATGCCCCGGAGGGCGGTGGATTTTGAGTCCACTGCGTCTGCCAGTTCCGCCAGAGGGCCCCTCTTCGCGGCGGGCGGTTTGTAGCACGGATTGCTACCCGGCTTTCGAGCGGGATTGGGGAGAAATCGAACAGCGCGCGGGTGAGCGGGCGACGTTCGCGGCCCCGCAACGGCGCTCAGGCCGGTCCAGCGGGGAAAAACTCCCCGAAAAGGGCGGCACGGCCCTTGCTGTATGGGGGTCACCACCCTGTCCGGCATCTGTCGGGCAGAAACATGAAGGAGATCAACATGATCCGCACTATCGTCGCTGCGCTTTCCGCTTTCGCGCTCGCCTCGTTCGGCGCTTTCGCCCAGACCGGCTCCACCACTGGCTCGGACACGTCGTCCGCCACCACCACTACGAAGAGCGACTCGACGGGCAGCATGAAGCACTCGAAGAAGTCGAAGAAGGCCAGCAAGAAGTCCGCGAAGAAGGCCAAGAAGGGCGCGGCCTCCGACATGAGCTCGGGCTCGACCTCGTCGACCGGCTCGACCACGAACCCCAAGTAACATCGCGCAAGCGAGCGGCGATTCTGCCGAGGGCCTGCGCGAGCGCGCGGGCCCTTTTCTTTTTCCGGCTGCATTCCGTAGATCGTCGCCTCGATGCCCCGGTACGACCCGCGCGATCGTTTCTTCCGCAAGGCGAAGGCGGAGGGCCTGCGCGCGCGCTCCGCCTACAAGCTGGACGAGATCCAGCGGCGCTGGCGCTTGCTGCGGCCGGGAGCGCGCGTCCTCGACCTCGGCGCCGCACCGGGAGGATGGCTGCAGATCGCCGCCCGCGAGGTGGGAGAGCGCGGGTTCGTCCTCGGGATCGACCTGGAACCGATCCCGCGCGTCGCCGGACCGGTGGAGACGTGGGTGGCCGACGCGTTCGCGCCCGGGCTCGTCGATCGGCTGCGCTCGGAAGGACGTGCGCCGTACGACGCGGTGTTGAGCGACCTCGCGCCGCGTACCTCGGGGATCCGGGAGGCCGACGAGGCTCGCTCGCTCGAGCTCGCGGAGCGGGCGCTCGGACTGGCGCTCGAGGTGCTGGAGCCGGCCGGCTCCTTGGTGGTGAAGGTCTTCATGGGTGGGGGGTTCGACGCATTCCTCCGCTCGTGCAGGGCGGCGTTCTCGAAGGTGCGGGTGGCTCGCCCGGAACCATCGGTCGCGCGCCATTCGCGCGAGGTGTACCTGGTCGGGGCAGGCCTCCGAGCCGTCCCGGCGCCAGGGCGCTAGAACCGGTTGACCGGTGCGCGGGGCTGGCTACATTGCGCCGGATCCGCGTGCAGTTGCGCGGCGGCGAGGAGTGGGGGCGGCGTGTTCTTGACAGCCCTCGGTGGCTCTGCTAGACACCGCGACCCCTGCAGTCGGGGATTCGTTCGAGAGCGATCTTCAGGGCTCTTGACGCGGTTCGTGGAGGGCGGTAGGTAGCGCGCCCGTTCCGTTCCCGCCTTCGAGGCGCGGCGGAGAGGGCATCGCAGTCGGAAGCGCGCAGTAGGAAGGGGTCGGTCGGTCTCTGAAAACTGGATAGCAAGTCCACGAAGGTATTGCGGACACCGCAATGCTTTGAGTGCACCAACGCGCGCGCCCCTGTAGCCGGGAGCGTGCGCGCGAAATGCGCTAGGAAAACGAATTCTCAATTGGAGAGTTTGATCCTGGCTCAGAACGAACGCTGGCGGCGTGCCTAACACATGCAAGTCGAGGGAGAAAGCCCGCAAGGGTTAGTAAACCGGCGAACGGGTGCGTAACACGTGGATAATCTACCTCGGTGACCGGGATAACTGGCCGAAAGGCTTGCTA
>Ga0209474_10000430_pt1 | contig 46156 bp, 40 predicted proteins | sample GraSoiAngelo_145_FD_185902 | JGI IMG/M metagenome (GOLD analysis project Ga0209474, IMG submission 185902) | Grasslands soil microbial communities from the Angelo Coastal Reserve, California, USA - 14_1009_05_20cm (SPAdes) (version 2) | ecosystem: Environmental > Terrestrial > Soil > Grasslands...
GGCCCAGAGCAGCGGCGTATCGGGAGCCGCCTCGACGGACATACTCCGTCCATTGATGTTGAGATTAGGCATGGTTTCTTCCCTTGCCGGTGCATGATGCCACTTACGGCGGCAACTCACTTTATAGGAGGGCTAACACCCACCGGGCCGGTGCCGACCTTGGCGGCGAGAATGATCGGGTTCCTATCTGGAGGCAATGCTGGAACTCGAACGGGCGGAAATAAAATTGCGACATGTACGTTGTGCGTTGCGGCAGCAATGTTGTCTGGCTTTGTCGATGATTTGTCCCTTGGCTGCCGCAGCGCAAGGATCGATGTTGGCGCGGGCCGGCAATTCCCTTCGGTCGTTGGATCGCGGTCGAGAACGTGCCAAAAGGCTGTTTCGGAGATCGCCAAAACGCCCAAGGACTCGTAATGCCGAAACTCGACCGCGACGGGGTAAAACTTCACTACGAGGTCCATGGCAGCGGGCCCGCGCTGCTGCTAACCCACGGTTATTCCTCGACATCGGCGATGTGGAAGGGCCAGATCGAGGCGTTGTCGCAGCATCACCAGCTTGTCTTGTGGGACATGCGGGGCCACGGCCAGTCCGATTACCCTGACGACCCCGCGGCCTATAGCGAGGCGCTGACCGTTGCCGACATGTCCGCACTGCTGGACGAAATCGGAGCCGAGAGCGCCATCGTCGGCGGACTTTCGCTGGGCGGTTACATGTCGCTTGCCTTTTACCGCGCCTACCCTGAACGCGTGCGCGCGCTTCTGATCATCGATACCGGACCGGGATTCAAGAAGGACGGAGCGCGCGACGCCTGGAACAAGCGGGCGCATGAAACCGGCGACCGCTTCGAGCGCGAAGGACTAGCGGTGCTGCAGTCCCTGAGCCGTGAGCGCTCGAGCGTCAGCCATCGCGACGCTTCGGGTCTGGCGCGCGCCGCCCGCGGCATGCTGGCCCAACGCGACGCCCGTGTGATCGAGTCCTTGCCCGGCATCACAGTACCCACTCTGGTCGTGGTCGGCGCCGATGACGAGCCGTTTCTCGCCGCTTCGGACTATATGGCGACAAAAATCCCCGGTGCGAAGAAGGTCATCATTCCGGCCGCGGGGCATGCGGTCAACATTGACCAGCCGCAGGCGTTCGTCGAGACGGTGCTGCCGTTTCTTGAGAACCTGCCGCGCCATTCGGAAAAGCTGGCGCAGTCATGAGCCGCTTCGCGGTTGGACTTTGTCTGTTGGCAGCTTCGCTCGCCCTTGAGCCTGCCACTGCGCAGCAATCGGCGGCGAACACGATGCCGCGCAATCCATCCTTCACGGCAACGCTGTCGAACACGACGCCTTTGGTGTTCGGAATGGATGTGGAAGGCGTCTCGAGAGCACTTGGACAGCCGCTCAGCTACATCAGCGGCCGGGCCGGCGACGAAATCTATCTCGCGTTCCGCAACATCGGTGGTAGCGGATTGCTAAACCACCACGATCGGCTGTTCCTGCAATTCCGCAAGGGCAGATTGACCGGCTGGAAGGCCGACTGGGGCCACAACTGGATGTGGCAATAACGGACAGCAGACTCTTCGCTCAACTTCATTGGCAACTGTAGACTCTCAAACAACGGAACGACTGACCAGTGGGAAAAGACATCAAGCTGACGGCTTCGGATGATTTCCAACTCGGCGGCTATCGCGCCGATCCCACCACTGTGCCCAAGGCGGCTATCGTGGTGATCCAGGAGATTTTTGGCGTCAATCACCACATCCGCGCGGTATGTGACCGTCTCGCCGGCGAAGGCTATGTCGCGATCGCGCCTTCGATCTTCGATCGCATCGAACCCAATTTCACTTCCGGCTATTCACCCGACGAAATCGCGGTGGCACGCAAGTTCGTGGCCAACCCTGACTGGACGGCGATGCTGCGCGACACCCAGGCCGCAATCGATGCCGTCAAAGAACTCGGGCCGATCGGCATCATCGGCTTTTGCCTCGGCGGCAGCGTTGCCTACGCCGCGGCGACCAAATTGTCAGGCCTGTCGGCGGCAGTCGGTTATTACGGCGGCGCCATCGTGCGCTTCGCGGACGACAAGCCCAAAGTGCCGACCCAGCTTCATTTCGGCGAGAAAGATGCCGGCATTCCGCTCAGTGATGTAGAGATCATCAGAGCCAAGCGGCCCGAGGTGGAAATCCATCTCTATCCGGGCGCGCAACACGGATTCCACTGCGATGAACGGGCGAGCTACGACAAGGCCAGCGCCGAGATCGCTTGGCCGCGCAGCCTCGGCTTCTTTGCCAAGCATTTGAAATGAAGCAGTTGAAATGAAGCAGTTGAACAGAGCGATCAGCGAGCGGCGGCGTTACCCGGGGGCGCCACGCGGAAGGTCGAACGAATCGGCTTTCCGCATGATGCGAGGAGCGATCACGCGCTAACGCCAACGCCGATCGGACACGACACGCCGGTGCCGCCAAGCCCGCAATAGCCGGCCGGATTCTTCGCCAGATATTGCTGGTGATAGTCCTCGGCAAAATAGAATTCACCGGCTGGCGCAATCTCGGTGGTGATGGAGCCCAGCCGCTTTGCCGTTAATGCCTTCTGGTAGACGTCCTTCGAGCTTTCGGCGGCTTTGCGCTGCGCCTCGCTGAACGTGTAGATCGCGGAACGATACTGGGTGCCGACGTCATTGCCCTGACGCATTCCCTGGGTCGGGTTGTGGCTTTCCCAGAAGGTCTTGAGCAACTGATCGTAGGAGATCTTCTTGGGGTCGAACACCACCAGCACCGCTTCGGTATGGCCGGTACGGCCGGAGCACACCTCCTCGTAGGTCGGGTTGGCGGTATGACCGCCGGCGTAACCAACCGCGGTGGTAAAGATGCCATCGCCGAGTTCCCAGAATTTTCGCTCCGCGCCCCAGAAGCAGCCCAGCCCGAACACCGCTTGCTCCAGACCTTGCGGATAAGGCGGCTGCAACTGACGCCCGTTTACGAAATGACGCTCGGCAGTGGGGATCGGATGCGCACGGCCCGGCAGCGCTTCGGAGGCGCTCGGTAGTGCAGTGGTTTTGCGCATGAACAACATCGATTGCCTCCTGGCGGATGGGTTCGGATCACACGTTCAAGGAGTGTCCTGAAATGAGAGTGTCTTTAATATAAGCATCTACAATATAAGCATCTACGCAGCTCACGGCAGCCCTGTTACAGGCAGCTCGACTGAGCCGCCTCCTCAGTTCCGCGAATAGCCGATGAGCGGCTTGCGCGGCCGGAACAGCAGCATCAGCACGATGCCCAACAGGCCCATGATTACGAAAACCGGCTGGTCCAGCACCAGCTTCACGATGCTGCCCCAGAGCCAAGGCGCATGGCCCTCCACCCAGCTCCGGAACGCCTGCTGACTGGATTGGTGGATATCGTTCCAGAATTGACCGAACCGGGTAAACCGTAAGGTCTGGTCGGCCACCCAGCGCGCCCCGTCATAGACCATGAAGACAAATCCGCCGGCCAGCAGCAAGAGCCCGAAAAGTCGGAAAATACCGCGGATCATGCGCCACCTTACACCGCTGCCGGTCGAAATGCCCGGGCGATTACCGGGCAAGTCAGGAAATCCAACCTCGTCAGCACCTTATCAGCTTTTCTGGGCGGCGTTCGAGCTTGCAAGCCTGCCCCCGTAAGCGTTGACGCTGCAATGGGTCGCCTCTATAAGGGCGCCAATGGCGGCGGGCGCAATCCCGCCGCCGCAGTTCTTTGAGCGGCGCCGTCGTCTCAGCATGATTGTCTACAGCATTATTGCTTGCAGGGAATGGCGCCTTAAAGAGACACCCGAATACACGATATCATCGATCACGCGTTTGGACGGCCGGCGCGCTTAGGCCCGACCACATGGCCGATCGGTCACCGCCGAAGGATATTTGAGAACATGGCCAACACTACTTCCGCCAAGAAGGCGACGCGCAAGATTGCCCGTCGCACCATCATCAACAAGTCACGCCGCACCCAGATGCGCGGCGCGGTTCGCACGGTCGAAGAGGCAATCAAGAGCGGCGACCGCGATGCTGCAGTGAAGGCGATGGCGCGGGCCGAGCCTGAATTGATGCAAGCAGCTCAGCGCAACATCATTCACAGGAACAATGCGAGCCGAAAGGTTTCACGCCTCGCTCACCAGATCGCCAAGCTGGCGAAATGAATTGGACGAAAATGATTTCGTGAGAAAGCCCGGCACAGCCGGGCTTTCTGCTTTCAGGATTGCTTACCTTCATGGTTGCTCGCTGCCGAAACGAAGCCCGCGAATTTTTGCCTGCAGGATTTTTCGGTCGCCGTATTTTTGCGTCACGATATTTTTGCGTCACCGTATTTTTGCGTGACCGTATTTTTACTGTGTCTAGCTGAGAGCAGCTAGGCATCGCGTTGCGATTGGCGCGCGCGCACTCTGAGATAGCATCCGCGCCATAGACGGCGGACGTTGCTCGGGCTCAGTTTTGAAATTGCAACTGCGCTCAGTGCGATGCATCGAGGAACGCTGCAGGGTTACCCTGTTCCAACGAGCAAAAAAAAACACGCTTGCGTAGTCACTTATCAGCATAGTGGCGAAGAGTTGTTCGAAAATTGCTTTCCGCCATATTCAAGCGTGACCGATTTATGAATTTATTTGGCGCCGTTGTCAGAAATGTCACAGTCGTTAGAGGTTTCGAATCTGTACACAGATTCAAAACGTTGCCAGTGCCGCCGAAACGCTTTGGCTGGTTTGGCGAGGCGAACTGCTTTTCAAGCGCGGCAATGTTGAATCATTTTCGTTGCGGGAAATAAGGCATGCTGTATCTCTAAGAGCGTTCGCGGCGCCTGCCGCTCTTGAGACCAGCGCGGTTAAAGGAACGGGGCGGACGTGCAAATCGGCGGCGGTGTGCGCGTTGGCGAGGCTCTCCAAGCGATTGTCGGGTTCGACCTCATAGCGATATGAGGAGTGTGGTTCTGTGTCGAAATTTGTCAGGCGGGGCGTTCGTTACTCGTTGTCTTAATAACGACCACACTTACAGGAAACCGGGAAGCGCGTGGAAGGCAAAGCAAGTGGGCAGAGCAAAACGAGCAGTCTGGCTGAAGCGGTATGAACACTGAACGGTTTTGATCTTCGGGGCGTTGGCGGCTGAATTTGAAATAGACGTGGGAATGACAACTTGCCGTGGGTGACCATGGCGAGATGGGGAGGTTGCATGCTTTACGGAATCAGCACGGTATTCGTTCAAATTCCAAATTCAGGCGATGGCGTCTTGGACGCCCTGGATGCTTCCAGCACACGGCCACCCGCGCGAGCTCCGGACACGCCCTCCAGTACGCACTGACCTCGCGAACGCATCTCTTCCAAGTGATGATCTGACCGCGGCGTTTTCGCCGACCGGCGGGTCTATGCCTGAAGATGAAGCGTTCGCTTGAAGTCAGGTCGGGCGACAAACCCGCTCCGCGTTTTCGCCATGCCCATTACTCTTTTGCGAAAAGTATTCAGACGATGACAAATATCGAACAGGATCGCTGGTCACGCGTCAAAGGCCGGTTGCGCTCGAGCGTCGGCGAGGACGTTTACACCAGTTGGTTTGCTCGAATGGACCTGGAAAGCGTCGAGCAGGAGAGCGTGCGTCTTTCGGTCCCGACGCGGTTTCTCAAGAGCTGGATTCAAGCGCACTATGCCGAACGCGTTCTCACCTGCTGGCAGGCCGAGATGCCGGAAGTGCATCGGATCGATCTCTCGGTGCGGACGCCAATGCGAGCCGTGGCGCCCCCCAAGGAGGCTCCCATCCCGCCCGATCAGCGCCGCGCCGAACGGCCCGACGGCCGCCCTGCGCCGGAGCTGCGCGCCACCGCGATTGCCCCGGTATCGGCCAGTCATGACGCACTCGGGGGATCGCCGTTGGATCCGCGCCTGACCTTCGGAACGTTTGTTATCGGCCGTTCCAATACACTGGCGCACGCCGCGGCGCGGCAGGTGGCGGAAGGCCGGCGCGGAGATCCCGTGATGTTCAATCCGCTCTACGTCCACGCCGGCGTCGGCCTCGGCAAAACCCATTTGCTGCAGGCCGTGACATGGGCCGGCAATTCGGGCAGCGAACGCAAGGTGCTTTACCTCACCGCCGAGAAGTTCATGTACGGCTTTGTCGCGGCGCTGAAAACGCAGACCGCGCTGGCGTTCAAGGAAGCGTTGCGCGGCATCGACGTGCTTGTGATCGACGACCTGCAATTCCTGCAGGGCAAATCAACCCAGGCGGAATTCTGTCACACCCTGAATGCGCTGATCGATGCCGGCCGCCAGGTCGTGATCGCAGCCGACCGTCCGCCTTCCGATCTCGAGAGTCTCGATGACCGCGTGCGTTCGCGTCTCGCCGGTGGCCTGGTGGTCGAGATGGCATCGCTTGGCGAGGAATTGCGTCTTGGGATTTTGAAGTCGCGGGTAGCTGCCGCCCGTGCGCATCATTCGAGCTTCGACGTGCCGCCCCCGGTGCTGGATTATCTCGCGCGAACCATCACCCATAACGGCCGCGATCTGGAGGGCGCCATCAATCGCCTGCTGGCGCACAGCAAACTCAACGCGCAGCCGGTGACGCTGGAAATGGCCGAGCGCGAGGTACGCGACCTGATACGCCCGCAGGAGCCGAAGCGCATCAAGATCGAGGACATCCAGCGTGTGGTGGCGCGGCAGTACAATGTGAGCCGCTCCGACCTGTTGTCCTCGCGGCGCACCGCGAATGTGGTTCGGCCGCGTCAGGTGGCGATGTACCTGGCAAAGACGCTGACGCTTCGTTCGCTGCCCGAAATTGGCCGCCGGTTCGGTGGACGCGACCACACCACGGTCCTGCATGCCGTGCGCAAGATCGAGACCTTGGTCTCAAAGGATGTCGCGCTGTCTGAAGAAGTCGAATCGCTGAAGCGCCAGTTGCAGGACTAGGCGCGGCTGGCGTGTTTCCTCCCGTTGGGGGCACCGCCCGGAGCGAGCAAGTCAAGGCGCCGCCAGCGGCGAAACAGCCAAGGCCCAAAAGCCATCGGCGGAGCTCCGCTCGCGCAAGCTAACTGCCGTTTCATGCAGAATGCTTGACCCAAAACGTGGGGAACGAGGCCGCGTTTCCCTTGCGCTGAGGGGCCATCCGCGCCACCTTGCGGTCCCCCCGCGGGTTTGATCAAATCCAGATCGGATCAGGCTTTTCGGGTCTCAAACGCCGCGGTGCGCCTTTTCGGCCGCCCGGCTTTTCCATCTTAGGATCAGGCGGGTATTGCAATGAAGGTCACCGTCGAACGCGCGCAACTCCTGAAGTCGTTGGGCCACGTCCATCGCGTGGTCGAGCGCCGCAATACTATTCCGATTCTGGGCAACGTGCTGGTCCGCACCGAAAATGCGCGACTGTCCCTAAAGGCCACCGATCTCGATCTTGAGGTGACGGAAACGCTTGCCGCAGAAACCGCCACCGGCGGTTCGACCACGGTGCCGGCCCATATGTTTTACGACATTGTGCGTAAACTGCCCGACGGCGCCCAGATCGTGCTGGAAGGTGACGGGGATCGCTCGGTACTGGCGATCCGTGCCGGACGGTCGCGCTTCACGCTGCAGACCCTGCCCGAGAACGATTTTCCCGATCTCGCCGCCGGCGACATGACGCATGCGTTTACGCTCGCCGCCGCCGACATGAAACGATTGATCGACCGCACCCAGTTCGCGATCTCGACGGAAGAAACCCGCTATTATCTCAACGGCATCTATCTGCACACCGCCGGCAGCCCGAAAGCCGCGACCTTGCGCGCGGTCGCGACCGATGGCCATCGCCTCGCCCAGATCGATCTGCCTTTGCCCAAAGGCGCGGACGGCATGCCGGGCGTGATCGTGCCTCGCAAAACCGTCGGCGAAGTGCAGCGGTTGATCGAGGACAATGAAGCCGAGGTCAACATCGAGCTGTCGCAAGGCAAGGTCCGGTTCACCATCGGTCATGTAGTGCTGACCTCGAAACTCATCGATGGCACCTTTCCAGACTACGGACGCGTCATCCCGCAAAACAACGACAAGGAACTCATCGTCGACAAGAAGGATTTCGAGGCGGCGGTTGATCGCGTCTCCACGATTTCCAGCGAGCGCGGCCGCGCCGTGAAGCTGGCATTGTCGGCCGGCAAGCTGGTGCTGTCAGTGACCAACCCGGATTCCGGCAGCGCGACCGAAGAGCTGGAAGTCGAATACGCTTCCGACCCGCTCGATATCGGCTTCAATTCACGCTATTTGCTGGACATCGCCGCGCAGATCGAGGGCGAGGTCGCTGTGCTGAAATTGGCCGATCCCGGCTCGCCGACTCTGGTGCAGGACAGGGATTCCAGGGGCGCGCTCTACGTCCTCATGCCAATGCGGGTGTAGGATCGTTATACGTCGTCATTGCTGGCTTGACGGCTCTTGCCCGGCAATGACAACCGAGTCCCATGATCACCTCGCGCATCCACCGGCTTACGCTCACTCACTTCCGCAATTATCGCGCAGCGAGCGTCGAAACGCGCGCGGACGTGGTGGTGCTGGTCGGCCCGAACGGCGCCGGGAAAACCAACTGCCTCGAGGCAATCTCTTTTCTATCGCCGGGACGCGGATTGCGTCGCGCGACGCTCGAGGACGTGGCTGACAACCAGGGCGATGGCTCGTGGGCAGTGTCCGCCGAAGTCGAAGGCGCGCTCGGGCTGGCAACGCTCGGCACCGGAATCGACGCCCCCGGCAGCGATGGGCCCGCCACCAGCCGGCGCTGCCGCATCGATCGCGAGCCGGTGAGTTCGGCAAGCGCGTTCGGCGATCACTTGCGAATGGTATGGCTCACACCTGCAATGGATGGGCTCTTTCTGGGCTCGGCCTCGGAGCGACGGCGATTTTTCGACCGGCTGGTGCTGGCCATCGATAGCCATCATTCAAGTCGGGTGGCGGCGCTCGATCGCTCGCTGCGTTCACGCAACCGCTTGTTGGAGGTCCGCAATTACGATGACCACTGGTGTGACGCGATCGAGCACGAGACCGCCGAGCTCGCGGTCGCGGTCGCGGCGAGCCGCGGCCAAACCGCGATCAAGCTCGCCGCGATGCTGCGCCAGCGCGGCGAAGCATCAGTTTTTCCCTCCGCCCGGCTTATGCTCGACGGCTGGATGGAAAACGCACTGCTCGCCGAGCCCGCTACTTCAGTGGAAGATCGTTACCGGCAGATTTTGCGCGATAGCCGCGCCCGCGACGCCGCCGCTGCCCGCACGCTCAATGGCCCGCATCTGACCGATTTGCAGGTAATCTACGCACCGAAGAACATACCTGCTCGCGAGGCCTCTACCGGCGAGCAGAAGGCGCTGCTGATCGGGTTGGTACTCGCGCACGCCAATCTGGTTGCCGCGATGACCGGCATCACGCCGCTATTGCTGCTCGACGAGGTAGTGGCGCATCTCGATCCGTCGCGACGCGCCGCGCTGTTTGGCGAGCTGGCAAAGCTTGGCGCGCAGGTCTGGATGAGCGGCGCCGACCCCGCGACATTCAGCGAGATCGGCGCCACAGGTAAAATTTTCGACGTCGATTCCGGCCGCATCACCGCGCGCGGCTGAGGCGCCGCGTCGTGCGAAAATACGAAATCGGGAGATCGAAAAAGCTCGCGGAATCGCGGTTTTCCCGAGCCGTCGAATCGGCCCTCAGCCTCCTTGAAAAACAGGCAAAAAGCCCTATTTGTTCAGGGACTTATCAAGACAGACTTTACGCTAGGCGCATCGCGCCTTTCATGGCAGAAATGGACTTTAATCAGCGCCTGTTTTGCGTCGCTGATTCGAAACATCCTCGAAGGCATCACATGACAGAACCTGCCCGGCAAACGATCGCCGAAACTGAGCAATCCATTCCCATGGAATACGGCGCGGAATCGATCCGGGTTTTGAAAGGCCTTGATGCCGTGCGCAAGCGGCCGGGCATGTACATCGGCGACACCGACGACGGCAGCGGCCTGCATCACATGGTCTATGAGGTCGTCGACAACGCTATCGATGAAGCGCTCGCCGGCCACGCCACCGCGGTCGAAGTCATACTGAACGCCGACGGTTCGGTGACAGTGCGCGACGACGGGCGCGGCATCCCGGTTGACATTCACAAGGGCGAAGGCATTTCAGCGGCCGAGGTCATCATGACCCAGCTCCATGCCGGCGGAAAATTCGATCAAAATTCCTACAAGGTGTCGGGCGGGCTGCACGGCGTCGGCGTCTCCGTGGTCAACGCGCTCTCGAGCAAGTTGCAACTGCGGGTCTGGCGTGACGGCAAGGAGCATTTCGTCGAATTCGCACATGGCGATGCGGTGGCGCCGCTGAAGGTGGTTGGCGACGCCAATGGCAAACGCGGCACCGAGGTGACCTTCCTGGCCTCCAAGCAAACCTTCACCAACGTCGAATACGACTTCGCAACCCTCGAGCATCGGCTGCGCGAACTCGCGTTCCTGAATTCCGGGGTCAATATCGTGCTGTCCGACATGCGTCACGCGGTCGAGAAGCGCGAGGAAATGCACTATGACGGCGGCATCGAGGAGTTCGTTAGATATCTCGACCGCAACAAGAAGCCGATGGTGCCTTCGCCCATCGTGATCAACACCGAGATGAACGGCATTGGCGTCGAGGCGGCGCTGTGGTGGAACGACAGCTATCATGAGAACGTGCTTTGCTTCACCAACAACATTCCACAGCGTGACGGCGGCACTCATCTGGCCGGCTTCCGCGGTGCGCTGACCCGCCAGGTCAATGGCTATGCCGATGCGATCGCCAAGCGCGAAAAGATCGCGCTGACCGGCGACGACTGCCGCGAGGGCCTCACCGCGGTGTTGTCGGTGAAAGTGCCTGATCCGAAGTTTTCCTCGCAGACCAAGGACAAGCTGGTCTCCTCGGAAGTGCGCCCGGTGGTGGAGAATGTGTTGAACGAGGCCTTGGCGGCCTGGTTCGAGGAACACCCGAGCGAAGCCAAGATCATTGTCGGCAAGGTGGTGGAAGCCGCCGCCGCCCGAGAGGCCGCACGCAAAGCCCGCGAGTTGACGCGGCGCAAGGGTGCGCTCGATATGGCTTCGCTGCCGGGCAAGCTCGCCGATTGCCAGGAGCGCGATCCCGCCAAATCCGAACTGTTCATCGTCGAGGGCGATTCCGCCGGCGGCAGCGCAAAAATGGGCCGCAACCGCGAGTTCCAGGCGGTGCTGCCATTGCGCGGCAAGATCCTCAATGTCGAGCGCGCCCGCTTCGACAAAATGCTCGGCTCCGAGCAGATCGGCACGCTGATTACAGCGCTCGGCACCGGAATAGGCCGGGACGACTTCGACCTTTCGAAACTGCGCTACCACAAGATCATCCTGATGACCGACGCCGACGTCGACGGCGCGCATATACGCACCCTGCTTTTGACCTTTTTCTTCCGTCAGATGCCGGCGCTGATCGAGGGTGGGTACCTCTATATCGCGCAGCCCCCGCTTTATCGGGCGACGCGCGGCAAAGCTGAGGAATACCTGAAAGACGAGCGCGCGCTGGAGGACTATCTGATCGGGACCGGCCTCGAGGACTGCGTCTTCAAGCTGGGCTCGGGCGAGGACCGCAAGGGCCGCGATTTGCAGGCGATGGTGGAGGACGCGCGAGTAATCCGAGGCACGCTGCACAATTTGCACAGCCGGTACAACCGCGATGTGATCGAACAGGCCGCGATCGCCGGGGTGCTCAATCCCAGGGTGATCTCGGATGTCGCAACCGCGAACGCGGCTGCAGACTATATCTCTCGCAGGCTCGATGCGTTGGCCGATGAAGTCGAGCGTGGCTGGGTTGGGCGCTTCACCGAGGGTGAAGGGTTCTTTTTCGAGCGCACCGTGCGCGGCGTTAAAGACGTCTCAATTATCGATGACGCGCTGCTCGGCTCCGCCGACGCGCGCAAGCTCGACGATTACGCCGCCAAGCTGCAGGAAGCCTATCCAAAGCCAGGCCTCTTGCGTCGCAAAGACACCGAAACGGTAATTCATGGGCCGGTCGCCCTGTTCGAATCCGTGACCGGCACGGGACGCGATGGCGTAAAGCTGCAGCGCTACAAAGGTCTCGGCGAAATGAACCCGGAACAGCTTTGGCAAACCACACTCGATACCAATGCCCGCTCGCTGTTGCAGGTGAAGATCAAGGAGGTCGACGAGGCCGACGACATCTTTACCAAGCTGATGGGCGACGTGGTCGAGCCGCGCCGCGAGTTCATCCAGGACAATTCGCTCAGCGCCAACGTGGACGTGTGAGCCGCAGGACTAATCACGACTGATGGTGAATACGCTGGCTGCGGCGCGGCGGAGATTGAACGGGACCGCTCGCGCCGAGGTGATCGAGTGACTAGGGCAGGGAGTTAATCAATCCGGCAGTCCGGCCTTGCGTAGCATCGACGCCATCTCTGCGGCCCACTCGGGTTTGTGGGCCTTCATCGGAGCGAACACGTCAGGCGGCTTCTCCAGTTGGCACATCTGCTCGACAAAGCCCCGCGCTTCATCGAACCGTTCCAAGGCTGCGCAGCAAATTGCCAACGTCTCCAGCGTGGGCACCCAGCCGGGCCGAATGGCCAAAGCGCGCATCGCAGTTTGGAGCGCCGCCTCTCGGCTGCCGGCAAAATATTGGGCTAGGGCCAAGTTCCCAAGCCAGGCGAAGTTTTGCGGATCGAATGGGCTCAGTCGCAGGGCGTGCTCATTTGGAGCGATGGCCTCCGCGGCCTTGCCAGCGCTTAAGCGCGCGAGACCCAATGCTAAGTGGCCAAGGGCAAAGCTCGGGCTGAGCGCTATCGCAGTTTCGGCAGCGCGTGTCGCGCGTTCCAACGCGCCAGCCCACACGCTGGTGATCGCCAAGGCGTACTGTGCGTATGGATTCCGCTCGTCGAGCTGAACGGCTTTCAGCGCTGCCTCGGTTCCCTCTCGCAGATCGGCTGTGCGGTCGCTGCTCCAACCATAGGCAAGGAGCGACCCGCTGATGCGGCCGAGCCACAGATGTGCTTCAGGCAGCTTGGGGTCCAGCTTGATCGCCTCTCGGAACAGCTCTCGGGCGCGGAAGGCGTTTTCGCGCCTGACCTGATGGAAATGCCACATACCTTGTCTCACGGTGTCCCACGCGCTGAGATTTTCCGTTCTGGCGATTGCCACGCATCCCTCGATCTTGAGCAGTTCCGGCTCGATTGCAGCCGCAACGCACTCGGTAATCTCGTCTTGAACGGCGAAGATGTCGGTGAGGTCTCGGTCATAGCGCTCGGCCCAGATGTGCGCTCCGGTAGTTGCATCAATCAGCTGTGTCGTGATGCGAATCCGGTTCGCCGATTTCCGCACGCCGCCTTCCAGCACATAACGTACCCCCAACTCGCGGCCCACCTGCTTTACGTCGACGGCGCGCCCCTTGTAAGTGAAGCTGGAGTTCCGAGCGATGATAAAGAGCCACCGCATTCGCGTCAGTGCCGTGATGATGTCATCCACAATCCCGTCCGCGAAATACTCCTGCTCGGGGTCGCCGCTCATGTTTTGGAACGGCAGGACCGCAATTGATGGCTTATCTGGCAGCGGCAAGGCTGGCTTGGCTTGCGCGAGGCGGCGATCGAGCCGCGCGCGATATATACGCACCGGCCTAGCAATGTTCTTGAGTTGCTGCTCGCCAGCATCTTCGAAATCTACATCCACCTTGTCGCAGACCTGGTGATATGCGGCATCGGAAATGCAAATTCCACCCGGCTCCGATATCGCCTCCAACCGGGCCGCCACATTCACACCATCGCCGAGCAGGTCCTCTCCTTCGATCACCACATCACCGAGATTGATGCCTACGCGGAACTCGATCCTCTGCTCGGTCGGGACATCGGAATTTCGGCTGTCCATCCCGCGCTGGAAATGAAGGGCGCACCTGACCGCTTCCACCACTGAGGGAAACTCGATGAGAATGCCGTCGCCTGTGGTTTTCACGATCCGGCCGCGATGGAGAGAAACGGCGGGATTGATCAGATCTCGGCGAAGCTTACGCAGGCGCTTGAGCGTGCCCTCTTCGTCAACACCGGTCAGCCGGGAATAACCCACCACATCGGCGGCTAGAACGGCGGCAAGCTTCCGGGGCGCGCTCATGGCTCGTCCGAACCGGATTGATATTGGGCGTCAGGTTAGCACATGATCCATCGGCGCTCATCAGCCGCTGCCCGCGTTCGGCCCTCGGATGGGAGTGCGTGCTTCGATGCCCTCCCGGCGGCTTGTCTGCTCGTGGCCCTTCGGGTCATTTTTCGCGGCAACGCAGTATTTCGGTCGTTTTCGGGCGAAGCCGACATGTCGGATTTATGAATACGCGCCCTCTAATCAGCCTGACGGGCAAATCAGGTCGACTGCTTGATTTCCTCTAGTCCAGTGCCTTTGCAGAAAATAAATCGGTTCTCGCTTCACCCAAATCACTTTTATAAAAACGGCCGTCTCGTTCCTCAAAGGGGCGTATCGCGATCGTCACGGACGTTGGGCACGGGATGCGGTGGACGCTAAAGCATGCTTGACGAAACCTGCTGATGCGGACGGTGAAGTCGTGTGGTTCTGATGCCCCGACGCTGGCATCAAGTTGGCGAAGCAATTCGCCGATGACGGTGGCAAACAAGCCCGGTCACCGGGAAGAGCACGAAGGAAACCGTTAAAACCATTGCGCGGGGAATGCCGGGCTGCTCCGGTGAACCTGTGGTGACTACCTCGTGTGCTTTTTACTTTTTGCACGCGAGACTGCGGGTGCATCGCGCACCCGGCATTCCCTGCGCCCTCTGTTTTGGGCCGAATGAATCCTGCAAAACTCGGGCGTTTTCACGCCGCGAGAATGCGGAGGTGTGATCTCTCGCCGCGTCATTGCGAGCGTAGCGAAGCAATCCACACTTTCTTCTTTGCGAGATGGATTGCTTCGCTGCGCTCGCAATGACAAACGCAACCTCGCCCCGCTTGCGGGGAGAGGTCGGAGACGACGCGAAGCAAAGTCTCCGGGCGAGGGGGAATATCCGCGAGTCCGAACCTGTCGAGGGTCCCCCTCACCCGCTCGCAAGATGCTCGCGACCTCTCCCCGCAAGCGGGGCGAGGTGAAGAACGGCAATGCGGAGCCGTGGATTGCTCGCAGAGCCTGTCACCGGGCGCGCGTTCCCCGGCCCGTCGCCAGCCGTCGGAAGCGAGGGGCTGACCCGCCGCCGCGGATGTTGACGAGGCGGCGCGCCAGCCGTACCTAAACCGGCGGGGAACGATGCACGAGCCAAGAATAAGCTGAGACAATGCCATGGCCCATGAAACCGCTACGCTCGCCTCCTATGTCGCGGACCTGAAATTCGAGGACATACCGCCGGAAGTTCGGCAACGCGCCAAGATGCTGACGCTGGATTTTCTCGGCAGCGCGATCCGCGCGCGGCGCGACGCGGAGTCCACGCCTTCGCTGCTGAAAATGCTCGAAGCACTCGCGCTCGACACTGGCGGCGAATCCACCGTGTTCGGCGACGCGAAGACATGGACCCCGGCGGTGGCGGCGCTGCTCAATGGCGCGCTCGGTCATTCGCTTGATTTCGATGACACCCACGCCGATTCCTCGCTGCATGCGAGTGCGCCTGTGGTGCCTGCCGCCTTCGCGGTCGGCGAACTGGTCGGCGCTTCCGGCCGCGACGTACTCACGGCGATCGTGGCCGGGTACGAAGTTTGCTGCCGGCTCGGCAACGCGCTCGATCCCACTTCGCATTATGCGCGCGGCTTTCATCCCACCGCCACCGCAGGCACGTATGGCGCGGCAGCGGCAGCGGCAAAACTGTTCGGGCTTTCGAAACAACAGATCATCGCCGCGTTCGGCGTTTCCGGCAGCCAGGCGGCGGGTTCACTGCAGTTTCTGGTCAATGGCGCCTGGAACAAGCGCTATCAGGTGGGCGCGGCCGCGATGAACGGCGTGATCGCCGCCACGCTGGCCCGCAACGATTTCGTTGGCGCAACCGAATCGGTGGAGGGCAAGCACGGCTTGTTGGTCGGCTATAGCGACAACGGCCACCCCGACAAGGCCATCGCGGAACTCGGCACAACTTACGAGACCATGAAGATCGGCGTAAAACCATATCCGAGCTGCCGTTACACCCACGCGGCGCTCGACGCGCTGATCGCGATGCGACGGGATCATAATTTGACGCCGGACCAGATCAAGCGCGTCGAGATCGGATTGCATCGCAACGGCATTACGCTCACCGGCGACGCCGTCACCAAGCGGCATCCGACGTCGATCGTCGGCGGACAGTTCTCGATGTTTTTCACCGGCGCGGTGGCGCTCGATCAAGGCCGCTTCGGATGGGACGATTACGACCGGCTCGGCGACGCCGCGGTGGACGCGCTCGCGGACAAATTCGAGGTGGTGCAGGACGATGGCCTTGAGCTCGGCCGGAGCCATCCGTTTGGCGCGCGCGTCAGGATCACGACGGAGGACGGCGTCCACGAGCGGTTGTATGCCGATCCTTCCGGCGAGCCGAATTCGTTTCCGGATGCGCAGGCGATGGCGCAGAAGTTCCTGACGCTTGCCCGCCCGGTGCTCAACGGCCGCGCCGATCAGCTTGCCGACGCGATCCTCTCGCTGGAGAGGTTCGATCGCGTGGCGAAAGCGACCCAGCTTGGACGGCAGTAGGTGGAATTGTCATTTCCTGGCTTGCGCGGTCCATGCATCGCGGCGCGTCACCCAGACATCCGCGGCATGGCCGAACAACTCGATCTCGTGCTGCTTCTCAGCTCCGAGCCGCCGCGCAACGCCTTGGGAGGCGACGTTCTCGCGGTCGATGCAATGGATGATCCGATCGAGATCGAAGGTCGCGAACGCCCAATCGATCGAGGCTCGCGCCGCTTCAACTGCGTAGCCCTTGCCTTGGGCGTGCTTGGTAATGCCCCAGCCGATTTCGAAATCCGGCCACCCCGGCGGAAACCACGGCCCTACTCGTCCCACGAAGTTACCGCTCGATTTTTCCTCAACAGCGAACATGCCCGCGCCATGCAACGCCCAATGCCCCGCCATCACAACGGTGTGCCGCCAGCCTGTCATGGCGTCGGCGACCGACTTGCCATCGACGGTAATGAACCGGGCGGTGCCCGGGTCCGCCAGCATCGCGGTGTAGGGCGCCACGTCCGCCATGCGCCATTGTCGCAGCTTCAAACGTTGGGTCTCGATCACGGGACCGTTCGGTTGGGCAGCAGTCGCAACGCCGAGCCTGAGAGGCGCGATCATCGGTTTCCATCCACTTGATCTCGTTGCAAGCTGATTACCTCGCCCGTGGCGAGGAGCGCAAGGCCGGGACGACGGCTTGAACAATTCCTGTTATGCTCACCAAGAATGATCACCAAAATGGGAGGGATCGCATGAGCTGGTTTCCCGACAACGACCCCGTGCTCGGGGATGTGAAATCCTGCGACGCTCTGGAACTGGTGATCGTGCCGCGCACGCGCGATCTCGGCGATGGATTCGAGGTGCGCCGCGCCTTGCCGCATGGCCGGCGTCAGATGGTCGGCCCCTTCATCTTCTTCGATCATTTCGGGCCGGTGCAGTTCATGGCGGGCAAGGGCATGGACGTGCGCCCGCATCCGCACATCGGGCTCGCTACCGTCAGCTATCTGTTCGATGGCAGCATCATGCATCGTGACAGCGAGGGCAACATCCGCGAGATCCAGCCCGGTGCGATGAACCTGATGACAGCGGGCCGCGGGATCGCCCATTCCGAGCGTACGCCCGACGTGCAGCGCAAAAACGGTCAGAAGATGCTGGGCTTGCAGAGTTGGATAGCATTGCCCGCGGGTTCGGAGGAAATCGCGCCGTCGTTTCAGCATTTCCCGGCAGCCGACTTGCCGACGGTAAGTGATACCGGATTTACCGCGCGCGTCATCGCGGGCAGTGGCTTCGGCGTGAAATCGCCGGTCTCGATGGTGTCGCCCTGGTTCTACAGCGAAGTGACGGCACAACCGGGGGTCAGTGTTCCGCTCGACCCCGATCATGAAGAGCGCGCCATTTATCTGATTGATGGCGAAATCGAGATCGCGGGCGATCGCTATGAAGGACCGCGGCTATTGATCTTCCGGCCCGGCGATCGGATTACCGTAAAGACTGCGAGACCCACCCGGATGATGTTTTTAGGTGGCGACGCGCTGGAAGGTCCGCGCCATATCTGGTGGAATTTTGTCTCTTCCAGCAAAGAGCGTATCGAGCAGGCCAAAGAGGACTGGAAGAGCGGCCGGTTCGCGCATGTCCCCAACGAACACGAGTTCATTCCGCTGCCGGAGTGAACTGCCCCAACAATTCTTTGCCGCCGCTCGCACTCGCGCGGACGCCGCGCCTGCCGAAAGTTTTGCCATGACCACCATGCTTGCCAGCGACCTGCCCCTTCCACGGATCGGGCGCGGCAAGGTTCGCGATATCTATGCCGTCGGCGATGACCGCCTGCTGCTCTTGACCACCGACCGGATCAGCGCTTTTGACGTGGTAATGGCCGAGACCATTCCGATGAAAGGCGCGGTACTGACCCAGATCAGCGCGTGGTGGTTCAACCAGCTCGAAGGCGTCGTCCATCATCACATGATCAGCGCCGATGCCGACGAGATCATCAGTAAAGTGCCCGCGCTGCGCGGGCATCGTGGCTCGCTCGCCGGACGCGCGATGCTGTGCCGGCGCACCACGGTATTTCCGATCGAATGCGTGATCCGCGGCTATCTCTCGGGCTCGGCGTGGAAGGAATACGCCCAACATGGCACGCTGGCGGGCGAAGAGCTTCAGGGCGGCCTTGTCGAAAGCGGCAAGCTCGATCCTCCGATTTTCAGCCCGGCAACCAAGGCCGAAACCGGCCACGACGAGAACATCACGATCTCGCGCATGCGCGAGATCCTCGGCGACAAACCGACCTACGCGCTCGAGAGCATGACCCGCGCGGTCTACACGCTCGGCGAAAAGATCAGCCGCGACCAGGGAATTATCATCGCGGATACCAAGTTCGAATTCGGCATGTCTACAGATGGGGGCATCATCCTGATCGACGAGGTGATGACGCCCGACAGTTCGCGATTCTGGGACGCCGATAGTTACCGGCCCGGTCAGCCGCAGCCGAGCTTCGACAAGCAACCGCTGCGCGATTATCTCGATGCGGAGCGCCGCGCCGGCCGCTGGAACGGCGAAGCGCCGGCACCTCCGTTGCCCGCCGGTGTCGTGGAGGCGACCAGCAAACGCTATCTCGAGGCCTATCGCCGTATCACCGGCAGTGACCTCGAGATTGCCTAGAGATTGGCCGGTCCAAACGGATGGATGAATTGTTTTCACCGCGGTTGAGGACAATCCGTTTGTCGGCAGAGCCAGCCTTTTGCACTGTCCCCGCAGAGTGGGGAGACAGAGCGCGATGCGGCAACTTACCTATGTCGGCGGCAGCACCATCGAGTGGTGGGACGTGCCGGAGCCAAAACTGCTCCACGAGGGCGATGCGCTGGTGCAGCCGCTTGCGGTAACGCGCTGCGATATCGATCTCATCATCGTCAGCGGCAAGTCCGGCCTGCCCGGGCCGTTCGCACTGGGCCACGAAACTGCCGGTCGGGTCGTCGAAGTCGGCAGCGCGGTGAAGAATTTCGCGCCCGGCGATCTCGTCATCGTACCGTTCCAGATCAGTTGCGGTGATTGCGAGCGCTGTCGGCGCGGTCACACCAACGCCTGCACTTCCGTGCCCTTCCGTTCGTCGTATGGTCTGAAGCCGGTCTGCGGCGTCGAGTATGGCGGTGCGCTGTCCGATCTGCTCCGCGTGCCCTTTGCCGACCATATGCTGGTCAGGCAACCCGAAGGTCATGCGCTGTCGCAGACGGCCGGACTTGCCGATGGCGCAACTGACGCCTTCAGCGCCGTGGCCTATTGGTTGCGGCAGTGGCCGGGCGCCGAGGTTCTGGTGATCGGCGGCGCCGGCCAATCCATCAGCATGTTTGCGGTACAGGCAGCCATAAGCCGCGGCGCACGGCGCGTGGTCTATCTCGACGACAATCCACAGCGCCTGGCCAAGGCGAAATCGCTCGGCGCCGAGGTTCACGAAGCGCCGAAAGGCCTGGCAATGGAGCCCATCGGATTATTCCCGATCGTGGTCGATGCAGCGGCCTCCGATGCCAGCATCTTGCTGGCGTTCCGATCGGCGGAGCCAAACGGTATCTGCCAGCGCATGTACGGCGATTTCACCGAGACCACCCCGGTGCCGCTGCGGCACATGTACGGCGTCGGAATCCAGCTGCGGATCGGCCGCGTCAACGCTCGCGCCGAAATGCCCGACTGCGTCGGCCATGTCGTGGCCGGACATTTCCACCCCGAGCATGTCATCACCCGGCGGGTTCGCTTCGAGGATGCGCACGAGGCGATTGGCGATCCCACCATCCGCGTAGCCTTCGTTCGCGATGGAATTGACTGAGGCGAGACGCTAGGCTCCTGCCCGGCGATGCGCGTCCATGATCGGGAGCGCGTGCCAAGGCAACAGCCGAGAGGGGAGCCACTGACCATGACCGACATCGATGCGGTGCTTGTTGAACGCGACGGACCGGTCACCATCGTCTCGATCAATCGCCCCGATTGTCGTAACGCCGTCGATGGCGCGACAGCGCGGAAACTTTTCGATGCGTTCAGGGCGTTCGACGCCGATGCCAACGCGTCTGTGGCGGTCTTTACCGGCACGGGCGGATACTTTTGTGCGGGCGCCGACCTCAAGGCGGTCGCAGCCGGCGACCCCAATAAAAAACGCGAGATCGGCGGTCACGATACGATTGCGCCGATGGGGCCAAGCCGGCTGCGTCTGTCGAAACCCGTAATCGCGGCGGTGGAGGGTTTCGCGGTCGCCGGCGGCATGGAACTGGCGCTGTGGACGGATATGCGGGTGGTCGCGGAGGACGCCACCTTCGGGATCTTCTGTCGCCGCTTCGGCGTGCCCCTGATCGATCTCGGAACCATCCGGCTGCCGCGATTGATCGGCCATTCACAGGCGATCGATCTTATTCTCACGGGCCTCCCGGTCGGCGGTCCCGAGGCGCTGCGGATGGGACTCGCCAACCGTCTGGTGCCGAAGGGCGAAGCACGCGCGCACGCAATTGAATTGGCAAAAGAGATCGCGCGTTTCCCACAAACCTGCTTGCGCGCCGACCGGCTTTCGGCCTTGCGGCAATGGGATGTTTCGGAGGAGGAAGCGATCGCCAACGAGATGCGCGGCGGGCTGGAAGTCATCGCATCGGGCGAGACGCTTTCGGGCGCGACACGCTTTGCCTCGGGCGCTGGCCGTCACGGCAAGTTCGCGGGAGCCGTCGAGGGCCGATGATCAGTTGCAACCATAACCCCGGCTCGCGCTCGCCTTGCTCGCGGGCCGGGACGACGTAGAACAGTTCAGATCTGAACAGTTCAGATCCCTGCCATCATCACATATTTGATCTCGACATACTCTTCCATGCCGTGATGCGAGCCTTCGCGGCCGAGCCCGGACTCCTTGACGCCGCCGAACGGCGCGACCTCGGTGGTGATTAGTCCGGTGTTGACGCCGACCATCCCGGACTCCAAGGCCTCGGCGACCCGCCAGACCCGGCCGAGATCGCGCGAGTAGAAGTACGACGCCAATCCGAACGGCGAATTGTTGCACATCGCTATCACGTCGGCCTCGTCCTTGAAGCGGAACACCGGCGCGAGCGGGCCAAAGGTCTCCTCCTGCGACACCAGCGCGTCCGAGGCGACGTTCGACAGCACGGTCGGCTCAAAGAAAGTGCCGCCAAGCGAGTGCCGTTTTCCCCCGGTCACGATCTTGGCTCCGTGCTTGACCGCATCCGCAATGTGCTTTTCGACCTTGTCGATCGCATCCATGTTGATCAATGGGCCCTGCGTCACCCCGGTTTCCGTGCCGTCGCCGATCTTCATCGCGGCGACTTTCCTGGAGAGCTTCTCGACGAACTGATCGTAGATCTTGTCCTGGGCGTAGATACGGTTGGCGCAGACGCAGGTCTGCCCCATGTTGCGATACTTGGAGACCATCGCGCCATCGACCGCGGCGTCGATATCGGCGTCATCGAACACCACGAATGGCGCATTGCCGCCGAGCTCGAGCCCGAGCTTCTTCACCCCGACCGAAGCCTGCTGATAGAGAATCTTGCCGACTGCGGTCGAGCCGGTGAAGCCGACGAAGCGCACCGCGGGATGTTCGCAAAGAACCTTGCCGATTGCAGACGAATTACCCGTGAGAATATTGAACACGCCTTTGGGCACGCCCGCCTTTTCCGCCAGCGCGACCAGCGCCAAAGCCGTGAGCGGTGTCTCATTTGCGGGCTTGAGGACGACGGTGCAGCCGGCGGCCAGCGCGGGTGATACCTTGCGGGTGATCATTGAACAGGGAAAATTCCACGGCGTGATGGCGCCGCAGACCCCGATCGGCTGGCGGATCGCGAGCAGCCGCGCGTCCGGCCGCTGCGAGGGAATTGTTTCGCCATACACGCGGCGGGCTTCTTCGGCAAAGAACTCGACGTATGCGCCACCAATGTCGACCTCGCCTAGCGCCTCCGCCAGCGGCTTGCCCTGCTCGGAAGTCAGGATCAGCGCCAGATCTTCGCGGTTGGCGATGATTAAATCGAACCATTTGCGCAAGATGTTGGAGCGCTGCTTGGCCGTGAGCTTGGCCCAGGCCGGGAATGCGCGCTCGGCGGCTTCCACCGCCTGCGTCGCTTCCGCCGTGCTCATCTTCGGCACCTTCGCAAGTTCGATGCCGTTGACTGGATTGGTTACGGGATTGGCCGGCGTTCCGGTCCAGGCTCCATCGATGTAGCAGCGGTCGCGCAGCAGCGAGGGATCCTTCAGACGGTCGCGGAGCGAGGGCGGGGTGGCTTGCGAACTGCGTGCGGCAGCGGTCTGGGACATGGGCTTACTCCCTATATTTCTGGCTTGATGGGAGTATAGGCCCAAACCGGGCACAATGCATCGCTCGCGAAAGCGCGGCTGCTTCAAGCATTTTTCAACGCTGATCGCGCGCCGTTCAGGCCGCGCCGCTCATGTAGGTTTCGCGGCGACCAATCATGCGCTCCGCCGCGGTTTTGGCATCCGCTTTGGTTGATGTCGCGCAGGTGCGATATTCGAGTTCCGGCAGCGCGGCCGATCCACGCCGTCCGAACCAGGACTTTGACCCAGCCGCAAGCTGCGACAGCGCTTGGGCCACATTATCGACCGCACCAAACGAGTGCAGTGCACCGGTGCCTGAATAGCGGGCTTCGTAAATGCCGGGGCTGACCGGCGCTTCAATATTTTCGCCGCGGCCGGCCCGTGGATACGGCTTCCATTCACTCCAGGTCGAGATCATTGTCATTCCCTCGCGGCATGCTAGCCGCAATCAATCGATGAAACTGTTCAGCCAAAATTAATTTTTGTCGCGATCAGAGTATCTTATCACTAAATCGGTTCCGTCACCAGCCGTAAGACATTGCCGGCAGGCCGGTCGGCTACCCGACCCACAGGCCAATCCACCGTAATAATGGCCAATGTTGAGGTCCAGTCCTTCTCCGGCTCGGCATCGATCACGAGATCGCGACCCGCGCGTCCACTCGCTGCGCGTGCTTGCGGCAGGTGGGAGCCGGGAGGAAGATCGCGCCGCCATAAGAAACACTGGGAGGTTAACCATGCAAAGCAAAGCCCTGATCGACGAGCTGCTGCGTCAGAAAAGCGCGGACAAGGAAATTCCCGGCGTGGTCGCGATGGCGGCGAACGGGAACGAGGTGATCTATCAAGGCGCGTACGGCAAACGCGACCTGTCCAAGGACGATGCCATGACGGCCGACAGCGTGTTCTGGATCGCCTCGATGACCAAGGCGATTACGGCCGCGGGCGCCATGCAACTGGTCGAGCAAGGCAAGCTCTCACTCGACGCGCCGATCGGCAAGGTGCTGCCCGATCTAGCGGCGCCGCAAGTGTTCGAAGGGTTCGACAGCAATGGCGAGCCGAATCTGCGGCCCGCCAAATGTGAAATCACGCTGCGCCACCTGATGACCCATACAGCGGGATTCGCCTACGATCTGTGGAACGGCGATATGGTTCGCTATCTGGAAAAGACCGGGCTGCCGGGCATCACCAGCTGCAAAAACGACGCGCTGAAGACGCCTTTGATGACCGATCCCGGTACCCGCTGGGAATACGGCATCAACATCGATTTCGTCGGCAAGGCGATCGAGGCCGTAAGCGGCAAGCGGCTCGATTCTTATCTCCGTGATCACCTGCTCACACCGCTCGGCATGACCGACACCAGCTTCAGGATCGGAGAAGCGCAACGCCAACGCCTCGTCGCCATGCATGCGCGCGCCGAGGATGGAAGCCTGGCGCCGACCCCATTCGAACTCGATCAGGATCCGGAATTCCACATGGGTGGCGGCGGGCTCTACGGCACCGCCGGCGATTACATCAAATTCACCCAGATGATCCTCAATAAGGGCCGAGCCAATGGCACCGAGGTGCTGAAGCCGGAGACGGTTACGATGATGGCACAAAACCACATTGGCCAACTCAACATGACCAGGATGACGTCAGCAGTCGCGTTCGCGACCAACGACGTCAATCTCTATCCCGACATGGAGAAGAAGTGGGGCCTGAGCTTCCTTATTAATACCGCAAGAACGCCCGAGGGCCGCAGTCCGGGCAGCCTCGCCTGGGCCGGGCTCGCCAATACCTACTTCTGGATTGACCCCTCGCGCGACGTGGCCGGCGTGATCCTGATGCAGGTACTGCCGTTCGTAGACCAAAAGTGCCTTGAAGCCTTCGCAGGCTTCGAGAGCGGCGTCTATGCCGGGCTCGATGCGACGAAGCAGGCGGCGTGAGTTGGCGCTCTCGGCTGTCCCTTGCTTGCGGCGAGGGTAGCCGAAAATAAACCGCTGCCTCGTTAGCCTCGGCTGGACAGGCAGCGGTCGGAGATCGCCGAGAGGCCGAGTTTGATCGACAGTCCGCTTCAGACTGGCAGTCCGCTCTGCTGCGCCAATTGCTTCAGCGAGGTCTGCGGCCGCGCGCCGATATGCTGAATCACTTCAGCGGCGGCAAGCGCTCCCAAGCGCCCGGCTTTCTCATAGCCCAGCCCACGCACCAGCCCGAACAGAAATCCGGCGGCGAACAGGTCGCCGGCGCCGGTGGTGTCGACCAGTTTGTCAATCGGATAGGCCGGCACAGCGGTGACTCCCTCTTGTGAAGCGACGATGCAGCCCTTCTCACTGCGGGTGACGACGCCGAGATTTACGTCAGCCCGCAACTGCTTCAGCGCGGTCTCGAAGTCCGAGGTCTCATACAACGAATGCAATTCGGCCTCGTTGGCGAAAACAACATCGACCGTGCGCTTGCGCATCAGATCGAGAAATTCGCCCCGATAGCGATCCACGCAGAACGAGTCCGAAAGCGTCAGCGCGACCTTGCGGCCGGCGTCATGTGCAATCGTCGATGCCTTGAGAAAGGCATCCTTGGCGTTCTTCGGGTCCCACAGATAGCCTTCGAGATAGACAAACGCTGACGCCGCGACCTGAGCGGCGTCGATATCACCAGATGTCAACTCCTGCGCCGCGCCGAGATAAGTGTTCATGGTGCGCTCGCCGTCCGGCGTCACCAAAATGTAGGAGCAGCCGGTCGCGGGACCATCGTTCGCCGGCCTGGTCTCGAACGCAACTCCCGCTGCACGAATATCATGAACATAAAGCCGGCCTATCTGGTCGTCCTTGACCTTACCGACATAAGCCGTCCGCGCGCCGAAATTGGCGAGCCCGACGATGGTATTCGCCGCCGAGCCGCCGGACATCTCCGTAGCCGGACCCATATCGCGGTAGATCGCCGTGGCGCGGACCTCGTCAATCAGCGCCATGCCGCCTTTGCTCATGCCATGGGCCGCGAGAAACGCCTCATCCGTCTGGACCAATACATCGAAAATCGCATTGCCAATTCCGAGAACGTCGTATTTCGCTGGAGGCATCTAATGGTCCTGTTGCGGCAATTGCGATGGCGCGAAAAATCCGCTCCAAGGGCGGGTGTATGAGGTGCAGCGGCCTATCACGATCGAGCCCGCGCCAGCAAGCGACGGTGCTATAGAAGCCTCATGATCCGTTCTTTTCTCACCGTATCCACGGGAACGCTGGCCTCTCGGCTGCTCGGATTCATACGTGATTCGATGCTGGCGGCGCTGCTCGGTGCAGGCCCGCTGGCGGACGCATTCCTGCTGGCATTTCAGAACGCGGCGTTGGTGCCGGCGTGGCTGCGCGTCCGCGAGGGCGAGGGCGCAGTTATCGCAGCCGCTTTCGCCGGTCGCGTGCTTGGCACGGTCAGCGCAGCACTGATCGCGGCGGCAGTCTTGATAGGATTGTTGATGCCGCTCCTGATGACTGCGCTGGCGCCGGGATTCGCTGGACATCCGACCCTGCAGATGGCGGTCGACGATGCCCGATTGATGTTGCCCTATCTCGCCTTCGCAGGCCCGGTCACGGTCACCATGGCGCTGATGAACGCGCAACACCGTTTTTTTCTGACCGCGTTCTCGCCGCTTCTGTTCAACATCGCCCTGATTGCGGTAATGGGAGTCTTGATCGCATGGCGGTACGACGCGGCCAATGCTGCGCTGACCCTTGCCGCGACCGTCGGCGTTGCCGGTCTGTTGCAGCTTTCGATCCTGCTGCTTGGGGGTGGCGGCAGCGCCGCCAGGCCGGTGCGCATCTCTTTCAACGCCGAGATGCGGACTTTTCTGGGCAAAGCCAGCCGCGGCATGATGGCCAGCTCCGCCCCCCAACTACTCGTGATCGCGGGCGCGGTAGTCGCGTCGTCATCGCCCGCGGCCGTCACTTGGCTGTATTTTGCAAACCGGCTGATCGAACTGCCGCTGGGTATCGTCGGCATCACCATGGGTACCGTACTGGTGCCCGAATTGACCCGGGCGTTGCGGGCCGAGGATGCAACGGCCCTGGCGCGCGCGCAGTCACGTGGTCTCGAACTCGCCGTCGGCTTCGCCCTGCCCGCAACACTGGGATTGATCGTGCTCAGCGTACCCATCGTGCGGATGTTATTCGAGCACGGCGTCTTCGCTGCTTCCGATGCGACGGCCACCGCGCAGATGTTGACGTGGCTTGCGTTCGGCCTGCCCGCACATGTGCTGCTCAAAGCGCTGTCGCCCGCCTTCTTTGCCCGGCACGATACGCTGACGCCGCTTCTCGCGACGCTCAAAGGATTGGCAGTCGCGATTGTGCTGGCTGTCATCCTCGGCCAGATATTCGGGCCCAGCGGCATCGCGGCCGCCATCGCGTGTGGGGCATGGAGCAGCGCGCTCGCGTTGATTCGGCGCGGTGCGGCTACGTTCGGTTTCTCGATCGACGGCGCGGTGCGTCGGCGGCTCCCGCGCATTGCCCTGGCGGCGCTGGCAATGGGCGGGCTGCTATGGCTGGCGGGCCTGTTGATGCCGGCGTTGGACGCTCATGGGCTGGCGCAGGCGGCGCTGCTGATAATCGTGATCACAGGCGCGGCCGCGATCTACGGCCTGCTTCTAGCCCTGTTCGGCGTGATCGGGTGGAATGACGCGGTTAGCGCGTTCAGACAAACCGCGCTGCCCGGCTTGCGCGACGAAGGCCCCCGTGCCATTTGACGGCGCGCTGCGCCTGTTGGCAATCGAGGGCGCAACACAGGCGCGGGAAAACTGACCATGGCATTCGTCGAACGGGTTTTTTCGGGCGTCCAGCCGACCGGCAATTTGCATCTTGGAAATTACCTCGGCGCGATCGTCAATTTCGTGAAGCTGCAGCAGACCCATAACTGCCTGTATTGCGTGGTCGACATGCATGCGTTGACCCAGCCGGTGTCGGTCTGGGGCGGGCCCTTGGAACTGGCGCGCAACACCAGGGAGGTCACCGCGGCTTTCATCGCCAGCGGCATCGATCCGAAAAAGCATATCGTGTTCAACCAGAGCCAGGTGTCCGGGCATGCGGAGCTGGCGTGGATCTTCAATTGCGTCGCGCGGGTCGGTTGGCTGAACCGGATGACGCAGTTCAAGGAAAAGGCGGGCAAGGATCGCGAGAATGCATCGGTAGGTCTCTACGATTATCCGGTGCTGATGGCGGCCGACATTCTGCTCTATCGCGCTACCCATGTTCCGGTCGGCGAGGACCAGAAGCAACATCTCGAGCTGTCGCGCGACATCGCCCAGAAGTTCAACAACGACTTCGGCGATTCGATTCGCAGCCATGGCTTCAACAGCGGGCTATTTTTTCCGCAGCCCGAACCGCTGATCACGGGCCCGGCCACGCGGGTGATGTCGTTGCGCGACGGCACCAAGAAGATGTCGAAATCGGATTCGTCGGACAATTCACGGATCAATCTGACCGACGACGCCGATACCATCGCGCAAAAGATCCGCAAGGCCAAGACCGATCCGGAGCCGCTGCCGTCAGAGGAAAAAGGTCTCGAGACACGTCCTGAGGCGGACAACCTCGTCGGCATCTTCGCCGCGCTCTCGGGCAGGACCAAGTCGGAAGTGCTTGGCGAGTTCGGAGGCGGCCAGTTTTCGAACTTCAAGAATTCGCTGGTCGAACTCTGTGTCGCCAAGCTGTCGCCGATCGCATCCGAAATGAAACGGCTTGTCGCGGATCCCCGCCACGTCGATTCGATACTGGTGGATGGTGCCGACCGCGCCCGCGAAATCGCCGCTGACACCATGAAAGCGACACAGGACATCGTCGGCTTCGTCCGGAAGCACTAATCAACTGATGCAGCGCTAGGCACCTGTTGGCCGTGTTCTGATCGCAAAGCCGGTCAGCCCGGAAGAAGCCAAACGCATATTTTTCCGCAATAGTGCCTGCCGCCGCCGCTTGTGGAGGATGGCTGCGCCGTGGCAGCATACTGCCCGCTTGGCGCAGCACCGGGGCATGCATGACCACCCAGCGACGAAGCTATGAGACGGGTCACAAGCCAAAATGTCTGGTTATCGTAGACGACACCGCGGAATGGGACCGGGCGGTCTATTACGCGAGCCGCTGGGCAATCCGGGTCGGCGGCGGTGTGGTGATGCTGCGCGTCATCGAGACCGAGGACCAGAACCAGCAATGGCTCGGCGTCGCTGAAGTCATGCGGGCCGAGGCGCAGGAGGAAGCCAACGCGGCGCTGGATCGCGCGGCTGGCCGCGCCAATGGCATCGCCGCGATCACGCCTGAGCGCGTGATCCGCGAGGGCGACCCGACCGAACAAATTCTCGACGTGATCGACAAGGACGTCGACATCACGATGCTGGTGCTGGCCGCCAATCCGGGGCCGGAGGGGCCCGGGCCGCTCATCACCATCATGGCCAAGACGGTCGGCTCGTTCCCGATCCCGATCACCATCGTGCCCGGTGATTTGAGCGATGAGGATATCGATGCGCTGTCGTAGGGCCCTACTGTTGTGGGTCCTTGATGCGACTGAGGAACTGGTCTGCGCCCCTTGACCGTGCATCCGGCGTCGCCATCTGATAAGGATCGCTCACGCGCCGGCCTTGAACCGGCGACGCCGGAGAAACCAATGTTCATCCAGACCGAAGCCACCCCGAATCCCGCCACTTTGAAATTCATCCCGGGCCGCGCCGTGCTCGACAGTGGCACCATGGAATTTACCAGCCGCGAAGCCGCGGCGCGCTCGCCGTTGGCCGAAAGACTGTTCAGCGTTCCCGGCGTGACCAGCGTGTTCTACGGCTCCGATTTCGTCACCGTGACCAAGGACGGCAGCGACTGGCAACACATGAAGCCGGCTATCCTCGGCGCCATCATGGAATACTACATGTCGGGAGCGCCGCTGTTGGCGGATGGCACTGTCGGTAGTGACGAGGCCGCTGACGAACAAGACGAGTTCTTTAACGAAGCCGACACCGCAACGGTCGAAATGATCAAGGATCTGATCGAGACCCGGGTGCGCCCGGCGGTCGCCAACGACGGCGGCGACATTACCTTCCGCGGTTTCAAGGACGGTATCGTCTATCTCAACATGAAGGGGTCATGCGCCGGCTGCCCTTCATCCACAGCGACGCTGCAGCACGGCATTCAAAACCTGCTGAAGCATTTTGTGCCCGACGTCGTCGAAGTCAGGCCGATGTGATTGCGGAGCTGCGAGAGTGATGCGCGAATCACGAACGGCGGGTGCTGCTGACCACCTAGTCGCTGTTCGATCAACCGCTGTTCGCCTGTCCCGATGCTGATTCTCGCCATCGATACCGCGCTTGATGCCTGCGCCGCGGGCATTCTCGATACCGATGCCGGCAAGCTGATCGCGTTGGAATCGCAGGCGATGAAACGCGGGCACGCTGAAGCCCTGATGCCGCTTATTGCGAAGCTGATGAAAGACTCCGGGATCGCGTTCGCAGGCCTGGACCGGATCGCGGTCACCACCGGTCCCGGCAGCTTCACCGGATTGCGGGTCGGACTTTCGGCTGCGCGTGGGATTGCACTGGCGGCCAGCAAGCCCGCGGTCGGAGTTACGACACTGGCTGCCTATGCCGCCCCGGTCGTCAGCCAAAACCCCGAACAGCCGGTGATCTCCGCCATCGATGCGCGGCATGAGCAGGTGTATTTTCAGGTGGTCAGCGGCAATGGAGCTCCGTTAATTCGGCCGCGGCTCGGACCGATCAAGGAGGCGCTCGGGGCCTCACAGTTCGGCACGCCATATCTGGTCGGCAATGCCGCCCAGATACTCGCCGATCGCTGGTCCGCCGATGCGCCGCCCCCGTTCGCCGTCGATCCGCGGCCGGCGCCTGATATTGCCTGGGTGGCGTGGCTCGGCGCAGCGGTCAGTCCGGACACCGCGCCGCCGCGCCCCTTTTACCTGCGGGCTCCCGACGCCAAGCCGTCAAAACAGCCGCCGCAGCAAGTGTCGCAGCCTTCCGCGCCATGATGGAATGGCTTTCCGAAATGTGGGGCGGCGGAAGTGCGGTGGTCGAGCCCGCAACTGCGCGTGATGCGGGCCGTTTGGCGCTGTTGCACGCCAGATCGTTTCACCGCGGCTGGGGCGAAAGTGAATTCGAGGCCATGCTGACCGAGCGCAACATGCTGGTGCATCGGCTAAGAGTCGGTCGCAAGATTATCGGTTTTGCCGCTACGCGAGTGGCGGCGGATGAAGCCGAGATACTTTCGATCGCGGTTGAGCCGAGCCATCGCGGCCGGGGGCTTTCCCGCCAGCTTTTGCTGACGCACCTCGGCCACCTTGCCGCGCGCGGCGTGCGCAGCGTATTGTTGGAAGTCGAGGAAAATAATCGGCCGGCTCGGCGGCTTTATGACCGGGCGGGATTTACCATCGCCGGGCGGCGCGAGCGCTACTACCGGCAGGGGAGCGGGCAAGAATTGAACGCGGTTCTGATGCGCCGCGACTTGTCGTGACGCCCGCGTGATGGCACAAAGAGGCACGGAGCGCGATCAGCAAAAGTGAGATCCGGTTTTCATCGGGTTATGCTCCAAATGATCAGGTTACGCGTTTTTTCCTGTGATACCGGTAACATCCTCGCTCCATGCGCTGTGAGGCAAGGCAAGACCAATGACCGCACTTAAGTCGACACCCGCGCTCAAGGCCACCGGTATCGAAGGCCGCTGCGCCGCCACCGGCATGCGAATGACCGAACAGCGCCGCGTCATCGCGCGGGTGCTGGCGGAAGCAGCCGACCATCCCGACGTCGAGGAGTTGTACCGCCGTTGCGTGGCGGTCGACGACAAGATCTCGATTTCCACGGTATACCGGACGGTAAAACTGTTCGAGGACGCCGGCATTATCGAACGCCACGACTTCCGCGAGGGCCGTGCCCGTTACGAGCAGATGCGCGACAGCCATCACGACCATCTTATCAACCTGCGCGACGGCAAGGTGATCGAATTCACCAACGAAGAAATCGAAAAGCTTCAGGCCGAGATCGCCCGCAAGCTTGGCTACAAACTGGTCGATCACCGGCTGGAATTGTATTGCATCCCGCTGGAAGACGAGAAGCCCTGAGCGTGAAAGCCTTGCGCTCGAATTTCGATCTCGTCATTTTCGATTGCGATGGCGTGCTGGTCGACAGCGAAGTGATTTCCTGCCGCGCACATGCCGAGGCGCTAACGCGGCACGGCTACTCGATCACGTCCGATCAGGTACTTGCCCGGTTTCTCGGCGTATCGGATCGCGAGGCGCGGCTGACCATCGAAAACGAACTCGGCCGCGATCTCCCGGAGGATTTTGAACTTGAAGTGAAGCAAGCCACGCTGCGATTCTATGCCGGCGATCTGCGGCCGATTCCATATGTCGGCGAGGCCATCGCGGCGATCAGCCTACCAAAATGCGTGGCCTCGAGCGGCACATCCGAGAAAATTGAGCATGGCCTCGTCTGTGCCGGGATATACGATCTGCTCGCGCAAAATATTTTCTGCGCCTCACAGGTCAAGCGCGGCAAGCCGGCGCCGGACCTGTTTCTGTTTGCCGCCGAACGGATGCAGGTGGCGCCAGAACGATGCCTCGTGATCGAGGACAGCCCGGTCGGCGTTACCGGCGCGCGAGCGGCCGGCATGACCGTGCTGGGGTTTTACGGCGGCAGCCATTGCCGGCCTGGTCATGACCAAACGCTGCGTGCCGCTGGCGCCATCAAAACCTTCGACCACATGCGGCAATTGCCGGATCTGGTCGCGCAAATCGATCAAATATCAAGCTCGGTCGCTGGATTTTCGCCGCTTTAGCCTATATTTGAGCCCGGCGCCGCATTGGCGCGGTCTTGTCACAGCATTCAGGTTCCATGAAGGCGCCGCGCAAGCTGCATATCAAATCGTATGGCTGCCAGATGAATGTCTACGATGCGCAGCGCATGGTGGACACGATGGCGAATGAAGGCTTTGTCGAGACCGCAACTGTTGATGATGCGGACCTCGTCATTCTTAATACCTGTCACATTCGCGAAAAGGCCTCCGAGAAGGTCTACTCGGAGTTGGGACGTCTGCGCATCACCAAGGAGGAGGCCGCGCGCAACGGCAGGCGCATGAACATTGCCGTGGCCGGCTGCGTCGCACAGGCTGAGGGCAACGAGATCATCCGCCGCGCGCCGGTTGTCGATGTCGTCGTCGGGCCGCAAAGCTATCATCATCTGCCGCAACTGCTGACGCGCGCGAGCAGTCACGGCCGTGCGCTCGAGACCGAATTCCCGCTTGAGGACAAGTTCGGGTTTCTGCCGCCGCCGAAGCCGGATGCCATACGTACACGCGGCATCTCATCCTTTGTTACGGTGCAGGAGGGCTGCGATAAGTTCTGCACGTTTTGTGTGGTGCCCTATACGCGCGGCGCCGAAGTATCCCGTCCGGTCGCAAACATCGTCGAGGACGTACTCAGGCTCGCCGACAACGGGGTGCGCGAAATCACGTTGATCGGGCAGAACGTCAATGCCTACCACGGCGAAGGGCCGGACGGACGGGTCTGGTCACTCGGAACCTTGCTGCGCCGGATTGCCGATATCCCGGGGATCGCCCGCATTCGCTACTCGACCAGCCATCCTCGCGATGTCGATGACACGCTGGTCGCAGCTCACCGCGATTTACCGGCCCTGATGCCGTTCGTGCACCTGCCCGTGCAGTCCGGTTCCGACCGGATTCTCTCGGCGATGAATCGCAGGCATACCGTCGGAGATTACCGCCGTGTCCTCGACCGGCTGCGGGCGGCGCGCCAAGATATTGCATTTTCATCGGATTTCATCGTCGGTTTCCCCGGCGAGACCGAGGAAGATTTTCGAGCCACCCTCGCCCTTGTCACCCAAATCGGGTACGCTGGCGCTTATTCGTTCAAATATTCGCCGCGGCCGGGGACGCCGGCGGCGGACATGCGGGAGACGGTTTCAGCGGCTGAAATGGACCAACGATTGGTGCGGCTTCAGGAATTGATCGACAGCCAGCAATCGGCCTTCAATCAGGCTGCGATTGGCAACACCGTCGATGTGCTGTTCGAGCGGACCGGGCGTAATCCCGGCCAGATCGTCGGCCGCACCGCCTATCTGCAGCCGGCGCATGTGTTGGCCTCCCCCGACATCATCGGGCAGGTATTGCCGGTAAAGATCGAAACACTCGAGCGCTACAGCCTGCTCGGCCAGCTCGCGCCTTCTTCATCTGCGCGCGCCAACACCCCTGCTTACCGTCAAACGCCAGCTTCTCCAATGACAACGGGAGCCTGAACCCTTGCCCAAAAGCGCATCGGATTCAACTTCACTCGCTCCCAGCCGCAAACTTGACCGCGACCTGCAGGCTCCGCCCGAAACGCAAGTCGTCATCGATTTCGACGACAATCGGGCGGCGTCGGCGCTGGTGGGACCTTATGGTCAAAACCTGGCGCTGATCGAGCGCAGGCTGGGTGTCGTGGTCGATTCCCGTGGCAATCACATTTCGATCGGCGGATCGCGCGACGGCTGCGACGCCGCAAGGCGCGTCCTGGAGACGCTGTATGCGCAGGCGACCCAGGGCCACGACTTGGCACAGGGTGATGTGGAAGGCGCGATACGCGCGGTGATCGCGCAGGGCTCGCTGTTCGAATTCGACGCCAAGACCGTCAAGTCCTCGTTCGAAACCATCAACTTGCGCAAGCGGCCGGTGCGGGCGCGCACCGCCGCACAGGACTCCTATATCCGCGCGCTCAAGCGCCACGAGCTGGTGTTCGGCGTTGGCCCGGCCGGCACCGGCAAGACCTGGCTCGCGGTGGCGCACGCCGCGCAATTATTCGAGCGCAAGGAAGTCGATCGCATCATCCTGTCGAGGCCCGCGGTCGAAGCCGGCGAGAGGCTCGGCTTCCTGCCGGGAGATTTGCGCGAGAAAGTCGACCCTTATCTGCGGCCGATCTATGACGCGCTCTATGACCTGATGGATTCCCGAATCGTCGAGCGCGCTCTGCAGGCCGGCGAAATCGAGATCGCGCCGCTTGCCTTCATGCGCGGCCGCACGCTCACCAACGCCGCCATCATTCTGGATGAAGCGCAAAACACCACCTCGATGCAGATGAAGATGTTCCTGACCCGGCTTGGCGAGAACAGCCGTATGATCATCACCGGCGACCCCTCTCAGGTCGATCTGCCCAACGGCCAGACCTCGGGTCTGGCGGAGGCCGCCAAACTGCTCGATGGCGTCGAGGGTATAGCGCAAGTGAAATTCACGGCGGAAGACGTGATCCGCCATGAGCTGGTGGCGCGGATCGTCGCCGCCTATGAGGGATCGCCGCAACGGCCGTCAACCCGCAAAGCTTGATGTCAAAATCTGTGGCCAAGCGGGCGCCGGAAGCGATTTCGGAACACAACAGAAATTCTGGAGCGATGGCGCAATCTGCCCTTCCTATCACCGAGGTTCTCGTCGTCGCCGATTGCTGGCTGAACGAACCCGACGTCGAAGCGGTGATTCAGCGCGCGATTGCGGTCGCGGCCGAGATGGTCGATGCGGATACCAGCGAGGCCGAGCTGGCTGTGATGCTGACCGACGACGGCGGAATTCGCACATTGAACAAGAATTGGCGCGGCCTCGACAAGCCGACCAACGTGCTGTCGTTTCCGGCGCTGCAACTGACCACCGAGCGCAGCTCGCAGGACGCGCCGCGCATGCTCGGCGACATCGCCATTGCCTATGAAACGACGCGCAGGGAAGCCGATGACGAGCAGAAGCGGTTCGACCATCATCTCAGCCATTTGGCGATCCATGGTTTCCTGCATTTGATCGGCTACGATCACGAAAAAGACCAAGACGCCGAAACCATGGAAACTCTGGAGCGGGAGATTCTGGCACAACTCGATATTCCCGACCCTTACGCCGAGCGGGAGCGGATGGACTGATATGGCGGACTCCGAACCGACCCATGACAACCCGCGCAATACGCGCAACCTGCCGGCAGTGGTGCCGCAAGGCCAGGTCATGCGTCCGGTCGCCGAAAACTGGCTGGCGCGGGCGATTCGCGCGCTGTTCGGGTGGAAGCCGGGATCGGTCCGCGACGACCTGCAGGTCGTGCTCGATGCCTCAATGCCGGACGAGGTGGGTTTTTCCGCGATCGAGCGCACGATGCTGCGCAACATTCTCGGACTTCATGAACGGCGCATCGCCGATGTCATGATCCATCGCGCCGACATCATCGCGGTCAAGCGCGACATCCCGCTCGGCGAATTGATGAGCCTGTTCGAAAGCGCAGCGCATTCGCGCCTGGTGGTCTACAACGATACGCTCGATGATCCCGAGGGCATTGTCCACATCCGCGATCTCCTGGCGTTCATGACCGCAAGAGCGCGCGCTCCCGACCCAGGCAAGACCAAACGCAAGAAACCGTTCCCCGCGGGTCTTGATCTGCGCGCAGTCGATCTCGCGCTGCCGCTTTCAGAGGCCAACATCATTCGAAAGCTGCTGTTTGTGCCGCCATCCATGCGCGCAATCGATTTGTTGGCCCAGATGCAGGCCTCGCGCATCCATTTGGCCCTGGTGGTTGACGAATATGGCGGCACCGATGGGCTGGTCTCGATCGAGGACATCGTTGAACAGATCGTCGGCGAGATCGACGACGAGCATGATAGCGATGAACCGCCGGCGATCGTGCGGCAGGTTGACAACTCTTTCATCGCTGACGCGCGAGCCAGGCTCGATGACGTCCGCACCGTCATCGGGGAGGATTTTGTCACTGGCGAAGCCGGCGAAGAGGTCGAGACGCTCGGCGGCTATCTCGTAACCCATGTAGGCCGACTGCCGGTGCGCGGTGAAGTTATTTCAGGCCCTGGCAATTACGAGATCGAAGTGCTCGATGCCGATCCGAGGCGCGTCAAGCGGCTCCGCATCGCCCCGCGCAAGGAGCGTCCGCCTGCACGCTCGCAGCGCGAGGGCCGTCGCCGCGAGCCAGCAACACCGGAGCCAGCAGCGCAGGAGCCAAGTCATCCTCAGGCCAATGACCATGCAAACCCGTCGCCCGGCGATGGAGCCGGTCCGCAGTGATGGGGCGAGATAAACTTCGCAGGTTTATTGTTGCGATCATTTTGGCCTGGGGCTGGAAGCGCGTCGCCCTCGCGCTTGCGGCTGGCGCGCTGTCGGCGCTCGCGATGCCGCCGTTCAATGCGTGGCCCATATTGTTCGTCACCTTTCCGGTCGTGCTGTGGCTGATCGATGGGTCCGGAGCCGGAAGGCTGCGTGGCGTGCCCGCGGCGGCTTTGGCCGGCTGGTGGTTCGGGCTGGGCTATTTCGTGCCCGGACTTTACTGGCTCGGCTATGCATTCCTGGTCGACGCATCGACCTTCGCTTGGCTGATGCCGTTCGCGGTGCTGGGTCTGCCGGCTTACCTGGCGCTATTTCCCGCCGTTGGTTTTGCGTTGGCACGGCTGATCTGGACCAGAGACGGCTCGCGCGTGATCGCGCTTGCTATCGGTCTGACACTTAGCGAATGGCTGCGGGCCCATGTCCTCACCGGATTTCCATGGAATACGTTCGGCTACGCCCTGACCGAACCGCTGGCGCTGGCGCAGACGGCCTCGCTGATTGGTCTTTGGGGATTGACGTTTCTGAGCGTCGCGATCTTCGCCAGTCCGGCCGCGTTGATGGACGGGAAATTGGGCGCGCGCAAACGATGGATCGGACCGGCAGTCGCCGTGTCGCTGCTGGTTGCAATGGGCATTTTCGGTGGCGTTCGCCTCAGCCTGCAGCCGACCGCGATGCTGACAGAGGTCAAGCTGCGGATCATGCAGCCGAACCTTCAGCAGGACGTCAAATTCAACTACTCCGCGAAAGCGGAGGTTATGAAGAAATATCTGACGCTGTCCGATCGCGCTTCCGGGCCGCAATCGACCGGGGTGCGCGACACCAGCATTTTGATTTGGCCTGAATCGGCCTTTCCATTTTTCCTGACGCGCGAAGCCGACGCGATGGCGCAGATAGCCGATCTGTTGCCCAAGGGCACGGTCCTGATCGCCGGTTCAGTGCGCGCGCCGGATCTGCCGGCTGGCACGAGAATTACCCGCGCCTACAATTCAATCTACGTGATCGACCACGACGGCAGCGTAGTCTCGGTCTATGACAAGGTGCACCTCGTGCCGTTCGGCGAATACCTGCCGTTCCAGGACTGGATGGAAAAGCTCGGCTTCGTGCAACTGACGAAGGTTCAGGGCGGATTTATTCCCGGCACCCGGCGGCTTGCCATGGACATACCAAATGCGCCGCGCGCGCTACCTTTGATCTGTTACGAAGCGATATTTCCCGAGGATGTTGTAACGCGTGACGACCGTCCGGGCTGGATCGTTAACCTGACCAATGACGGCTGGTTTGGGTTTTCGAGCGGCCCCTACCAACATCTGCAGCAGGCCAGGGTGCGCGCGATCGAACAGGGCCTGCCGGTAGTTCGCGCGGCAAATACCGGCATCTCCGCGGTCATCGATCCCCTGGGGCGCGTGGTGGCGCGGCTCGGTCTCGGCATTGAAGGCGTGCTGGATTCCACCCTGCCAGCGGCGATTACGCCGACCGTTTACGCCCGCGCTGGCGACCTTCCGGCAGCGATCGTGCTGGCGGCGGCTTTGCTGTTGGTGCTTCGGCGGCGGGCTGCGAAACGAACTTCGTGACCATCTCTACGCCACGCCCTGTTCAGATGATGTGGGCTAGCCGCTATCCACCCGTTGACAGACCGGACGCGCAATACGCATTCTGCCGCCTTAGTCGAAACAAATTCAAATCAGTTCGTTTCTCAAAGATTGCATTGCTGACCGGGTAAAGTTTTGACGGTTTTGCGCCCGACGCATGATTTCCTGTTGCCTCGTGCATTGAGGCATATTCCGGGAGTGCTGGAGATGTCCACCAAAGCGCCCAACCCTGTTGACAAATATGTCGGCAGCCGCGTGCGGATGCGCCGCATCATGCTCGGCATGAGTCAGGAGAAGCTTGGCCTTGCCTTGGGCCTCACCTTCCAGCAAGTTCAAAAATACGAAAAGGGCACCAACCGGGTGGGAGCAAGCCGCATCCAGCAGATCTCCGAGATACTTGAGGTGCCGGTTTCGTTTTTGTTCGACGGAGGCCCGAGCGGCAGACCGAGCGGCGAGGGTTTCGGCGAGGCCGCCTCGCCGGCTTATGTTTCCGATTTCCTGGCGAGCTCCGAGGGGCTGGCTTTGACTCGCGCATTTACGCGTATCGGCGATCCCAAGCTCCGGCGCAGCATTGTCGAACTGGTCGAGCAGATCGCCGCCCGCGAAGCCGCCGAGAACGCCTGAGCTCACATCCACGCTGAACGTCTGGCATGTGGATTTCGCCTGCTGCCAAAACGCGCTAGGGTTCAAACTCGCGTTGATGCGGTTTATCAATCTTCACTCTGCCAACGAAGAAGGTCATGCTGACGAGCGCCAATCCCTTTGATGCAATGGCAATCCTCGAAGGCATCCGCCGCTGGGTCGAGATCGAGACGCCGACGGAAGCCCCCGGCCAGGTCAACAGATTGGCCAGCATGGTCGCGGATGGCTATCGCGACCTGCCGGCCGGCATCGAGCGGATCGCCGGGCGTTCCGGCTGCGGCGACCACCTCGTGGCGCGTTCGTCATGGGGCCAGAATGCGCCGGGTATCCTCATCCTCAGCCATCTCGATACCGTGCACCCGATGGGATTTATCGAGCGGCTGCCGTTTCGAATAGAGGGCGACAGCGCGTTCGGTCCGGGCATCTACGACATGAAAGGCGGAGCCTATCTCGCCTACCACGCGTTCCGGCAGCTTTGCGCGAACAATGAACGCTCGCCGTTGGGAGTGACGCAGCTCTACGTCTCCGACGAAGAGATCGGCAGCCCGACGTCGCGGTGGCTGATCGAGGCGGAGGGACGCAAGGCAAAATATGTGCTGGTGACTGAGCCCGCACGCGATGGCGGAAAAATCGTCACGGGGCGCAAGGGTGTGGCGCGTTTCGAGATTTTCGTGAAAGGCGTTCCTTCGCATGCAGGCACGCGGCCCGAAGACGGCCGCAGCGCAATCCGCGAACTCGCGAACGTCATCCAAACCTTGGAGAGCATGAACGATTTGAAACGCGGCGTGACTGTCAATGTCGGCGTCATCAGGGGTGGCACCAAGCCAAACGTCATTGCGGAGGAGGCCTATGCCGAAGTCGATATGCGGGTTCCCACGATGGCGGAGGCCGACGACCTCGTTCCCAGGATCCTCGATCTAAGATCGCGAACGGAAGGCGTCAGCGTCAAGGTAATCGGCGAATTGAACCGCCCGCCTTACGAGAAGGGCAATGCCGGCGCGGCGCTCTACGAACATGCAAGGACGCTCGCCGCCGAAATCGGCTTCGAGCTGCTGGATACTTCGACTGGCGGCGGCTCCGACGGCAATTTCACCGCGCCGCATACGGCGACGCTCGACGGCCTCGGTGTCGATGGCAAGGGAGCGCATACCCAATACGAGCAGATGTATATCTCCTCGATCGAGCCGAGAGCGCGGCTGTTGCATCGGCTTTATCAGACGCTGCGATGAGGCAACCAACGAGAGATGCCGGGCGAGATAGATTGTCCGAAGGCGTGGCTCGTCCGCACGGCTCGTTTTTTGGACGGCGCAAGGGTCACAAGCTGCGCGCACGCCAGGCCGATCTCATAAAACGATTGCTGCCGCGGCTCGCGCTCGATATCGGCAGTCCGAGCCCGCCCGACCTTGCTCGCCTATTCGAGCCTCCGGCCGATGCCGTCAGGATCGAAATCGGATTCGGCGGCGGCGAGCATCTGATCGCGGAAGCGCTCGCCTTTCCAAATACCGGCTTCATCGGGTGCGAGCCCTATGTCAACGGCATGGCTAAAATCCTGACGCAGATCGAGGCGCACAACATCGGCAATATCAGGCTGTTCGCCGGCGATGCCACCGAGCTATTGGCATGGGCGCCGCCGCTCGCGTTGACCCGGATTGACCTCATTCATCCAGACCCATGGCCGAAGCGGCGGCACTGGAAACGGCGCTTCGTGCAGGATTCGACTGTCGCGGCGATGGCGCGCGTTCTGAAGCCCGGTGGCGAGTTTCGCTTCGTCAGCGATATTGACGATTACTGCGCCTGGACTCTGGCGCATCTTGCACGTTCACCCGATTTCGTCTGGACCGCGGAGCGCGCCTCGGACTGGCGGCAGCCGTGGGCCGACTACACGCTGACGCGGTATGGGGCCAAGGCAGAGCGCGAAGACCGCCGGGCGGCATATCTGCGCTTTATGAAGATCGGATAATCCACCTTCTTGCGGCTAAAACGAATTACGCCGATTGGCGGGTTTGGCAAAGCCGAGCACGGCTGCCTCGTTGAGTTCGCCCGCCTCTCAGGGCGGAAACCACGTCGCCCTGGGTGAAGGAACAGTTAGGTCTGAAACGGCCGTCGCAACCGCGTGAAAACCATTTTTTCAGGCGCCCGCGGGCCTTGCCGAAGGGGGAAAAAACCGTTATATCAGCCGCAACTTATCGTTCTCATATACGACCGCGTATTGAGAGTGGGCCCCTCGGGACCCGCTCTTTTTTATTACCTGAAGCAGCCCCGTGGACCACGACGGCTCCGCTAAAACGGCCCGTCCGTCCCAGGTTCGGCCCAACGGTAGCTAGACCGCCCAAACTCAGACCGCCCAAAGGCAAAAACTCTGGATATGACCGATCCGACGACCGATTCCGTAGACACCGATCTGCTTGCCGAGCCGCGCCTCGTGGTTGAGCCGGGGGCGGCGGCGCGGGTGTCGGCGGTCGCGGGTCCAGTGCTGCAGGGAATGGGCTATCGGCTGGTACGGATCAAGATCTCAGGGGAATCCGGCTGCACGGTGCAGATCATGGCGGAGCGGCCCGACGGATCCATGCAGATCGAGGACTGCGAGGTGATTTCGAAAGCGCTGTCGCCCGTGCTTGATGTCGCCGATCCGATCGATCGTGCCTATCGGCTGGAGATTTCCTCGCCGGGCATTGACCGGCCGCTGGTGCGCCGCTCTGATTTCGAGCGCTATGTCGGCTATCTCGTGAAAATCGAGATGGCCGTTGCCCATGAAGGCCGCAAGCGGTTCCGCGGCACGCTTGGCGGCGTCGAAGGCGATGCGGTGCGGTTACATCGCGATGAGACGCGCGGCGGCGAAGACAGTGATGTTCTGTTGGTCATGGAAGACATCGCCGAGGCCAGGCTGGTTCTGACCGATGATTTGATCGCGGAATCGATGCGGCGGGGCAAGGCGGCGGAACGTGAGCTGCGCAGGAATCTCGGGCTTGAGCCACCACCGCCGCCTTATGCCAAAAAGAGCGATCCTTCGAAGAGCAACAAGCCGAAATCGAAGGCGAACAAGAAGAATGCCCCACTGAATACCAAGGAACACCGCCTCGCCGCAGAAAGACTGCGAAGAGGCGAAATCGATCCGACCAAAGGAGACTGAAGCCATGGCAGCTGTTAGCGCCAACAAACTCGAACTGCTGCAGATCGCAGATGCGGTTGCGCGTGAAAAATCCATCGACCGCGGCATCGTGATCGCGGCTATGGAAGACGCCATCGCCAAGGCGGCGCGCGCCCGCTACGGCAGCGAAACCGACGTTCACGCCGAGATCGACGCCAAGAAGGGCGAGCTGCGGCTGTCCCGCCACATGCTCGTGGTCGAGCAGGTCGAGAATTCTTCCAACCAGATCTCCCTGGAAGACGCGCGGCGCGCCAATCCCGGAGCGCAGATCGGCGACACCATTGCCGACACCCTGCCGCCGCTGGAATACGGGCGCATTGCCGCGCAATCCGCCAAACAGGTTATCGTGCAGAAGGTGCGCGAGGCCGAGCGCGACCGCCAGTACCAGGAATTCAAGGACCGCATCGGCGATATCGTCAATGGCATTGTCAAGCGCGTCGAATATGGCAGCGTCATTGTCGATCTGGGCCGCGGCGAAGCCATCATCCGTCGCGACGAGATGCTGCCGCGAGAGGTGTTCCGCAACGGCGACCGTGTCCGCGCCTATATTTTCGACGTGCGGCGCGAAACCAGGGGCCCGCAGATTTTTCTGTCCCGCACCCATCCCCAGTTCATGGCGAAACTGTTCGCGCAGGAGGTGCCGGAAATCTACGACGGCATCGTCGAGATCAAGGCGGTGGCCCGCGATCCCGGCTCGCGCGCGAAAATCGGCGTGATTTCCCGCGATTCGTCGGTGGATCCGGTCGGCGCTTGCGTCGGCATGCGCGGCTCGCGCGTGCAGGCGGTGGTGAACGAGCTGCAGGGCGAAAAAATCGACATCATCCCGTGGTCGCCCGACATCGCCACCTTTGTCGTCAACGCGCTCGCTCCCGCCGAAGTCTCCAAGGTCGTGATCGATGAGGATCGCGAGCGGATCGAAGTCGTGGTGCCCGACACCAACAACCAGTTGTCGCTGGCGATAGGCCGGCGCGGGCAGAACGTGCGTCTCGCCTCGCAGCTGACCGGCTGGGATATCGACATTCTCACAGAGCAGGAAGAATCCGAACGCCGTCAGGCCGACTTCGAGAATTCCACGCGCGTGTTCATGGAAGCTCTGAACGTCGACGAAGTGGTCGGGCAATTGCTGGCGTCGGAGGGCTTCACATCGGTGGAGGAATTGGCGCTGGTCGATGTCAAGGAACTGGCCGGCATCGAAGGCTTCGACGAGGAGACCGCCAACGAGTTGCAGAGCCGGGCGCGTGAATATCTGGAACAGCTCGAAAGCGAGCTTGAAACCAAACGTAAGGAACTCGGTGTGGACGATGCTCTGAAGACGGTGCCCGGCGTGACCTCGAAGATGCTGGTGAAATTCGGCGAGAATGAGATCAAGACGGTCGAGGATCTGGCGGGATGTGCCACCGACGACCTGGTCGGCTGGACCGAGCGCAAGGAAGGCGGCGAGCCGATTAAGCATCCCGGCATTCTCGATCCGAACGAAATTTCGCGCGACGACGCGGAGAACATGATCATGCAGGCGCGCGTCGTCGCCGGCTGGATCACCGAGGCCGATCTTGTCAAAACGACCGAGGAGGCTGCGGTCTCCGAAGAACCAGCGGTCTAGGGAGCCATGTCAGCCGCATGCTTGGTATCGCTGACCCCGATCTCGACAACGGACCGCGGACCGACAGGTCCGCGACCGTGCGGATGTGCGCGGTCACGCGGCAGGTGCGGCCGATCGACGAGCTGATCCGGTTTGTGGTCTCGCCCTCGGGCGAAGTGATCCCGGATCTGAAGCGCAAGCTTCCCGGCCGCGGTCTGTGGGTTTCGGCCACCGCTCGGGCGGTTGCGGAAGCTGTGCGCCGTCACCAATTCAGCAAGGGATTCAAGCGCGACGTCCGGGTCTCTGCCAGCCTGGCAACGGACACGGAAGCGTTGCTGGCGCGCGGCGCCATCGAGGCGCTCGCCATGGCCGCCAAGGCCGGCCAAGTGATATCCGGCTTCAGCAAGGTCGAGGAAGCCCTCAGGTCGCCCCAGGCGCAAGCCTCCGTTCAGGCCCTGATTCATGCTTCCGACGGGGCGCCAGACGGAATCCGGAAATTGGATGGCCTGGTCCGGCAAAATGCCGGGATTACGGACAAATCGAACCAATTCCCGGTCGTCACGGCATTGACCTCAGAACAATTGGATTTGGCACTAGGCCGGTCAAATGTGGTACATGCTGCGCTGCTCGCGGGCCCGGCGAGCAAGACGTTCCTGTCGCGCAGCCAAATCCTGGTTCGATACCGGATGGCGGACGACGACAAGACAATCGGCAATGCGGCCAAGAATTCGCAGATAGAGAATGTGCGGACACGCACGACGAAACAGGATTAGGACTGCTGAATGGTTGATAAAACGCCTGGCGACAGGAAACTGAGTGTCCCGAACAAGACCTTGACGCTGAAGCCGCGGGTCGAGACGGGCACCGTCAAGCAAAGCTTCAGCCACGGCCGTACCAAGCAGGTCGTGGTTGAAAAGCGCGGCAAGCGCCGCGTCGGCGGCGAAGCCCCGGCGGCGGAGACGCATGCGCCCGAGCCGACCCTAACCAAGTCAGCGCCGGCCGCGCCTGCAAAGGCGCCGCTCGCCCGCCCGGCAACCCCGGCCGCGCCACGCGCCGGTTCGGGCGTGGTGCTGCGTACCCTGACCGAGGACGAGCGTAGCGCGCGCGCCAGTGCGCTTGCCGACGCGAAGGTCCGCGACATGGAAGAGCGGCGCCTGGCAGAAGAGGAAGCCAAGCGCCGCAACAGCAAGGAAGGCATCGAGCAGGCCGAGCGAGAAGCCGCCGAAGCCCGCCGTAAGGCCGAGGAAGAACGTCACCGCCACGACGAGGAAGCCAAGCGCAAAGCCGAACTGGAGGCCAAAAAGCGTTTCGGCGAAGCCGAGGCCAAGACGGCGGCCCGCGCCACCTTGCCTGCCGCACGCGCCCCAGGCATCGCCGCCGATATTTCCGATGAGGATGAAGGTCCGCGCCAGATCCGTCGCGGCCCCGGCGGCGCGGTCCGTCCTGCGGCCGCCCCCAAGACCACTGCGAAACCGGCGCCACAGAAGCAGCGCGGTCGCCTGACCCTGGTCACCGCGCTCAATGCCGACGACGTGCGCGAGCGCTCGATTGCCTCGTTTCGTCGCCGCACCCAGCGTCTCAAGGGGCATGCGTCAAACGAGCCAAAGGAAAAGCTGGTTCGCGAGGTGGTGATCCCGGAAGCGATCAACATCCAGGAACTCGCAAACCGGATGTCTGAGCGGGCGGTCGATGTGATCCGCCTGCTGATGAAGCAAGGCGCCATGCACAAAATCACCGACGTGATCGACGCCGACACAGCGCAGTTGATTGCCGAGGAACTGGGCCACAGCGTCAAGCGCGTTGCCGCTTCCGACGTGGAGGAAGGCCTGTTCGACGTCGTCGACGACTCCAGCGATACCGAGCCGCGTTCGCCGGTGGTGACCGTGATGGGCCATGTCGATCATGGCAAGACCTCGCTGCTCGATGCACTCCGCCATGCCAACGTGGTGTCCGGCGAGGCCGGCGGCATCACCCAGCACATCGGCGCCTATCAGGTGACCTCTCCGGAAAGCGGCAAGAAGATCACCTTCATCGATACGCCGGGCCATGCCGCGTTCACTGCGATGCGCGCGCGCGGCGCCAAGGTCACCGACATCGTGATTCTGGTGGTCGCAGCCGATGACGGCGTGATGCCGCAGACGGTCGAGGCGATCCATCACGCCAAGGCCGCGAAAGTTCCGATGATCGTGGCTATCAACAAGATCGACAAGCCTGACGCCCGGCCTGACCGCGTTCGAACCGAACTGCTGCAGCACG
>Ga0209474_10000431_pt1 | contig 46079 bp, 39 predicted proteins | sample GraSoiAngelo_145_FD_185902 | JGI IMG/M metagenome (GOLD analysis project Ga0209474, IMG submission 185902) | Grasslands soil microbial communities from the Angelo Coastal Reserve, California, USA - 14_1009_05_20cm (SPAdes) (version 2) | ecosystem: Environmental > Terrestrial > Soil > Grasslands...
CGCTGCAACAGCCGCTGCATGTCGTGCGACTGGTGGAAGCAGAGCGGCGCCGACGACCTGACGATCGACGAGATTCGCGCGCTTGCGCGCGCGCTCCCGGCGCTCGGCACGCGCGTGGTCGTCTTCTCGGGCGGCGAGCCGCTGCTGCGGCCGGAGGTGTTCGACGCGGCGGAGGCGTTCGCGGCCGAGCGGATCGCGCTGCACCTGCTGACGAGCGGCGTGCTGCTCGAGCGGTTCGCCGATCGCGTCGCGCGCCACTTCGCGCGCGTCTGTGTCTCGCTCGACGCCGCCGACGATCGGCTGTACGAGCGCATCCGCGGCGTCAACGCGCTGGGGACGCTGGCGCGCGGCGTCGCGCGGATGCGGTCGGTGGGTCCCGGCATCCCGATCACCGCGCGCGCGACGCTGCATCGCGCGAACTTCCGCGAGCTGCCGCGGCTCATCGATCGCGCGAAGGCCATCGGCCTCGACGGCATTTCGTTCCTGCCCGCCGACGTCTCGTCGCGCGCGTTCGGCCGCGACCGCGCGCCCGACGCCGCCGCGCTCGCGCTCAGCGACGACGAGGTGCGCGAGTTCGAGCGGACGGTGGAGCGCACGATTGCGGCGTACGCGGGCGATTTCGAGTCGGGATTCGTCAGCGAGTCGCCCGATCGGCTGCGGCGGCTGCCGCGCTACTACGCGGCGCTCGCCGGGTCGACGGCGTTTCCGGACGTGGCGTGCAACGCGCCGTGGGTGTCGGTCGTCGTCGAGGCGAACGGCGCCGTGCGGCCGTGCTTCTTCCACGAACCGGTCGGCAACATCCGGGAGGCGCCGCTGGCGTCGATCGTCGGGGCGAACCTGCGGCGGTTCCGCGAGGCGCTCGACGTCGCCGCCAACCCCGTGTGCGTGCGCTGCGTTTGCTCGCTCAACACGTCGTGGAGGAGCGCACCGTGGACGTAATGCTTTCGCGGGCCCTGCTCGACACCCAACACGCGTTCGACGGCGTCGCCGCGGAGTACGACCGCTCGAACGCCGACAACCCGACGCTGTGCGACATGCGCGCGCGCGCGTGGGCCGCCGTGGACGCGTACGTGCCGCCGCGATCGCGCATTCTCGATCTCGGCTGCGGCCCGGGGACCGACGCCGCGCGCTTCGCGGCGCAGGGCCATCGCGTCACGGCGATCGACTGGTCGCCGGCGATGGTGGAGGAGGCGCGCCGGCGGATCCGCGTGGCGGGCGTCGCCGATCGCGTGGACGTCCACCACCTCGGCATCCACGAGGTCGGCAGCCTCACGCCGACCTTCGCGCAGTTCGACGCCGCGTACTCGAACTTCGGCCCGCTCAACTGTGTCGCGCGGCCGCACGCGGCGGCGCACATGATCGCGGATCGCGTGCGGCCGGGCGGCGTGCTCGTCGCGTCGGTCATCGGCCGCGTCTGCCCGTGGGAGATCGCCGTGCACGCCGCGCGCGGGCAGTTCGCGCGCGCGATCGTCCGCTTCAGCCGCGGGCTCGTGCCGGTGCCGCTCGAGGGACGCACGGTGTGGACGCGCTACTACACGCCGCGCGAGTTCACGCAAATCTACACGCTCGCCGGCTTTCGCCGCATCGCGCTGCGCACGCTCGGGCTCGTGGTCCCGCCGCCGTACCTGCAGGGATTTGCCGGGCGGCACCTGTCGCTCGTCGCGACGCTGCGGCGGGTCGAGGACGCCGTCGGCGCGTGGCCGGGCGTGCGCGCCTCGGGCGATCACTTCCTGATCGTCATGCGAAAGGAGGCGTGACGCCGTGTGGATGCCGCGCTTCGCGTGCCCCGAGTGCGCCGGCGACGTCATCGGCGCGGCCGACGACGGCGGCGTCGTCTGCATGCCCTGCGGGCGCCTGTTCTCGATCCGCGGCGGCGTCTGGCGGTTTCTCACCGACGAGCGGCACGCGCGCCTCGCGCCGTTCCTCGGTCAGTACCGCGCCGTGCGCGCGAAGGAAGGCCACCGCTCCGCCGCCGCCGACTACTACCGCCGCCTGCCGACGGTGCCTCCCGGCGATCCGCGCGCAGCCGACTGGCAGATTCGCCGCGAGACGTATCACCACCTGCTCGGACACGTGCTCGCGGCCGGCCCGCTGCCGCTGCACGTCCTCGATCTCGGCGCCGGCAGCGGATGGCTGTCGCACCGCTTGTCCGCGCTCGGACATCGCGCGGTCGCCGTCGACGTGCTCGACGACGACGTGGACGGGCTCGGCGCGGCGCGCCACTACGAGACGGCGTTTCCGGTCGTGCAGGCCGATTTCGATGCGCTGCCGCTCGCGCCGGCGCAGTTCGACCTCATCGTCTTCAACGGATCGCTGCACTACGCGCCCGACATGGCGGCGACGCTCGAGCGCGCGCACCGGATGCTGGCGCCGGGCGGCGCGCTCGTCGTGATGGACTCGCCGATGTTTTGTGCGGACCGCGACGGATCGCTGATGGTGCGCGACGCGCTGTACCGCTTCGTGTCGGTCTGCGGCGTGGCCGACGCGGCGGCGCAGGGGATCGGCTACCTCACGTTCGCGACGCTCGCCACGATCGCCGAGCGGCTCCAGCTGCGGCCCGAGTTCGTCCCCTCGCGTGGATCGCTCGGGTGGCGCCTGCGCCGCAGCCTCGCGCGCGTGCGCCTGCGCCGCGCGCCGGCGGCGTTCGGGTTGTGGGTGGCGCGATGATCGTGCTCTTCAACCCGAGCTCGACGTCGCCCGGCAAGCGTCCGCTGCCGCTCTCGCTGCTGTCGCTCGCCGCGGTCCTCGAGGAGCGCGGCGACGCGTGGGCGCTGGTCGACGGCAATGTCGTACCCGATCCCGCCGCCGAGATCGTCGCGCGGCTGTCGGCCGTGCCGCGATCGCTCGCGCCGCTGCTCGCCGTCACCGTGATGCCGGGGCCGCAGCTCCCGCAGGCGGTCGAGGTCTGCCGCCGCGTGAAGACGGCGCTGCCGCACGTGCCGATCGTCTGGGGCGGCTACTTCCCGACGCAGCACACGCGCGCCGTGCTGCGCGCGCCGTACGTCGACTTCGTCGTTCGCTCGCAGGGCGAGCGCGCGCTGGCGCAGCTCGTCGACGTCCTGCGCGGCGGCGGGATCCTGAACGCGGTCGGCGGCCTGTCGTGGAAGGCCGGCGAGGAGATCGTCGACAACCCGGTGCAGGCGTTCCCGTCGCTGGACGATCTCCCCGACCTGCCGTACCACCGCGTGCCCATGGAGCGCTACATCCAGCCGAACTACCTCGGGCGGCGGACGACGGCGCACAACACATCGTTCGGCTGCCCGTTCGCGTGCAGCTTCTGCGCGGTCGTGGCGATGGCGAACCGGCGGTGGATCGCGCAGTCGCCGGCGCGCGTCGAGCGCGTGCTGCGCCATCTCGTCTCCACCTACGGCGTCGACGGCGTGCAGATGCACGACATGGATTTCTTCATCTCCGAAGCGCGCGTCGCCGAAATCGCCGATCGGATCGCCGATCTCGGCGTCAGCTGGTGGGCGCTCGGCCGCGTCGATACGCTCATGCACTACAGCGATGCGACGTGGCGCGCGATGGTGCGCTCGGGGCTGAAGATGCTCTTCTCGGGCGCTGAAGCGGCGAGCGACGCGGCGCTCGCGCGCATGAACAAAGGCGGCAAGGCGTCGGCGTCGCTCACGCTGGAGCTCGCGCGCCGCATGCGGGAGTTCGGCGTCGTGCCCGAGTTCTCGTTCGTGCTCGGCAGCCCGCCGGATCCGCTCGGCGACGTCGCGGCGACGTTCGAGTTCATCCGCCGCATCAAGCGCATCAACCCGGCGGCGGAAATCATCCTCTACACCTACACGCCCGTGCCGCTCGACGGCGGACTGTACGACGAAGCGAAGCGGCGCGGGTTCGCGTTCCCGGAGACGCTCGAGGAGTGGGTGTCGCCGGCGTGGCAGCAGCTCGCGCTGCGGCGCGGCGAAGGGCTGCCGTGGCTCGATCGCGAGATCCGCCGCCGCATCCGCAATTTCGAACGCGTCGTCAACGCCTTCTACCCGACGACGACCGACCTGACGCTGACGGCCTGGCGCCGCGGGCTGCTGAAGCTCGCGAGCGGCTGGCGCTACGCCCTGCAGTGGTACGGCGCGCCGTACGAGCTGCGCGCGTTGAATCGCCTGATTCGCTACCAGCGGCCGGAGACGACGGGATTCTGATGAACTCGCCCCCTGACTGCCGACTGCCGACTGACGCGGGCGACTGCCGACTGCCGACTGACTCGCGGCTCGATCCGCGAGCGGCGTACGACCTGTGGGCGCCGACGTATCCGGCGGTGGCGCACAACCCGCTGATGCGGATCGAGCAGTCCGTGGTCGAGCCGCTGCTCGCGCGCGTGCGCGCGCCGCGCGCCCTCGACGTCGGCACCGGATCGGGACGCTATCTGCCGCTGCTCCGCGCCGGCGGCGCGCGCGTGGTCGTCGGCGTCGATTTCTCGATCGCGATGCTCACGCGCGGCGAGCCGGGCGGCCGCATCTGCGCCGACGCCTGCCGCCTGCCGTTTCGCGGATCGGCGTTCGATCTCGTGAACGCGTCGCTGATGATCGGCGACGTCGGCGATCTGCCGGCGTGGATGCGCGAGATGGCGCGCGTGCTCGCGATCGGCGGGCACCTCGTCTATTCCGATTTCCATCCGTCGTGGGCGCAGCACGGATGGAGCCGGACGTTCCACACGCGCGACGGCGCGCGGCACGACGTCTCGTTTCATCCGCACGCGATCGACGATCACTTCGCGGCGCTCGAGGCGGCGGGGCTGTGCGTCGCCGCCATCCGCGAGCCGCGCTTCGGAAACGACCCGGATCCCCAGGTGAAGGCGTTTCAGCGGCGGTGGGGCAATCCGCCCGTGGTCGTCGTCGTGCACGCGGCGAGGCGCCGATGATCTGGGCGCAGCCGGTGTCGATCGTCAACGCGCGCGTCGTCGCCGGCGACGGCCTGGTGGCCGACTCGGTCCGCTTCTCGACGCGCGTGCTGGGCGTCGGCGCCGCGCCGCGGCACGGCGACACCGTGATTGACGCGGCCGGCGCCGTCGTCCTGCCCGGCCTCATCAACGCGCACGATCATCTCGAGCTCAATCACTACGGGCAGCTGAAAGGCCGCGATCGGTACGCGAACGCGGCGGAATGGATCGACGACCTGCGGCCGCGGCTCGCCGGCGACGAGGCCATTCGACGCGGCCGCGCGCATCCGCTCGGCGAGCGTCTCTTCGTCGGCGCGCTCAAGAACCTGCTCGCCGGCGTCACGATGGTCGCGCACCACAACCCGTTCTACGCGGAGCTGCGGCGCACGGTGCCGATTCGCGTCGTCCGGCGCTACGGGTGGGCGCATTCGTTCGAGCTCGAGCGGCAGCCGGCGGGCGCGCGCGGCGAGCCGGGCGGGGAGATTGCCGCGCGGTGGCGCGCGACGCCGGCCGATGCGCCGTTCATGGTGCATCTCGCGGAAGGCGTGGATGCGGCGGCGTGCGGTGAACTGGCGCGCCTCGAGGCGCTCGGCTGCCTGCAGGCGAACACGGTGCTGGTCCACGGCGTCGCGATCGACGACGTCGGCTGGCAGCGCGTGGCGCGCGCGGGCGCCGGGATGGTGTGGTGCCCGGCGTCGAACGTCTTCCTCTTCGGCAGAACGCCGAGCGTGCGCGCGCTCCTCGATCGCAACGGCGGCGCACCGCGGATCGCGCTCGGCACCGACTCGCGCATCACCGGGTCGCGCGATCTGCTCGACGAGCTTCGCGTGGCGCGCGCCACGGCGCCGGTGACGGCGGAGGAGCTCTTCGCGATGGTGACGCACACTGCCGCGTCGCTGCTGCGCCAGCCGCGCGCCGGGAGGATTGCGGTCGGGCTGCCCGCCGATCTGACGATGATTGCGGCAAACGGCAGCGCGCCGCTCGACACGCTGCTCGCCGCGACGCGGCGCGACGTGCGGCTCGTCGTCGTCGACGGCCGGCCGCTCGTCGCCGATCCCGATCTGCTGCCGGTGTTCGAGGCGCGACGCGTCGTGCCGCGGCCGATGCGCGTCGACGATGCGGCGAAGATCGGAGAGTCGGGGCTCGTGCGGCGGATCGCGGGGTGTCCGATCGTCGAGCCCGGAGTGTCGGCGGCGTGAAGGCAGGAAGATCGTCGGCGCTCGCGCGCATCGCGGAGCTGAGCGCGGCGTTCGTCTGCTCGAACCTCGCGCGCGCGGCGATCGGCTTCGGGTTGACGCTCGTCCTCGGCCGCGGACTCGGCGCCGCGCGCTTCGGCGGCTGGATTCTCTGCACGACCTGGGCAGCGACGCTGACCTTCATCGCCGATCTCGGCTTCGGCGTGCTGCTGACGCGCGACGGCGCGCGTCCGGGAGCGCAGCCGCCGCTGCTGCTCGCCGCGTCGCTGGCGTGGCGGCTGGCGCTCGCGATTCCGCTGGCGCTCGTCCTCATCGTCGCCGCGCCAAGGCTTGCGTCCGACGGCGAACTGATTCGCGGCCTGCGAGCCGCGTCGCTGCTCGGCGTCGCCGGCGCCGCGTACGGCTGCTTCGGCGCGCTGCTGCGATCGCAGCCGCGCTGGCTGCCCCGCGTGCTCGGCATGGAAACCGCGTGGCTCGCGGCGCAGGTCGCCGCGTCGTGGTGGACGGTGCGCGCCGGCGGCGGCATCGTGCGGCTGGTTGCCGTCGCCGTCGCCGTCCAGGGCGCGCAGATCGCGACGGCGCTTGCGCTCTGGCGTCCGGTGTTCGGCGCCGGCGCCGCGGCGCCGCGCGAGGTGCGGGCGGCGCTCGTGACGACGCTGCGGCGCGCGCTGCCGTTTGCGGCGTCGGGCCTCGTCGCGAACCTGCAGGCGCGCATCGCGCCGCTGATGCTCGGCTATCTCGCCGCGCCGGTGGAGCTCGGATGGTTCACGGCGGCGTCGCGCGTCGGCCGCGTTGCGCGGCTCACGCCGCAGGCGATCTTCGCCGGCGCGCTGCCGGTGCTGTCGCACGAGTACGCGCGCGACCGCGCCGAGGCGCGCCGCGTGTCGCGCATGCTCGACCGCGCGCTCGCCGCCGCGGCCGCGTGCGCCGTCGTGGTGAGCCTGCTGTTCGCCGCGCCGTTGATGCGGCTGATCTTCGGCGCTTCGTTCGCGCCCGCCGCGCCGTCGCTGATGTGGGTGGCGATCGGCCTCGTCCCGTCGCTGAGCAACTCGGCGCGGAAGATCTTCCTGTACGCCGCGGGCGCCGAATCGGTCGTCGTTCGATGGAGCGCGCTCGCCGTTGTCCTCGAAGGCGCCGCGGGCGCGGCGCTGATTCCGGCGCTCGGAAGCGTCGGCGCCGCCATCAGCGCGGCGCTCGCCGAGGCGGCGATCCTGATGCCGCTACGCAAGGAGAGCGGCGAGCCCGTCAAGAACCGTGCGCTCGCTGTCGTCAATTAATCTTAGGAATTAGGAATTTGGAATTTGGAATGTGGAATGCGTGATCACGGTCGTGACAGCCTGGCGACGAATTCCACGTTCCACATTCCAAATTTTTAATTGCGCGACTCGGCGTAGATCCGCTCGAATGCGGCCGCGGTCCAATCGGCGTCGTGCACGAGCGTCCAGGCACGCGCGGCGGCGGCGATTCCGTTCCGCCGCGCGGGATCCTCGATCAGCCGGACCACCTCCGAAGCGAGCGCGGCGGCGTCGCCGACCGGCACGGCGACGGCGCGTCCCTGCGGCGCCCAGTCCGCTGCGTAGCCGACGGGGGTCGCTACCGTCGGCACGCCGGCGCACGCCGCCTCCAGCATCGCGACGCTCGCCGCTTCGTGACGCGACGAGACGATGTGCACGTGGGCGCGCGCATAGAAGGCGCCGAGCGCGTCGGCGGGTTGAAAGCCGTGAAACGCGACGTGCGTATCGAGCCCGAGCGCATGCGCGTCGGCCTGCACGGCGCCGCCGAGCGTGTCCTCGCCGACGATGTCGAGGCGCGCCGAGGGCACGCGGCGAACGATGGCCGCCACCGCGCGCAGCAGCGTCGGGTAATCCTTCACGCGATTGAGGCTCGCGACGCGCAGGAGGCGCCACGGAGGGCCATCGGCGCGCGGCGCGTCGGGAAACAGCCGCGGCTCGACGCCGATGGGCACGATCTCCACGCGGCGGGCGGCGAGCGCCGGCATCGCCGCCATGAACTGCGTGGCCACCGTCACGCACGCGGCGCGGCGGATCGCCGCCGCGATCGCCCGGCGATCGATCCAGCGGCGCTGCAGCCCGTAGTCGATCTCGGGCAGCGCGACGAGCTCGCCGCTGTCGAGAGTCAGGACGACGGGGATGCCGAGCGCGCGGCCGACGCTGGTGGCCGCGACGCCGGCCGGCATGCCCCAGTACGCGTGCAGCACGTCGAACGGTCCGCGCGCCGCGATCGCGCGCCGCAGGCGGGAGCGCACGCGCAGGCGCCGCAGCCCCGGCGGACCGACGACCCGGCCGAGATCGTGGACGGTCGCGCCCAGGAGCGGATACGATGCGGGCGCGCGAAGGTAATCGAGGACGAACACGTGCACGTCGTGGCGCCGCGCGAGCCGTTCGACGAGCCAGAGCAGCGCGGGCACGACGCGTTCACGTCCGGATCGATCGACGCCGCCGGTGACCACGATGGCTAGACGCATGGCTCGCAACGTTCTGATCGCCGTCTTGATTATGGCGGCACCGATTCGCGCCGCGCGGACCACCGTCGACATCTACTTCATCGACGTCGAGGGTGGGCAGTCGACGTTGATCGTCACTCCGCGCGGCGAGTCGCTGCTCGTGGACACCGGGTTTCCCGGTCCGGGCGGCGGCTTCGAGGCCGTGCCGGGCGATCCCGCGAAGGCGCGCGACGCGCAGCGGATCCTCGCGGCGGCGCGCGCCGCCGGCGTCTCGCGGATCGACTACCTGCTCACGACGCACTTCCACGCCGACCACGACGGCGGCGTCGTCGAGCTCGCGCAGCTGATGCCGATCGGCACGTTCATCGATCACGGGCGTGTGCTGCCGGCGGCCGAGGAGACCTCACGCGGCACGCTCGCCGCGTTCGATCGCTATGCAGCCGTTCGCGCGAAAGGGCGCCACCTCGAGCCTGCGCCGGGCGAGCGGCTGCCGCTCGAGGACGTCGAGGCGATCGTTGTCAGCGCCGCGGGATCGACCCTCGCGAGGCCGCTCGCCGGCGCGGGCGAGCCGACTGCAGGGTGCAGCGCCGTTGCGCCGCCGGCGCAGGAGCCGCACGAGAACCCGCGCTCCACGGGCTTCCGCCTGCAGTTTGGCCGCTTCCGATTTCTCGATGTGGGCGATCTCACCGGCGCGCCGCTGTACGCGCTCGCGTGCCCGAAAAGTCTTGTCGGTCCCGTCGATGTCTACCTCGTCGCCCATCACGGCGGCGCCGACGTCGGCGATCCGGCGCTGTTCGCGGCGCTCGGTCCGCGCGCGGCGATCGTCAACAACGGACCGACGAAGGGCGGCGCGCCCGAAGCGCTCGCGACGCTGCGCGCGCTCGCGCCGCGCGTGGACGCGTGGCAGCTCCATCGATCGCAGAACGCCGGCGCGCAGAACGCCGCCGACGATCGCATCGCGAACCTCGACACGTCGACGGCGCACTGGCTGAAGCTCACGGCGCGCGCCGACGGCTCCTTCACCATCGCCAACGGCCGCACGGGCGCCGAAAAGCGCTACGACGCGCAACGCCGGTAGAGCGCGTTGCGCAGTCGATGTAGGGCGGCCCTTTCATCCTGGATCCGATCCAGGATCAGATCCAGGATCAGATCCAGGATCGGATCCAGGATCGGATCCAGGATCGCGGCAGGCGTATCGGTCACGCCGTCCGGCTGTAACGCGCCAGCGCCACGGTGACGTTGTCCCGTCCGTCCCGGCGGACCGCCGTGTCGACGAGGCGCGCGGCCGCGCGATCGAGATCGCGCTCGGCCTTCAGCACCGCCTCGAGCTCGCGGTCCGGCAGCGCGCCGTGCAAGCCGTCGGTGCACAGCACGATCGTCTGCCCGTCGGTGAGTTCGCGTTCGTCCACTCGCACGTCGAGCTCCGGCCGTGCGCCGACGACGCTCGTCAGCACGTGGCGCATCGGATGTCGCTCGAAGGCCGCCGCGGCGAGCCCGGACTCCTTCATGAGCATCTCGACCCATGAATCGTCGGTCGTGATCGCCGTCAGCGCGCCGTCGAACGAGTAGATCCGGCTGTCGCCGACGCTCGCGTAGACGAGGCGCGATCGGTCGACGATCGCGGCGACGATGGTCGTGCCCATGCCGCTGTACTCGGCGTCCTCGCCGGCCGAGCGGTAGACGCGGCCGTTCGCGATCCTGATCGCCGTGGACAGCCGGTTCGCGGCGACCGAGCGCGTCGTGTCGAACCCGAACGGCCACGTCACATCGCGATCCGCGGCGCTTTCCTGGAGAAAGGATCGGAGCGCGTCGAGCGCGAGGCGCGACGCCACCTCGCCCGCGTTGTGCCCGCCCATGCCGTCGGCGACCGCGACGACGGCAAGGTGCGGCTCCCAGAGCGTCGAGTCCTCGTTGATCGCGCGCACCGTCCCCGGATGCGTTCGCGAGACGACGGTGAGCATCGATCAGTTCCGGATGCTGACGATGCGCGTTCGCGTCGCGAGATAGACGCGGCCGTCGGACGCGACGGCGAGCGCCTGGATGCCGCCGTCGACGTCGATCGGCACGCGCTCGACGCGCGCGGGCGTCGTGTGCGTCTCGGGATCGAAGCTGACGCGCAGCACCTGGGCGCTCTCCGCCGACGCCATCCAGAGATCGCCGCGCACGAACGCGACGGCGGAAGGGGCGGCTTCCGCAGGCAGGGCGTACCGGCGGTTCGCGGCGGCTGTGCGCAGCTGCGATCGGCCGGCCTCGCGTGCGTCGGCGATCCACAGCGCGCCGCCGCTGCTGTCCCAGTCGAATCCCGCGGGCGCGATCAGTCCTTCGGCAATGGCCGGCGCGCGCTGGTCGCGCGGCGTCGTGCCGTCGGCGTTCAAGCGCAGCAGCTTCCCGTTGAGCGACGCCGGGTCGTCGGCAAGGCGCGCGTCGCCGCCCGTGTCGAACGCCGCATACAGCTTCCCGTCGGCGCCGAACCGCAGCGACGCGCGCGGCGGCGCTCCCACGGGAATCCGATCGAGCAGCACCGCCGCGTCGGCGAGCGTGTCGGCCGCCTCCCGGAAGCGTACGAGCGTGAACGTCCCGTCTGCGGCGTCGGCCGACGCGTAGATCGCGAAGACGAAGCGCGTGCGCGTGAAATCGGGATCGATCGCGATCGCGAGCAGCTGGCTGCCGCTGCCGAGCGTCAACGCCGGCTCGTCGAGGAGACGATCGCCGCGCACGATGCGGATCGATCCGGCGCGTTCGGCGACGAGCAGCCGTCCGTCAGGCGCGAACGCGAGATCGGTCGGATCGTCGATGCCGTCGAGGATCGGCGTCGTCGCCAGCGCGCGCGTCGCATCGCGCGCCGCGGTTGGTCCTGCAGCCTCGCGCGCGCGAGCCGTGTCCGCCGCGCGCCCCGGCGCCGCCGACGCCGTCGTCGCCGGCATCACCGTCACCTGCAGCGCCGCCGAACGCGCGCTCTCGAGGACGCCGCCGTCGTCGACAAACGACGCGAGCTGCAGCGCGTGCGCGCCGGGCGTAAGCGGAGGGAGTCGTGACGTGCACGCGAAGCCGGCGGCGGTTGCCGACGCGGCACACGTGACGCCGGCGGCCTCCGTGCGCGTGCCGTCGACGTAGATCACGTAGCGGATCGCGGCGAGGTCCACCGCGTCAGCGGCCGGCTGATCCCAGCCGATGCGCTCGCTGCCGTTGATCGTCTGCGTGGTCGGCGGCGGGTTCACGACCGGCGAGGCCGGCGCATTGCCGCCGCACCCGGCTACGGCCGAGATGGCGCTCGCGATGAACAGACGCCGCACTACAGAGTAGGATACTCAAACATCGTTCGTGTTCCGCCGCCGATCGTGGCTTGCCGACTGCCGCTCCTCACCGCGTTCCGTTCGCCGCTCGCCGCGCTCGCGATCGTCTGCGCGCTCGCGGCCGATCTGCACGCGCAGCTGCGCGCGCGCGTGCAGGCGTCCGGCTTCACGTTTCCGCTCGCGTTCGTGCAGGACCCGATCGACCGCGGCACGCAGATGGTCGTCGAGCAGGGCGGCCGCATCCGCGTCCTCCGCGGCGCGACGGTGCTGCCGCAGGTGTTCATCGACGTGTCGGCGACGATCGTCTCCGGCGGCGAACAGGGGCTGCTCGGCCTCGCGTTTCCGCCGGACGCCGCCGCGAGCCGCCGCTTCTTCGTCGACTTCACCGATCGCGCCGGCAATACGGTCATCGCGCGCTTCACCCGCACGGCCGACGATGCGGTGGCCGATCCGGCGACGCGGTTCGATTTGCGGTGGGGCGGCGCCGGCGGTCCCGCGTCCATCTTTCAGCCATTCGGGAACCACAACGGCGGCAACGTCGTGTTCGGCCCCGACGGGTATCTCTACATGGGCCGCGGCGACGGCGGGTCGGGCGGCGATCCCGGCAACCGCGCGCAGAACCCGCAGGAGCTGCTCGGCAAGATGCTGCGCGTCGACGTCGCCGTGCCCGACACGCACCCGATCGGCTATCAGATCCCGCCGGACAATCCGTTCGTGAGCGGCGCGCCAATCGCCGCGCGTCCCGAGATCTGGGCGTTCGGCCTGCGGAACCCGTGGCGTTTCAGCTTCGACGATCCGGCGCACGGAGGCACAGGCGCGCTTATCATCGGCGACGTCGGGCAGAACCTGTGGGAGGAGATCGACTACGAGCCGCGCGGCCGCGGCGGACGCAACTACGGCTGGCGACTACGCGAAGGCGCGCACGATTACGATCGATCGCGTCCGCCGGCGTTCACGCCGCTCGTCGAGCCGATCCACGAATACAACCACCAGGACGGCTTCTCGGTCACCGGCGGGTTCGTGTATCGCGGCAGCCGGCTGCCCGCGAATTTTCGGGGCCGGTACTTTTTCGCCGATTACGGCGGCAGAATCTGGTCGCTCGGCTTGACGATCGATCCGGCAACGGGCGAGGCGCAGAAGGGCGATCTCGTGGATCACACCTCCGAGCTGCGCGCCGCGGCGCCGTTCGCCAGCGTCAGCTCGTTCGGCGTGGACGCCGACGGCGAGCTGTATGTCTGCGATTACCTGAACGGCCGCATTCTGAAGATCATCGGCCCGCCTGCGGCTCCCGCGGCGCCCGCCGGGTTGCGGATCGTGCGGTGAAGGCGCCGCGCGAAATTAAGAATTAAGAATTTGGAAGTAAGAATTCGTTGTCACGCTGTCATGAGCGTGATCACGAATTCTCAATTCTTAATTCTCAATTCTTAATTGCCGTCACGCCGTTCAGTGCGTCATCGAATAGAGGAGCGTGTCCACGCCGAACGCATAGCCCGGACCCGCGAAGTGCTCGAAGTACTCGCGGCTCTCGCCTTCGCGCTCGAACGCGTCGCCGAAGTCGGTGTTGTGCGTCATCACGACGAGAATGTGGCCCGTGTGATCGGTGATCGCGCGCACGTGCGGCTCGGCGCTGTCGCGTCCGCGCTCGGAGGTGCGGCCGCCGCTCCCGTACCAGAAGCCGATCGACGGAATCTGCGGGATCTCGCGCACGTCGTACAGCATGTGGAACAGCTGATGGTCGAGCGGCACGTCGAACATCGGGAACTCGCCCGACGGCAGCGCTTTGCGGATCTCGCCCTCCCAGTGCGCGAACGCGTAGTCGCCCCAGAAGTCGTCGGCCCACAGGAAGCCGCCCTTCTCGAGATACGTACGCAGCGCCGCCGCTTCGTCGTCGTCGAAGTAGGTGCCGCCCGGCTCGGTCATCATGATGAACGGGCAGTGCGACAGCACGTCGCGATCGGTGAGGCGGATGAGGACGTGGTTGTAGTTGCCGTCGGCCGCGCGGCTCACCGACGTCGTGGTCAGCTCGGAGAAGCGGAACGACAGGTTCTGATCGGCGCGCGGCCAATCGACCGACCAGCCGCCGCCGTCGCCGTTCGGCGCGTTGCGGAACATGATGCGGCAGAACTGAAAGGCGCCGTCGTAGGGCGGGTTCGGGCCGATGCGCGGGTTGAAGAACCGCCCGCCGCCGCGCCGCTGGAACTGCGCCGACGCAGCGGCCGCGGCAGCGACGACGAGGACGACCGCCGCGACGATCCTGACGCGCCTCACCCGGACAGTCTACGCTACCGCTGCGCGCGATAGTAGACCGCGTCGGCCGGCACTTTCGATCCGGCGTAGTCGCGATCCTTGAACGGATACGCCGGGCGCGGCTTCGATGTGATGTAGGCGGCGACCTGCTGCGCTTCCTCGTCGGTCAGGCTGCCGGGCGCCAGGTACGGCATCGAGTAGCGGATGATGCCGGCGAGCGTGTACACGCGCGACGCGCCGGCGCCGTCGTTCCACGAATCGGGTCCCCACAACGGCCCCGCCTTCTTGTCGCCGATCTGCACGCCCTGGCCGTCCGCGCCGTGGCACGACGTGCAGCGCTCCGTGTAGATCGCTTCGCCGGCGTGCGCGTCGAGCTTCGCGACCGGCAGCAGCTTGTCGGGCGCGATCGCGTTCTTGCCGCGCCACGGCGGATTGACGCCGACCGCGTAGCCGCGCGAGAGCCACGACAGGTACGCGCTGACGGCGAGCACCTCTTTCGCGGTTGGCGACGGCGCCTCGTCGCCGCGGCCCGTTGCGTTTTCGCTCCGCAGGAAGCAGTCGACGACGCGGTCGGCGAGCGTGATGAGGCGCGCGGCGCGGTTGTTGTACTCGGGGAAGGCGCCGGCGACGCCGACCACCGGCAACGCGCGCTCGCGCTGGCCGGCGTTCAAGTGGCAGTTCGCGCACGCCACCTTGCCGCCCGTGAAGCGCGGCGCCTCGTGCGGCGTGTCGACGAAGATCCGGTAGCCCCACTTGATCTGATCGGCGACCTTCGGATCGGTCAGCGTCGGATCCTTGAGCGGGTCGAGCGGCACCTGCCAGGCCGTCACCATCGTCGTCGTCGCGGGGACGAGCGGGTTCGACGGCCGCGCGGAGCGCGAGCACGCGCCGGCCGCCGCCACGAGGCTCACCACCACCGCCGCGCAAGTCGCGCGCTTCACGCAGATGATTTTATTACCATTGCGCCACGCCTTCCGTCCTATCGTCTCGCCGGTCGTTCGTCGGTGCGCTCGCCCTGAACGCGTCCGATGCGCTGCGGCAGACCTTGAGCCTCGGCGAGCGATAGGGCATCAAGGATCCGGAGACGGGGAATTTTTTAATTGCGTCGGCACGGGATCGGCGGGATCCGGCCAGTAGACGCGCGAGAGATAGTGGAGCGCGATGCCGACGCCCCACCGGTTCGGCGCCGTCCACACGAGCACCACGGCGAGCACCGCGAACGTGATCAGCCCGAGCACGTGGTGCGTGCGGCCGTATCCGAAGTAGATCATCACGATGATCGCCGCGATCGGCAGCCGGTCGCCGATGATCGTGAACGCCCACGTATCGCCGGGGTTGCGCTCGTAGACGAGCCCGCAGACGGCGCATCGCTCCAGGTGATGCGCCCACCCCGAAAACAGCGCGCCTTCCCCGCAGTGCGGGCACCGCTTGCGGATGCCGCGCCGAAGCGCGGTCAGGATCACTGCACGTTCAGCAGCGAGATGTCGAAGAGCAGCGTCGCGTTCGATGGAATCTTGGTCGGGTCCGGCGACGTCGAGCCGTAGGCGAGCTCCGGCGGAATGATCAGCCGCCGCTGGCCGCCGACACGCATGCCGACGATCCCCTGATCCCAGCCGCGGATCACCGCCCCCGTCCCGAGTACGAACTGGAAGGAGCTTTGTGAATCGAACGAGTTCCCCTTGCCGTTCGGCTTACCCGTGTCGTAGAGCCAGCCGGTGTAGGACACGGTCACACGATTGCCGTTGTTCGCGGCGTTCCCGGTGCCGACGACGAGATCGGTTTGCGTAAACGGTCCGCTCGAGGTGGGCGGAAGGGTCGGCGTGCTGCTCGAGTCGCCGCAGGCGACCAAGGACGCGAGGAGCGCGGCGAGGATGATCGTTCGGGCCATCCCCTGAGTCTACACCGCGCACTTGCGCGCGCCCACGGCGCGATGGATCGCCCCAGGAATCGAGCTTCGAATCGGCGCCGTTTTGCTTTGACACGCATGATCGCGGGCCGTAAATTTTCCATCCGGATTCAATCAAGACGGCGTCATGCACTCGTCCTCGACACTACGCGGCGCTCGATGACGCTCCGCAAGGATCTGCTCGCCTGTCTCTCGCATGAACCGCGATCGGTCTCGCGCCTCGCGCGGGAGCTTCGGCTTCCGCGCGCGGACGTCGAGGATGCGCTGCGCCACATGATCCGGTCCGCCCGCGCCGCCGGCCACCGCATCGTGGTCGTCCCTGCGCGCTGCCGCGCCTGCGGTTTCACCTTCGGCGAAGACAAGCTCACCAAGCCAAGCCGATGTCCGGAATGCCGCGAGAGCCGGATCTTCGAGCCGCAGATTAGCGTGGAGCGTGAAAATTAAGAATTGCGAATTAAGAATTGAGAATTCGTTGTCACGATTCAGCGTGCGACGAATTCGTAATTCCAAATTCCGAATTCTCAATTGCTCCCGCGAAGCCGATATACGAGTGCGGCGGCGAAGCGGTACTCGTAGCCGGCCTCGTTGCCGTTCGGCTTGTTGCGGATGAACCGCACGTCGATCTGGCCGCGCGCGGCGAGGCGGCGTGCGATCGGGTAGTCGACGCCGGCGCCGGGCTGCAGCGCGAACGCGCTCGTCGCCTCGGTGAACCCGAACGCGGTGCCGCTGCCGCGCACGACGCCCGCGAGAAGCTGCGCGAATTCCGCCAGGCGGCCGATGCGCGCTCCGGCGCGCGCGCCGAAGAGCAGCGCGTGCGCGCTCAGCCGAACGCGCGCGCCGAACGCGTCTTCCGTGCTGTAGCCGCCGCTCGCGTCGGCCACCGCAGACAGCCAGTCGGACAGGCGCAGCGCGCCGCCCGCGATCCATCCCGCCGACAGGCTGACGTCGTTCTTGGGATCGTGCACGAACGAGTAGCCGCCGAAGATCTCGGCCGCCGGCGTTTGCGCCGCGGCCGGCGCGCAAATGCACGTGAGCGCGACGAGCGCGATCGCAGCCGGGCGCATGAGCCGCTATGATCGCATGCCATGCGACGAGCCGTCCTGCTGGCCATCGCGATCGCGGCGTGCGCCGTCGCGTCGCCGTCCGCGCAGAACCTGCACTACGGCATGAACACGCGCGTGCTCACGCCGCAGATGGCCGACAAGATGGCGGAGCTCGGCGCGGGCGTCGTGCGGCTCGCGTTCGGATGGGACGTCATCGAGCCGGGATGCAAAGGCTGCTTCGCGTGGGAGCGCACCGACGCGTGGCGCGACGAGGCGCGGCGCACGCGCCGCACCATCTTCGCGTCGCTGGCCTACACGCCGGCGTGGGCGAACGGCGGCCGCCACTACCGCTTTCCGCCGATGAACTTCCAGGACTGGTACGACTTCGTCTTCGCCGCGGTCTCGCGCTACAAGGACGACATCTTTCTCTGGGGCGTGTGGAACGAACCGAACCTCGACGTGTATCTCGACGGCGCCGATCTGCGCACGTATCGCACGCTGACGGTGATGGCGCGCGCGGCGATCCGCGCGGCAAATCCCAACGCGCTCGTCATCGGCCCCGACGTCAGCTGGCACGGCGTGAAGGACGGCTGGTTCGCCGCCGCGATGAACGACTTCGGCGATCTCTTCGACATCGTCGCGGTGCACTGGTATCAGGACGGGCCCGACCTCGAGTTCTTCATGGACAACCTGGTGCGGCCCGATTCGCTCGGCAAGCCGGTGTGGCTCTCGGAGACCGGGATGAAGCCGTGCTTCTCGCTCTTCGGCGAGGCGGGGCAGGCGCTGCTCTACGCGCGCGTGCTCCGCGCCTTCGCCGCGCGCCGCAGCTGGTGGACCGGCGTCAGCTTCTACGATCTGCACGACGACCCGATCGCCGGCAACTGCGGCAGCGCAATCACGCGCGCGGACTGGTCGAATCGTCCGGCCTTTCTCGTGTACCAGCAGGCGATCCGGACGAACCCCTGATCGCGCGCGGACAACGTTCACGCAGAACTCAGAGCACGCAGAGCCTGTGTGTTTCGAGAAAAGAAGTCTAAAAGAAGTCTGCGACGCCTCGCGCGATCCAGAACAGCGCGAGCAGCAGCAGCACTCCGCCGATCGGGACGAGCAGCACGCCCAAGCCCGGATCGCCGCCGTAGACGACGATGCCGCCGATGAAGAAGCCGATGGGGAGGAGCAACGTCGCGGCGATGAGCGTGCCGGAGATGCGCGCGAGGCCCTCGGTCGACGCCGGCGGCCGCGCCGCGAGCGTCAGCGCGAACAGGATATTGACGACGGCGAGCAGCGTGCCGTGCGTGTGCGCGAGGCGCCACATCAGCCGCCGCGTCTCGTTCGACGCGTCGAGGTACGCCGCGATCTTGAATCCCTGCAGCGATTCGAGCCCGAGGCCGAGGGCCGCGAAGACGAGCAGCGCCCACCAGCCGATGCGCTGGTGAAGCCGGACGTAGTCGGCGAGCCCCTTAGTCCCCAAGTCGCTTAGTCCCCAAGTCCCTTAGTCCCCCAGTCCCGACGTCATTCGCGATAGACGACGCGCCGGTGGTTGCGCTCGCGGACGAGGCGATTCACGCGCGCGGCGTCGAAGGTGCCGTCCGGCGTCAGCAGCAGCGGCGCGCGCGCGCGCGGCAGCGCGTCGCGCCGGAAGGGCGGCAGCGTGCGGCGCGATCGCGCGGCGATCAGCCGCACGGCGTCGTACTGATCGCGCTCAGTGAGCGCGAGGTACGGTGCGAGCCACGCGGATCCGGACGCCTGCTGCGCCGCGTCCCATCCCATCGCCTGCGCGACGATCGCGCGCTGGCCCGCGTCGCCTTTGAGCAGCCACAGCAGCGATGCCGCGACCTGTTCTTCGTCGTCGCTCAACGACGGCCGCTCGACGCCGTACCAGTCCTCGAGCGCGGCGGCGGTCCACGCGAGCGGTTTGTCGAGATGGCACAAGCTGCACGCGTCGGGCCGTCCGGTGTCGAGCGCCGCCTGCACGGACGGACTGCTGATCTGATGGCTGCGGATCGTCTTCAGCAGGCCGTAGGTCGTGTGCGGCATGTGGCAGTTCTCGCACGCGCGCCCTGGCGAGCCGGCGCGGTGGTGCGAGTGATCGTCCGCGACCGTGTGGCAGCCGGCGCAGGCGCCGCCGCCTGCCGTGCGGGGAGACAGCTGATCGTCGGCCCACGCCGCGGCGTCGCGCCGATCGTCGGCGGCCTTATGCATCGTGTGACAGGAGAAGCACGTCATCGTCCGCGCCGGGTCGCGCGCGTTCGCGAAGCACGGCGAGTCGACGAGCGCGTTGTACTCGCGCCCCGTCGCGCGGATCATGCCGTCGGACCAGAAGATGTCGCGGAGAAATCCTGGATCCGCGGCGATGAACGCGCGCATGATCGGCGTGTCGAGATTGCGCGTCGGCTGCGCGATGAAGCGGGTGGCGGCGAGATCGTCGCCCGGCCGATACGGCAGGCCGCGCACGTTCGCGGCCCGCTCGGCCTGCGCATCGGCGAATTCCCAGAACGAATGGCACTGCCCGCAGACCTGCGACGCGCGCAGCGGATCGAGGCGCTCGGGCTCGACGATCGTGTCGTCGCGCGCGCCGATCTGGAAGTGCAGCGCGTAGCGCCGCAGCGGGTTGCGGTTCGCGCGCGCGTGCGCGCCGCCGGGCCCGTGGCACGCTTCGCACGCGATGCCGAATTCGGCGGCGCGCGTGTCCGCCGCCATCGCGGCAGCCGGCCGCGAGCCGAACGGCGCGTCGAGCCGCGGCTGGCCGTTCGTGGCGTGGCACGCGACGCAGACGCCGTTCCACGCCCCTGTCTCGGGCGCGTGCGCGCCCGGCGGGCTCATGATCGCCGCGCGCCGCGGAATCCAGCGGCGCTCCGCCGTCAGCCAGATGGCCGGCAGCTGCCCGAGGACGCGGCTGCTGCCTGTCGCGTACCAGTAGATCTGCTGATTGTGGGATCCGGTCGTCATCACGATCTGCCGCGAGACTGGTTCCGCGCGCGCCAGCGACGCGGCGGCGTCGGGGTCGGGGAACTCGGCCCACAGCTCGCGGCCGCGCTCGTCGAGCCGGATGGGGCCGCCCGGGAGGACGTCGATCGTGACGCCGGCGAACGAGGTCGCCACGGTGTCGGGCGCCGCAATCTGCGTCATCGTCCTGTGAAACGAGGCGTGCCACGAGGCGTACTGGCTCGGGTGGCAGGCGCGGCAGGCGCCCGACGACACGTAGCCGTCCTCAGGCGTCTGAATCGGCCGGATCGCGACCGATTCTTCGCGCGGCCCGCGATCCGCGCGCGCGAACGGCGCGCCGGCGAGGCCGGCCGCAACGGCCAGCGCGGCGGCGGGAAGCAGCAGATTTTCGGTGTTGCGAACGCCCGCGAATGGGCGCATCATGCGGCGAGATCTTACAGCGGAGGCTCTGAATGTTGAAAACGCTTCGGCTGGTGCCCATCGTCGTAGCCATCGCGGCGAGCGCGTCGGCGCAGTCCGTCACGTTCACGAAAGACGTCGCGCCGATCCTCCAGCGATCGTGTCAGAGCTGCCATCGGCCCGGGCAGATGGCGCCGATGTCGCTGCTGACCTACCAGGACGTGCGGCCGTGGGCGCGCGCGATCAAGCAGCGCGTCATGGATCGCACGATGCCGCCGTGGGGCATCGATCCGCACATCGGGCTCCAGAGCTTCAAGAACGATCCGACGCTGCGCGAGGACGAGGTCGAGAAGCTCGTCAAGTGGGTGGACGCCGGCGCGCCGATGGGGACCGCCGCCGACATGCCCAAGGCGCGCGAGTTCGACGACTCCGACCGCTGGCACATCGGCAAGCCCGACATCATCGTCACCTCGCCGAAGCACGTGGTGCCGGCCGAAGCCTCAGACTGGTGGGGCAGCTACTACGTCAACACCGGCCTCACCGAGGATCGCTACATCAAGGCGATCGAGAGCAAGCCGGGCAACACCGCCGTCGTGCATCATCTGCTCACCTACGCGGTCGACGCCGAGATGGGCGACAGCAACGGCGACGACAGCAACGGCGACGCCGGCGAGTTCCTGAACGAATTCGCCGTCGGCAAGAACGGCGATCTGTTCCCTGAAGGATCCGGGCGTCTGCTCAAGGCGGGGTCGAAGATCAAGTTCGACTTCCACTACCACTCGGTCGGCAAGGAGATGACGGATCAGTCGCAGCTCGGGATCGTCCTCTACCCGAAAGGCTACGCGCCGAAACACGTCGTCTACTCGAAGCAGCTGGGCCAGCCCACCGAGCCGCTCGACATCCCCGGCGGATCCACCTACGTCAGGAGCGACGGCTACACGCGCTTCAACAAGCCGGGCAAGCTCACGGCGTTCCAGCCGCACATGCACACGCGCGGCAAGCGCCAGTGCATCGAGTTGATCTATCCGGACAACAAGACCGAGCAGATCAACTGCGCCGACTGGAGCTTCAACTGGCACATCGTCGCGGTGTACTCCGACGACGTGGCGCCGATCTATCCGGCGGGGACCGTGCTGCACGTGATCTCGTGGCACGACAACTCGGCGAACAAGGCCAATCCCGATGCGCGCAACTGGGTCGGCAGCGGCCAGCGGACGATCGACGAAATGGGCTTCGCGTGGATCACGTGGTACGACCTCACCGACGAGGAGTACAAGACCGAGTTCGACGCGCGCAAGGCGACGGGCGCGAAGCGAACGACGAACACCGCGCCGGGCCTCCAGCCCCAATAGACAATGCGGATTGCGGATTGCGGATTGCGGACTGATTGGGGATTGCGGATTCGCGGATGGCGGATTCGGGGATTGCGGATTGATTGCGGATTGCGGATAGCGGCGGCGTGCCTCGCCGCCGCGCCGCTCGTCGCGCAGCAGCAGCAGTCTACTGAGCTGCACATCCGGTTCAACTCCGGCCAGGACGTCGTGCCGGTCTACGAAGGCTGGGAGCGCGTCCCCGACGGCAGCTTCGACATGGTGTTCGGCTACTTGAACCGCAACCATGTGCAGGAGCTGAGCGTCCCCGTCGGACCGCAGAACGGGTTCGATCCCGGTCCCGCGGACCGCGGCCAGCCGACGTACTTCTATCCACGCGAGAACCACTTTCTCTTCAGGGTCAACGTGCCGAAGGACTGGGACCGGAAGAAGGAACTGGTCTGGACGATCGTCGCGAACGGCAAGACGGAAGTCGCGCGCGCGACGCTGCTCGACATCTGGGAGATCGATCGCAAGGTGGAAGTGTCGAACAACGGCGGCGTGCAGGTGAGCAACGAGCTGATCGCGAAGGATGCGCCGCCGGTCGTCCGCATCGATCCGATCGCGCGCCCGCGCGCCGGCACGCCGGTGACGATCACCGCAAGCGTCACCGACGACGGCATCCCGCCGCTCGGCGCGAAGCCGCGGCAGCCGCGTCAGCTCGAGCCGTCGCTGCGCGGCGCGCCGCCGTCGCCGGTGAACGTGCCGCTGCCAACGCGGCCGCGTCCGGTGCAGGGCGCCCTCTCGGTGCTCTGGCAGGTGTACCGCGGCCCCGCGCACGTCGCGTTCGATCCCGACGGCTACGTGAAGGTCGAGAACGGCAAGGTAGAGGTGAAGGCGACGTTCACGAAACCGGGCGCTTACACCTTGCGCGCCATCGGCCACGACACCCTGATGAAATCGGCGACCGACGTGACGGTAACCGTCGACAGCGGGACGTAAGGACGCTTTCTCAAAACATCGCGATCGCGTTCAGCGGGAAGCCGGTGCCGCCGGTGACGGGCACCGGCGCGATCGTCAGCATGAACTCCCACCGATTCAGCTTCGCCGCCGTCTCGCCGAGCGATTCCAGATCCTGATTGTCGAGCAGGTTCACGCCGAGCGCCGTGATCATCAGCGTGTGCACCGGCAGCGCCACGCCCTCGACCATCGACGGGACCACGTCCTGCGCCGCATCGCCGCCGAGGAACGCGACGCCGCGCGCCTTGATCCACGGCGCGACGGAGGCGTGCAGGCCGGCGGCGCGCTGGCCGACGTTCCACGGCCCGAGCTGCGCGCGCCGCGCCCAGCGCCCGGTGCGCACGAGCAGCGCGTCGCCCGGCGCGATCTTCACGCCCGACTTCTTCTCCCACGCCTCCAGGTCCTCGGCGTAGATCGGCGTGCCCGGCTCGAGGTATGGCACGCCGCGCAGCCGCGGGATGTCGACGAGGACGCCGCGCGTGACGACGCCGTCCTTCAGGTTCTGGATGCCGAGCTTCGTGCAGCCCTTGTCGGTGTTGACGTCGGCGCGCGCGTAGCCGTTGTAGGTCTGATCCTTGTAGAGGATGTGGCAGAGCGCGTCGATGTGGCTGTGCGCGTAGCCGTGGTATGAGACGGCGTAGCGATCCATGTTGTTGCCGCGCAGCATCGTGTGCTCGAACGGGTTGTTGTTGTCGTCGGCGCGCTCGGTGAGCGGGTTGTGCGCCAGCGACACGGTGATGCCGCTCTTGACGAGCGCGGCGGCCTGCTTGCGCCTGGCAGGCGTCACGAGATTCGCCGAGCCGAGCTGATCCTCGGCGCCCCAGCGGCCCCAGTTCTTCACCTGCTGGAAGAGCGCGTCGAACTCGGCCGCGTTGCGCGGCGAGCGCCCTTCGGGCTGCGCGGCAATCGCGACGGCGCCTGCGAAGAGCGCCGCCGCCACGATGCGTGAAGTCATGATGTGCCCTTGCGTCTGACCCGACTGATTCGAGCGTCTCTTTTTTCGCTATAGTATGCGCGAAAGGGGAGAGCGCTCATGAAGAGAACGATCCTGAATGCAGCGGCTGTGGCCATGGCGCTGGCGCCGGCCGTCGGCCTGGCGCAGAGCAAGCCGACCTCCGCCACCTACATCACCGACGAAGAAGTGAAGGCGGTGAACGCGCTGCCGGGCGTCGATCGCACGATCAAGGTGGTCGACATCGGGCCCGAGAACTACGCGGTCGGCGTGATCCATCGCGGTGCGACCGGCGCGCGCGGCGCGGGCGGCGGCGCGGCCGCGGCGGGCGGCGGCGCGGCGCGGGGCGGCGCAGCGGCCGGCGGAGCGGGGCGCGGCGGTGCGCAGCAGGGCGAGCCGTGCGGCGAGCAGTCGACGGCGCCGACGACCGGCGGCACGCCCGGGATGATCGCGCACGATCAGCAGACCGAAGGGTATCTCATCATCTCCGGCAGCGGCACGCTCGTCACCGGCGGCAAGATCGTCAACGGCCGCAAGTCGGCGCCCGACGCCGAAGTCACCAAGGTCCTCAACGGCCCGGGCGTGCCGCACGGGTGGACCGATATCGGCGATCACGTCGACTATCTGAGCTTCCGTCCGTCGGCGCGTGTGCTCGAGGCGGGGTACACGAATCCTGCAATTAAGAAGTAAGAATTTGGAATTAAGAATTCGTGATCACGGCGGGACGACGAATTCCAAATTCCAAATTCCAAATTCTTAATTGTCAGCGAAGCCACCATTCGAACCCCTCGCGCACGATCGCAGGCGGTACGCCGTGGCGTCCCTCGTATTCGCGGAACGTCACGTCGTACCCCAGCTTCCGCAGCCGCGGCACGAACGTGCGGCTCGTGATGTCGATCGGCATCACCGGATCGCTCAGGCCGTGCGAGATGAAGATCTTCGGCTTGCCGTGGACTTCGGCCGGCTGCATCACGCCCGGCGAGAACGCGAGAATGTGCCGGAACGTGTCGCCCGTTCCGATTCCCAGCGACAGCGCGTAGGACGCGCCGTCGGAGTGCCCCGCGAGCGCCATCCGCCCCCGATCCACGTTGCACCGCGCGTAGGCATCGCGCAGCGCCGCGCCGATGAACTCCACGTCGTCGCCGTAGCCGTGCAGCAGCAGATCCCACGTCGCCTCGTCGCGCGAGTCGGGCGCGAGCACGATGAAGCCCAGGTCGTCGGCGATCGCGAACGTGTAGCTCACCGACTGCGACGTGCCGCCGGCGCCGTGGAGCATCACGACCATCGGCGTCGCCATGTCCGCCTTGTAGCCGCGCGGCACGTAGAGCGTCCCGTCGCGGTTGTCGCCGAGCTTCAGCGGCTGCGGCCCGATCCGCGCGGCGTCGGCCGCGTGCGCCCGCGGCGCGACGAGCGCCGCGCCTGCGGCCAGGAACGCTCTCCTCGTGAGCATGCGCGCATAGTAGCGCATACTTACGCGTCATGAAGCGACTCCTCACGCTCTCGATCGTCGCCGCGGCCGCGCTCTTCGCGCACGCGCAGCAGCCGCCGGGCGCCGGCTCGCGCCTCGACGCCGGCTTCGCCGAGGTCGATCGGTTGATGACCTCCTACGCCGCGCAGGCGCACGCGCCGGGTGCCGCGTGGGGCGTGATCGTCGACGGGCGGCTCGCGCACACGGGCGTCACCGGCTACCGCGACGTCTCTGCGAAGGCGGCGGTGGACGCCGACACCGTCTTCCGGATCGCGTCGATGACGAAGAGCTTCACCGCGATGTCGATCCTGAAGCTGCGCGACGAAGGGAAGCTGGCGCTCGACGCGGAGGCCGAGCGCTACGTCCCCGAGATGAAGAACCTGAAGTATCCGACGAGCGACGCGCCGAAGATCACCGTCCGCCATCTGCTGTCGCACAGCGAGGGCTTCCCCGAGGACAACCCGTGGGGCGATCGCCAGCTCGCCGACACCGAGGAGCAGCTGTCCGCGATGCTGCGCGCCGGCATCCCGTTCTCGAACGCGCCGGGCCTCGCGTACGAGTACTCGAACCTCGGGTTCGCGATCCTCGGACGCATCGTGTCGAACGTCTCGGGCGAGCGTTACGCCGACTACGTCGCCCGCAACATCCTCCGGCCGCTCGGCATGACGTCGACGACGCTCGAGCCGAGCGAGGTTGCGCCGAACCGCCGCGCCCTCGGCTACCGCTGGGAGGACGAGCGCTGGAAGGAGGAGCCGCAGCTCTCGAACGGGTCGTTCGGATCGATGGGCGGGATGCTGACGTCGCTCACCGATCTGAGCCGCTACGTCGGCGTCTTCCTCTCGGCGTGGCCGCCGCGCGACGGCGCCGAAACGGCGCCCGTCCGCCGCGCGTCGCTGCGCGTCGCTGCGCGAGATGCAGCAGCTCTGGCGGTTCGCCTCGGCGACGCTGACGCGCAGCGCCGCCGGCTCAACGCAGGCGGCTACGCGTACGGGCTTCGCGTCAACCAGTCCTGCCGCTTCCGCCACATCGTCTCGCACACGGGCGGCCTCCCGGGCTTCGGATCGATCATGCTGTGGCTCCCGGACTACGGCGCCGGCATCGTCGCCTTCGGCAACGTGACGTACACGAGCTGGACGCGCGTGACGAACGACGCGATGGAGGCGCTCGTCGATCGCGCGGGGCTGAAGCCGCGGCAGCCGACGCCGTCGCCGGCGCTGGCCGACGCGCGCGCGGCCGTGTCGCGCCTCGTCGAGCACTGGGACGACGCGCTCGCCGATCGGATCGCCGCGGAAAATCTCTTTCTCGATCGCACGAAGGAGCGGCGGCGCGCGGAGATCGAGCGGCTCCACGCTTCCGTCGGCGCGTGCCGCGCCGACGCGCGGCCTTTCGACGGCCTCGAAAACGCGCTTCGCGGCTTCTGGACGATGGAGTGCGAGAAAGGGAAGCTGCGGGTCGCGATCACGCTGGCGCCGACGATGCCGCCGCGCGTGCAGCTTCTGGAGATGCGCGAACTGAAGGGGACGGAGTCGCCGGACGATCGGTGCGGGGCGTGATCGGCGGCGCGCGGATCGCGCTTACATGCGGAAGGGCCGGTTCTGGAACCGGTGCGCGCGGCCGAATGCCAGCGGCTCGACGCCGTTGGTGCCGGTGTTGAGGAGGCTCGCGGCATCGAGCAGCCCGATCAGGAACCGGACCGTTGCGCCGGCGCCGGACAAATCGAAGTCGGCGCGCCGCGGCGTGAAGCCGATGGTGGACGCGATCTGACACGCGAGCGTCTGGCCGTCGAGCCACTCCGGTTCGACGACGCGCACTGCGCCGAGCGCCGCGAGCCGGCGCATCCGCGCAGTCTGTTCTTCGCTGCCGCTGACCGGCGGCACGACGAGCGCCGGCACGCGCGAGCGCAGCAGATCGAGCAGGGGATACGCGCTATGCGCGACCGTGACGGCGGCGCGGGCGAGCAGCTGGCGCACGTCCACAACGTCGCGCTCCACGATCACGCCGGCGGTTCCGGCCGCCGCCTGCTGCAGGCTGCGGTACTCGTCGGGCGGCATCGCGGGGCCGGCAACCACGCGCATCGGCAGCCGGTCGGCCGCCGAGAGGTACTTGCACGCGTCCACGGCGATGTGGCACAGCCGATCGCCGGGGCCGCCGCCCTCGCCGAACACGACGATCTCGCCGCCATCGGCGGCGTGCTCGTGCGGCACATCGGCCGGGCCGCGCGGATCGACGCTGATGAACCCGGTGTAGCGAACCGGAACCGACCACTCGCCGTCGTCGGCCAACGCGGTCTCGAGGCGGGCGATGTTGGGGTCGGCGTGCACGAGCACGGCGTCCAGATACCCTTCGGCCAGCGAGCGCGAGGCTTTGGCGTCGGCGGTGGAGATGGTCCAATGGTCGAGCGGCTGGCGCACGCTCGACACGACGAACGGGGCGCGGGGAGTCGCCGTAGCAGCTTTGAGCAGGTGCACGATCTCGGCGCCGAGGTGCAGTTCCCCGAACGGGAACTGCTCGACGACCAGGACGCGCGGCCTTACGGCCGCGTACGTGCTGAGCAGGATGCGGCGCCGCTCACGGTCAGAGGCCAGCGAGCCGAGCGGCGGAAGGCAGACGACGTTGATCGGCGCGGGCAGGTCGCTGCCCGGCAAGTCCGTGAAATCACCAACGACGGTGACACAGAAGCGAGAGGCCAGCGCCTGCGCGAGGGCTGACCGGACCATGCGCGTGGGCCACGAAGTGTCCTCGCCCCCCGCATAGAGCAGGAGCGGCGCCGGCAAGGCGGGGTGGACGCGCTGCCCCCACATATCGAGGGAGCGCGTCCCACGGACGCCGGCGGGAAACACTGCATGGGGGAAACGGGCAGACTTCGGATCCATCGCGCTTGTATATAGAGGGCGCGATGGGGTCCGAAAAATATAGGTCGAAGAATATAGAAGTTAGTTCTTGCTGGTGCCGATGTGGTTGTCGCCGCCGTCGCCGTCGCTCGACATCGCCCGCTTCAGATCCAACCGTCCGTAGCCCATACGCGGCGTCGTTTTCGCGCCATGGCTCAGATTTTCAAAGGCCTCGCGCGACGACAAGGTCAATTCGCGTTGGAGCATGAGGGCCACCGAGCCGGACACTAGCGCCGTGCTGAACGACGTCCCGCTGGCCGCCGCAAAGTGTCCGCCGGGGAAGGTCGTGGTGAGCGCCTCGCCCGGCGCGGTGAGCGTCACGTTCGCGTCGCCCCAGTTCGAGAAGAGGCTCCGGCGATCGAGGTTGTCGGTCGAGGCGACGCCGATGACGTTCCGATACGCCGCCGGATAAACCGCCGTCTCGATGCCTTCGTTTCCGGACGCCGCAATGCAGGTCACGCGATGGCTCGTCGCGTAGTTGATGGCGCGCATCAACTCCAGCGACGGATCCGCGAGGCTGAAGCTCATGTTGATCACGCGCGCGCCGTGATCGACCGCGTAATAGATTGCGCGCACGACGGCCGCCGTCGTCGAGGCGCCGCTTGCGTTGAACGCCTTCAGCGGCAGAATCGCTGCGGTCGGCGCCATCAGGTGCACGAGCCCCGCGACCATCGTCCCGTGCCCGAAGGACTTCGGAAGCGTGACGCCCTCGAGGATCGCGGCGGTCGACTGCTCGAGAATGGCGGCGGTCGACTGATTGAGGACGATGACCTGATTCTCTTCGAGAATGGCGGCGGTGGACTGTTCCAGGATCGCGGCCGTGGATTGCTCGAGATCGGCGAGGTCCGTCGCCGCGCCCTCCTGCTCCCGCGTGAAGTCGTATCCCGCCGTCACGCTGCCGTTCAGGACCGGATGCGTCGCGTCGACGCCCGTGTCGATGACGGCGACCGTGCCCGCGCCGGTGAACTGCGTCTGCGTCTCCGGCAAATGAATCAACGTCGTGCCTGGCTGCGTCGCGTAGTTGCTCGGCGCAAGGGTGCCGAAGAAGGTCGTGAGCGTGCGCGCGGCGACGCCGTCGACAACGCTCTGGAGCGCAGGCGTGATATTGCCGCCGGCGAGCTCCGGCATGACGAGCGTGCGATCGAGCTCGCACGTGAGGACGTCAGGATCGGAGTCCATCTCGAGGTCCATCGCTTCGGCCGACATGCCCGCGGGACCGGCGATGAGCACGACACGTTCGGCGTCCGCCGTCCCAGGCGTGCCGAAGTCGTGAACACGCATCACGGTGGTCATGCCGTGGCGGCTGATCACGTCGTCGATGATGGTCGCCTTTGCTCGAATGAGAAACCGCGTGGCCGTCGGCATGCCGGAGGTCGGCACGTCGGCCGGTGTCCCCGGACCGGGCACCGGATCGACGGCCGGCGGCGGCGGCGGATCCGAAGAGTCAGCTGCGGTGGTCGCGGTGGACGTCGTCGATGTCGTCGACGTGCTGCTGTCGGTTGACGTCGACGGCGGCGGCGCGGACTGCGTCGTCGTAACCGTCGTCGTCGGATCCGTCGTGGACGTCGTGGTCGTCGACGTGGACGAAGTCTGCGAGCCGGTTGGCCCCGGTCCCGGGCTGGGCGGCAGCGCTGCCGTCGTGGTCGTGGTCGTCGTCGTCGGATCCGGGCTCGGCGCCGCGGGCGGCGCGGTCTGGACGGTAGGGTCCGTCGCGGTCGTAGTCGTCGTGGTCTGGGTCGTCGCGGACGGATCGGACGCGGTCTGGCCGTCGCCGACGGTCTGCTCAATGTCGGTCGTCGTCAGCGGATCGGGCGCCGACACCTGCGCCCGCGCTGTCGGCATTGTCAGCGCGATAGCGACAATCGCGCCGACAAGCACTTCCGTGCACCGTTTGCTCATGACCGTTTGTCCTCGTTGCTTGCTGGGAGTGAAACCTGCGCGTCCGCGTCAGTCGTCTGTCGTCGTCTGTCAGTGTTTCTTGCCCGAGCGCCGGACCGGCTTGCGCCGTTCGTCGGCCGATCGGCGGCTCACGGCGCCTGTCTGGTCGAGCGACAATTCCAGCCGCCGTCTGCCCGCGTCGACCACAACCTGCAGCTGCAGCTGCGGCTGCGGGTCGTACTCGAGGAGGAATTCGCCGTAGCGGTCGCACACGGTGCGGGCGACGATCGTTTCGCCCGCCGTGAGCAGCACCGGCGCGGCGGTGATGGGCGCCGCCGGCGCCACACGGCTCATGACCTGGCCGACGAGCATCGTCCGGCTCGAGCCGGGCGCCTGATCGACCGTGATATCGACGGCGTAATCGCCGGCCTCGAACACGGCCTGCCGGCTCACGCCCGAGGGACCGCGGACGCCCGCCATCGCCGGCTGGGTGAGGCTGTCGAACATCAGCCTGGCCGCCAGCCGCGGCAGCTTGCAGATAATCCGTGGGCGCTCGAGCGCGAAGACGGCGCGCGCGCGGCGCAGCACATGCGCCGGCGGCTCGTATTGCGCGTCGACATTGGTGACGGCCTGAACTGCCCGCAGCCAGTCGACGGTCTCTGCGCACGAACGGCAGACCGCCAGATGTCGCTCGAGTTCCGCGTGTGCGATCGGCTGCAGCAGGCCTCTTACAAAATCGGCACAGGTCGCAGCGTCAGCGTGAGCCATCAATTTGTCTCCCAATTGGGGCCTGGCGGCGGCGAGACGTACCTCGCCCCTCTTTCATAGAAGAGTGGGCTGCCGCGCCAAAAATATAAGCTCAACGAAAAATAAAAGAAAGCATTAAGTTGTCGCATCGCCGACCAGGCCGAATGGCGCCCAAAAATAGGGGTGCGGCCGCTCGCGGCGGGCATCCCGCATCGCCGCCGCGAGCGCCGCGGCCGGGCTCGCCCCCTGAATGACCTTTCTGTAGAACTCCACCATGAACTCCGACGCGCTCTCGTCGTGGAGATCCCAGAGGCTCACCATCACGGCGCGCGCGCCGGCGTGCAGGAAACCGCGCGTCAGCCCCACCAGTTCGTCGCCGCCCGCGACGACGTTGAGCCCGGTGCCGCAGCCGCTGAGCGTGACGAGATCGGCCGACAGGCGCAGCTGATACACGTCGGCCACCGTCAGGTTGCCGTCGCTCAGCCTGATTGACGACATCATCGGGCGATCGCGGCGGAAGAAGCCATGCGTGGCGATGTGCACGAGCCGCGCGGTCCTGGCCGCGGCGCTCCGAAGCTGGGCCGACGTCGCGTCGCCCGCGAGCCCGATCTCGACGTTCGGCAGGACGCCGGCCAACTGCGTCACCTCGCGCGAGATGAGCGGCGCGAGCATGTCGCCCACGCCGAGCACGAGGCTGTGATCGCTCGCCGCCCGCGGCCGCGCCGTGCACAAATGGTGCACGCGCGCGCTCGGCGCGTAGGAGATCGCGAAGCGATCGATGAGCGCCGCGCCGCGGTCGTGCAGCGCGTGGAACGGCACGTAGTGCAGGACGCCATGCGGCACGATCACGAGATGATCGGCGTCGAGCACGTCGCGCACCGGCTCGATGAGCAGCTGATGCAGCCGCGCCAGGTGGCTCGTCGTCGCGTCCAGCAGCACGCGCCCGAACGTGCGCAGGTACTCCGCGTGGAGCCGGAATTTTCCGAGCTGGAACCGCAGCAGCCGGACGATCGCCGCGACGTCGGCCGCCGGCCCGAGCTCCTGGATCTCGAGCTGATCGCGGCCGACGACGCAGGCGCGGATCATGCCGCGGCTGATGTAGTACTCGAGCAGCTTCACGCCCGGGGCGAGCGACGCGCGGATTGCCGGCACCTCGAGCGCGCCGCCGCCGTGCAGGTCCGCCAGATCGGCGTCCACGCTGCGCAGCGCGCGCAGCCGATCGGCGAGCAGCGCCTCGCGCACGCCGGCGTCCTTGCGCAGGCGCGCGAGGCGCATCGGATCGAAGTGCTTCTGCCCGGTCGTTTCGCGCTCGATCTGGTGGTCGTAGCCGTGCAGCTGCTGCCGCGCCTCGCGCACGCCGGCCGCCGCGAGCTCGCCGGCCGGCTCGCGCGCCGACAGCTCGCTCGCGCGGAACGCGATCAGGTCGGCGAAGCTGCGCGACTTCGCCTCCTCGATGAAGCCGAACGCCGCTTCGGCGCGGCCGGCCGCCGCCCCGCGCTTCAGCGCCATCGCGACGAGCCCTTCGTAGATCGCGAGCTTGTCGCTGAGGAACGTGATCTTCAGCTCGTCGCCGCGCAGATGGCTGCGCAGCTCCTCGAGGAGGCCGCGCGCGCGCCGGTACGCGGCGAACGCCTCGTCCTCCTGGCCGAGCGCCTCGTGCGCGCTGCCGACCATCAGCGCCGCCTGCCAGGCGACGGCGGGCGCGTGGACATCCGCGAGCCGGCGCACGGCCGACAGGCTCAGCGTCAGCGCGCGCGGCAGCCGGCCGGCCTCGAGATCGACGCGCGCCATCAGCACTTCGGCGAGCGCCGCCTTGGCCGGCATCATCAGACGGACGAACGTCCGGCGCGCGTCGGCGGCGAGGCGCCGCGAGTCGCCCGGGCGTCCGATCTTCAGGAAGATCACCGCCTGATACAGGTCGATGAGCGTCGGCCACGCGCGGTTCTGCTCGCGCACGAAGAGCGCGCGCGCGCGCGAGAACAGCCGGCGCGAGGCGATCGTGTCGCCGAGCTGTCCGGACGCGATGGCGAGGAAGACGAGGCCCTTCGCGCGCTCGTAGCGCATGCCCAGCTGATCGAACGCCGCGGCGGCGCTGCGCGCCATGACGACGGCCGCCGGAAAGTCGTTCACCTCGAGATCGAGCTCCGCCTCGTCGAGATCGCACAGCGCGTGGTGATACCGGTCGCCGACGGTGACGCAGAAGGCGCGCGCCGCGGCGTACAGATCCAGCGCCTGCTGGTAGTCGCCGCGCATGAAGTACAGATAGCCGATGTTGTAGTCGGCCTCCGCCGTCATCAGCGGCATCTTCGCGCTCTCGCAGTAGACGCGGGCGTCCTTGTAGACGCGCAGCGCTTCGTCGTAGCGCGTGAGGCTGATGAGGCACGTCGCCAGGTTGCGCAGCGTCACCGCGACGTCGGCCGGCGACGCGGACGCGCGGAAGCCGTCGAGCGCGTTCTGATAGCAGGCGAGCGCTTCCTCGAAGCGGTCCTGGCGGAAATAGATGTTGCCGGCGTTGCTCTCGAGGCGCGCGAGCCGCGCCTGATCGCCGTGCCGCTGGAACACGCTGCGCGCGCGCGCCGCGCGCGCGAACGCCTCGTCGTACTCTCCGCAGTAGATGAGCGGCTGCAACGATCCGCTGTCGGTGATCGCCACCTCGATCTCGGCGCCGATCGTCGTGAACGCCTCGACCGCCTCCTTGTAGCGCGCGAGCGCCGCGCGGTAGCGGCCGCCGAGCGACTGCACGTGGCCGTCGGCGCGCAGCGCACGCGCCCGCGCGTGCGGATCGCCCACCTTCTGCGCGAGCCACGACGCGGCGCGCGCCAGGCGCCGCGCTTCGTCGAGGTTCGACCGCGCGCGCCGCGGCACTTCGTCGGCGAGCTGGATCACGAGCTCGGGGCCCGCATCCACCGCAAGCCGCTTCAGCAGCGCGAGCGGCTGCTGCGCGCGCGATACGCGCTCGATGACGCCGTCCAGGCTCGCCGGCTCTGGTACCGCCACGTCAGAATCCGTTGCTCTTCAGGTTCGCGCGTAGCTTCTTCAGGCAGCGCCCGCGGATGAAGCCGATCGATCCGGTTGCGAGCCCGAGCTTCCGCGCCACCTCGTCGTACGGCATCGGCGGCTGCTGGTAGAAGAGCAGCTGCACGAGCTCGCGGCAGCGATCCGGCAGCGCCGCGATGGCGACGCGCACGCTCTGCTCGCGCTCCACCTGCTCCATAATCTGCTCGCCGCTGTCGTCGTCGCTCGCGAGATCGTGCGCCACCGCTTCGGCCTGCGGCCAGAGCGACTCGCGGCGCTTCTGCAGCTTCCAGTGCAGCGTCTTGTGGCGCGTCACGCGCACGAGCCACGGCCGCAGCGCCTCGGCGCGCCGCAGGCGCGGCAGCTCGGCGACGAGCGCCGTGCACACCGCCTGGAAAATATCCGCCGCGTCGTCCGGCTGCGCGCCGTACTTGATAGGGATCGAGTAGATGAGGCGCTTGTACTTGCTCATCACCGCCGCCCACGCGGCCGGGTCGCCGTCCAGGCACCCGCGGACGAGCGTCTCGTCCGATGCCGCGCCGTCGATCCCATCCCAGTTCATCGGCCCGACCTCCCCGTCGTGCGCCAGAACAGCTGTTCGACGTTCCACAGCGTGTAGTGTTCGAGCACCGCGGGTCGGAAGTTCCCCAGGCCGCGCTTCGCGGCGACGACGATGTTCGGGCTGACGAGCGGCACGAGCGGGAGCTTGTCCGCGACCACTGCCTGAACGCGATCGTACAGGCGCTTGCGCTCCCCACCGTCGAGCGTCGTCATCTGCTGCTGCATCAGCCGATCGATCTCGGCCTCCCAGGGCGTCGACGGCTTCGCCTGCGACGGATGCCACAGGTGCGTCGGCCCGCTCGAGAGCCACACGTTCATCGCCGGAGTCGGATCGACGTCGCCGTCCACGAGGCGCAGCAGACACGCGTCGTAGTCGTGCGACTCGAAGACGCGCGCGAGCACCGCGTTGAAGTCGAGCGACGCGATCTGCACGCCGATGCCCAGGCGCTTCAGATCGTCCTGGATGATGGCTGCCATACCGTTGAGGGCCGCGTTGCCGGCGCCGACGAGGATCGAGAACGCAACAGGCGTGCCGCCGCGATCGGCGAGCGCGCCGTCGGCGTGGCGGACGAAGCCCGCCTCGGCGAGCAGCTTGCGCGCGGCGTCGAGCGACGGCGGCGTGCGCGCGATCTCGGCGTTCGCCCACAGGCGATTGCCCGGCGTCACGGGGCCCCAGAGCGGCGTGCCGCGGCCGCTGTAGGCGAGGCGCACGAGGCTCGCGCGGTCGATCGCGAGCGAGATCGCCCGACGGAATCGCTCGTCGCCGAACCACGCCTGCTTCGGCTTCACGCTCGACGGCGCCGGATCATTCTGGTTGAAGAACAGGAAGTGGTACTCGAGGCCCGGCCCGAGGTCCTGCAGCACGAACGACGACGCCTTCTGATCGCGATCGAGCGCCGCGGCGTGCTGCGCGCTGACGCGGTTGAGGACGTCCACCTCTCCGGCGCGCAGGCGGATCACCTGCGCTTCCTCCGACGGCACGACGAGGAACGTGACACGATCCAGATAGGGCAGGCGCGTGCGCGCGCGATCCTGCTTCCAGTAGTACGGATTCTTCGCGAGGACGATGTCCTCGCCGGGCCGGATCCGCTCGACGCGGAACGGACCGAGCCCCGCGACGTCGCCGGGCGGCGTCGCGATGCCCCACGCGGCCGCGAGGCTGCCGTCCTTCCACGCGCCGTCGAGCCGATGGCGCGGCAGCATCGCGACGCTGTCGAAGATCCGCTCGGCTGCGGCGTACGGCGCCGGCAGATCGACGGCGACCGTCCCCGCGTCGATCTTGCGGACCGCGATCGGCTTGCCGCCGATGAGCAGCAGATCGCGCTGCGGCGAATGCAGCCGCTCGTCCAGATACGCGCCGAAGCTGAAGACGACATCGTCGGCGTCGAACACATGGCCGTCGGAGAAGCGCACGCCGCGGCGCAGGCGCAGCACATAGTGCAAGCCGTCGGGCGAAACCGTCCACGATGCGGCGAGCGCCGGCTCGGTGCGCTGCGTCTCGCGGTTGATGTGAATGAGGTCGGCCTGCGTGCGCCAGATCACGTCGCGCGACTGCGCGTCGAGGGCGACGAGCGGATTGAGCGTCTTCGGCTCGCCGCGCGCGGCGACAACGAGCGCGCCGCCGCTCGTGCCGACCTCGCCGTCGATCGTCATCAGATCCTCGCCCGCGGGCTGGTGCTCGACGGCGTGCAGGCCCGGCGCCGTGGCGGCAAGGGCCGCGGCCAGCACGGCGGAGGCGAGGGCGCGCTTCACCGCCATGCTCCCGCCGGCAGGACCTGGCTTCGCTGGTGCAGCGCGTCGGCGGCGGCGTGGTAGAGGAGCGACACCACGACGAGCGCGGCTGCGGGCGCGGCCAGCCACCAGTGCGCCGCGCTCAGCTCCTGCCGCAGCATCGCGTTGATCATGGTCCCCCAGCTCGGCGTCGGCTCGCCGACGCCGAGGCCGAAGAACGACAGCGTGATTTCGGCGAGCGTGTACTGCGGCACGAGGATGCTGGCCTGCGTGAGCGCGACGCTGAAGGCCTCGGGCAGCACGTGCGCGACCATCAAGCGCGCGCGCGACGCGCCCGACGCCGCGGCCGCGGTGACATAGTCGCGCGTTCGCGCGCTCAGGACGACGCTTCGGATGAGACGCGCCGGCCGCGCCCAGCCCGCGATGCCGATCACGATGACCACCGACGCGAGCGCGCGGCCCGGGCTGACGTCGAGCGGCAGCGCGGCGCGGATCGCGAGCAGCAGGTAGAGCCACGGCAGCGCCATGAACAGGTCGGACGCCGCCATCACCGCGGCGTCGATCCAGCCGCCGAAGAAACCGGCGACGCAGCCGAGCAGAAGGCCGATCGTCAGCGCGAGTGCGCCGGCGAGCACGCCGGCGCCGAGCGAGATCCGGCCGCCGTACAGCAGCCGAGAGAACTGATCGCGTCCGAGCTCGTCGGTGCCCGCGAGGAAGATGTGCGCGGGCGGATCGACCGCGAGCAGACGCCGCGATCCGATCGATCCGTCCTCGTCCACCTCGTGCGCGAAGAAACGCACCGGATAGGTCGGTCCGCTCTCGTCGTCGGCGTAGACGAACGGGCGCAGGTGGACGCGGCCGTCGCGATCGACGACGTGGACGCGCGCCGGCGGCGCGAGCGGGCGATCGCGGTGCTGCGTGGCCGGATCGTACGGCGACAGAAGCGCCGCGCCGAGCACGATCGCGTACACCGCGCCGACGCCCATCGCGGTGCGGATCGTCGGCGTCATGCCGCGATCCTCGGATCCACCGCGCGCAGCAGCACGTCGGCGCAGCCGTTGCCGACGAGCAGCAGCACGGTCGAGAGCATGACGCCGGCGAGCACGAGCGGCTCGTCGCGCGAGCGGACGGCGTCGAGCAGCATCGGGCCGAGCCCGGGCCAGCTCATGACGACCTCGACGATCATCGACGCGCTGAAGAGCGCCGCGAACGACAGGCCGAAGAGCGAGACGAGCGGATTGGCCGCCGCGCGCAGCGCCGAGCGCCAGAGCAACCGGCGGTACGGGATGCCGCGCGCCGCCGCGGCCAACAGGTACGGCGCGCGCAGCGCGTCGAGCATGCTCGCGCGCACGTGGCGCGCGAGCGGCGGCGCCGCGATCAAGGTCAGCGCCGAGACGGGCAGCACGAGGTGCCGCATGAGATCGCCGATCGCGGCGAGGCGGCCGGCGTCCGCCAAGCCGGCGCCGCGCACGCCGCCGGTCGGCAGCACGCCCGAGGCGGCGGCCACGAGCAGCAGCGCAATCGCGATCAGCAGATCGGGCACCGCGATGAGGGCCGTCGCGCCCGCGGCGAGCAGGCGGCCGTCCGCCGAGCGATCGCGCGCCGCCATCCAGACGCCGAGCGGCAGCACGAGGATCCACGTGACGGCGAGCGATGCCGAGACGAGCAGCAGCGAGTTCAGCGCGCGCCGCGCGACGAGCGGCGCGATCGGCGCGCCGTACGCGATCGAGCGGCCCAGATCGCCGTGCGCCACCGAGGCCACCCAGCTGGCGTAGCGCGCGAGGAACGGGCGATCGAGGCCGGCTCGGCTCCGCAGCGCGTCGACGGCAGCGGGCGAGAGCTGCCGCTCGAGCCGCGCCTGGCCGAACCCGTCGCCCGGCGCGAGCTCGGTGACGGCGAACGCGATGAGCGACACCGCGAGCAACTCGACCAGGGCGCGAGCGAGGTGTCGAACGACGACACTACGACCGACGACGCGAACTAGGCTCATAAGGCATGCGGGTTCCTAGAGTATAAACGTCGCCGTCGCGCGCGGGCAGCCGCGATTTGTCAAAAGATTTACGTTGAGGTTGCGTGGGCGTTCAAGCTACCGGATATACGGCGAGAAGTCGCGGAATCGATGCACAAATCACCGCGACGTCGGATTTATATACGGATCGGAGGAGTTCAGGACCGTACGGACCCGGCGTTCCGTACGGTCCCGCTTCGTGGCATTGACACCGTGCCGCGCCTAAGTCGCGGACTTTTTCGCGTACTTCTTCACCGCCTTTGGTCCGACCTCCGCGCCGTAGACGTTGCCTTGCGCGTCGACGGCAACGCCCTCCGCAGCGCTCGTGCCCGCGGTCGTCTTCGCCGGGTCCGGATTCTCGGGATCCGGAATGAGATACATCACCTTCAGATCCTTCGCGCTCCCGATGCGGATGCCGCGCTTCCATCCGCCGGGATGCGACGTCGGGCTCGACTCCGAGTCGGCGGCGTAGAGGCGATCGTTCTTGTCGATGAACAGTCCGCTGATGCGGCTGAAGTCCTTCGTCTCGGTGAGGAACTTGCCCTCGAGGTCGAAGAGCTGGAGCCGGACGTTGCCGCGATCGGCGACGAAGAGCCGGCCGCGCGCGTCGATCGCGAGGCTGTGCGGCGTGCGGAACTCGCCGGGCCCCGAGCCGAGCTTTCCCCAGCTCTTGATGAATTTGCCGTCCCTGGTGAACTTCGAGATGCGCGCGACGGTGTCGGGCGGCGCGTTGGTGTTCTGGCCGGCGTGTCCTTCGGCGACGAAGATGTCGCCGTTCGGCGCCGTGACGACGTCGTTCGGCTCGGTGAGCGCCTCGGGCGGATTGCCGGCGACGCCCGCCGTGCCGAGCGTCATCAGCACCTTACCGTCGGGGCTGAACTTGATCACCTGATGGCCGACGAGTTTCGCCGGCGCGGCCGCGGGCGGCGCCGCGCCCGCCGACGCGCCGCGCGCCGGACGCGGCCGGTTGTCGTTCGCGTCGGTCACCCAGATGTTGCCGTCGCGATCGACGTGGATGCCGTGCGCGAACGCGATCATGCCCGCGCCGAAGCTCTTGACCAGCTTGCCCGTCGAGTCGAACTTCAGCACCGGGTCGAGCGGCGACATCTTGCCGGTCGCCGGATCGGCACAGCTGTTGACGCCGCAGCGCTCGGCCACCCAGATCGATCGGCCGTCCTTGTCGATGTCCACGGCGCTCGTCGATCCCCACATGCGGCCTTCGGGGAGCTTGAAGATGTTCTGCCCGGCCTGGGACGGGTTCGGCAGATCGTTGGTCGGGCTCTGCGCGACCAACACCCGCCATCCGGAAATCGCGATGACTGCCACCAGGAGCGCTCGTCCGATCCTCATCGTTTGCCTCCCAATAGCAATTAAGAATTTGGAATTTGGAATTAAAGAATGCGCCGTCACGACCGTGATCACGAATTCTTAATTCTTAATTTCGTGTAATTCTTAATTACTTCCTGACATATTTCTTGACAGCCTTGGGCCCAACTTCTGCGCCGTAGATGTTGCCGGCGTTGTCCACGGCGACGCCTTCGGCCGCGCTGGTGCCGGTGAAGTTGTCGGCCGCGCGCGTGCGCGCCTCCGGATCGGGGATGAAGCCCTCGATCTTGCCGGTCTTGATGCTGCCCCACCGGATGCCGCGATGCCAGCCGTTGTGGTTCTGCGACACCGACTCCGACTCGGAGTCGGCGACGTAGAGCGTGTCGCCCTTGATGAAGATGCCGCTCGGGCGGCTGAACTGCTTGTACTCGGTGATGTACTTGCCGTCCTGATCGAAGACCTGCACGCGGTTGTTGTTGCGATCGCCGACGAAGAGGCGCCCCTGCGAGTCGAAGGCGAGCGCGTGCGGCTGATCGAATTCGCCGGGGCCGGATCCGAGCTTGCCCCACTCCTTGATGAACTTGCCGGTCTTGTCGAACTTCAGGACCCGGTTGTTGCCGGCGCCGTGCCCTTCCGCGACGAAGATGTCGCCGTTCGGCGCGGTGACGACGTCGTTCGGCTGATAGAAGTAATCGGGCGCCGCCGCGCCGCCCGGCTTGCCGAGCGTGAGGAGCACTTTGCCGTCGGGGCTGAACTTGAACACCTGATTGCCGAAGGTCGCGCCCGCGCGCGGCCCGATCGGGCCCGACGGCGCTTCGGCGCGCGCGCGTCCAGCGCCGGCCGTCGTGCCCGGCTCGTCGCTGCGGCCGCGGCCGCCGCCGCCGCCGCGCTGCGGGAGCGGCGCGTTGTCCTGGCCGTCGGTCACCCAGACATTGCCGTCGCGATCGACATGGATGCCGTGCGGGAAGATCAGCAGGCCGGCGCCGAAGCTCTTCACGACCTTGCCGCTCGGGTCGAACTTCAACACGGTCGGCAGATCCGACATCTTGCCTGTCGCGCGATCGAGGCAGCTGTTCTGCCCGCAGCGCTCGGCGACCCAGATCGACTTGCCGTCCTTGTCGATGTCCACGGCGCTCGTCGAGCCCCACGTGCGCCCCTCGGGCAGCTTGAAGAAGTCCTTGACGGTCGTGTCCGGATTCGGCGCGTCGTTGGTCGGCTGGACGCCCTGCGCGGCGAGGGGCGCGACCAGCAGCGCCGCGGCAAAGGCAAAGCGTGCAAAGCGCATGAGAGCTCCTTTGAAGGCGAAGGCCCGCGCCGGCGGCTTTCGCGGGGCGTCGAGGCGAGCGCATTATAAGATACGCGCCTATGCGAAGAGTGGCTTTTGCGGCGGCGATCCTCGCGCTCGGCATCGCGGCGTCGGCCGACGACAGCGGCCGGACGCTCACAATCGATCACTACGTGCGCGTGAAGTCCACCGTGCCGGCGATTGCCGGCCAGGAGGTGCCGATCTACGTCCGCGAGCGCGTGCTCGCGGGGGCGGCGCTGCGCGGCGGCGCGGGCGGCGATCGCGTGGCGCTCTTCGTCCACGGCGCGGGCACGCCGGCCGAAGTCGCCTTCGACGTGCCGCAGGCCGATTACAGCTGGATGGCGTTTCTCGCGAACGCCGGTTTCGACGTCTTCGCCATGGACACCACCGGCTACGGTCGATCGTTCAGGCCGGCGGCGATGAACGATCCCTGCAACCTCGCGAAGGATCGGCAGGCGCCGTTCGTGAAGGCGCCGTGCGCGCCGAGCTACGGGCACGCCTTGACGACGATCGCGTCGGACTGGAACGACATCGACGCCGTGATCGACTACATCCGCGCGCTCCGGCGCGTGGAGCGCGTCAGCCTGCTCGGATGGTCGCTCGGCGGACCGCGCGCCGGCGGCTACGCGTCGCAGCATCCGGAGAAAGTGCAGAAGCTCGTGCTGCTCGCGCCGGCCTACAACCGCGGCGGCGCCGCGGCGCCGCCCGCCAAACTGCCGCCCGACGGCGTCCCAATGAACACGCAGTCGCGCGAGGAGTTCTTCGCGAACTGGGATCGGCAGGTCGGGTGCCCGGCGCAGTACGAGCCGGCCGTCGCCGACGCGGTATGGCGCGAGATGATCGCGTCGGATCCGATCGGCGCGACGTGGAGCACCGGCGTCCGCCGCGCGCCGCAGACGGCGACATGGGGCTTCAACGCCGCCGCCGCGGCGAAGATGCAGATGCCGACGATGATGATCGCCGGGCAGCACGACAAGCAGGTGCCGCCCGATCGCGTGCGCGAGTTCTACGCGGATCTCGCCGCGCCGCAGAAGGTGTTCGTGGATCTCGCCTGCGCGTCGCACAATGCGATGTGGGAGAAGAATCGGTTGCTGCTCTTCCGCGCGTCGCTCGACTGGCTCACCGCGGCCGTGGTCCCCGGCGCCAAGGACGGAACGTTACGGCTCGGCTATTGACGCGGCGTGCGGCGGCGCTCGCGGCGATGGCGGCGGTGCTCGCGCTCGCGGGAGCCGGCGTGTTCGCGCAGCAGCGCTTCCGCGGCGGCTTCGGCCCGCGCATGCGCAACTTTGTGCCGGGCTCGAACGTGTACTACGACGGGCGCTTCACCTTCGTGCGCGTTCGCTACGAGACCGGGCCCGGCGGCTACTGGTATCGCGGCCTGCCGGCCTGGGCGCACGGGTACCCGATGGCCGAGCAGAACCTCATGCGGATCATGAACGAGGTGAGCTTCCTCGGCGCCCAGGAGTCGATCAACACCGTGACGCTCGACGATCCGGAACTCTTCAAGTATCCGATCGCATACATCATCGAGGTCAGCTGGTGGGAGCTGAACGACCGCGAAGCGGCCGGGCTGCGCGCCTACATGGAGAAGGGCGGCTTCGTCATCGTCGACGACTTCAAGCAGCTCGGCGACTTCGGCAGCCCCGGCTGGGATCCGTTCGAGGCGAACATGAAGCGCGTCTTGCCCGACGTGCGCTTCTACGAGATGAAAGCCTCGCACCCGATCTTCCACTCGTTCTTCGAGATCAACGACCTCGACATCATCCCGCAGGCCTACAACGCCGGCAGGCCGATCTTCCGCGGCGTCTACGAGGACAACGATCCCTCCAAGCGTCTGATGATGATCGTCAACTACAACACCGACATCTCGCAGTACTGGGAATGGTCGGGCACGGGCCTGCGCCCGATTGACGACACCAACGAAGCGTACAAGCTTGGTGTAAATTACTTGATGTACGGCCTCACGCACTAAGCCGTCGTGCGCCTGACTTCTTAATCAGACCTCATCGATACACGGCCCACCGAGTACGTCTCCGTCTGTCGCTGGCGTGCGCATTGCGTAATCATCGATCGCGGCGATGAAGACCACGACCCGCAGTCCGCTCGACCGCAGTACCACGACGAAGCAGGAACAGGGATTCGAACAATGACCAGGGTGTGTACGGTCGCGTTGATTGCGCTCGGCCTTTTCGCGGCGCGCGCGAATGCGCAGGAACGTTTGTGCGATGCGTCCGCGGAGAACTGCCGGACGCCGTTGATAGATCTGATCAATAACGAACATCAGGGTATCGACGTCGGCGTCTGGTTCTGGAAAGACGATCGATTCGTCACGGCGCTCGTGAACGCGAAGAACCGCGGCGTGCCCATCCGCATCATCATGGACCCGCGCGCCAACGTGCAGTACCCGACCAATAAAGGCGAGCTCGACAAGCTGCAGGCGGCCGGCATCCCGATGCGAAAGCGGATCGCCGGCGACATCTGCCACTGGAAGCTGATGATTTTCGCCGGGCAGGGCGTCGTCGAATGGTCGGGCGCCAACTTCAGCCCGACCGCGTTCGTGCCCCAGGATCCATACAAAGACTACGAGGACGAGGTCATCTATTTCTCGCGGAAGCTCGTGTCCTCTTTCATGACGATGTTCGACAACATCTGGACCAACACAAAGGAGTACGCCAACTACGCGAACGTGCCGCCGACGCTCGTGCGCAACTATCCGACGAACCCGATCGATCCGCGGCTCAACTTCCCGCCGAAGGACAGCTATCAGGATCGCCTCGTGCCGCTCATCGATCGCGAGCCCGCCGCCGGCTGGATCGACGTCGACATCTATCGCATCACGCTGGCGCGTCCGGTGGACGCGCTGATCCGCGCCGCCTCGCGCGGCGTGCGGATCCGGATGTATCTCGATCCCGCCGAGTACGCGAATACGAAGCGGCCCGGCAACAAGGTGCAGATGGATCGGCTCGTCGCCGCCGCGAAGCAGTATCCGGGGACGATCGAGATCCGGATGCGCAAGCATCTCGGGCTGAACCACCAGAAGACCGCGTGGTTCCACGCGCAGCACGTCGTCGCCTTCGGCACGTCGAACTGGTCGGACGCCTCCGACGACAACCAGCTCGAGGCGAACATCTTCACCGACAGGCTGCCAGGCGATCCGCTGAACGACCTCCTGTTCGACGAGCTCTATCGTGTGTTCAACCGCAAGTGGCACAACTCGAATCCCGTCGGGTCGATCGAGACCGAAGCCTGGCGTACGCCGACGCTGCCGGATCCGACGCTCGGCAACAAGTGCCTCGATCCGAACGCCACCAATTACGGCGGCCCGCTGCCGTGCGAGTATCCGCCGCCGCCGCCGCCGCCCCCGCCGCCGGATCCCACCGCGACCACAGTGGTGCTGTACGCGGCGAAGGGCGCCATCACGGGCACGCGCTGGCAGATCGCCGCCGACGCGACTGCCGCAGGCGGGAACGCGTTGCGGAATCCGAATCTGAACGAGAACAAGGTCGCGCCGGCCCTCGCCTCGCCGGCCAGCTATGTCCAGATGTCGTTCACCGCGATGAAGAACACGCCCTACCACATGTGGGTGCGGCTGCGCGCGGAGCTCGACAATGCGCAGAACGATTCGGTCCACATCCAGTTCAACGACGCCGTCATCGCGTCGGGCTCGACCACGCCGATGGCAAAGATCGGCACGACAACGTCGGCGGAGTTCATCCTCCAGGACGGGCCGAGTGGCGGCGCCGACGTGGGCTGGGGATGGACCGACAACGGCTGGGACAAGGCGGCGGACTTCATCTACTTCCCGACGAGCGGGACGCACACACTGCGGATCCAGCAGCGTGAGGACGGCCCATACGTCGATCAGATCGTCCTGAGCCCGACGACGTACTTCTCGGCAGCGCCGGGACCCCATACCAACGACGCGACGATCCTGCCCGAGGGATCGTTGAACGATGCGGCCGGCTCGCCGAGCTGCACGTTCTCCCTCTCGAAGAGCACGACGAGCATCGCAGCCACGGGCGGCAGCGACTCGGTGACGGTGACGACGGGATCGGGATGCTCGTGGACGGCGACGCCGAGCGCGACGTGGATCTCGGTGACGGGCAGTTCGACCGGCACCGGCAGCGGGACCGTGTCATTCACGGTCGCACAGAACACTGGCGCGGCGCGCAGCGCGTCGCTGGCGATCCAGGGTCAGACGCTGACCGTGTCGCAGGCAGCGCCGCCGCCGTCGGGCGCGACGACGATCGTCCTGTATGCCTCGAAGGCGGCGATCACCGGAACCCGGTGGCAGACGCTCGCCGATACGACGGCCGCCGGCGGCAGCGCGATCGCGAACCCGAACCTGTCGCAAGCCAAGGTCGCGCCGGCGCTGGCCGCGCCGGCGAGCTTCGTCGAGCTGCCGTTCGCCGCGATGGGCGGCGTCGGGTATCACATGTGGATCCGCCTGCGCGCGGAGGGCAACCTGACGTCGAACGACTCGGTGCACGTGCAGTTCAACGACGCCGTGGCCGGCAGCGCGTCGACGACGCCGACGATGGGCTTCGGGACCACGAGCTCGGCGGAGTTCGTGCTGCAGGATGGATCGACCGGCGCCGTGCCGAGCGGATGGGGCTGGACCGACAACGGGTGGGGCGTCCTCGGCGATCCGATCTACTTCGCCGCGTCGGGCACGCACACGATGCGTATTCAGCAGCGCGAGGACGGCGCGATCGTCGATCAGATCGTGCTCAGTCCCGACACGTACTTCACGACGCCGCCCGGCGCAGCCACCAACGACGTCACGATTCTGCCAGAGACGGCGGGATCGACCGGCGGCGGCGGAGGAGGCGGCGGCACCGCGAGCGGCGACATCATTCTCCATCCGTCGAACGCAACCGTCGCCGGCAACTGGATCGTGACGAGCGACGCGACCGCCGCCGGCGGCGCGAGCCTGCTCAACCCCGATAACAACGCGGCGAAGATCGCCGAAGGGTCGGCGGCGGTCGCCGCACCGGCGGACTACTTCGAGATGACGTTCGACGCGGCCGCGAATACGCCGTACCACCTGTGGATTCGCGGCAAGGCGACGGCCGACAGCTGGGCGAACGATTCGGCCTACATCCAGTTCGACGGCAGCGTCGCCGCCGACGGCGTGACGCCGACGTTTGCGATCGGCACCACGAGCGCGGCGTCGTACAGCCTCGAGGACTGCGCCAACTGCGGCGTCGCCGCCTGGGGCTGGCAGGATGCCGGCGGCTACGGCGCCGGCATCTCCGGATCGCCGATTTATTTCAAGACGACCGGCCCGCAGCGGATCCGCGTGCAGGTACGCGAGGACGGGCTTGCGATCGATCAGATCGTCTTCTCGCCGCAGCGGTACTCTACGCAGTCGCCGGGTCTCGAGAAGAACGACACGACGATCGTGCAGTGAGAGAATTAAGAAGTAAGAATTATTCCAAATTCCAAATTCTTAATTACACCCGTCACGCCGTGCCGCGCGACATCGCG